>CETI01028412.1_pt1 | contig 34158 bp, 33 predicted proteins | sample 361441 | NCBI WGS metagenome assembly CETI01 (sample SAMEA2622478, study PRJEB7988) | marine metagenome | biome: marine biome (ENVO:00000447); feature: deep chlorophyll maximum layer (ENVO:xxxxxxxx); material: "saline water (ENVO:00002010), including plankton (ENVO:xxxxxxxx)" | depth 90 m | reverse complement strand
GGAGATTTTTGAAAGATTTTACCCTTGCCCGCCACTTGTATCTTTGACGCTCTGCTTACCGGATGAGATCCATGGCATCATGGCGCGAAGTTCTTTCCCAATTGTTTCAATCGCTAGATTTTGGCCAGCAGCTTCAAGGTCAAGGAAATTCTTGCGTCCAGTTTTTGATTCAGCAACCCACTCTTCAGCGAATTTTCCTGACTGGATTTCATCTAAGATAGTCTGCATTGTCTCACGAACGTGGTCGTCAACAACTCTTGGTCCGCGAGTAAGGTCGCCGTATTCTGCCGTATCTGAAATGCTATATCGCATTCCTGCTATGCCTTCTTCATACATTAGGTCAACTATGAGTTTCAGTTCGTGTAGGCATTCGAAATACGCTATTTCTGGCTGGTAGCCAGCTGACACGAGAGTATCAAAGCCACTCCTGACTAATTCAGTGAGACCTCCGCACAGAACTACTTGTTCTCCGAAAAGGTCAGTCTCGCATTCTTCAGTAAACGTTGTTTCAATTACACCTGCTCGAGCTCCCCCTATTGCATCTGCGTAAGCCAAAGCAAATTCTTTTGCGTTTCCTGATGCATCATTCTCAACTGCGATAAGGCATGGAACCCCGCCACCCTCTAGATAGGTTCTTCTTACGAGGTGCCCTGGTCCTTTAGGGGCCACCATAACAACATCCACGTCATTAGGTGGGGTAATCAGATCAAATCGAATATTGAACCCGTGACTAAACATTAACGTATCTCCCGAATCCATATTGGGGCCAATATGACTGTCATATATTCCCGCTTGTTCAGTGTCAGGAAGGAGAATCATTATTACATTCGCCCACTTTGATGCTTCATCAATACTCATTACTGTGAGTCCAGCTTCTTGGGCTTTAGCAACTGATCCCGATTCTTGGCGTAGCCCTACTACGACCTCTATCCCTGATTCCTTTAGGTTTAAGGCGTGAGCATGGCCTTGCGATCCATAGCCAAGTACTGCGACTCTTTTACTGTCAATTTGTGTTCTGTCCGCATCCGCTTCGTAATATATGTTTGCCACTTTTTCTCCTTATTTCCTTTATTTACTCTTTTAGTTACTTATTGTGCGATTGTCGCAAGAGCCACTATTCCGGTTCTTTGCACTTCAACTATTCCATACTTTTCAAGAACTGTTTCGAATTCATTAATAACGTCGGGGTGGCCAGAGAGCGACACCATGATTTTTTTATCTCCGACACTAAGCACATTAGCGTCGAAAGACTCTATTTCACGCATGATGTTATCTTCGGTGCCTTCAGATAGGTTCACAGTTGCCAGAATTAGTTCACGGCTCACAGAGTCATTGGGAGATAGTTCTTGAATTCTCACCACGTTGATTAATTTGTCTAGTTGCTTAACGATTTGTTCCATAGGTGCTGATTCTGCATCTACGACAATGGTGAGGCGGCTGAAAAGTTCGTTATCAGTAGGGGCTACTGCTAGTGATTGAATATTAAATCCTCTTCGTGCAAATAAGCCTGAAACTCTAGCGAGGACCCCTGGCTTATTCTCAACACGGACGACAAGGGTGTGGAATTGTTCTGCCATAATCAATCATTTCCTTGTGAGGGATGAACGATCACATCACTATTTGACTTGCCTGCAGGCACCATCGGGTAGACGTTCTCGCTTGCTTCGGTTCTGAAATCAATAACGACTGGCCGATCATTGATTTCATTCGCTTGATCAATCGCAGGTTTTACATCCTCGGGTGATTCAACTCGAATACCAACACATCCCATTGCTTCAGCGAGTTTCTTGTAGTCAGGCAAATCAGGTTGGAGATGAACTTCGCTATAACGTTCATCATAAAATAGTTCTTGCCATTGACGGACCATTCCTAAATATCCATTATTCAGCACTGCTATTTTCACTGGAAAATTTTCAAGCCTTGCAGTTACAAGCTCTTGATTTGTCATCTGAAAACAACCATCGCCATCTATCGCCCAAACCATTCGGTCAGGTTTTCCTGCTTTTGCTCCGATTGCGGCAGGAACTGCAAATCCCATTGTTCCCAAACCTCCTGAGTTAATCCAGGTGTATGGGTGATTGAACTTCCAGAATTGGCTAGCCCACATTTGATGTTGCCCCACTCCTGAGGCAACGATTGTGTCATCAGGTGTATTATCACGTAATTGTTCGATGACATATTGGGGTTTGAGACCTTCCCCTTGTTGCCAATCGTCATACACTAACGGGAAACGTTCTTTCCATCCACTAATCTGGGACTTCCATGCTGACCGATCGGGATGATCTTTAGTTTCGGATAGCTGTTTCAATGCTTTGATAAGTTCAGTGATTGTTTGGCCTACATCACCCTGTATTGATACGTTAGCTGAGCGAACCTTATTAAACTCTGCTGGATCGATATCGGCATGAATGACTTTAGCATTTGGGGCAAACTCGTCGACTTTACCCGTAACTCTGTCATCAAACCGTGCTCCGAGCGTGATCAAAAGATCTGATTCTTGTATTGCTGTCACCGCAGTGTAATTGCCGTGCATGCCGGGCATTCCTAATGCAAGGGGATGATCATCCGGAAAGCCTCCCCTATTCATTAACGTCGTCACGACGTGGATGTCAAGCAATTCTGCGAGTTCTCGTAGCTGTTCAGCAGCACGTGCTTTTAGAATCCCCCCACCACTATAAATTATTGGTCGATCTGATTGGAAAATTAGTTCTGCGGCTTCTAGTACTGAAGCATGATCTGGTTTCTGAATTGGGCTATACCCAGGAAGGTCATGTCCGGAAGGTTCGTAGTCATCAAAGTGCGATACCGGATTATTAGCGTCCACGAGATCCTTTGGGATGTCAACAAGTACTGGCCCTGGTCTGCCTGTGGTCGCTATGTGGAAAGCGTCATGAATTACTTGAGGTATCTCCGAGGCCTCTGCTACTAGAAAGTTGTGTTTGGTGACGGCCATTGTGATCCCAGTGGTATCGCATTCCTGAAAGGCATCTGATCCAATAGCGCCGCTTGCGACTTGTCCGGTTATACAAACAAGTGGGACAGAGTCAAGCATTGCATCTGCTAGAGGTGTAACCATATTCGTTGCAGCCGGTCCACTTGTAACTATCGCAACACCTGGCAAACCTGTCGCATGAGCGTAACCTTCTGCCATGTGGCCAGCACCTTGTTCATGACGTACAAGAACGTGACGAATTGATGAATCAATAAGTGGGTCATATGCTGGCAGGATTGCGCCTCCAGGTAGACCAAAAACTATTTCTACTCCTTGAGCTTCAAGGCTTTTCATTAAGGCTTTTCCGCCATTAGTTTTCATACCGCTTCCTCAAAACGATTGATTACTGACCCCTTTACGGTATCCATTTGTTTGTCAGTACACGCATGAAATCGCCATATTCTATAAAAGTAATAATTCCTTGACTTTTATGTAGTTCGTTTGGTTTTCAGGGCATAGCCTCTCCTTGTGGGAGCAAAATGAAAGAAAAAGCTGACTTTAGAAGATTTTCAAGAGATTTACCTTCAGGCTTATTCCTGATTACGTTTGGAAGATTCATCTCAAACGTGGCATATCGACTGGTTTTCCCTTTCTTGCCAACAATATCTCGAGGGTTAGGAGTAACGACTGGAACATTGGGAACGGCACTTGCGATGCGTGACCTCGTTGAGATGTCGAGCCCACTTCTAGGAAAAGTAATAGATAAGCGTGGCACGAATCAAGCCATGGTGGTAGGGGCTCTTGGACTTGGAATGGCTGCCGCGCTGCAGGGAGCTAGCTCTGGGCTCATACTTTTTGTTTTCGCATTAGTTTTGACAGCAATTTCTAAAAATTCATTTGATATAGGCTCCAGTGCCTGGGCCGGTGCATCGGTTCCCTATGCTCTCAGATCTCGAGCTATAGGGATGATAGAAACAACGTGGGCTCTGTCCTTTGTCATTGGAATGCCAATAGCTTCTATTCTTATACGGGCTGGAACGTGGCGAACACCATTCATCGTGATTTCGATTCTTTGTGTGATTGTCGGAATTATTTTTAACCACCGACTCCCTGCAAACCCACCTATAAGTTCATATGAGGAACGGTCTAATCTTAGCTTCACCGCAAAAAAAGTGATTTGTGCGATGATCGCCCTGGGTGCGGGGCACATGATGATGTTGGTAACCTTTGCTACCTTTCTTGAAGACGAGCACAATGTCTCAACATCTGGCCTTGGTTTCGTAGCGGTGATTATTGGCTTAGCTGAATTAGTTGGCTCTGGAGGAGTTGCATTAATTGGTGACAAAATTGGCAAAGTTGTCGTGGTGAAATATGCACTTATGCTGTCATTACCGTTATCTATTATCCTTCCTTTGGGAAGTTCTTCTCTTTGGTTAGCTTTACTCCTCATCTCGCTTTGGTTCATTTGTACAGAATCGGTAATAGTATCTATGCTTTCAACCTGTACTGAACTGGATAAGTCTGCACGGGGTGCAATGATGGGCTTCATCTATGCTGGTTGGGCATTGGGAAGATTATTTGGGGCGATTTTTGGATCTAGAGTTTATGAGAGTTCAGGGATTGTGCCTGTAGCTTTTGTTATGACAGCTGTTCTGTTGATAGCACTACTTGTCGTATACCAAGCATTTAAAGGCCAAACTGTAACTGATGGGGCCTCGGAATGAGAGCCGTATATCCTGGTTCGTTTAATCCCCCGACGATAGGACACATTGCGATTGTAAATTCCGCAATTGAGCGCTTTGGCATTCGTGAAATGCATCTCGCTATTTCTACAGTTGCATTAGGAAAGGAGAAATTAGCCGTTCCTTCGGTCGCTGACCGAGTAGAAATTTTGGAGAGGTCTTTAAGTCAGATTCCTGAGGCCAGTGTGCTGGAAACTCGAAAACAGCTTATTGCTGATATTGCCGAAGGGTATGATTTGGTAATTCTTGGCGCAGACAAATGGGCGCAATTGCATGATTTATCTTTCTATAGAGACCAAATGCATATGGCGGAATGTTTGCGCCGTTTACCTAAATTGGCAGTCGCTCCACGCAATAATATTGAAGTTCCTCAGGAGATTCTTTTAACGGTCCCCGACGAGATCAGCTCTGTATCTTCGTCTCAGGTTAGACGTGGGAAAATTGAGTGGATGACGAAGGAGGCCTATGCAATGGGCAAAGATCGGGGCTTTTGGGGTATCAACTAGGTTTCAGTATTCCTTTGCAGACCAGTTAAGTCAACTCTTTTCAGAGTTTCACAATTTAAAGTACCCAAAGTCTGGTAACCTGCCGTATCAAGAAAGGAATATATGGACAAGGGGGCCTGATGAATGAACAACCAGCACAGATGAATATCTACTCGTCACGAATCACTCAGCCGAAGAGCCAAGGTGCCTCTCAAGCAATGCTTTTAGCGACTGGCCTTACCCATTCTGACCTTAATCAGGCTCAGGTAGGCATTGCAGCATGCTGGTATGAAGGCAACCCTTGCAATATGCACCTTGACGGCCTTGGTAGCCACGTTAAACGAGGCGTTATTGACTCAGGTCTTGTTGGTATGCGATTCAACACCATAGGTGTCTCTGACGGCATCTCTATGGGAACCGACGGCATGTCTTATTCGCTACAAAGTCGCGACCTCATTGCGGATTCGATAGAAACTGTAATGGCAGCGCAGTGGTACGACGGGCTCGTGACTCTTCCTGGATGTGATAAAAATATGCCTGGCTGTGTTATCGCTATGGGGCGTTTAGACCGGCCGGCGATCATGGTCTACGGTGGCACAATCCGTGCAGGCTGTGGCACGATAGGAGGCGTTGAAGAGAAACTTGATGTTGTTTCTGCATTCCAAAGCTACGGGCAATTCCTAGCAGGAACAATTACCGAAGAGGAACGACAGACCATTGTGTCATGCGCAATTCCGGGAGCTGGGGCATGTGGAGGAATGTACACCGCAAACACAATGGCTACAGCTATCGAAGCGATGGGTTTAAGCCTTCCATACTCGTCATGCACCCCTGCTGAGGATCCAGCAAAAATTGAAGAATGTGTGACTGCCGGAGCAATGATGGAAATGCTTCTGTCAGAAGGTTTGACTCCTCGCAGAATAGTAACTCGCGAATCTCTTGAGAACGCAATGGTGGTGACCATGGCACTCGGGGGATCAACCAATGCTGTATTGCACATGATAGCGATGGCCCGTGCCTTTGAATTAGATCTCAGCCTTGACGATTGGCTCGCGACAAGTTCACGAGTCCCACTGCTTGCTGATCTTAAACCTTCAGGTCAGTATGTGATGGAGGACCTCCATGATGTTGGTGGTGTTCCCGGTGTTATGCGGTACCTTCTTGATGAGGGGATGCTTGATGGTGACCAGATGACAGTAACAGGAAAAACATTGGGCGAGAACCTGTCTGAAGTTCCTCTACTTCTCAAAGACCAAGACGTTATTTCATCACTCGATACTGCAGTAAAATCAAGAGGTCATATTTCCATATTGCGCGGTAACCTTGCGCCTGGAGGTTCAGTAGGAAAGATCACCGGAAAACAAGGCCTAACCTTCACAGGACCGGCACGTGTTTTCGACTCTGAAGAGGATATGATCGCTGGACTTGAACAAGGTCGGATCCAATCCGGTGATGTAATCGTGATTCGTTACGAGGGCCCCAAAGGTGGACCAGGAATGCCCGAGATGCTTACACCCACCAGCGCTCTTGCGGGTGCTGGCTTCATTGACGATGTTGCTTTGATTACTGATGGGCGTTTCTCTGGCGGTAGCCATGGTTTTATAGTTGGACACGTCGTTCCGGAAGCGCAAGAGGGTGGCCCTATTGCTCTGGTTCATGACGGGGATGTCATAACAATCGACGATGAGAGTCATGAAATAACTGTGCAAGTTAGCGATAGCGAACTCGCTGCCCGTGCTGAGCAATGGGTGGCGCCACCATTCAAAGCTACCTCAGGCACCTTATGGAAGTACATCCGTCTCGTTGAAGATGCATCTAATGGTTGCGTCACCGATAGCTGAGTAGACTCGGATCTGCTCACTCTATGGGCTTGTGACAGGATTCTTCTGTCTACTTACGAATTAGATAGATAGTGAATTGGATCGAAGTGAAAGATTTGTTATTCGTTTATTGTCGTTCTATTGATTCTTTGATCCGGTCGAATTTTGTTCGAACTATCAACGTATATGTGTCTATGATTGCTTCCTCTCGGTGTGCTTTTTGCGCTTCTAGTCTTTCGGGATCTTGGATTACTGCCATGAAAGCTGCTTTACTTGGAAAAGCATTAAATCGGACTTGATCCCATTCTCTACCATCACCGACAATTGTACCTTCTACACCGAACCAACCAGAAATACGAACACCTTGCTTGATACCGATAGTGGCTGCTTTCGAGGTATATTCGGCCATTTTTTCCGGAGTTTCGCCTAATTCAGTACGATTCCTAAATTTCACGACATGTAGGGCCACTATCGGACCGTCTTTACTGCTTGAGGGATATTCAACCTCCTCCCAATCAGGGAGGGCACTTTGTGGGATCGGGAAATCCATGGGCAAACAACCCATAACAATTGTTTCTTTCATCCCCGCCTCTTTATGTACGTGTTTAGCCTGAAAGTCTTTTCTTTCTTGCATCTCAATGAATGATTTCCTTGTTGGGTATTTCACAACCGCTATCCGGTCCCAATCTCGCTGGTCACCAAGAAGTTTGTTCTCAACTTCACCGAAATAAACCGGCTCCGCTCCTATCGCTTTAAGAGGCTCTAGCGGTGAGTAAAGATCATCAGCTTCTCGACCTGTTATTTTTGTTTTATTCCCATCTCCGTACTGAGCTATGTCATGATAACTCATGAGATTGACCATCCAGATAGGCCCATCTTTATCTTCTGTTGTGGTGGCTAGCTGCAGGGCGTAATCATAATCAATTTTTCCGTATTTTGGTGATGCCATAGTTGTTTCGCTTTCAGGTTTTATGTGTTGGTAATAAATTCGTTAATAATTTCGGCAAGTTCTGGTCCTTTATCTTCTTGCAGGAAATGCCCAGCTGATTGTATTGTTACGTGATTCTGTTTGTTACTGCCAGGGACTTTCGCGCGGAATACGACATCTCCGCCTTCGGATATCGGGTCACTATCGCTAAAAGTGAGGAGAAAGGGTTTGGTGAATCCACTCAGTGTTCCCCATGCATCAGCATTGTCTTTGCCGGCGGGATCTTCTTCCCTTGTGGGAACGAGAGTTGGGAAAATTCTTGCTCCCGCTTTGTATTCATCGGAGGGAAAAGGCGCATCATATGCGTGGATTTCCTCAGGGTTAAGTTCTCGTACGCAACCGGCGTTAATAATGTTTCCTATTGGAAATTCTGGGGTTGTTTGTGAAAATTTTTGCCATCTAATAAAGGCTTCTGTCGCTTCTCCTTTTCCAGTTGGAAGACCTGTGTTTCCGATAACAACCCTTGTATAACGTTCTGGGTTAAGGGCGACTAGTCGTAAACCGATCAATCCACCCCAATCTTGACCAAAGAAGGTGATATTTTTCAAATCTAAGTGATCAAAGAGGAGTTCTCTCATCCATTCGACATGCCTGCTGTAAGAGTAATCATTTTGTTCAACTGGTTTATCGCTCTTACCGAATCCCACTAAATCCGGAGCTACTACCCGATGGCCTTCTTCTACAAGTATCGGAATCATATGTCTGTACAGGTAACTCCAGGATGGTTCACCGTGGAGTAACAGTATCGGCTCTTTATCTTTTGGACCCTCGTCTAGATAATGGACGCGCAAAACGCCACCTTCAGCATCATTGATTTCAACATAGTTTGGTTTGAATGGGTAATTTCGCAAATTATCGAATCTATAGTCAGGGGTTCGTATTGTCTTCATTTCTCTTCCTTTACTCCCCTATCTCTACCCTATGTAAGTCATCGCCTAGTTCAATTGTTCCGGAGAAATACTGAGCTGCGATCTCTCTCCATTCTTCTTCCTGCCCTGAAGGAAAGGCAGGTACGTAATGCGTTAGCGTAAGTGTTTCTATCCCAGCACGTTCTGCTGTTTGAGAGGCTTCTTCAACTGAGGAATGGTAGTCGCAAACATCTTGGAGTCGTTGGAGGGGAATATTCTCAATAATATCCTTACGAATAACGGTATGAACAAGCCCTTTCGCTCCGTTACACAATTTGTCTAGCCCAGCACATGGGATAGTGTCTCCTGCGACGACAACAGCATCATTCCCATAGTCAAATCTAAATGCAATGGTTGGGGCTACTGGACGGTGGTCTGTGGGTTCGGTAGAAATCCTAACGTTACCTTCTAATTCCACGACTCCACTTTCAATTTCGGTCACAGTTACTGCGGGGGGTTCATTAAGATCTTCGTGATGATCTATCCGGTACTTAATGTCGAAGCTAAGAAAATGCAAAAGTCTATCAACTATCTCTTTTGTCCCCGGCGGCCCAATGATTTGAAGAGGTTTCTGTTCTGCGAACGTAGTGATCCAAGCAGATGTAATGACATCATTTAAATCAGTTATGTGATCGCTATGAAGGTGCGTGATCAAGACCCCATTAAGCATATTTGCGCCACACCCTGCTGCGGATAATCGCATGAGAACACCTCTCCCTGCGTCAACCAAGTAGTTCTCTTCACCAGCTTGTATGAGTGTTGCTGGTCCAGCTCTGTTGGGGTCAGGTATTGGTGATCCAGTTCCTAAAAGAGTGATGGTTATCATATTTCCTCCTGTGTAGATAACAACTTACTGCCTGGCGTTTTCAGCTCGCGCCTGAGCTTTGTCTGTGTCGGGCGCTCTTTTAGCTGCGAGTTGAATTTCGATTTGGTGAAGCTGCCCCTGGAAAGGAAACGGGCTCTCGTATTGAGGTGAGACAGCTGATCCGTGATCGTAACCTATGCTTGAGCCTACGGAAGATATCATTCGCATAAACAGGGGAACTCGCACGGACCCAGATGGTTCTCCGTTGACATAAATTGTGATTTCTCCACCTTTTTTGAGTCTTCGGAATTGAGCGCTAACCGTTGAGTATCCGGCTGGAATCTCAATGCTGGACGTTACAACCGAATGGTCATCAAAGGCGTTGTAATCTACAACTAAGCGCTCATTTTGTATAAATATTGAAATGCCGGAATTCTCTGTTCCGGTCGAAAAGAGGACACCATTGTCATTTCTTTGTCTAGTGATTGTCGCTGTCAAGTCAAAGCTTCTTCCACCAATAGCTGCACTTGCTTGACCTGGTATCGGAGACATAGGGGGCCTGTACACATATTTGCGGCTTATTGGATGCGGAGATTGATCTCTGAATCGCGCTCCAAATAGTTCAAATCCTCTGTCATCAAGTGGGAGGACACCATGCTTTTCTGCCTCTTCCCACCAAAGATTCTGCAACTCTGCTAATTTACTTGGTTCAGATTCAGCGAGGTCGTTGCATTCGGACCAGTCATCAGTGAGTTTGTATAATTCCCATTGCTCGGTTTCGTAGTCGGCGCCAGTTTGATGGCGACAAACAGCTTTCCAATCCCCTGCTATGAGTGCCCGGCTTCCCGAGTTCTCAAAGTATTGAACCGTGTTATTAGAAACCCCGTTTGGATTGGCTAGTAGATGAGCGAAGGAATGACCCGAAATCGGAATTTGTGGAACTCCTTTGTATGTTTCGGGTGCTTGGATGTTTAATATCTCTAAAAGAGTAGGCGCGATATCAGAAACGTTTACGAATTGGTTTCGAAAAGAACCTCGGTTCTTCTCTTCAATTCCTTTCGGCCAATGAATAATCAGGGGAACGTGGACTCCTCCTTCATGAGTATTTTGCTTATACCACTTGAACGGGGTGTTACCTGCCTGCGCCCACCCCCAAGGATAATTGGTGTGACTATGTGGGCCCCCTATGTCATCAATATTCTTGATTGCTTGATCTGGAGTTTCCAATATTCCATTGAAAAACTTCATTTCATGCATAACCCCAAAAGGACCACCTTCTTGAGAAGCCCCATTATCCGAGAGAAGAATGAAGATTGTGTTATCTAATTCCTCTGCGTCACGCAGTCCGCTTACTAGGCGACCGATCTGATCATCAGTATGATCAAGAAAAGCTGCAAATGCTTCTTGCAGACGTGCAGATAAGAGTTTTTGATTCTGTGGGAGATCATCCCACTTCTCGACTCCGGAATTTCTGGGAGCTAATTGCGTACCAGATGGAATTACTCCAAGTTCTAGCTGTCGTTGGTGCCAGCGTTCACGAACCACATCCCATCCCTCATCAAAATGTCCTTTATATTTCTTCATATAATCCGGAGGGGCTTGGTGGGGAGCATGAGTAGCGCCGAATGGAAGATAAGCGAAAAATGGCCGATCAGGTCGAACTCCTTTTGAGTCAGAAATCATTCGCAGGAGGTTATCAACAATATCTTCGCTTAGATGATAACCATCTTCTGGTTTAGCTGGAGGTTCAACAGAATGATTGTCTCTGACGAGATCAGGATGGAATTGATCTGTTTCTCCCTCTAGAAAACCATAAAAGCGATCAAATCCTCTTCCAAGGGGCCATTGGTCAAATGGGCCAGCAGATGAACAATTCTCCATCGGCGCTAGATGCCATTTCCCAGCACAAAAGGTCGCGTAACCTTCTGCTTGGAAAATTTCAGCCATAGTAGCTGCTTTATTGGTTATGTGCCCCAGCATGTGGGGAAATCCTGTGCGGAAGTTGGAAACTGACCTCATCCCAACCGCATGCTGAGATCGACCAGTTAGAAGTGAAGCTCTGGTAGGTGAACAGAGCGGCGTAACATGAAAGTTTGTGAACTGAAGCCCGTCAGCTGCTAACGAGTCAATATTTTCTGTATCAATGGATGATCCATAGCACCCCAATTGTGCGAATCCTGTGTCATCTAACAGGACCACCACTATATTTGGGGCGTCTATACCTGGGTGTTCAGGGAGTTCAAACCATGGCTCTGAATCATTGAGAGTCTTTCCAATAGTTCCCTTAAAGCTGCTTTCTTGACGAGGTAATTTAACCACTTCTCTCCTGTCTGATAACGGGTAGCAGGCGTTCGATAGCGCTGCTCCAAGCTTTACGAGTTTGTTCGACTGTTCGATTCAGTGTCCGTCTAAACTGCTCCCAAGACTCCACCGAAGTAAGAACTGAAATAGACGCTACTATATCCTCACGATCGGTCGGGCTGAGTGTGCGCAGCTCATGATCAAAATGAACACGAATCTGGTCGCAGAGCATCAACCGAGCAGAGTCAAGTTGCTTGGCATTATTAGGGTTGCCTTGAAGATTTTTTCTGTTAAGTAGTTGGAGAGGGTGGAGTTTCTCGTGAAGTTCGAGGCGAGTTTTAGTGAATGCAATAACACGTTGCTTGCGATCGCCGGTGCCGATCTCAGGAATGAAGACTAGTTCAGGGAAACGCTCCGTAATGCGTGCAATAGCATCATTACGAAGCTCATCAAGCGTCTCAAAATATCGGTACATTGACGCGATAGAGACACCTGCCCTTTTTGCGACCTCGTCTGGGCTGGGAGCATTTCCATCCTCTAATGTCAGGTCGATAAATGCATCTACTGCGGATGCACGCCGCTCAGAGCGTCTAAGGGTATGTGCGTGAGAATGTGATACATTCTGACGGTTATTAGTCATCGCTTTTCATTACCAATGTCATATATGATAGTGAAGCTATCATTATTATGTCTGCAGAGCAAAAACATTCTCGCAGGGTCTATCCATCGGGCTACTCTTCTGACACTCTTCCTCTTCAACTGTTGGATTTTTTTAGTTTTCTATAGAAGATAAATCGCTGAGAGTACGGCTACAAATATGGGTTTCGTAGTCAGGGTACTTTTCATGAAAGGCTTCTGCTATTGGCTGCATTTCGTCTAGGCATATTCCTGGTATCAGAATTTCCGTGGCCGATTGGCATCGGATATAGATACTGTCCGGCGGGAAAAAACTAAGGATTTCACTTTCAGCTACCCCCTCTTCAGTTCCATTGTTAAGAATACTGAGCCCAATAATATCTCCAATCTTGCCTGTTCTTAGCTGGTACCGGATGAGCTCCAAGAGTGAACTTAACGAATCTCTAATGAGACTTACCTTTGAACCTGGAACTGATGTCCAGTGGACTGGGATCTCTGAAATGGAGAGGTTGTGTCGATATGCCATATCCAAGATTTCTGCGTCTTGTGCAAACCCTTTCACTCTTGAGGATGAAAAGAGTACTTTTGCAACTGGTGTTCTGTATGCCTTAAACCCGCATTGGGTATCCGAGATCCCATGTCTTGAGAGCAATCGTAAAATGAAAGAGAGTCCAATGGTTACGAATCTTCTTGTAGTGGTGATTCCTTGAGTTTGTGCCCCTTCAATTGATCGTGACCCTATGACAATGTGATGTTTCTGAAGTCCCTTCATCGCAGGGTCCAAAGCGGATAGTTCAGTAGCCATATCTGCATCCATTGTGATTATTATTGGACTATTTGCAGCCGCTACTCCTATTCGTAACGCGCTCCCTTTCCCACTACTTTCAGGTTTAGTTATCACTTTCCCCAAGGGGAAATAATCATCAATGATTTGCTGACAGATAGTACTTGTACTGTCAGTGCTTCCATCGTCAACGACAATTAGTTCGATTTTCTGAGGAATAATGGATATTGAACGCAAAGCGTCCAGTAGAGGAGGGATTCTTCTCTCTTCATTCAATGCTGGTAATATAATTGAAACCTTTGCATGGCTTTTAAAAAGGTACCTTTTCGGGTTCACAGCTGAGTTTCAGATTTTGGGGAAGGGACCTCAATAGCTGTCACAATTACGTCTTCACGGATCATGTATTTACCATGCATTTCTTTAATGGGACCGTTCTTTTGAATATGGACTGTGAAGGTATTCCCTTGATCATGAAAATTAATGAGGGCTTCTTTGAAGCCTAGCCATTCGTGAGTGATTGGATACCAAGCTTTGTATGTTGCTTCCTTCGCTGAGAAAAGGACTTTCCCGGGATGCTGAACAAGAGTGCCACCAACGGTTTTAGCCCATTGGTGTTCTTGGTCATTGCTTATTCTCCGCAACACTTTAGAGGATAAAGGTTCGTCTACCTCTGCATCTATACCTAAAGAAAGGATGTCTGATTTTCTTGCAACTGCAGCAGCAGCATAGCCATGCGAATGTGTTATGGAACCCACAATATTAGAAGGCCAGATTGGCTCCCCCTTTTCCCCTATCTGGATATGCTTCGCAGGTATATTTGCGAGCACCATTGCCTCATGGGCGCAAAAACGTCCTGCAATGAACTCTCGTTTCCGGTTTTGTGAGACATTCTCTAAGTAGGTTCGTTCAGCGAGTGAAAGAAATGATGCGTCAATCTTTGTATTACGAGTTTCCGTAATGGCTACAGAACTTGAAAATAAATCTTTTAGTGCTCCCATACTTTGGACCGTATCTCAAAATTTACATTAGGCGTATATTCATCAGCAATGCTTATTTACTTGTCGAGCGTTCGTTTAGAATTTGGTTTATGGCTTTCCCATCTGCTTGGCCGGATGTTAATTTCATCGCTTGCCCAACAAAGAAACCTTGCACTTTTGTATCACCAGAACAGAAGCGTTCCCATTCATCGGTGTGCTCTTTAATGAGTTGGTCCACAAGGTTTTCCAAGTCTTTTATACTTACTGCTTCAAACCCTAGTTCTGCTGCTAAATCTGAGGGAATACCTCCTTTTTGAACTAGCTCTCCTAACATTTTCTTTGCTTGTGTACTGGTAATTTCTGACCCGTTCTCCATTTGAACCAATTGTGCAAGGGCTTCTGTTGTTAACGCCCCTAAACCATCAGATAGATTATTCACTAGGTGTTTCACTACTTGTTCGGGTTCCCCTCCGCTTTTAATAGCGTCAAGAGCAAAGGCATCATGGTTACGTTCTACGAGCAGGGTCGCATCATTTGATTTTACTCCATTTAGGTTTGCCAGTTTTCCCCTTCGTTCGGATGGCAATTCGGGCATTTCTTCATCAATTCTAGTGATTATTTCTTTGCTTGGATTAAGGGGCACTAAATCCGGTTCAGTGAAGTAACGGTAATCTTCAGCATCTTCCTTTGAGCGACCAGAACGGGTTCTTCCTGCATCTTCATCCCAGTGACGGGTTTCTTGTTTCGGAGATTCCCCATTCCCATATAAGCTGATGTGTCGATTTGCTTCATACTCAATTGCTCGACCTAGTGATTTAAGTGAGTTAACATTTTTTATCTCACATCGCGTTCTTAGATTATCCTCACCTATTTCACGTACTGAAACGTTTGCATCTACACGTATTGAACCTTCTTCCATTTTCGCGTCAGATATTTCTAAAGCTAGGATGATTCCGCGTAGTTCAGAAACGTACGCTTTGGCCTGTTCAATAGTTCGTATTTCTGGCTTACTTACGATTTCAATAAGAGGTATACCGGCACGGTTGTAGTCAACTAAGGAATAATCGGACCCGGAGATTCTTCCACTGGTTCCGATGTGGGTAGTTTTTCCTGTGTCTTCTTCTATGTGCGCTCGTTCAATTCCTATTGATTCACCAGTTGGAAGCTCAAGGTAACCGTCAAGGTTTGTTGGCAAGTCATATTGGCTAATTTGATAGTCTTTCGGCATATCTGGGTAAAAGTAGTTTTTTCGCGCAAATACTGATCGATTTACCGAGCAATGTAATGCTCTCCCTAATCGCATAGCGAAATAAACTGCTGTTTCATTGACAACGGGTAGAGAGCCAGGAAGCCCTAAGCAAACCGGGCAAACATTCGTATTTGGTTCGCTTCCGAACTGGTTAAGGCACCCACAAAAGAGTTTTGTCTGCGTTGCAAGCTCAACATGCACTTCTAGCCCAACTATAAGTTCCCAATCGTCTCTAAAAATTTCTTGATTCATTGTGATGCCTGTTCCAAGGTCCGCGCTACTTGATACATCACCGATTCTTTCATTGGGGGTGCAAGTACTTGGACCCCTATCGGCATACCATCCTTGCCTGCACCAAACGGGATAGAGATAGCTGGATGACCTACAAGATTAGAAGGAATAGTGCAAACATCGTTGACATACATTGTCATTGGATCATTTACTTTCGCCCCTAATTTAAAAGCAGTGCAGGGAGAAGTGGGAGAAAGAAGTACGTCATAGTCTTTATATAGATCTGCAAAATTCTTTGCTAAGAGTCTTCGCACCTTCAGTGCTTTCCCATAGTAAGCGTCATAGTATCCTGCTGATAAAGCATAAGTGCCAAGCATTATTCTTCGTTTGACTTCATCCCCAAACCCTTCTGTCCTCGTATTCACGTTCATTTCTTTCAGGCTGGCACCATCAACTCGTAATCCGTAGCGAACTCCGTCGTAACGACTGAGGTTGCTTGATGCTTCGGCTGGTGCGATGAGGTAATAGGCTGATAGGCAGTACAGAGCAGCAGGGAGAGAAACTGCTTCAACTTGTGCTCCCGCATCGGACAGAGCCGAAACGGCTTTATTTGTTTGTTCGATTACTTCATGGGTAATGCCATCTATTCCTCCCATCAGTTCGCTGATGACGCCTACTTTAAGTTTGTTGACGCCTTCATCAATTGCTTGCACAAAAGAATTAGGGGCTTGTTTGATGCTCGTTGAATCTAGCGGATCATAACCTCCAATTACTTCATGAACGATTGCCGCATCTTTTACGGATGTGGCAAAGGGCCCTACTTGATCCAATGAGCTGGCGAATGCCAAGAGCCCATAACGCGAGACCCCCCCGTACGTTGGCTTGACACCAACGACTCCACAAAGAGCTGCTGGTTGGCGTATTGAGCCTCCAGTGTCTGAACCTATGGCGATAGGGGCAAACCCGGCCGCTACGGCTGCTGCACTTCCGCCACTTGATCCTCCTGGGACACATGAAAGGTCATGAGGATTTCGGGTGGGCCCGAAAGCAGAATTTTCTGTTGAGCTACCCATAGCAAATTCATCCAAATTTGTCTTACCAACGACTGTCGCTCCTGCTTGTTTGAGTTTCTTGACAACAGTTGCGTCGTAGGGTGGTTTCCAACCTTCAAGGATCTTTGAACTTGCAGTAGTAGGTATTCCTTTCGTACACAGGTTGTCTTTAATTGCTACTGGGACTCCAGCTAATGGACCCAGCTTTTCGCCTTCAACAATTAGCCTGTCAGTCTCTTTTGCTGCTGCTCTAGCTTCGTTGATAGTCACCAAGTTAAAAGCATGGACATCCCCTTCATGCTCTTCAATCTGGTTGAGATACCGCTCAAGTATTTCAACTGCTGAAATCTCGCAAGTAGTAACAAGATTGACTATCTCACTTGCGCTTTGGTAATTTTCAGGGACCGTACCACTCATGCTTCTTCACCGAGAATCTTAGGCACTAGGAATCTTCCACCCTCGACTGCTGGTGCTTCGGATAGAAAGTCAGAAGGTCTTAGCATCGGGTTTGGGATATCCTCTCGCATCGTATTTTCGATCGGAAGAGGATGAGACATAGGTTCAATATCGTCCAGTTCCAGTGCTTCAACATCTTTTGCATGGTCTAGAACTGCTCTCAACTGCTCTGTAAAGATACCTAACTCTTCGCTAGTTAATCTTAAGCGTGCAAGGTTAGCAACATGTTTGACTTCTTCAGAAGATATTGAATCAGACATTTCCTCATTGTATCCAGCTAAGACCATCTGACCGCAGTATCAAATTTAACTTTCCGTCTTGCTGCAAAGCTATTCAATAGTTTCTGTGCCCTTTGATACGAAAATTTCTATGACTCCACCAGCAGATACTTGAGAACCGGATGCGGGTTCCAGTCTGATGACTGTGCCGTTTCCTATCGTTGGGTGAAATACATCTGTTCTTTTTGCCTCTAGACCTTCAAGCACAATCGCTGTCTCAGCTGTCTCATATGCTCTCCCTAAGAGAGCTTCAGGAACTGTGCGTAGTTCGGGCCCTGAACTAATTTGAATATCTACTTCTGATCCGGTGGGCAACTCTGTTACTAAAGTTGCAGGTCCGATAACCAAGCCAATTGCTATCTTCTCATCAGGCGCCTCAGAAGTCTTTCCGAGTCTTAAGCGGGACTCTAAGAGTATCGATTCTGCTTCGTCAATGGTGAGCCCAGTAAGGCCTAGGGGTATGGCACGCAGTTCAGGTCCGAGTGAAACAAAATAAGTAAGAACTTCTCCTTCCGCTAGCTCCACACCCGCAGCAGGTATGGTCCTTAGGATTTCCCCATTCTGTGTTCCGTCTTCCCTAGTTAAGGCTTCTTCAAGATCCCAGTAGTCACCAAACTGGTTAATAAGATCGGCAGTTTGCAATCCGGCAACTTCCGGCACCGCCTGAAGTCTGATTACCTCTTCTTCATTTCCAGAATTAATTATGAGTGCTATGCCGACGACTAGAGCACTCATTACGAGTAGCCATAGCCACCGCCTGAGATGAGACTTTAGATATAAGATCCCTTTACTAAAGCGATCTTTAAGGTTTGGTTTTCCATCAGTATCAATAACTTCTGGTTCGCCGTCGAATGTCTTAAAAAGATTCAGATTTAAACTGCTCTCAACAGGAAGTAAAGCTGGTTTAGCATTCCTGATATTTAAATCACTGACAATCTTTAATAATGAACTAGCAGAGGGCCTTTCAGAAGGTCTTGCTGATCTTGCACTTGTGAATGCGGCCTGTAACTGCTGTAGAGTTTCTGAATCTTTTTCTTGCGCTTCGCCAGTGCTTCCATTTTTCGGAAGCTTTGTATCTACTAACTCTTTGAAGATTGCTGCAATGGCATAGACGTCATCAGCAGGGCTAAGCGGCTCACCGCTAGCTAATTCCGGAGATAAATAGGGTCCCGCAGCGAAATATTCCTCAGAGGAATGTAACGAACTTATATTTCGCATACCGGCATCAGATATCTTTAAGTCGCCGGCTAGATTGAAGATAATATTTTCAGGTTTTAGGCTACCGTGGACTTTTCCTCTCTCATGTAGGTAACTGATTCCCTCAAGTACCTCCATTATGATCATCGTTATTTGCGCAACGGAAAGCGATGAGTCTCGTTGCAACATTGCTCTAAGGTCTCCACCAGCTAGAAATTCAGTAACGATATAAGGGGACTCGCCTGAGCCCCAATCTAAAATTTTTATTAGGTTCGGATGGCTCGTTCGTGCAAGATCTTGGAGCCTAATTTGGAAATTTTTCTGAAAGTCTTCCCCACTGAGCTTCGTCCCATCAAATACCTTTACAATCGTTTGCTTTCTTACACGTATGTCATCGGCAAGATATATCTGTGTCAAAGTTCCACTTCCAAATGGCGTTATGAGTCGGTAACGGTTATTAATTACTTTCCCGGCATGCAAATACGTCGATGATTCCACATTTAGATCGTATTGCCCTTGTGACGATTTGCATATCTCATATGATTGCAGTCACGGGATTTAATCTGGCAGAATAGAAATATGGCAGAAAAAGTAGAGCCACAACGAAGCTTGTTATCAAGGATTCTTGGTCCGGCATTAGTCACGGTCGGAATCACGGGAGTTATTTTAGGTTTTGCACTGTCAAATAGTGGAAGTACTGATATTCGTGTAGAAGGTAACCCAGTGATAGAGGCATTGTTCCCCGAACCGGATGCTGAGGTGCTCAGACAGACATCAATCGGCATTGACTTAATTGCTGGCTATGAGGCGGAGCTAACAATTAATGGGGTTGATATTCCTCCTGATCAAATAAATGTGTTGCGAGACTTGGAGAACCCCAGAGAAAGCGCTCAAACTAGTGGAACGTTTGGGTCTACATTAAACCGGTACCTGTACCAACCTCTTGAGGGCAGAGCAGTGCCGGAGTTACAGGGAGATAGAAACTGCGTCGTTGCAGTTTACTGGCCTCTTTCAGATACGACTGCTAGATCAACAATTGAGTGGTGCTTTACTGCCCTATAACTGAATTTAACATGCTAGCAATTTATCAAGTTGCTTCACTGCATCTAAAGGGTTAGGGCCAACGTGTATTCCCTTAATTCCTAATTCTTCAGCCACATTAACGTGTTCTACATAGTCATCAAGAAATATTGTCTTATCTGCAGAGTTGTCAGCAATTTGGAGCGCCAAAGTAAATATCTTTGGGTCAGGCTTTCGTATCCCTACTTCAGAACTGTCAATAATGCCGTCAAATATATTCTCTGGCAGCATTGCTTTCCATGATGAGCTGAATTCAAGAATGTTATTTGAAAGAATGAATTGGCTAATTCCTAAATCTTTGTATCGGCGAACAGCATCAAACATTTCTTCAGTGGTATCGTTTCTACCTCCCATTGACTTAAAGAAATCTCTGATCTCGAAACCCTCAATTCCTCTAGCACTAGTTAAAACCTCTATTTCTTCTAGGGCTTCTGCCATTGTTATCTCGCCTCGTTCAAGTCGGTGCCAATGGTGATCACCATCATCCAAACCATAACCTAAAACCAATTCAATAAGCTCTTGAGATTTTACTCCTAAGTGGGCTGAGTAGATGTCAATTGAGTAGAAGGGAGAGCCTGTAAATACTCCACCAAAATCCCAAAGAATACATTCAAAGTCTGAGTCCCTCATTATTTAATTTATTTCTCCTGATTTAAGCAGATTTTGAAAACCTGACTCGTCCAGAATAGGAATTCCCAACTCCTCTGCCTTTTTTAATTTAGATCCACCTGGGTTGCTCCCCACAATGAGAGCCGATGTTTTCCCTGATACACTTCCCGGAGATTTACCTCCACGAGATGTGATTGCTTCTGCGATTTGATCTCTTGAAAAGCCCTGCAAGGTTCCCGTCACGACGATCACCTTTCCTTGAAGAGTATTATCAGTTTCCTCAAGAACAGGACCAACAAAATTAACACCCGCAGATCTGAACTTTTCAATCAATTCTCTATGTTTGGGTTCTTTGAAATAGTTAAATACACTGCTCGCAATTACTGGACCAAGTCCCTCTATCGCCTCCAGTTCGTCTAGAGATGCTTCAATTAGCGAGTCGAGGTGTTTAAATGACACGGCCAGCAGATCTGCGTTAGTTCTGCCAACGTGTGGAATTGAGAGTCCAAAAATCAAATTCCCAAGTGTCTTTGACTTTGAGGATTCAATCGCTAGCTCAAGATTACTCACAGAAGTTTCCCCGAAACCCTCGAATGATTGAATTTTATGAAAATCTAGCGTATACAAGTCTCCGACATCGTTGATCAGCCCCTCCGTAACAAAGAGATCTATTGTTTGTTCCCCCAGATGTTCAATATCCATTGCTGTTCTCTGTGCGAAGTGTTCTACTCTGCCTCTAACTTGCCTTGGGCAGTAGTAATTGGTGCATCTATGTCGTGCTTCACCATCGGGTCGGCTCAGCTCATCGCTACATGATGGGCAGCTTTTGGGAAATTTCCATTGTGGGAGATCACTAGGGCGCTTATCGAGAACAGGACCTACGACTTCGGGGATTACTTCGCCAGCTCTTCTGACGATGACCGTATCCCCTGGGCGAACATCTTTTTCCCTAACCTGATCCTCGTTATGCAATGTTGCAGTGGAAACTGTCACCCCACCAACGAATACCGGTTCAAGTCTTGCAAATGGCGTTGCTGAACCAGCAGCTCCGATTGATACTTCAATGTCTAAGAGTTTGGTTGTTTGTTCTTCGGGTGGCAATTTAAATGCTAAAGCCCATCTGGGGGCTTTCGCTGTTGACCCTAATTCCTCTTGAATCTTTAATGAGTCAACTTTTATGACTATTCCATCAAATTCATAGTCAAAATTGGATTTTTTTAGCCTGTACTCATTGATATACGCTCTAAGCCCATGTTTCCCTGATGTGACCCTCTCTGCATTTTGGTTCACGGGAAATCTAAGCGAGCTTAGATATTCAAGTGTCCCAAAATGAGACTTAAGATCAGGTCCACCAGATATTCGACCTATTTGGTAAGCCCAGAAGGATAAATTTCTCTGTGCGGCCACTGATGAATTCTTTTGACGTATTGAACCTGCTGCAGCGTTCCGTGGGTTTACATAAGCCTTTTCGCCTAATTGTTTTGCTTTCATATTAAGTTTCTCAAATTCACTAATACGGAGGTATACCTCGCCACGCACTTCAAGTAATTGCGGTGCATCTTTAATGAATTTTGGTATATCCCTGATAGTTAACACGTTATGTGTAACGTCCTCGCCAATAGACCCATCGCCTCTTGTGGCCGCCTGAACTAGCTTCCCATTTTCGTAACGTATTGAAATTGCTAGTCCATCAAACTTTAACTCGCAACAAAATTCATCGATAGCAGCACTGCTTGTTAATCTTCGATCAATTTTTTTGATCCACTGGTCAAGTTCTATGTCATCAAACGCGTTATCTAGAGACATCATCGGCACCGAATGTTGCACTGGAGCAAAGATCTGTGAGGGGGTGCCACCGACATTATTTGTAGGTGACGATGGGTCGTATGCATCAGGGTATTTTGCTTCTAAATTTCGTAGCTCCCTCATCATATGATCCCACTCTTCGTCACTTATTGATGGGCTGTCCGACTCGTAATAGGCAACGTTGTGTTTCCTAATTTCAGCTCTTAACTCTTTGATTCGTGATAAATCGTTGTCAGTCACAGCAATAAATTTCCAGTTATCTCACCGTACGGATTAGCAATGGACCACGCATACTGCGAAAATTCTATATGTGAAGAGAAATTCTTGGATATATGTATTTCGTTTGGCATGGATTCCGATTCCTTTGTTGGGGTATGGAGTCTTTGGTTCCGCTCTCGATGGCAAAAGTGAACCTCTTCAAGTCACTGTTTCTCTAAGCTTATGGATCCTTTGGTCTGTCGTTCTTTTAATTTCGTTAATTCCTAGTGCCAGTCTACTCACCCTTTACAGGGTCATAGTGCCTATTTCAGTTGTAGCTGCTATTTGGGGATCTATTACAGCAGAAATGAATGCTTCTTCCATTTTGCTGCTCTTTTGCTCCGCAATATGTCTCTCAATAAGTCTTTTACCGTCAATAGGATTTTGGTTTATCAATGGGTCAGCGTACGGAGACGAAGTCCGAATACCTCTCAGAGCTCCCGGCCCTCTGCTGCTCGGCCCTGTTCCTTTGGCTTGGATAGTCGTCGCTTCAAATCTAATCTTTTCAATCATTCTTCTATCTTCACAAAACTACGTCTCTGGATTTATTGTCTTGGCGACCGGTTCCGGTTTAAGTTATTTTTCTTGCCGCTCATTATCAGCGCTTTCACAAAGGTGGCTCGTATTTGTGCCAGCTGGGATCGTTTTGCACGATAATATGGTTCTTGCTGACCCTTTCCTTATAAGAAAGTCAATGATTAAGGAGATTAGTCCTGCATTAGCATCAACCAATGGCCTTGACCTCACGATGTCCAGCATTGGAATGAGTTTAGAAGTTGAGTTACATGAGCCTGCCGAGTTATCCCTGCAAATGAACCCGTTAGCCCCTCCTGAAGTTAATGTAGTAACTTCATTTTTAGTGAGCCCCTCTATGCTTTCAACAGCTCTCGAAGAGGCATCAGCACGCAATATTGCGACTTTATGATCTGCTGACGATTCCAGATCCCATGACCGTGCCTTCCTCATAGAATACTGCTGATTGACCTGAGGCTACTTTTTTGTGCGGTTCTTCCCAGTAAATCTTATCTGCAACCCTTGCTCGAGCTGTGTGACCATGAGCGCTTGTTTGAATGTCAAGCGCACCAGTAATAGGTTCGCCGATCCATTGCACGTCTACAATTGCTGTCTCTGCATAGTAAAGATCAGCTTTGGGGCCCACAGTTACTGTGGCTGACTCTACATTTATATCAACCGCATACCTAGGCTCGCCTTCACCTGAAACACCTAAACCTTTGCGCTGACCTATTGTTACCATCTGCACTGCAGGCACGTTAGAGATTCTATTTCCTCGGGAATCAATGACCTGCCCGGGTGTCATTGCCATATGCTGCTCCAAGAATCGCTTTCTTCCACCTTTTGTCCTGCTGATAAAACACACGTCTTGACTATCGGCCTTTTCAGCAGTTTGTAATGATAGCGATGCCGCTATTTCTCTAACTTGATCTTTCGTGAGATTACCTATCGGTAGTTGAAGTCGGGCGAGTTGGTTCTCTTCAAGCATATGCAAAACATAAGACTGGTCCTTTTTGAGATCTACTGATCTTCTAAGACGAAAACCTTCAGGTTGTTGGATAATTTGGGCATGGTGGCCGGTAGCTATTAAATCAAAACCTAGAGCAGTGGCTCGACGAAAAAGCTTGTCAAATTTAACGTGTCTATTGCATTCAATGCATGGATTCGGTGTTTCACCTCTTTTGTGAGCGTCAACGTATGGATCTACGACATGAGTATCAAATTCGTCACCGAAATTGAAGACGTGATGCTGTATTCCCAATTGGTCTGCCACTCTTCGTGCATCAATAACATCGGAGACTGAGCAACATCCCGTATCAGAAGTACCACCCCACAATTTCATCGTCACTCCGACGACTTCATATCCCTGATCAAGAAGCACAGCTGCTGCCACGGAAGAATCAACACCTCCGGACATTGCGACAAGAATCTTCTGTTTACCTTTCATGATCCTAAGCTCCGGAGCCTTTCTATCGCGTCTGGGAGTATTTCGAGTACTCTATTAACATCTTCTTCTGTGCTTTTATATCCTAGAGATAGTCGCAATGAACCCCTTGCAAGCTCACGTTGATAGCCCATTGCAGCCAAAACATGCGATGGCTCCTGTGCGCCGCTTGAACATGATGATGCTGCTGATGCGAATATACCTGATTGTTCTAATAGAAATAGCAGAGCTTCGCTCTCTATATCACCAAAGCAAAGGTGGCATGATCCTGCTACTTTGTTCGACCGATCAACGCTTCCATCTCCGTTTAGGCGAACTCCTGTCTCGAAAGTATTAGTAATTTCTAGAAGGGAGTCAGCAAGATTATCCCTAAGTGAAGCAACTCTTGCTGTATCCGATGCTTTTGAGTCGGCAGTAACCCTTGCCGCGGCAGCCATGCCGACTATACCTGGCGTATTGTGAGTCCCACTTCTAAGACCCATCTCTTGACCGCCACCTAACTGTATCGATGAAACTTTTGTTTGGTCTTTGACTATTAAGGCTCCTACACCTTTAGGACCCCCAAATTTATGTGCTGCTACGCTGATCAGGTCTGCGTATTCTGTAGCTAGATGCATGTCCAACCATGGAACAGCTTGCACAGCATCTGTATGTATTAAAGCCCCAGGGGATATCTCTTTTACGATAGAAACGATTGTTTTGAGGTCTTGGATTACTCCGGTTTCTCCATTTACCAAACCGATTGAGACTAATGTTGTTTCATCATTAATTATGTCAGCAAGGTGATTTAGATCAACAGCTCCGTTTTGTTCCACATTAACGACTTTGCCACCAACGGACCTTGTTGGTTCAAGAACAGCGTGATGTTCTGTAGCAGAGCAAATTACAGTGCCGCCTATCGCTGAGTGGACTCCGAAGATGGCTAGATTATCTGACTCTGTACCCCCTGAGGTAAAGATAATATCTTGCGCTTTGCAGCCAAGTACATCCGCTAACTCGTCACGTGCATCATCAATTAAACGAAGAGCTTTTCGGGCCATTAAATGTGACCCTGATGGGTTCGCATAGTTTTCTCTTAGCACTGGAAGAATCGCTTCAATGACTTCTTCTCTAATGGGAGCAGAAGCGGCATTATCCATATAAATTATTTCGTCTACCACATTTTAAGAATACTGAAAAAAATAAGATAACGTCACTGTGCCTTAAATCACTAAATAATTTTGACTAAATTATTGTTCCTTCAACTAGGGTTTAGGCATGGCAACGATAAGTGTCGGTATTGAGATAGCAGCTTCTCCAAAACAAGTCTGGAACGTCGTCAAAGATATCAGTGATCACGTCAATTGGATGAAAGATGCCGAGCGAATTGACTTTCTGACTGAGCAGCGAAGTGGTATTGGAACCATGTTTAACTGCGCTACCAAGGTAGGGCCGCTAAGGCTCAAAGATAAAATGGAGATTACCGAGTGGGTTGATGAGAAGTCAATGGGCGTGAGCCATGAGGGGCTAGTAACTGGAACTGGCCGCTTTTCACTGGTAGAAACTAAAAGTAACGAAACTCGTTTCACATGGGAAGAGACTCTGCACTTCCCTTATTGGATGGGAGGACCACTCCGCAATCCCGTAGGTACTCGTCTATTAGCCTTGATCTGGAGAAAGAACCTAAAGTTACTCAAAGAACAGGTTGAGGCGTCACTGTAAATCACCTTTATGAGAAATTTTCTATTTGATTTAGCTTTCAAAAACTATGAGGGTAAAGTCGCTCAGTATGATTTTTAATTTATTCGCACATCAAGGGGGCTGGGATGAGATCTTGATGGTTATTGCTCCAATTATCCTCCTCTTTTGCTTGTTGAAAATTGCAAATAAACGAGCAAAACGTAATTGAATTTAATTCTCTCTGTAAATATCCGCCCCAAGATCACTTAGATTCTCAACAAGATTTTCATAGCCTCTATCTATATGGGATGGATCACGTATCTCTGTTTGGCCTTGCGCACGCAAAGCTGCCACCACTAAGGCTGCCCCGGCTCTTATATCATGAGCACGCACTGGAGCCCCTGATAAGTTCGCGACACCTCGGATAACTGCATGATGGCCTTCTGTTCGAATGTCAGCTCCCATGCGGATCAATTCATCTATGTATCTAAACCTTCCGCTGAATAAGTTTTCTGTTACGATCCCGACGCCTTCGGAGACTGCAAGCATCGCCACAAGAAACGGTTTGTAGTCCGTAGCGATACCCGGATAAGGGAGAGTCGCCAAATCAACTGCTTTTAACGATTTATTAGCCATGACCCACAACCCATTAGAATCAGCTGATATTCGCATTCCCATCTCACCTACTTTTTGGCAGAGCATATCCATGTGATCTGGCCTGGCCCCAATCAGGTTGACTTCGCCCCCTGCGATACCGACTGCTGCGAGATATGTAGCTGCTTCAATCCTGTCAGGGACTATAGCGTGTTCCACAGCTCCGAGTTTCTCCACGCCTTCAATTGTTATCGTTGACGTTCCAGCCCCTAAGACACTAGCTCCCATGCGATTTAGAAACGAAGCTAGATCAGCTATCTCCGGCTCACGTGCCGCATTCTCGATAATCGTTGTGCCATCTGCTAAAACAGCAGCCATCATAATATTCTCTGTTGCACCAACGCTGGGAAACTCTAAGACAATGCGACTGCCCCGCAATCTCTCACAATATGCGTCAATGTATCCATGTTCCGATGCAAACTTTGCACCTAACATTTCAAGGCCTCGTAAATGCATATCAATCGGTCTTGGACCAAAATCATCCCCACCCGGGAGCGCAACCCTAGCTTTTCCATACCTCGCAAGTAAGGGCCCTAATACAACTATGGAGGCCCTCATTTTTTCCACCAGTTCATAAGGAGCCTCTGCTGTCAGGTCCCCTGGGTTTGTGATCTCAAGTGAATTCGTATCGGTACCTCTTACCGTCATCCCAAGCGAAACTAGCAGCTCAGACATCAATCTGACATCAGTAATGTTAGGAACATTCGTGAGATGAAAAGTACCTTCTGCCAACGAACAAGCCGCCATTATTTTAAGCGCAGAGTTTTTAGCTCCATTTATCTCGACATCCCCGTAGAGAGGCCCGCTTGGTTTAACAATAATGCGATCCATCAACCAATTATGCAGCGAGTAATTATCGTTTCCTCAAAAGTGCGATCTTTAGCTAAAAGCTGTTTAATCAAATAACGATGACTATATTCATGCATAAACGTTCGGTAGGGTACGAAGAGGTAGAAGAGATCATATGTGCTCGTAACAATTCTTTGCTCAGGGAATACAAATCAGGGCCTGGAATCTTCAAATTAGCCGAGGGGCCCTTTACAAGCTACCAACGCACGGTAGATGTTGATATGAAGACATCTCATTGTGAAGTAACAGAAACATTCTCGTACAAGATAGCGGCGCCTTTTTGGCATTACTTACTTCACTTTCCAATAAAACGGGTTTTAAAAAATTCTAATTTCTCCAAGAACTTCAACATCTGGTGGGCGCCCCCTAACCGCTTTGATGCTCTAACATCACAAACGATAAGCTTACTTTGCGTTGCTGCAATTGTTACTGGCTTTTTAGGTGCGCTGATCGGACAAACTGCCACTTTTGCTGCTGAAGAGTTTGGAGCAGGAGATAGAGCACAAGGGATTCTTTTAGCTACTGTGCGAATCGGCGTATTACTGACAGTCTTTATTACAGCACTAGCTGATAATCGTGGAAGGAAGAAACTACTGGAATTCTCTTTATATGGAGGCTGTTTGCTAGCGGTCTTGAGTGCGGTAGCTCCAAATCTTTGGGCCTTAGGCATTACCCAATCATTTGCTCGAGGCTTCGCTACTTCTATAAGTATCTTAATAGGAATCATGGCAGCTGAAGCTGCCCCGAAGGGTAGTCGCGCGTACATTGCCGGTCTTCTGACATTGTCAGCAGGTTTGGGGGCTGGAATACCAGTCTGGATCCTGTTTCTTGCTGATCTACATCTAAGGGGCTGGAGATTACTTTTCGCAACTGCGTTAATATTTTTTCCAGTAATTCGCTGGATACATCTCCACCTTGAAGAAAGCAAGCGCTTCATAGACCATATTGAAAAGCACAGATTCAATAACGGCAGAAAACAAAAGGTCATTGTGAAACGTGTTCTCTTTCTAGCCTCAGTCGCTTTTCTGCTTTTCTTATTTGTCTCACCCGCTAGTCAATTTAGGAATGAATTCCTTAGAGACGAACGCGGTTTTAGCGCTGCGAAAATATCTCTTTTCTTATTGACTGCCTATACACCGCAAATTATCGGAGTGGCTATAGCTTCAAAAGTCTCAGATCTGAAAGGAAGAAAGCCTGTGGCCATGATCGCAGTAGGCATAGGAACGATACTGACAGTAGCAAGTTATAGCGTAGCTGGCTTTGGCATGTGGCTTATCACGATGAGTGCTGGAATCATTTCGGCTGGTGCCGGGCCATCTTTAGGTGTCTATAGCTCGGAGATGTTCGGGACGGGACGACGCGGTCAGGTTAGCGGTTTTTTATCACTTACGGCAGTGACCGGCAGCGCCCTCGGCTTATTGTTATGTGGAGACCTCTCAGAACGGTTTAGTAGCTTTGGAGAAGCCTTTTCTATCTTAGCAATTGGCCCTTTGCTGGTTGTTTTGATTGTCTATCTTTTCTTTCCCGAATCTGCTAACCAAGAACTTGAAGATCTTAACCCTGACGGCAACCCTTAACGAAGCGTCTGTACCCATTTGGTAACAAAGCCGGCAACTACATCGATTTCTTTGGGATTATGATTCTGTCGTTCAAGAATATGTAGTTCGACTTTGGAAGGGATCGTACGTGCATATTGCTCAAGCAATTCTGGTGAGCCAAATGGGTCACTATCGCCAGAGATAAAGATTGTCGGTCGCCGTATTCTATGCAGATGGTTGACACGAAGAGATTCGATTTTTCCCGGCGGATGCAAAGGATAGCTCAAGAGGGCGAGAGCTCGAGACGGTAAACCTTCTGCTATGGCCATAGAAGCAGCTCTACCTCCAAATGATCTTCCTCCGAGCACTAAACTACTTTGAGGAATTCCATTTGCCTCAGCGAAACGAATAGATACTTGAACAATTTCTTCAACGATTTTCTCTATTTTTGGAGGAGGTCGTTTGGCGCTTGCTTGCCGATAGGAGAAGTTATGCCTAAGTACTGGAATTTTACTTAGCCGCTCAATTTCAAGAAAGACAGGGTGTTCCCTGTTACCGCCCGCACCATGGAAAAGAATCATCCCTCTGGGTTTCATAGGCACTCCCCCTGTTTGACTATCGGAGTAATATTCTTCTCGCTTCAGTTAACTCTTGTATTCTCTTCGCAACGTCAACCTTGATGTCATCATCACCAGTATCAGGGTGAGTGGAACGCAGCAATTTTCGAAACTGCTTTTTGACCACTTCATCATCAGGGTTTGTGCTTGAAATACCTAGAACTTGCAATGCCCAACTCTCCGAGCTTTCATGCCCTAAATCAGCCTTGAATTTATCATGGCGACTCAATAAATAAGAAATGAAATCAGTTCCTACCTCGCCTCTCCACTTAACAGCCTTGTGCATTAGGTTAACAACAGCCGGCCGCTCTCTGTAAGCGAACTGACTTATCGAGTAAGCCGCAGCGAGAATATTCTGCTCAGCTGCTGCTTCATTCAATTCAAAGATGAACCTATACTTTCCCTCGAATTCTCGTAGCTGGTGAACAGTTCGGGCAAGTCCGATTTTGTCTTCTTGAAATCTATGACGTAAACGTGGTTGAGAAATTCTCTCACCACGTTGAAGTTGATAAAGCAATTTTTTGTAGTCATCATAAAAATCTTCGTCAATACTAGGAATGAATCGCGCAACTATTCCAGCAAGCAAAACCGCTCCATTCCCCGACCCTTTCTGTATCGGAAGATAGGTGTACCCGAGTGCAACTCGACGAGTTGGAGCATTTGTTCTTGAGTGAAAGATTTCAAGCTCCGCTAATAACATGATTTAAGATTAGATCGGATTGTCTTTTTTCAACGTATTGAGCAGTGAATATTGAGAAAAACCAATGTTTCCGCCGTAATACTTCGCTTTGTGGTCACACCGGATGTAGCGTTTGGATTATACATATTTGGAGTAGTTATGAGTGAAATAAAATCACCTGATCGAAATCTCGCCATGGAGCTCGTACGAGTAACTGAAGCTGCTGCGATGGCTGCGGCCAGATGGATGGGAAGGGGAGATAAAGAAGGCGCAGATGATGCCGCAGTAAATGCGATGCGATTTGTCCTCCGGAGCGTAAATATGGATGGGATTGTCATTATTGGCGAGGGAGAGAAAGACGAAGCTCCGATGCTTTACAATGGCGAAAAAGTTGGGAATGGATCCTCTCCTAAGTGTGATGTTGCTGTGGATCCTATAGATGGGACAACTCTCACATCACTTGGTAGGGGGAATGCTATAGCTGTACTAGCAGTCGGTGAAGAAGGAACTATGTTCGACCCCGGACCTTGCGTCTATATGGAGAAGATCGCTGTAGGTCCGTCAGCAAAAGGACTTGTTGATATTAATTTATCACCTACAGAAAATTTAAATGCCATAGCAAAAGCAAAAGGAGAATCAGTTCGAGATTTAACTGCTGTTGTCCTTGATAGACCTAGACATGATGACTTAGTATCAGAGCTTCGCGAAGCTGGTGCAAGAATACGGTTAATACCTGATGGGGATGTCGCTGGGGCAATATCAACCGCGTGGCCTGAGTCGGGAGCTGATATTTTATTCGGAATCGGCGGAACCCCTGAAGGCGTCATAGCAGCCGCTGCGCTTAAATGTATGGGCGGGGACCTTCAAGGCAAACTTTGGCCAAGGAATGAAGAGGAACGTGCTCTAGCAATTGCTGAGGGATATGACCTTGGCAGGACTCTCACCGTAGACGACCTAGTAAGTGGGGACAACTGTTTCTTCGCTGCAACCGGCATAACTGATGGAGACCTACTTCGTGGAGTCCAGTATGAGCGCAACACCATTGTGACCCAATCTCTTGTTATGCGATCTAAATCAGGAACTGTTCGGCTTGTGAATGCTCAGCATGCCCAAGATAAATTAAACGCTATTAGCGATATCAATTACAGCTAGAAAGAGGCAGAAGATGACAGATTTGATGTCAAAAACAGCTCTCGTTACCGGAGGCGGAACGGGCATCGGTTTCGGTATTGCTGCCAAACTAATGGAAGCAAACGCTCACGTCACCATCGCAGGCAGGAGGGAAGACGTCCTAGAAGAAGCAGCTGAAAGGCTTGAGGCGTCTGTTTCTTCTACAGGGAACATCAAAATAGTTTGTTGCGATGTTACTGATGCGATAGCCGTAAAGAATGCTGTTGAAGTTGCTGCAAATGACAAAGGCGCTCTAGATATAGCTGTTGCTAATGCGGGAATTGGGGCTGGTGGACCTTTTCTATCCATGACAGATGAAACGCTGCGGTCGGTCCTTGAGGTGAATGTGATAGGAGCCTTCAATACAATTCAGGCTGCTGCGGAAACGATGCGTTCATCTGGTGGTTCTATTATTGCGATATCGTCAATAGCGGGAGCACTTGGTGGGAGGTTCAGAGCTGCTTATGCATCTAGTAAAGCAGCTCTTGATATGCTCGTCCGGAGTGCAGCGGACGAGCTGGGGGGATTTGGAATTCGCATAAATTCAATTCGTCCCGGTGTCGTAGAATCCGAGGCGACGGCAATGATGTTTGAGCACATGCCTCATATCATTGATGATTATAGGAAGAACATGCCGTTAGGTCGTGTTGGAGAGCCTGAAGAGGTAGGTGATGCTGTTGTGTGGTTGGCAGGGTCAGGTAGCTCCTGGGTAACTGGTCAAAATATTGCCGTTGACGGTGGGCATACTCTTCGCCGAGCTCCTGACCTGGAGCCCGCTATTCGTGCACGCTTGGGTGACGAGGAGTTTTCAAAACTTTCAAAACCTGGGTCTGGGCCCAATGGTTAAGACCTACTAAATTCCAGCAGAAGCTTCAAGTCGCACTTCAGCTCTATGGATAGCTGCTTCAGCATTAAAGTTTGAAGGATCTGACGCAAGATCGTTCTTCGCATTGTCTAAAGATGCTTTTGCCCGCTCAACATCAATGTCTTCAGCGAGCTCTGCTACGTCACATAAAAGCGCCACGTGATTATCCGAAACCTCAACAAAACCACTATGTACGGCTATTCTTTGCACACCTCCATCGCTGAGGGCTACGCGCACTACTGATGATACGAGATTCCCTACAAATGGGACATGTCCAGGTTGAAAGCCTATTTCTCCATCGCTGGTACGTGCGATAACAAGCTCGGCATCTCCCTCAAAGACCACCCTCTCCGGTGAAACTAGCTCTATTCGCAATGACATCAGTATGGTCCAATCGTGTAAGTATTGTTAGGCGTTTGACTCGAGTTCCGCAGCTTTTCTTTCCACTTCCTCAGCTCCCCCTACCATGTAGAAAGCTTGCTCAGGCAGGTGGTCAAGATCTCCCTGTACCAGAGCTTCAAATGAGGACACGGTGTCATCAATGCTCGTAAACACACCCGCTTGCCCGGTAAAGACCTCAGCAACAAACATTGGCTGAGAGAGGAATCTTTCAACTTTTCGAGCACGATCAACAGTTACGCGATCTTCTTCAGAAAGTTCATCAAGCCCAAGAATAGCAATAATGTCCTGCAGTTCTTTGTAACGTTGAAGGACTTCTTGAACCCGTCGAGCAACGTTATAGTGTCGGTCGCCGACAACCTCAGGTGTAAGAATTGTTGACGTTGATGCGAGCGGATCTACAGCTGGATAGATTCCGAGTGATGCTATATCTCTGCTCAATTCAGTTGTTCCATCGAAGTGGGTAAAGGAGGTGAATGGTGCTGGGTCCGTATAGTCATCAGCAGGCACGTACACAGCTTGCAGAGATGTGATGGATTTTCCACGAGTTGAAGTGATTCGCTCTTGCAACTCGCCCATTTCGTCTGCGAGCGTTGGTTGGTAGCCTACAGCAGATGGCATGCGTCCAAGAAGTGTGGATACTTCTGAACCTGCTTGGACAAATCGGAAAATGTTGTCAATGAACAGCAATACGTCTTGATTTTGGACATCGCGGAAATATTCGGCCATTGTTACGCCAGCTAGCGCAATTCGTAGCCGGACGCCGGGAGGTTCATCCATTTGACCGAAAACTAGAGCCGCTTTATCAAGCACTCCTGATTCTTCCATTTCAAGAAATAAGTCCGTACCTTCTCTGGTTCTCTCTCCTACCCCGGCAAAAACGGAGACTCCACCGTGCTGTGTTGCTACTCGGTTAATCATTTCGGTGATGAGAACGGTTTTCCCTACTCCAGCACCACCGAATAGGCCGATTTTCCCACCTTCTTTATATGGAGTTAAGAGGTCAATAACTTTAATTCCCGTTTCAAACATCTTTGCTGACGGTTCAAGACTGTCGAACGATGGTGCCGGACGGTGAATTTCCCATCTTTCGTCGATGTCAAGTGTACTCAGATCAACATCAAGTGGCTCGCCGATAACATTCCAAACATGACCTAGAGTTACATCACCTACTGGA
>CETI01006095.1_pt1 | contig 35271 bp, 24 predicted proteins | sample 361441 | NCBI WGS metagenome assembly CETI01 (sample SAMEA2622478, study PRJEB7988) | marine metagenome | biome: marine biome (ENVO:00000447); feature: deep chlorophyll maximum layer (ENVO:xxxxxxxx); material: "saline water (ENVO:00002010), including plankton (ENVO:xxxxxxxx)" | depth 90 m | reverse complement strand
CACTAGACATAATTAAAAGACCAATAATATTAGGAAAAGCCATAGCCAAAATCATCATATCAGAAAAATCAACAACCGCCCCCAAACTAGCAGAAGAACCAATAATCACAAACATCATAAACATAATTTTATAACTCAATTCGGAGTACTTACTTTTACCAAATAAAAATGTCCATGATTTTAAACCATAATAAGACCATGAAATCATAGTCGAAAAAGCAAATAATAAAATGGCAATAGTTAAAATATAAGGGAACCAAGAGATAACACTACCAAATGCTTGAGAAGTTAATTCCGAACCACCCAAATCACCAACATTTTGATAACTGCCTGTAATTATAATGACAAATGCTGTCATAGTACAAATAACTATTGTATCAATAAACGGCTCTAACAAAGCCACCATTCCCTCTGAAATAGGCTCTTTTGTTTTTGCAGCTGAATGCGCTATAGATGCTGAACCAACACCCGCTTCATTTGAAAAGGCTGCTCTTTTAAACCCAATAATTAAAACACCTATAAAACCACCTAGCCCAGCCTCCGGAGTAAATGCACCTCCTATAATTTCACCAATAACAAAGCCGACATCCGAAATATGGATAATAATAATCATCATTGCAGCACCCACGTAAATCGCTGCCATAAAGGGGACAATTTTTTCTGTTACCTTAGCAATACTCTTAATGCCTCCAATAATGACAAATCCAACAAGCAAAGCCAAACAAATACCAAACAAGGGTCCAAAATTAGCAAGATCAGGAAAGATACCCTTAACAGCTGCAAATGCTTGATTTGCCTGAAACATATTTCCTCCGCCAATAGAGCCACCAATACAAAGAACGGCAAATAAAACCGCTAAAAACTTACCAACATTTTTTAAGTTTCTCTTGGCTAAACCATCGCGAAGATAATACATGGGGCCTCCTGAAACAACACCATCAGCATCTATTATTCTATATTTCAAACCTAAAGTACATTCAACAAATTTAGATGACATTCCTAGGACACCTGCAACAATCATCCAAAAAGTAGCGCCAGGCCCTCCTAAGCTAATGGCAATCGCAACACCAGCTATATTACCCAAGCCGACAGTCCCAGAAAGCGCAGTTGTAAGCGCCTGAAAATGCGAAACCTCTCCTTTATTTTTAGGATCACTAAAATCTCCTTTAACTAAATCAATTGCATGAGAAAAACCCCTCAGGTTAATAAAATTCATTTTAAACGTAAAAAACAACGCACCAAATACAAGCCAAACTACAATAAATGGAACATTTTTAGCATGACCAAATAATCGTGTAATATCATAAAAAATAACACTCCCTATACTCGAAACAATGGGAGAAAAGGATTCATTAACATTTCTCGAAAACATATTCACCTTATTCGAGAAATTATGTTTTAACTCAAACTGATTATTCCCTTCTGACAGCACAATTTTATTTGCCGAAAAATGGACTAAACTAAAATACCTAACTGTGTCAACAGGTTGAAGATAACTAAAAACCAAGATGCTATCAACTAACAACCAAGTTCCATTAGCATTAATGACATCTACCTGATATTGAAATGAACCATCTTCATTAATACTTAAAAAATCCGTTGGACTAATATCTAAATCAACTCCTGTCACAGACTCATAAGAATACTCTTTTGGAATCAAATCACTAATTTGATCATCAGCGATGATCATAAATTGACCAACAAATAAAAAAATTGAAAAAAATTGAAAAAAATTACCTCTCATAATATATTTTTTAATGCATTATTTAGTTTCGTAGGAGCAAAACCAAGCTCCTTAATCGCCTTGTCAATATCTAATGTAGAATCAGAAGGCCTGCTTGCAATTTGATTTAGTTCCCTTGAATTAATTTTATTTATTTTTGACAAATCTAACCGTAAGCATAATGCAATATTACAAACAATATCAAAAATAGATAATTTTTCTCCACTAGAAATATGATATAGACCATATTTCTTAAGCTCAATAATCCGTAAAATTGCTAATGCCAAATCGTTAACATATGTAGGTGTTCTATACTGATCATGAACGATATTGAGAATATCACCTGTTTCTAATTTCGTCCTAGCCCAAGCAAGAAAATTATTTTCACCAGGCCCATAAATAAGAGAAGTTCTAATAATGGTATATAACTCATCACCAAGATGATTTTTTATATTTTTTTCAGCAGATAATTTTGAAATACCATAATTGTTTAAAGGATTACATGCATCATTTTCGACATATCCTCCACTGAAACCATTAAAAACAAAATCGGTAGAGATCTGAATGAGGTGAATTTTATAATTTATAACATGTGGAATAAAATTATCTATACTTGAACTATTAACCGCTAAACATTTTGTTTTAGATATTTCACACTCATCAACATTAGTCATAGCTGCTGCATTAACAATTACAGACGGCTCATACTTATTGATAACATATGCACATTGCTCTAATGACGTAACATCTAACTCCTTATAAATATGATTATGGTTACGCAACCTATCTGACCCTAAACCTGTAGCAATAACAACAAAGCCATGCTTTTCTAAAAACAATCGTAATACTTGGCCTAACAAACCATTGGCACCTGTAATGAGAATTTTTTTATTGTTTAATGACATTTTATTTGTAATATTCAAACAACAAAGTTTCTGTATTTTAGTAATGATTCCATATTCTGCTGAATACTAAGACAGGCCTGATGAACATGATCTTTAAAATTCTTGCCCAACCCCTCACCAGCATAAATAATAGATCGAGAAACATTAATAAGCAAACCACAATTTTTACTAAAACCCGCATCAAAAACTGCCGCTAAATCACCACCTTGTGCACCAATACCTGGGATTAGAAAGAAATTTTCTGGTGCCTTTGCTCGAATTTTTCTCATTTCTTTTGTACGATTAGCTCCGACTACAAACATCATATTTTCCTTATTAGACCAGGCAGCAGCATTATCTACAATATCTAAATATAGAGGAGAGCCTGATTGCGTGATAATATTTTGAATGCTAGATGCACTCGGGTTTGAAGTTGCAATTAATAAAATCGCCCATTTACCTTTTTTTAGAAAAGGTTTAACTGCGTCAAATCCCATATATGGAGAAAGAGTCACTGCATCACAATTAAAATAATTATAAAATGTATCTGCATACATTTTAGCAGAATTGAATATATCTGACCTTTTCGCATCTGCAATGATAAAGTGATCATCAGAAATATAACGAATCGTCTTTTCTAAACTAACTAAACCAGCAGGACCCAATTTTTCATAAAAAGCCAAATTAGGCTTATAAGCAACACATAAGTCAGAAGTAGCATCAATAATTGATTTATTGAATTCAAATACAGGATCATCACCATCTAGCAGATGATCTGGGATTCTATTTAAATCTGGATCTAAGCCCACACATAGGCAAGATTTTTTAACACGAATATGATTAATAATATGATTTAAATCCATTTAACCCATTTTTAACTTTTCTGCATTTTCAGCAATCTTTAACTCCTCAACCAATTTATTAATGTCACCATTAACGATATCATTTAAAGAATACAATGTTAGGCCTATTCTATGATCTGTAACACGTCCCTGCGGATAGTTATAAGTTCTGATTTTATCAGATCGGTCACCTGTTTTGACCATTGTTTTTCGTTGACCAGCTATTTCTTCATTTCTTTTTCTTAATTCTATCTCATAAATTCTAGATCTCAAGACCTTTAATGCTTTAGCATAATTTTTAATTTGAGATTTCTGATCCTGACATTGAGCAACTACTCCTGTTGGGACATGGGTCAGTCGAACTGCAGAGTAAGTGGTATTAACAGATTGACCACCAGGACCAGATGAACAATAAGTTTCTTTTTTAATATCACTCTCATTTAATTTGATATCAAAATCTTCAACTTCCGGCAGAACAACAACACTAGCCGCAGAAGTATGTACTCTACCTTGAGTTTCTGTCTGCGGGACCCTTTGAACTCGATGAACACCGGATTCATATTTTAAATCACCATACACATTTGTTCCAGAAACACTAAATACAATTTCTTTAAATCCACCTGACACACCCTCACTAACATCCATTAATTCTTGTTTCCATTTTTTAGAATCGATGAATTTAGCATACATTCTAAATAAATCCCCAGCAAATATACTTGCTTCATCTCCACCAGCACCAGCTCGAATTTCAACAACTGCATTCTTAGAATCATCTGGATCTTTAGGTATTAGTAAAACCTTAAGCTCTCCTTCGACCACCTGTTTCAAATCAGAGCATTCTTCTAAGTCTAATTTTGCTAATTCCCGCAACTCAGCATCTTTTTCATTTTTTAAAATACTTTTGGCATCATCTATATCCTTGACAACTTTTATATATTTATCAATAGCTTGGACAATGGGCTCTAAATCTTTATACTCTTTATTTAATTTAATATACAAAGGCATATTAGAAATGACAGCAGGATCAACAATTGATGCTGAAACCTCATTAAACCTAGTTTTTATAGCCTGTAATTTATCTAACATAATTAATACTCAATTAATCCTTCTGGAGAGTGAATGGTTAATTTCTTACCATTTAATTTCTCAACATGTCCAATAACTTGAGCATCTAAATTAAATGAATTTGCTATATCAATGATCGAATCTGCAACCTCTCCTTTAACATACAATTCCATGCGATGTCCCATATTAAACACCTTATACATTTCTTTCCAAGAAACTCCAGATTCTTTTTTAATTAAATCAAAAATAGGGGGAACTGGGAACATATTGTTTTTAACAATATGCATATCATCTATAAAATGCAGTATTTTTGTTTGACCACCTCCAGTACAGTGAACCATACCAGAAACACAATCTCTATGATTAAGAAGAATTTTTTGAATGACAGGAGCATATGTCCTTGTTGGGGACAACACTAACTTACCCATATGAGAATTGCAAAATATATCTAACAAAGACTTATTACCAGCATATACTAGCGATGGATCTAACAAAGGATCAAAACTTTCTGGGAATTCTTCTGCTAATTGATTATGAAAAATATCATGACGCGCTGATGTAAGACCATTACTCCCGATACCTGAATTATACTCTGTCTCATATGTCGTTTGACCATAAGATGCAAGGCCAATAATTAAATCGCCATTAGAAATATTTGCATTATCAATAACATCCTTTTTAGGCATTCTAGTTACTATTGTATTATCTATAATAATGGTGCGAACAAGGTCACCAACATCAGCTGTTTCTCCACCAGATGAAACAATATTAATGCCCCAATCCTTATATCTATTGATTAGCATACTAGTTGAATGAATAATCTCTGAAATAACATCACCTGGAATTAAATTCTTATTACGACCAATAGTAGAAGACAATATGAAGTTATTCACAGCCCCGACACAAAGTAAATCATCCATATTCATCACTAATGCATCCTGAGCAATACCTGACCAAACAGAAAAGTCATTAGTTTTTTTCCAATAAATATATGCTAACGAGGATTTTGTTCCAGCACCATCAGCATGCATTACTAAACAATGATCATCACTACCAGAAAGATAATCAGGGATAATTTTACAAAAAGGTTTTTGGAATAGACCTTTGTCTAAAGACTTAATTGCACTGTGAACATCTTCCTTAGTAGCAGAAACACCTCTTTTTAAATATTTATCTTCCATAAAATTCACAAACAAAAAGAGCATCTAAATTAGATACTCTTTTTCGCGTAATGCATTATATATATATATATCTTGATTTATCAATTCACTTGTTGTATAAAATTACCTTTAGCATCTGTTGGAATAACAGCGCCCTTTTGATCAATAATTGCACGCTGTATATTACGTTCATTCTCTCCTAAGCTCGGATTTTTATCCAACCAATCTTCAAAATTATCACTAAGAATTTTAAAATCAGTTCTCCTATTTTTCTGATGAGCAGTTTCCATTAATGTAGAAGATTTGAGATTAGCTATATATTCTTTATTTAATTCACCGGGAGGCAATCCTTTTTCAGACTTTTCAAGAATTTTTGGCTCAGTAGAAGCCATTCCCACTGGAACTAATCTTCTTGCATCAACTCCTTGTTCAACTAAATAGTCAACACAACTTTGAGCTCGGTCAAAAGATAACTTAACATTTAAATCATCACTACCCCTTAAATCTGTATGAGACCTCAATTCTATAACTACCTTAGGCCAATCATTGTTAAGCAATGAGGCCAAAGAATCTAATTCTTCTTTTGCTGCATCCCTAAGATCAGATTTACCTAAATCAAAATGAACACTCTTCAAGTCTAAAGGACGTCTCATTGTTTTCATTTCAAATTTCCGATAAATTGAGTACTCCAAATGTCCCTCTTTATAGCTACAGACATTAGGGTTTTTTTCTTCTTCCATTTCTGCTGTAATATATTCACAATCTCTATTCTTAATACTATGAGTACTAACTGTCGTATCTACTTGTTGAAAAAACCAATCTTTATTAACAACTAAACGATAATCCTCATCTTCTCCAAAATTACATTCATCAAAAGAAAAATTACCAAACCCATCTGTTTGTGCCGTTTTACTAGATGATGGACCTATTAATTCAATTTGTGCCCCTGGTATAGGACTTCCATCTGCAACATCTACAACTTGACCGGAAAGATTAAAGAAAATTTGTTGTTTATCAAAGTAATACACATCAACCTTTCCCTTGCTCTTCCATTTACCACCAACCCTATTCGAAGAAAAATACCCCTTCAATTCAGGCTCTAGTCCACTTTCAGCATAATGTTCAAAAGTAATACCAAAATCATCAAAACAAGTATTGACAGGATACTGTAAATTTTCTGCCTCACTAAACATACTACTACTTGAACCATCGAAATTGGGATTATATTCTGCTTTATATATATCTAAGCCACCCATACCTGGCCGACCATTTGAAGAAAAATACAAGTTCTTTGTTGTGCCGTTAAATACGGGGAATCCTTCATTACCCGAACTATTAATATTTGGGCCAAGATTTTCAGGCTCTCCCCAAGATTTTTTTCGACGATCATAACGACTAACATAAATATCCGATCCCCCAAATCCGCCCTCTATATCAGCAGCAAAAAATAACGTTTTTTCATCTGGGCTCACACAAGGACCATGTACATCGACAAGAGTATCAATTGGAATCATTTCCATCGTAACATCTCTGAATTTTTTACCTCTAAAAGTGGCAGAATATATTCTACGACCCTGATATCTATTCTTTGAAAAAATAGCTCTAGTAAAAAACATTTTATTCCCTCTCTTATTAAAAGAAATTGCGCCCTCTTCTGAGTTTTTTAAATTAACAACATCAGCTAAACCATTCTCGGTATTTGTTAAAGTCGTTTCATCCCAATCGGGCGGTGTTATAACTTTAGAAGATCGCTTCTTTCCTCTCTTATCTTCTGACTTTTTAATAGAAAAAATATCGGTAAAATATTGTCCTGTAATTTGATTTATACTTCGACCTAGAACGCCTTCCCTAGATGATGTGAAATATAATTCATTATTCTTCTTTCCCTTAATGACCGGGCAAAAGTCATCAAATGGCGAATTCACATCATTACCAGCATTAACAACTCTATATTTACTCCCATCTTGAATCCATTGCTGTGTTAATTCAAGAGACTCTAATGCAAATTCCCCTTTTGGATTATCTGGGTCTAATTTTATAAACTTTTCATATTCCAACTGTGCCTTATCAAATTTTTCCATCCCTTTGTAACATTCAGCTAAATAATAATGAACTAATGGATTACTATAACGCATTTTGATCGTTCGTCTTAAATTACTCTCAGCTTTTTTGAAATCCCCTAAAAAGAAATAACATTGAGCTAATTTAAAGCCAATTTCATTTTTTTCAGCCCTATCATTAGACCTCTGATAAGCATTTTTAAAAATCTTTTCCGCTTTACCATACTCCCCATTTTCAAAAGCTTTATTTGCACGAATAAAATCACCTGACTGAGCATTGGAAAAAGATGAGACACATATCAGTAAAAACAATGCGTATTGTTGAAATTTTTTATATATATATATAGTCATAAAAATAAACTTAGATTCGCAATTTAACAATTAATTTCGTAGAAGAAAAAAATTAGAAGAATTCTTATTTATACAGTGCTTACTGTATCGATCATAATAGCAACTATTTTATATGGATCTGCGTTAGAAGCTGGTCGTCTGTCTTCAAGATAACCCTTCCAATCATTAGCAGGCAAAGATATAGGGATCCTAATTGAAGCCCCCCTATCAGAAACACCATAACTAAACTTCTCAATAGATTGTGTTTCATGTAATCCTGTTAAACGCTGTTCATTTGACGAGCCATAAACAGCAATATGAGCAGTATGAGCAGCACCTAGTGCATCACAAATAGATTCGATATAGTTTTTCCCTCCAACATCTCTCATTTTTTTATTGGAAAAATTACAATGCATACCCGACCCATTCCAATCACCTTGCACTGGCTTTGGATGAAATTCAAGACCGACCCCATACTCTTCAGTAACTCTGTGAAGTAAATATCTTGCAACCCATAGATCATCTCCTGCAGAATATGGATCTTGTCCTAGAACTTGAAATTCCCATTGCCCCAATAACACTTCTGCATTAATGCCTGTTATATTTAAACCAGCCTCTAAACATAAATCTAAATGTGCTTCTACGATTTCCCTGCCTGCCACGTTCTTGTTCCCAACAGAACAATAGTACATGCCCTGAGGATTGGGAAACCCTTGCTCTGGGAAACCTAAAGGCCTAGTTCCATCCATTAATGTATATTCCTGCTCAAATCCAAACCAAAAATCATCAAAACCTTGTTTGATTTGAGAACGAGTATTTGATTCATGGGGCGTGCCATCTGCATTCACAACCTCACACAACACCAAATAGCCATCTAATCTAGCGGGATCTTTGTAAATTTTTACAGGCCGAAGAACACAATCAGAAAAGCTTCCATCAGCTTGCTGAGTAGAACTTCCATCAAAAGACCAATCAGGCAAAACAGATAAATCTTCATCGAATTGATCAAATTTAATAACTTTAGTTTTACTTCTAAGATTAGCTTCTGGTTGATAACCGTCCAGCCATATATATTCAAATTTAAATGCGATCATTGGGAAATTATTTTATACGTAATTAAATACTAGCTAATTGTAAATTACAATTAAATGTATTGCATAAATAAATTTTATTTAAAATTAACACCGACTTTTTATTAACATAAGTGAAATGTTATTAACACAAAAAGAAATATTGAAGCTTATTTGATGTTTTTATGATGCGCGTCAAATTCTTGATATACGTCATGAACCGAGTTCTTTATTTTATACAAAAACCGCCCCAAGTCTTTCATTAATGTAGGAAAATTATTAGAACCAAAAAAAATCAAGTAGACTAAAAAAATCAGGAAAATTTCACCAAAACCTAAGTTCAATAATAAAAAATTCATAGCTTAATTTAGCTTTTCCTTAGTGGTGTCATACATAATTGGAGAAGCAATAAATAAAGATGAATATGTACCAACTATCACACCTGTCATAATTGCAAACATAAATCCTCTAACCATTTCCCCACCAAAAACAAATATAACAAACAAGACAAAAAATGTAGTTAAAGATGTGTTAATTGTCCTGCTTAACGTGCTATTTAAGGCCCTATTAATAACATCACCACTGTCACCTACTTTTATAGCAACATATTCCCTGATTCTATCAAAAACAACCACAGTATCATTCAACGAATATCCGATAACTGTTAAAACTGCCGCTATAAATGCTTGATCTATCTCTAATGAGAATGGCAATATCCCATAGAATACAGAAAAAATAGACAATAGTATCATAACATCATGAAAAACAGCAATTACAGCACCCAGACTATATTGCCATTTTTTAAATCTGAATAAGATATATAGAAAAATTAAAACTAATGAAAACAATATCGACCAAACTGCAGATTTTTTAATATCATCTGCAATAGTTGGCCCAACTAATTGTGAGCTAAAATAATGCGCCCCTGTTTTTGAATCGAGAATCAATTTATTTGCTTGATTATCTGAAAAACTTACTAGACCTTCATATAACTTTTGCTCTACTAACGTATCTGACTCTAGATCGTTAATCATATAATTCGTGGTAATTTTCACTTGATTAGAATTTCCAAATGTCTTAACCTCTGGAAATAATTTTAAGTTGTTTTCTGTAACAAACACCTCTCCCAACGTATTCCTTAAATCAGAAGTAACGACGGGTTGCTCAAATCTGACAATATAAGTTCGACCTCCTTGAAAATCTACACCCTGATTTAATCCTTTTGTAAATAATGAAAAAATACCGACACCAATAATAAGAGCAGATAAAACGTAGTATCTTTTTCGATTTGGAATAAATCTAATATTTAAATTTTTAAATGCATTATGTGTTATGAAATTCGAAAACCGAATAGACTTTTTAGAATTTATCCGAGATTCAAAAATTAATCTAGTAATAAAAATAGCACAAAACAAAGAAGTAAGAATACCAATAATTAAAGTTGTAGCGAAACCTTTAATGGGACCCGTACCAAAATAAAATAACACAACACCGGTCAGCAAAGTAGTAATATTGGCATCTATAATAGAACTATAAGCCTGCGTATAACCATCTCTAATTGCCAAAGTAAGTCCTTTTCCCTGATAAATCTCTTCTCTAATTCGCTCATAAATTAAAACATTCGCGTCTACCGACATTCCTATTGTCAACACGATACCAGCAATACCAGGCAATGTTAATACACCACCCAATCCAGATAACGCTCCAAAAATAAAAAACATATTAATTATCAATGCAACATTTGATGCTAATCCAGCATGCATATAATAAAAAATCATATAAAATAATACAAAAGCCAAGGCAATTAAAAACGACTTATAACCTGCCTGAATAGCCTCTGAACCTAATGATGGACCTACAATTTCTGACTGAATAATTTTAGCTGGAGCGGGCAATTTACCAGCTTTAAGAATATTAGCTAGGTCTTGTGCTTCATCTAAAGTAAAATTACCAGAAATTACAGAACTACCACCAGATATTTCTGCATTTACCGTTGGAAAAGAATATACATAATCATCCAATACTACAGCAACGGAATTACCAATATTTTCTCTAGTTATTTTTTGCCATAACCTAGCACCGCTACGGTTCATCCGCATATTAATTTGAGGATTACCAAATTGATCAATATCTTGACTAGCATCAACAATAACATCGCCAGCAAGTTTAGCTTTATCTTCTCTATTAGACTTAATAGCTATTAAACGAAGTCTTTCATTCTTTTCATCAAAAGGCTTAGCTTCCCATAAAAATTTAACGTTCCTCAATTCATTTGGGATAAGTGCTAAAACATCCTTATCTATTAAGTAATTATTAATTTTAGATGTATCTTTTATCAATGCGGAACCTACCACAGGACCTGGAATAATCTGCAGGCCACTTGTATTAGGATCTATAGAAATATTTGGAGACAAAAGATCAAATAAAACATTAGTAGAAGTTGCAAGAGTATCATTATCAACATCATCATCTAAAACTAAGTCATCCAGGTTATCAACTCCATCATCTAGTATATTTTCTAAATCATCATCAAGATTTTGAGACGAGTCTTTAGATATATTTTTTTCATTTAAAGCAAAATTAGCTTCCTGCATAAAATTAAATAGCTCAGTATTGTCATACGTTTCCCAAAACTCTAAAACAGCTGCACTCTGCAATAACTTCTTGACCCGAACCACGTCCTTAACACCTGGCAATTCGACAATAATACGCCCGGTTCTTTCTGCCTTCTGTATACTCGGCTGTGCAACTCCAAACTTATCAATTCTAGCCCTTAATACAGTAAATGCTCTATCAACAGCCCCTTCAGCTTCTATGCGGATAATACGCATCACTTCTTCATTAGAAGCATCTGTTGGGATTTTATCTCTTAAATCTTTATTCCCAAAAATTCGAGGGTCAGATAACCTAGTTGATCCATTGATATCGACTTCTTTAAATGCCGTTTCAAATAATGCCAAATAATCTTCTTGACTGTTTATCTCTTGTTCAGATGCCTGTTTTAATGCTTGATTAAATATTGGGTCCTGACTATTATCTGACAATGCAATTAAAATATCTCTCATCGATATTTCTAATGTGACATTCATTCCACCCTGCAAATCTAATCCTAATTTAAGTTCACTATCCTGACACTCTGACAATGTCCATGATTTTTGACCAAAAAATAACCATGGAGTATACACCGGTTCTGTAGAGACTGAATCCAAGTAATACTGCTCCAGATTATAGTCACCATTTGAAAACTCAACAGCTTTCTTTTTCTCTCTATTGACAACAAAAGTAAAAGAAAGTGAAAATAGAAAAGATATAAAAAATACAACTCCAATAAACCTTATTAAGTTTCTAACATTATTATTGTTCATAAGATGCTTTTAAATTAGTAAAACGACCGCAAATATATAAAAAAGAAAGGAAGTTTTAATTATAAATTAACAGATGTTCTTAATAAACTACAAATACAAAAGATTTTATTCGTAAATTAACAGTATAATAAAATATCTCACCAATTTATTATTTGCAAGCACAACATGTTTAAAAAATACTATTACATTTTACTTTTCTTAACAATAACCAATACTTCATTTGCGCAAATAGAATTTGTGCAAAATAATGAAGTGATAGTATCTAAAAATGGGGAGGATTTAATAAATCCATGGGCAGGTGGAATGAATTTTTGTCAATTTTCAAAAATTGATTTAAATCTTGATGGAAAAGATGATCTATTTATATTTGACAGATCAGGAAAAAACGGAACTGTAAATGGTAATCGAATAATACCGTTTTTATTTGACACAGTAATAAATAAATTTAAATATGCTCCGAATTACGTTAACGCATTTCCCGCATTAACTGATTGGGCCCTGCTTGTAGATTACAACCAAGATATGAAAGCAGATATTTTTACAAGCTATGAATCATCTATAGCCCTCTATACAAACAACTCTAATAATGAATTGTCATTTGAATTTACCAAAATACTAACTTCAGATGCAGGATTTGGCCAAATCCCTGTGTATGTAAGCAGTTCTGACATTCCGGCTATTATAGATGTAGATGGAGATTTAGATATTGACATTTTAACATTTGACCCATCTGGAACACATATTTATTTTCATGAAAATAAATCAATACAAATGTATGGCAATACCGACAGTATTAATTTAATTAGGAGTGACAATTGTTGGGGGCGATTTAAAGAAGATTTTAGCACAAATAGTGTGACCATGGGCTTAGATGAAGATTGTAACGAAAATGCAGATGATGGGCGGATAGCACACTCTGGATCAACGGTATTAGCACTAGATTTAGATCCCTTGAATAATCAGGGACTAGAACTATTACTCGGAGACATTACATATGATAATATGATTATGCTATATAATGGTGGCTCTAATGAAAGTGCTTTTATGATAGAAGAAGATTCAAATTTTCCAAGTAATAACACACCTATTAATTTAACAAGATTCCCGGGGGCATTTCATTTAGATGTAGACAATGATAATTTAAAAGATCTTATTATTAGTCCAAATGGTGTAAATGTGTCTGAGAACCATAAAAATTCGATTTTCTATAAGAATACTGGCACTTCATCAATCACTAATAGTATTCAATTTGAATTTATTGAAAATGACTTCCTAATAAAAGAAATGATTGATGTTGGCACTAATGCAACTCCACTTCTATATGATTTAAATGAAGATGGATTATTAGATCTTATCATTAGCAATAAAGGTTATTTTGAAAATGGTAATTACAATTCTAGTATTACAATATATCAAAACACTGGGACAGAATCGAATCCAATATTCCAATTTTTGACTGAAGATTTTTCTAACCTATCTAGCTTACTCGGTTTATCGCCGAGCATTCAATCACTTCATCCGACTTTTGGAGACTTGAACAATGATGGGTATGTGGACATGATTATTGGGGATAATAATGGGGAATTATATTATTTTGAAAATGATGGATTTGATGAAGATGGTACACCATCTCCAGAATGGCCTTTTTTTTCGGAATACATAATGCTTGATATTGATGTTGGCAGCTTTGCTACACCACAATTAATAGATTTAAATCGAGATGAATTAATAGATCTAATAATTGGAGAAAGAATGGGAATAGATAATGGTGTTTATAATGGGATTAATTATTATCAAAATACTGGATCAACGACAAATCCAATATTTGAAAATTATACACCGGAATTCTTTAGTGGTGATTTTGATGAAAATGGAGATGAAATTATCACTAAAAGCCTCGGGGGCGTTCATCTAGCAGACCCAATATATTTAACTGGATATACTATGCCTTATATTTTTGAACATGATGAAAAATATCATTTAGCAATAGGGACAGAAAGTGGCTTAATATATTTATATGACAATATTGAAAACACTACCAATAACAATACTGTTTTAAATTTAGAAACAGAGTACAATCTTGTGACAAATAATATGGTGAATACAAATAACTGTGTCCACTCAAAAATAACAATTGCTGATATAAATAACGATGAACAACCCGATTTAATAAAAGGTAATGCAAGTGGAGGAGTGGAATTATTTCTAGCAGAAAGTTTTAATATTAATAATAGCTTAAATACAATTCAAGATTTGAAAATTATACCAAACCCAAATAATGGCAAGTTTATTGTTGAAAAAGATGATGATTTAAAATACGAATTAACAATATATTCAACCCTAGGGGTAATTGTGATGAGAGCGGAAATTATAGATAAGAGAACATTAATAACAATCAAAAATGCGAAAAATGGCACATATGTTGCTGAGATCCGAAATAATAAAAACACTATTTTAAGAAATAAAATAATCGTCAACTAAAATAAACCCATATCTACCAAGATATCATTTGTTTTTAATACTCCTTCGGCTGATAAGGATAGTTGTGATTTTTCATCTTCGCTCAACTCAATTTCTTCAATTTTTTCAACTCCATTTTTACCAAGAATTACTGGAACACCAATAGCTAAATTAGACAAACCATATTCTCCCTCCAACATGACAGAACATGGAAACATTTTATGCTGATCACAGGCAATGGATTGAACCAAAGAAGATACCGCTGCTCCAGGCGCATACCAAGCAGACGTTCCAAGCATAGATGTAAGAGTAGCTCCCCCAACCTTTGTATCTTGCTTTATCTGTTCAATTTTATCATTTGATAATATTTCTGATACACGAATACTATTGCGTGTCGCTAATCGAGTTAAAGGCAACATGCCTGTATCACTATGACCACCTATCACCATAGCAGAAATATCTGAAGCAGGACAGCCAAGAGCTTCACTTAATCTGTATTTAAATCTTGCACTATCTAGTGCCCCCCCCATACCTATAATTCTATTTTTAGGGAGTTGTGTAGATTTTAGCGCTAAATATGTCATTGTATCCATTGGATTGCTAACAATAATTAGAATGACGTTTGGCGAATACTTAATTAAATTCTTAGATACAGACTTAACAATACCAGCATTGATTCCTATTAACTCTTCTCGTGTCATACCAGGCTTTCTAGGTATTCCACTAGTAATAACTGCAATATCACTACCTGCAGTTTTAGAATAATCATTAGTACTTCCAATAATTTTAGTATCAAAACCATTTAAAGAAGCTGTTTGCATCAAATCCATGGCTTTCCCTTCTGCAAAATTTTCTTTAATGTCTACTAAAACAACTTCTGAAGCAAAGTTTTTAATTGCTATATACTCAGCACAGCTTGCTCCAACTGCACCAGCACCAACGACAGTAATTTTCATATTATTTGAATAAAATTAAGTTAATGCGCTAATGTATAAAAATATCGCTTTTTATATATATTAAAATATAAATTATTTAGAATTATAATTGTACATTGTATATTATTGTTGATAAGCTATCAACTTCATTTAAAGTTGGCATAATTATTGAGTTTAACATATTAAAAGAAAAATAATATGAGAAAATTTATTCTACTAATACTTCTCCTTTCGCTAGGATCTTCTTTAGAGGCACAAGTTATTGCAGAAGGAGATACAGTTCTATGTGAAGGACAAGAAGGACAAGTTGCGGTGACTTTGAGTGCAAATGCAGAAGCAATTGACTTAATAGACTCTGGGATATATACAGATGATATTTTTGGTAGCGTAATTGATATTGGTTTTGATTTTGTTTTCTATGGGAACACGTATGACCAAGTTGTTTTAGCATCAAATAATTATTTATCATTTGACTTAAGTAATGCAAATAATTATTGTGACTGGACTATAGACAATCCTATTCCAGTAGGCGCAGGTTTAGAACCAGGTGTACAAAATGCAATTTTATGTCCCTGGCAAGATATTCAACCTGGTGTTAATGGTAATGGTATAATTGCATATGCAACAATTGGAGAAGAACCAAATAGAACATTTATTGCATCTTTTTGTGGAATACCAATGTTTCAATGCACAGATGTTTGCTACTCTAGTCAAATTAAACTTTTTGAAGGAACTAATATTATACAAACTCATATTGCACAAAAAGTACTGTGTTCTGATTGGAATGATGGTGCTGCCGTACATGGCCTACACAATATTGATGGTACAGTAGCGCACATAGTGACAGGTGCTGATGGTATTGAAAGAAACTATCCAAATGAATGGACGTGTGAAAATGATGGTTGGATGTTTACTCCGAACGGTGATAATGATTACACACTTGAAGAAATTGAATTTGCACCAGCCGTTGCTGGAGCAGATATTATATGGCAAGACCAGTTTGGAAATGAAATAGGCACTGGCAATGAAATCGTAGTTTTCCCTGGTGGAGATGTAACATATACGGCAGGAGCATCAATGTGTGGTGAAGCCGGAGATTGGTGTGGTTTTGAAGGAGGAATTGAAGGAACAGATGTAAATATTATATTTGAAGAGCTATCAATTAGCGGAAGTTCTGCCGATATAAGCTGTTATAATGAAAATAATGGAAACATTGAAGTCATAGCCCCCAATCAAGGAAACTGGAACTATAGCTTATATCAGGAGGACATCGAGATAAATAGTATTATCGAAGAAAATAGCGACAATTATTTATTTGATAATTTATCACCAGGCCTCTATTCCGTAACGATAGGTACGCCAGACTGCACCAGTGATGTATTAGAATTTATTATCGATGAACCTGAATTATTAGAGTTAACATCTGAAACAGAGAATGTGTCTTGCAATGGAGGTAATGATGGGATAGTTGAGTATACAATTATTGGAGGAACTCCACCATATGAAAATTTATCAGATCAATTTAATTTAAGTGCCGGCAACTATACTACAACGATTAATGATGCCAATGGCTGTACCGCATCTACTCCATTTACAATTTCCGAACCAGAAGCAGCACTCTCAACAGAAACAAATATTGGAGGGGTAACATGTGAAGATGCACAAAATGGATTTATTGAAATTAGTGTTTCAGGTGGAACTAGTCCTTATAACTACACATGGTCTAATAGTGATGGATTTTACTCTAATGAATCTAACATTAATGATCTTGACGGAGGAACCTATAACCTATCAATCATTGATGCTAATAATTGTTCATATAACACCACTGTCACCGTATTAGAAAATGAAGGAATGAGTATCGATCCATTATGGAGTGAATGCATTAGTGATAACGGAGAGATTACAATTACAACTAATGGGGGAACACCACCTTATGCATATACACTATTAAATGTAAACACAGAAGAAATTCAAATAAATAATAATGGGGTTTTTAATAATTTAACAGAGGGAGATTACCTAATAGAGATAAGCGATATATTTGGATGTATAGAAGACGTCTTTATTAATTTGAATGCAAGACCAATTGCAAATTTCAGTGCCGATGAGTATACCTTTTATCTGTCAAATACACCAACACAATTTAATTCAATCAATAATGACATAGATATTACAGATTGGATCTGGGATTTTGGTGACAATAACACATCTACTTTAGAAAATCCAACACATTTATACTTAGAGCCAGGGAGTTATTATGTTACACTGACTGTGATAGACGAAATGGGCTGCGAAAATGAAATCACAAAGGAAATTATTGTACTTCAAGACTACTATTCATATACACCTGATATTTTCACTCCTAATGATGATGGGATTAATGATGTTTTTTCACCTTCATTAAGAAATATTGACATGAATTCTTATAACCTGTTAATATTTGACAGGTGGGGAAATTTAATCTTTGAAACAAGCAACTATAATGAAGGATGGGATGGAAAATTAAAAAACGGAACCCTTCTAAAATCAGATGTTTATAGTTATAAGATTAACTATAACACAAACCTAGGAATAGAAAAGAAAGAAACAGGTCGACTAATTATGGCAAGATAAAATCTAAAAAATTAAACATCAATATTCGCATACTTCGCATTCTCCTCTATAAAGGCTCTCCTAGGTGGAACATCATCACCCATTAACATAGAAAAAACTCTATCTGCCTCTGCGGCATTTTGGATTGTGACTTGTCGCAATGTTCTAAAATCGGGATGCATTGTTGTATCCCACAACTGAGAGGCATTCATCTCACCTAGCCCCTTATAACGTTGAACATTAACCTTTACATCTTTACCAGCTTTCAACTCTTCAATGACATCGTCTCTTTCTTGATCATTCCAACAGTATCTTTGTGTTGAACCTTTTTTGACTAAATATAATGGTGGAGTTGCAATATAAACATAGCCATTTTCAACCAACTCTTTCATATAACGGAAGAAAAATGTAAGTATTAATGTAGCAATATGACTACCATCGACATCTGCATCACACATCACAACTATCTTATGATATCTTAACTTTTCTAAATTCAATGCCCTCTCATCATCTTCAGTCCCAACAGATACTCCTAAGGCAGTAAACATATTTTTTATTTCCTCATTTTCAAATACCCTATAAGGCATCGCTTTTTCCACATTAAGTATTTTACCTCTTAATGGAAGAATAGCCTGAAAAGCCCTGTCTCTCCCTTGCTTTGCAGTACCGCCCGCAGAATCCCCCTCTACTAAAAATATTTCACATATTGCTGGATCTGTCTCAGAACAATCTGACAATTTACCTGGCAGACCTGTGGACGACATGACAGTTTTTCTTTGCACCATTTCTCTAGCTTTAGCAGCCGCATTTCTTGCTGTTGCTGCTAAAATCACTTTCTGAACAATTCTTTTTGCTTGCTCAGGATTCTCCTCTAAATAAAAAGTCAGCATATCACTTACAGATTGTGAGACCGCGGTCGTAACCTCCTTATTTCCTAATTTAGTTTTAGTTTGACCTTCAAACTGTGGCTCCATTACTTTGACTGAAATAATAGCAGTTAAACCTTCTCTAAAATCATCCCCCGAAATCTCAAACTTTACTTTCTTCAGTAAACCTGACTCATCTGCATATTTTTTAAGCGTCCGTGTAAGTCCTCTTTTAAATCCTGAAAGATGTGTTCCTCCCTCATGTGTATTAATATTATTTACATAAGAAAAAACATTCTCAGTATAAGAGGTATTATAAACCATGGCAACCTCCACCGGTATACCATCTTTCTCACCATCAATATAAATTACATCTGCCAATATAGAGTCTCTTGTTGCATCCAAAAATTCAACAAATTCTTTTAATCCTCTTTCTGAATAAAATGACTCCTTAATAAAGGAACCATTATCATCTCTCCTCCTTTTATCTGTAATTGATAAGTGTACACCCTTGTTCAAGAAAGCTAATTCTCGTAAACGAGCAAGTAAAATATCATAATGATAAACTGTGTCCTCAAAAATTGAAGCATCTGGCTGAAAAGTTACAAAAGTTCCTGTTTTATCAGTTGTTCCTATTTCACGAACATCATATTGTGGTGCTCCAATTTTATACTCTTGCTCAAAAATCTTTCCATCTCGGTGAACCTCCACTCGTAAGTGAGATGAAAGAGCATTTACACAAGATACACCAACTCCATGTAATCCTCCTGAAACTTTATACGAACCCTTATCAAACTTACCACCTGCATGCAATACAGTCATTACAACCTCTAAAGCTGAACGGCCTTCTTTTTCATGCATGCCAGTAGGAATTCCTCTCCCATTATCAGATACTGTAATTGAATTATTTTCATTAATATAACAATCTATATGAGAACAATGCCCTGCTAACGCTTCATCAATGGAATTATCCACCACTTCATACACCAAATGATGCAATCCTTTTATCCCAATGTCACCAATATACATTGCCGGTCTTTTCCGAACAGCCTCTAACCCTTCTAAAACTTGTATGCTACCAGCTGAATATTGCTGGTTTTTTTGATTATTATCATCCATAATTTATCATATATATCTTACTATCTAAAGATAGTAAATATCTATCATTTTCAAGCATTTTGAAGCAATAAAAATGAAATTAGTGCTAATTAAAATTTATGTGCAAATCCAAATGATATTTTAAATCTATCATTATCATAATAGTCATCGAAAAAATAAATTTCTTGCCCTAAAATATTTTTAAAATCTATAGAAAAAATACTAGCCCCCAAATTGCAATTCAATGACAAATTACCATTTATAGATGAAGGCAGTTCAACATAATCAAAAGAGCCTATATTATTACTGCGAAGAGACTGCCTATTACCGATAAATCGCCAATGTGAAATTAAATTTACATTATTTGTTAGATACAAGGTTATAACACTATTTAATTCAGCCTTAGGAACAAACTGTTGATTGTTATGATTTTTAGACTTTATTGACTGAAGGTCTCCCTGTATTAAAATATCTATTTTTTCTGTACTAAAACTAAAAGAAGAAGAAAAACCAAAACCCCTTTGAAGTGGGTCACTATATATAGCTAATGGATTACCTAACATAGATGATGAAAAAGTAGCATTTGGAATAAAACTAGACACTAAAAAAGGTAATAACTCCCCCTTTTTTCTTAAATAATAGACATTACTTACAAATGAAGTATTATGACCTATACGCTTATTATATAAAACATTCACATTAAATGCTTTGGAGAGTGAATTTCTATAATATGGGTCAACATAGAGGCACATATCTAGAGTCTTCTTGAATGAGTGATATATTAATTCTTTATTAATCTCAATTTGAATTTGATTATTATTATCAAATGTTTTTATCAAATGCATATATGGAAAAATGACTGGCTCACCACCATATTCAATTGCATCAGATGGGAAATATTGAAAATTAACACCCAGATTATAATTAAACATATTTTTTCCACTTATAATAAAATCTGATTTTAAAAAAACATCTGAAAATTCAGCACTATGATTGAAGATACTTGCTGCATTTTCAGGAAACGCAGAATACAATGATAGATCACCAACACTGACACCAATAAAATCTAATTTGGTATGAAAAGAATATGATTTTAACGCTTTTTCTGTATTTAAATCTAGAGATGAACTAATTATAAATTCATTTCTTGTATAGTTATTTGAAGTATAGTCAATACTAAAAGATACATCTTGAATGAATTGTGTATGAGAGGAAGGAATCAAATTTATGCCAAAAGACATGTTAGAAATATTATATTTGGAAATCGAATCTGGGGAAAAAGATGTCAGCCCCCCCCAATAAAGCCCAGCATCTTGCATCAATGACAAATTAGTTTTTAATAACTTTTTATTTAGAAAACGATTGCTATATATATGCAAGAAAACATGATTCATCGCATCCACATCTTTATTCATTAAATAATCTTCAGTTTTATATTCAAGAGAAATTCCCGAATTATGACGAGCTGAAATACCATTGGTATAATGTAAGCTAGTATTAATAAAAGACTTGCTTCCCAAATCAAAAGAAAAATGCTTTTTGAAATTATCTTTTTCTTTTTGAAATCTAAATTTCTTAGGCCTTAGCATCGAGATGCTATCTTGTAATAACAAATCTCTGTTTAAAATTGGCTTATTGGTCAAAATTGCCTTTTTCAAGGTGTCACTAAAAATAGGCTCTTGATTAATTTTATCAGCATTATTAATTTTTGGATCATATTCTTTGAAAATATCTATAATTTCAACCCTAAGCTTCTCGTTCTGAGATAGGAGGGTGAATGAAAACAAGAATAATATATATAAGTTTTTTTGTATCATTTATTATCTATTATTGAATCCTCTTTACTGGGAAAATAATTACTCAAAACCAGCCTTAAATCCGACAAGATCTCTTCATTATTACATTTCTTTTCTAATTCATTTAAAACATGTTGCGCCTGAAACATATCCTCTTGCATGATGTAATTTTTTGAAAGTAATACAAGGGATTTTTGAACCCAAAATTGATAAGTTGGAAGATCGTTAATTAATTCAAATATGTTTTTTTGAGATTCTTTATAGTTTTGGTCATTATACAAAAGTTGTGCCGAATAATAATATGACTCTGCTTTTAACTCACCGTCTGTATTATTTATTAACCACTGAAACTCCACCAAAGACTCTTTAGTTTTATTTAACTTATATAAAGAATAGGCTTTCAAATAGCATACCCTAAGCTGCTCTTTTCCCGAAAAAAGTTCACCTTTAACTAAATCAGATATATCATTAATAATCTCATTGTATTTGTATAAATTAAACTTAGACTCTAACAATCCCATGATTGCATCTTTCCTAATATTAATTGAAGAACCCATGTTTAATAATTTAGAAAAATACATTTCGGAAGAAATATATTTTTCTAATTGATAGCTCATATTTCCCAAGCTTAATAGTCCTTCAACTGTATATTTATTTTCTGTCTCATTAACAATGTTAGTTAAAATTGAAATGGCATTTTCTAAGTCCCCAGAAAGCTCATAGGATTTATACAAATAATAATAAGATTCTAACGAAAAAAGACCTTTAGGATAATACTCCAAATATGAACTGAAAGAAGAAATAGCATTATCATAATTCTGTTGCACATATTGTAATTCAGCAGAAAAATACATTGAAGAGTCTAATTCTGATTTAGTATAATCATGATCAATATCCTTTATTAATTCTATAAATTTGCTAGTCTGCCCTATTTCATTATAAATATTCTTAATAATAACCAAAGCTTCCTCGGCAGTATTGGTGCCAGCAAATTCAACAAGCACACTCTCTAACATCTCAATTGCCTGATTATCTTTCTCCTGCATATAATAAACTAAGCCCAATTTCAATTTTGAAGAAGAATAAAATAAACTATTTTGGAAAGATCTAAGTATAGTAGTAAATTGATTAACAGCTAAATCAAAATTTTTTGATAATATATAGACATTCCCTAAATCAAAAATTGCGTCATCTAAATAATTAGAAGATGGGGAATTATTAATTAAATTCGTAAATGATGCAATAGCATCACTATAATCCCCTAATAAAACAAAAGCGGTACTCTTCTGATAGGTTGCATAATCATCTTCCAATCCTGTCAAATTGAGCGCTTTAGTGTAATAATGAATTGATGAATCATATTCCATTAAAGAAAAATAATTGTCTGCTATTCTAAGATAAGCGTCATACAATACAGTGTGCTCTTTATTATAATTAATAGCTTTTTTAAAAGCTAAAATAGAATTTTGATAATCTTTTATTTTAAGATAGCAATAAGCTCTAGAGTAAAAGCTTTTTCTATAGAAATCATTATTTTGATATACTTTTTCATATGACAGTAAAGCGTCTTGAAACATATTTAAATGATAATAAGACTCCCCTTGCCAATAATATGCATCATAAAATAACTGATTTTTCTCTCCTACACTTATAGATTTATTAAAATAAGTAACTGCATCTTCATATAGTCCATCATTATATAATTGTACACCTTTATGAAAGCATATTTTTTGATACTGTTCCTTAACCCCTTGGTCGATAAAATTACTTTCTTCTAAAATATTTATCGCCTCATCATAATTGCGAGTATTTAAATGGAGATTAGCTAAACAATTATATATCTCCCCGACATATTCAGAATTAGGATATGTATTTAAAAATTTTAACAAATATTCATGAGCACCATATAATGGACTTGGATTTTCATAACACAATATAACAAATTGGTAAAATGCATCATGCTGAATTAAAGAATCCATATTTAATAAGGATGCTGAGCGAAATGCATTCATAGCTTCAGTTCTGTTTTCTATTCTTTTATAACTATCCCCTAAATAATAAAACGCATATTGTGCAATACTATCCTTTTCATTAGCGATAATCTTATTTAAGTGGTTAATCGAAAACCCATAAAGACCTTTTTTATAATATGCAATACCGATTTGATATAACTGATCCCTAGTTAATACTCCCTTTAATTCCTTATATTCTTCAAAATAAGCAATGGCTGGATCATATTCATGCAGTTGATATAAAGACTGTGCCTGTAATAAAACTAAGTCCTCATAATAATCTAACTCACTATCATTTAATACCGAATTTAAATAATTAACTAACTGATCATATTTATTAAGATTAAATAAAGTTTGAGATATAAAATATGGAACCTGCTTACTATACTTTTGTGTTGTTTTTAAACTTTCAAATCCATCTAGTGCTAATTCAAATTTTTTTTGAAGATATAAAATATAAGAATTATAAAAAATTGCATCTTCCCTATATAGACTATTAAAATCAACAATTAGTTCATAAAAACTATTCTGCGCTAACTCATGATTTTCTATTTTATAAGCACTATAGCCTAAATAAAAAAATGCAACACTCTTCTTGTTCCCAAACAATTTATATAGATTTAACTCACTAAGTAAGTTGACCACTTCTTTATATTTCTTCTTTTCAAAAAAATATTCACTCATAAAAAAAATAGCATTCTCCTTTTTGTTACTGAATGGAAATTGTGTTATAAAATCATCGTATAAATACTCTGTATCATGGTGATAAAGGTTCAATGCAGATAAAAACAGATAATAATGTGCATATTCTAGATTCAATAGATTTTGATTATTATCATCATTAACGATGTTACCAAACTGTTCTCTAGCACAGATATAGTCTTTTTCTAAAAAGCACAACAAACCTCTATTATAATCTTGAGATAATAATAATAGTGGGGTCAGAAGAAAAAGCAATAATTTATTACACATAATTTATTTCAAACATAAACTTTATTTTTTAATGTACAACGAGTATAGATAGTGTTATATTTCAACAAATTAATTAACATGACATTTTTAGATTATTTTATTTAATTTAAATTTGTGTAAAATTCCAACTCTAAGACCAGCTAAATTGAACACAACTGAATCTATCATTAAATTAAAGAATGCCCAGATATATCAAAGGCAACATTTAATACTGAAAGATGTATCTTTTGAAATTAAAAAGGGGGAATTTGTATATCTAATTGGTAAAACTGGGAGCGGTAAAAGTAGTTTATTAAAAACCTTATATGGTGATTTAAAATTAATAGAAGGGCATGGCCATATTGTCAATTACAATTTAAAACTACTGAAAGAAAAAGATATTCCTTTTTTAAGAAGGAAAATTGGTGTTATTTTTCAAGACTTTCAACTACTAGAAGACCGAACAATTGAAGAAAATTTGCTATTTGTCATGTATGCAACAGATTGGAAAGATGTAAAGAAAATAAAAAAAAGATTACACGAAGTATTAGAACTAGTAAAAATGACAACAAAAGGTCATAAAATGCCACATCAATTATCCGGAGGAGAACAACAAAGGATTGCTATTGCTAGAGCATTTATAAATAACCCAGAGTTGATATTGGCTGATGAACCAACAGGTAATTTAGACCCAGAGACATCGGAAGAAATTATTCAATTATTACAAAATATATCATCACAAAAAACAGTACTAATGGCATCACACGACAAGTATTTAATGGATCGTTTTCCAAAAAGAACAATTAGGTGCGCACAAAATCATGTTTGTGAAGAATAAATTGAACTTATCTATTTTAATACCTTGTTATAACTGGAATGTATATGAATTCATACATAAAATCCATGTATTATGTCAACATGAAGATGGATTAAATCAATTTGAAATTATTTGTATAGAAGATGCATCTCCAATGCTTTTCGCAAACCAAAAAATCAATAGTCTTCAATACGTTAAATATGAAAAATTAAACAAAAATATAGGTCGCTCAAGAATTAGGAATTTAATGGCTAAAAAAGCACAGTATGAATGGCTATTATTCATTGATGCTGATTCCAAGTTATCTGACAATTTTTTTATAAAAAAATACATTCAAGCAATCCAACAAAACGATACGTGTGAAAATGTAATTTTTTATGGAGGCACATTATACCTAAAGAAACAACCTGAAAAAGATAAAATACTCCATTGGAAATATGGCACAAAAATAGAATCAAAAAGAAAAAAAGAGTGTTTTTCATCACATCATTTTTTAATGCAAAAAAAAATATTCTCAACTAAAGAAATGAAAAAAGTTGAATTTAACGAATCTATTTCTTCATACGGATATGAAGATGTACTATTTATAATTGAGAATAAGCTGAAACCTGTTTACATTGAGAATCACTTATATCATTTAGGTTTAAAAAATACTAGGAAATTTATAAGTGATACTGAACATGCATTAAAAAATCTGATTCACCAATCCAAAAAGAATAGAGGAGTCAATACTCAAATTAAAATATTAAAAATAGATAGATTACTGTCGACATTATATTTAAATAGAATAATGATTTTATTTTTTAGAGTATTCAAGAACTCGATTATTAAAAATTTATATTCCAATAGACCTTCGATATTAATACTCCAATGTTATAAATTAGGTTATTTTTTAACAGAAAAGAGAGCAATTAGTTAAAAAACGGTAGTAATTTTTTTTCTTCTTCCTCCCAACAATATTCTTGTTTTGCACGCAATAAATGTTCTAACCAATTTGATCTAGGAATAGCAAGGAGTTTATTAATCTGGTTTGAGACCACTTTTGCATTTCTCGCCTCCAAGAGTTCACCAATTGGATAAGAATCTATAATCTTTTTAAATTCTGGCAAATCACTAACTAAAATAGGTATTTCAGCATTTATGTAATCAAAAATTTTATTAGGCAAAGAATACCTATATGCTAGACATGTATCTGACTCAAAAGAAAGACCCAAGTCAGCTTTTTTTGTAATATCAAATAATGCGTCAAAAGACACTCTACCAAAAAATACAACTTTACTCATTAGATTTAATTCATTAGCATATGTAATCATATCTTCTAAAATATCACCCCCACCAACAATATATAATTTAGCATCAATATATTTCATCGACTGAATCATTAATTCAATGCCGCGATCTTTATTAACAGCTCCTTGATATATAAGAATTTTGTTTTTATTTTTCATCTTATAAGTAGATTTTTTTTGTCTAGGAAAATTTGAAACTACAGACATATCTACACCATATTTACCATTGTAATAATTCGCTATACTTTCACTAACAGTATACATATACTTTACTCTTTTTAAAAGCATTGACTCTATCGAAAGCCAAATGAATTTTACCACAGGCCTATTTAGTAATTCAGGGACTTCTGGAAACAACTCATGACTATCATATACTAACTTTACATTTTTTAATTTAGAAGCTAAAAAATTAGCACACAAAGTGTCCAAATCATTAGATAAAAAAATATCTCCCCTATGTCTCATCAAGAAAAAGAAAAGCCTCACATTAAATTCTAAATAAAAGAAAAACCCCTTTTTAAATAACATCGTAAATCTATATAGGGTATATTTTCTATTATTTAAAACTGTATGATTTTTTGAAACTGCACCTAATAAAATAACTGAAAACCCAGCATTTAAAAGAGAAGTAGCCACTTTATTGACACGCTGATCTGTTGTCAAATCATTAGTCACTGAAATAATAACTTTTTTCAATTTTATTTGATTACATTAATTAAAGTCTAATAACACAAAAGAAATTATATTAGCAGTATGAATATAATAAATTCTCAATCATTACTAGATTATAACACATTTAAAGTAGATGTATCGGCTGATTTATTTAAAATTATTGACAATGAAGAACAACTGCAAAAATTACTCGAAGACAAAAGAGTAAGTAAACAAAAAAAAATGATTCTAGGTGGAGGAAGCAATATTCTGTTTACAAAAAACTTTAATGGCCTAGTAATTCATAATCAAATAAGAGGGATTCAGATTGTATCAGAAAATAAAGAAAATGTAGAAATCAAAGTGGGTGCTGGTGAAGTCTGGGATGATTTAGTAGCCTGGACGACAAAACATAATTACTATGGCATAGAGAACCTATCTTTAATACCTGGATCTGTTGGAGCAGCACCAATCCAAAATATTGGAGCATATGGTTCTGAATTAAAAGACACGTTTCAACAACTAGAAGCAATTGATTTAAAAACAAAAGATAAAATTATATTTAATAAATCGGATTGCCGATTTGGATACAGAGATTCTATATTCAAAAAAGAATTAAAAAATAGATTTATAATAACAAATGTCTATTTGAAACTAACAAAGATTAAAGGCATCAACCTTAGTTATAAAATATTAAAAGACAATATAGAAACTGCCAATTTAAAAAGTGAAGATGTTCGAAAAATCATAATTAATATTAGAAATAGTAAATTGCCAAATCCGAAAAAAATAGGAAATGCTGGAAGTTTTTTTAAAAATCCAATACTAGAAAAACCCCAATTTAAAACACTCCAAAAAAAATATCCAGAAATACCATTCTTTGAAGAGTCAAAAATTAAAGTTCCAGCAGGATGGCTCATTGAAAAATTAAATTGGAAGGGGCACAAAGAAAAAAATTGTGGAGTATATTCGAAACATGCTCTTATTATCATCAATAACAATAACGCAACTGGTTTAGAAATTAAAAATCTTGCAGAAAAAATTAAAGAAAGCGTATATCAAAAATTTAATATTCTGTTGGAAGAAGAAGTGACAATTATATGAATACAATTATTATTTCAATTTTACTATTAAGTCTTGGTTTAGCAGGACTTTGCATTAAGATACTATTACAGAAGAATGGAAAATTTTCAGGCACCTGTGCTAGTAATAATCCATTTCTTAATAAAAATGGAGAAAAATGCAGTTACTGTGGAGCGGAAACAGCCGATCAATGTAAAAAAGAGGCAAATCCTGGTGAAAAATAAGAAAGTGTGTCGCTATTTTCAACATAAATAAGACATCCCATAATATTATTTTTATTTAAAAAATCTTTTGCATCTTTAAAGCCAAAAGACATACAGGCAGTAGCATAGGCATCTGCACTCATGCAGTCATTAAATAGGATTGTAGCACTAATGAGTTTATTGCTAGTTGGCTTTAATGTTTTTGGACTAATAGTATGATTGATTCTCATGGTATCCCGATAATAATAATTTCGATATGACCCTGATGTTGCAAGTGAGATATTATTCAAATTCAAAATAAATGCAAAATCTCTTTTTTTATCTGTAGGCTCATCAACACCGATTCTCCACCCTTTACCTAAATTATCTCCGACACAAGCAACCTCTCCACCAACCTCAATCATAAAGTCGTTAACACCTAATTTAGAAGAAAAAAAGTTACTAAGATAATCAACTGAAAATCCCTGAGCAATTCCATTTAAATCAATTAAAACAGAATCCGATTTAATTAATTTATTTTCGGTCAACAATATTTTATCACAACCCACTAAATATTCAGATGAATCAAAATAATGGGCATTATTTTCATCGATTTTATTTGGCCCAAACCCCCAATATTGAACAAAGGGAGCAATAGTAACGTCAAACACCCCACCTGTTTCATGACAAATTTGGATAGATCGATCAAGGACTTGGTAAATTAATGAATCTAAAACAATATCGTAACCTTGATTTAATAAACTAATAGTAGAATTATTAATATATGTTGACATTGATAAATCTATATTTCTTAATAACTCATCTACTATAGAAGGATCTATTTCATGTAAATGGTGATACTTAATATTATAAGTTGTTCCTTGGGTATAACCACTTATTGTATAAGTTTTTTCATGTTGCTGACAAAATATAAAAAGTGTAAAAAATACAAATAAAAGAATTCTATTCGCCAAAATCATCAAAATCTACATTTTCTTCTGGGATACCCCAATCATCACACATTTTGAGAATGGCCTGATTCATCAATGGAGGCCCACAAAAATATACTTCTATATCTTCTGGAGATTCATGCAATTTAAAATGATGTTCAATAACAGTTTCATGAATAAAACCTACAAAACCATCACCTTCATCATCAAGAGTTTTTTTCTCTATCCAGTTATCCTCTGGCAAAGGCTCTGATAATGCAACATGAAATTTGAAATTCGGAAATTCTTTTTCGATAGATCTAAAATCATCTAAATAAAATAATTCCCTCTTGGATCGTCCACCATAAAAGAATGTCACTTTCCGTTTAGTTTTTAACGTATGAAAAAGATGAAACAAATGTGATCTCATAGGAGCCATACCAGCACCACCACCAATGTACACCATTTCATTTTCAGTTTCTTTAATAAAGAATTCGCCATATGGACCTGAAACTGTAACCTTATCTCCTGCTTTTAATGAATAAACATATGAGGAACAAACTCCCGGATTAACATTCATCCAAGTATTTTTAGACCTATCCCATGGTGGAGTTGCTATTCTTATATTGAGCATCACAATATTACCTTCCGCAGGATGGTTTGCCATAGAATAAGCCCGAAACACAGGCTCATCATTTTTCATGTTTAAATTCCATAAATCAAATTTATCCCATTCACCTTTAAATTTATCAGGCCCCGATGGATCATTTGGGTGAGGTGCTATATCAATATCACTATATGGGACCTCTATTTCTGGAACATCAATTTGGATATAACCTCCAGCCTTAAAATCAAGTGCTTCACCCTCTGGCAGTTTAACAACAAATTCTTTAATAAAAGAAGCTACACTGTAATTAGAAACCACCTCACATTCCCATTTTTTAATACCAAAAATCTCGTCAGGAATATTGATATCCATATCATTCTTTATTTTTACTTGACAACCTAATCGCCAATTATCTTGAATTTCTTTTCTAGTAAAATAAGGTTTTTCTGTAGGGAGTATTTCACCACCACCTGAATTTACCTGACATTTACACATAGCACATGTACCACCACCACCACATGCAGATGGAAGAAAAATTTTGTTATCTCCCAATGTACCTAAAATCGTGCCACCAGGATTAATCTTGATATTCTCTTGCCCATTAATTGTTAACGTCACCTCTCCAGATGGCAAAAGTTGAGATTTCGCAAATAATAACACACTCACTAAAGTAAGTATGACAATTAAAAAAAATAAAACCGCGGAAATTATAGTATATATCATAATTAAATTTTTATGCCCATAAAACACATAAATGCTATACCCATTAAGCCTGTAATAATATAAGTAATGCCCAATCCCCTAAGAGGAGCTGGAACATTAGAATATCTAATTTTTTCTCTTATAGCTGCAATAGCCACAATAGCTAAATACCAACCAACACCAGATCCTAATGCAAAGGAAGTGGCCTCTATAATAGTCGAATACTGTCTTTCTTGCATAAAAAGAGCACCCCCTAAAATCGAACAATTAACTGCTATTAATGGTAAAAATATTCCAAGTGAACTATATAGTGCAGGAGAAAACCGCTCAATAATCATCTCTACAAGTTGTACCATCGCAGAAACAACTGCAATAAACATAATTAAGCTTAAAACATTTAAATCTACATCAATGAAATTTTGACCTAGCCATTCTAATGCCCCTGCTTTTAAAACTTGATTCTCTAAAATATAGTTTACTGGAACTGTAATTCCTAAAACAAAAATCACTGCTAATCCTAAGCCATTTGCCGTAGTAACTGTTTTAGATACCGCTAAATAAGAACACATACCAAGAAAATATGCGAAAATCATATTTTCAATAAAAACACCTTTTATAAAAATATTAACTAAATCCATATTTAATTTTCTTCTATTAATTCATTATTCCTAGATCTTTGAATCCAGATAATTAAACCCACAATAATTAAGGCCATCGGAGGTAAAATCATTAAATTATTATTCATATAACCCATTTCATATAAATATGAAAATCCTGGTATTTCATAACCCATCAATTTACCCGAACCGAGTAATTCTCTGAAAAAAGCAACTGCAACTAAAATCCAACCATAACCAAGAGCATTGCCTAAGGCATCTAAAAAAGATTCCCAAACCTTATTACCCATAGCAAATGCCTCTAATCTACCCATAATAATACAATTGGTAATGATTAATCCAATAAAAACAGAGAGCTGTTCAGAGGCATCTGGCAAAAATGCTTTTAATATTTGATCCACTAATGCTACTAACGAAGCAACTACTAACAACTGCACAATAATTCGAATTCTATTAGGTATATGATTTCTTAATATAGATATTAGCATACTAGCCGAAATCATTACAAAAATAACAGCCAAAGTCATAACAAATGCATTTTGTAGCTGAGTGGTAATAGCAAGAGCTGAACAAATACCCAAAACCTGAATAGTAATGGGATTCTGATCACTCATTGGATCAGAAATTAATTTTTGATGTTGTTTAGTAAAAAACCCTTTTTTCATGATATATTATTAATTATAAATCTATTGTATTAACTGCAGAATCTACAACTAAACTATCTACCTTAATAGAAGAAAAATAATTGTTATAAATAATTAATGTATTATATAACATATCAGCAACACCATCACTAGTAATAGTACCACCTGTAATACCATCTACTTGATGGAAATTGCCTTCTTCTGCCCCACCTTTTTTGACCTCAATAGAGACAAATTCTCCTTTTGTATTAATTATATGTTTTCCTTTAAAAGGTACTTCAAAAAAATCAGTATTTATTTCTGCACCTAAACCTGGAGTCTCAGTTTTATGATCAAATACAGCACCAAAAATAGTCTTATAATCATTTTCTAATGCTACAAATCCCCAAACTGGGCCCCATAGACCAGAACCTACCATCGGAACAATCACATATTCATTATTGTCTTTTCTAGCGTTAAACATTGGATATTTTTTATCTTCTGGTTTCAAGGTCTTATCTCTATATTGAAATAAAACATCTATATCAAAAGCACTACCCTTGATAATATGTCCCTGATAATCGATAATAGTTTCATCATAAATATATTCAGCATATTTTTCATTTGCATTGGTTCTGGTTGCATCTACACCAATAGCACTTAAAATATCAATCATTTTTTTATCAGCTTTATTTTTCTTTTTCATTGGCTGTAGTAATTCAGAAGTAACCGCCAGTCCAATTCCTATAACCAAGACCATCAAAATAGCAAATGAAAATGTATATAGATTACTTTCTTTATTCATTATTTCTGAATTCTTTTTAATCTCCGATTAATATTTGCTTGTACAACATAATGATCTATGAGTGGAGCCATCACATTCATAAAGAGAATTGCAACCATAACACCCTCTGGATATGCAGGATTCACAACTCTAATTAGAATTGATAACACACCACATAAAAAACCATAAATAAATTTACCCTGATTAGTTTGTGCTGCAGAAACAGGATCTGTAGCCATAAACACCATACCAAAGAAAAATCCACCAACACATAATTGATGAATGGCAGGTAAAGACATAAATAAGTTAACATCAAGTAAATTAAATATATAGGCCATCAATAAGCCACCTAAAAACATAGAACTCATAATTATACGAGAACCAACTCCAGTAAACAAGAGAATAAATGCACCAATTAAAATAGCGACAACCGAAGTTTCTCCAACCGAACCAGGTATAGTGCCTATAAAAGAATTATATAAACTATACATGCCTTCTGATGAAAAGAGCTGATTAAATACACTCTGATTGCTAACAACGTCTAGTTTAGATAAAGATGCTAATTCACCTAGTGCAGTTTCTCCTGAAATCGCATCGATAGTTTCACCATTATGAACCCATACCTTGTCTCCAGACATTTTAGTTGGATATGCAAAAAATATAAATGCCCTAGCAGTAAGAGCTGGATTCAAAATATTCATACCTGTACCACCAAATACTTCTTTTCCTATTACCACAGCAAAAATAACTGATAAAGCTAACATCCAAAGTGGGACATCTATTGGCATCACTAAAGGTATTAACATCCCCGTAACAAGATAACCTTCATTAACTTGATGCTTTCGACTAACAGCAAACGCAAATTCAACACTTAAGCCAACCACATAAGACACAATAATTAAAGGCAAAACTTTCCAAAAACCAAATAAAAAGTGATCCCACATAGAATATATATCTTGATAACCTGCCATTCCTAATGTTAATTGAGAATGATACTGGTAACCGGTATTCCACATACCAAATATTAAACATGGCAATAATGCAATAATAACAAGCACCATAGTTCTTTTTAAATCTATAGAATCTCTAATATGAGCACCCTCCGAAGATGTGTGATTAGGTACAAATAAAAAAGTTTCAAAAGCATCATAGGCTGGATATAATTTATGTAGCTTACCCCCTTTTTCAAAGTTTGGCTTAATTGTTTTTAATATATTCTTCATTAACTTCATTAACTACACTCTTTTTTTATTATATCAAGACCTCTTTGAATAATACTTTGCACCGGGACCTTAGATGTACATGCAAATTCACATAATGCGAAATCTTCCGGATGAACTTCATAAATACCTAAATTTTCCATGAGCTCAATATCTTCGATTAAAATAGCTTTAATAAGTTGAACAGGAAAAACATCTATTGGCATATATTGTTCATATTGCCCTGTCATTACAAAAGCTCTTTCTTCTCCGTGCGTATTGGAATCTAATTCATATTCTTTTTTGGAACTAAGCCAAGAGAAAAAAGTTCTAGACAAACTATATTTAGATAAGCCGGGTAAAAGCCAACCCAAAAATTCATTATAATCTCCCTCTGGGATAACAGAAACTTGAAAATCATAAAAACCAATATAACCATCCTCTTTAATCCTTGTGCCAGTCAACACATTTCCACTAATAAATCTTTTTTCTCCATCTATTAAATTATCTTTAACAAGATCTTTGATTGACATTCCTTGAAGCACCCTATAGTATCTAGTCTTCTTTATCTTAGAG
>CETI01151017.1_pt1 | contig 35639 bp, 31 predicted proteins | sample 361441 | NCBI WGS metagenome assembly CETI01 (sample SAMEA2622478, study PRJEB7988) | marine metagenome | biome: marine biome (ENVO:00000447); feature: deep chlorophyll maximum layer (ENVO:xxxxxxxx); material: "saline water (ENVO:00002010), including plankton (ENVO:xxxxxxxx)" | depth 90 m | reverse complement strand
CAACTAAAAGGATATTTTAGTAAGGTTCCATTATTCCCAATTTCATATTCAACAATGTCTACACAAAGTCGTGGATCTCCAAAGGAATAATCTGGAATAATTATTCCAAAGGAAAATAAGAAATTATATAAAAATAAAGCAATAACTATTGATATCGGAAAAAAATAAATCTTATTAACTTCCATCAAAAAACTCTTCTAAAAAAACCATTTTCCATAATCTATTTGCATTCATTCGAGATTTATTAATTTTAAGTATATTTATGATATTTGAATTATAGCTTTTCATTATTTTTCCACTCATTATTCTTTCTTTAACTAAATCAAGATTGTTGTATATCCAGTCTTCAACATTAAATACAAATCCCATTTTTTTTCTATTTAAAAATTTGTTATCAAAATCATTTTTTATTAAATCTTTTAGTATTTTCTTAGAGTTGTCTTTGTCTATGTGGCTTTCATCATGACTTAACATATACTCTATTAGCCTATGGTCAACAAATGGGGATCTAACTTCTAACGAATTTGCCATTGAAGTTCTGTCAACCTTTAGCATCATCATTTCGCTTAAATAGTACTTATACTCAATAAGTTGCATTTTTTTATAACTACTTAAATAATCTAAACTAAAGTTTTCTGTAAAATTATTTTCATTTTTAATATTTAATAATTTTAATAATTTAATGTCTTCAAAATAGGAACTGTAGCCCTTTACAATGTCTGAAGAATGTTTTTTTAAATTACTACCTGTGCCTAAAACGCCTGGATAAATATAAAAAAGTTTCGAATAAATATTTTTTGCAAAACTTCTATTTTGAAGCATCTCTAAAGTTCTTGTATATCCGCCAAACAACTCGTCTCCACCATCTCCTGAAATTGCAACTTTGTAATGTTTTGAGATTTCTTTACTTAAAATATATGAAGGAACTGTAGATGGGTCTGCATATGGTTCGTCAAAGACTTTTATAGAATTAAAAATATCATCATTACTAAAGTGTTTATCTATATTAGTAACACGATGATTAGTGTTATATTTTTTAGCTACCTCATTAAACCATTCGCTTTCATCATATTTACTATCCCCATATCCAACTGAAAAAGAATTGGTATCTATATTATTTAGTTTTTGTATTTTTATTATTGATGTAGAGTCCAGACCCCCAGATAGAAAATTGGCTACCTCTACATCTGCATTAACTCTCATTTGTACTGCATCGTTTAATAAATAAAGAAATTCTTCTTGATTGAAATTCTTGTTACCAATATGGTTTTCTATTTCCCAATATTTAGATTTTTCCATATTTATTTGTTTTTCTAAAAGAGTAAATGTAATGATTTCTGCAGGTTCTACTTTATAAATATCTTTAAATATTGTATTTGGAGCAGTTACAACACCTAATGATAAATATTCTTCTACTGACTTATAGCTATATTGATTATTTTTTAATAACTTAGCAACGGATTTTAAATTTGAACCAAAAATTATTCCCTCTTCGTTTTTTGAATAAAATAATGGTTTTTGACCTACTCTGTCTCTTATTAGGTGGATAACCATATTTTCAAAATCGAGAAAAAATATTGAGAATTGTCCAATTAATTTATCTATAAATTTTAATCCTTTATGAGAAATTCCAAGAAGAACAACCTCGGAATCAGAATGATCCGTTTTGAATTTCACTCCATCATTTTCTAATTCTTTTCTTAATTCAGCATGGTTAAAAATTTCACCATTAAACATGGCTAAAGTATTAAATTTTTCAGAATACATTGGTTGATCAGCTTTTTCTGAAAGATCCAAAATTGACAACCTATTAAAAATTAAATTAAATTTATAGTCAATTTGATGATTGTTATATTTATTTGTTGATGAGATTACTTCTTTTTTACTATCAGGCCCTCTACAAATTAAATGGCTATTAGCAGCCTGGGTTTTCATTGGTTCAAGTTCGTTAGTTGATAAAACCCCTAGGTATCCGCACATTATTCTATTGTATGATAGTGAATAATAAAAAGTTAGATTAATTAATAAATATAAAGAATTAAAGATATAAACAAAGTTACTATTAAATTAAAATATAAATAATGAAAAAAAGTAAAGTCCTAATTTTAGGCAGTAACGGCTTAGTGGGTAAAAGCGTTAAGGAAAGGTTGCTAAAATCTGAAAAAGTTGAAGAGGTAATTTCATCAACTAGAAAAGATACTGATTTGTTTTCACTAGAACAAACGAAGAATCTTATAGCAAACAAAAAGCCAGATTTAATAATCAATGCTGCCGCAAAAGTAGGCGGTATCCAGGCTAACAATACTCAGAGAACAGATTTTATAATGGAAAATCTAAAAATTAATATGAATCTATTAGAGTCCGTTATACCCTATCAAGATATTAAAATAATAAATTTAGGAAGTAGTTGTATATACCCATTGAATGCAGCGAATCCAATTTCAGAATCTTCTTTTTTGTCAGGAATGCTTGAACCAACTAATGCCCCATATGCAATGGCAAAAATTACAGCAATTGAAATAGGAAGGTCAATTGGTGTGCAATATGGTATTCAGGTATTAAATCTTATGCCAACAAACTTATACGGTCCTTATGACAATTTTTCTGAACTTGATAGTCACGTTATACCAGGCTTAATTTATAGAATGTATGAAGCCAAAAAAGAAAATAAACCTGAATTTGAATTATGGGGGACAGGCAAACCATTGAGAGAATTTCTATACTCTGAAGATCTAGCAGAAGCAATTGAGTTTCTTTTAGATAAAGATTTAGATACAGACTTAATAAATGTTGGAAGTGGAGTTGAAGTGGATATCAAAACCTTGTCAGAAAAAATTAAAAATATAACTGAATATCAAGGAGAAATCATATTTGATAAAACTAAACCTGACGGAAATCCAAGAAAATTATTAGACTCAAGCTATATAAACTCTTTAGGATGGTCTTCTCGTACATCTTTAGATGAAGGACTAAATAAAACTTTTAAATGGTTTTTGAAGAATGTAGATTAATTAATTTTCATTAAATAAATAAGCAATCGAACCAAAAAAGATAAATGGAAATCTCACACTTTCCATTGCTACATCAAAGAAAGCCGTCATCAGTGAAAAGGTTATGAAGCCGAGTAACTTAAAGTTTTTATTTTTCTGATACCAATATCCTATAAGGCTTAAATACATTGCAAAAAAAAGCAAAAATTGTAATATTCCACCTTTTGCAAGAATATTTAGAGCAAAATTATGAACGTTCTCATTTTTTAAATCTGTTCCTCGTCTACTTGTATCGTTCATAGCATCAAGTATTTCGTTATACCCAAAGCCAGTAAGAAATACATCTCTTCTTGGCTCTAATTCAGTTCTATAAAGGTTTGCAGTGTTATCATTATTGTTATATTCCGAATAGTAAAATAAGTCCCAAAAAACATCCTGCCAGATTTGTAATCTCCAATTAGCCATTTGCTCTTCTGAGTAAAGCCTTCCATCCATTATAAAGAAAGAGCCAAATAGCTCAGTTGTATTTTTTTCTTTTGCAGCTCTTGAAACACTTGATGCAATTTTTGTGCTTAAAACTTCTTCTTCTAAAGTGTAATCATTTACAAATAAGTTCAGGCCAGCATGGTATGTTGAAAAAAAGAATATCGGCACACACGCTCCCATAAGAATGATAGATTTAATTTTGTTTTTAAAAAATATGTTTCTTGTCCTAATTAATTCAAAAAACAAAAAAATTACAGCTGGTAAAAAAGCCCCCTTACTTTTAAATAAAAAAAGAGGAATAAAAACAGCTGAAGAAAGAAGTAAATATATATAAAAATTAAATTCTTTTTTAATATATTTTCTATTAAATATATTTGTGAATATAAAAGTTAGAAAAACATCAGATGCTTTTAAGAAATCAAACTTGTCCGAATACTTAAAGAAAAAATCTATCAGAAATTGTGGAAAATAAGTTGTACTCAAAATATATGTTATAGGTAATAAAAATGGAATAATCTTCAGAACATTTGAATCTTTATTTATTTTATTGAATGCGAACATTCCATAAAATAAAAACGCTAATGTCCAAATATAAGAACTACTTTTATATGTGTATTCATAAAATAAAGAGCCCCCAGTTGCAAAAACAGTAATAAAAAAACTTATAACTATTAACTTCATTAAGAAAAAAGTTTTATCTCCAAAATAGAAGAATTTATTATCCCTTTTTACAAAAATCAAAAAATAAATAGAAACTAATAGAGAGGCGGCAATCATTAACTCCCCAATTCTAAATCCAAAAATGTAAATTCCAGTAACCGACCTTCCAAATAAGATAATCAAAACAAAAAAAGAAAAATATAAAAATTTATAAATGGATTCAATTCTTTTCACTATTACTTCCATAATTTATTTTTCTTTAATAGATTATATAAGTAGAGAATAATAATTCGCTTAAAAGAGAAAAACAACTTTTGAATAGTGTTTAAATTACTAATTTTTTTTGCGTCAGCATTATTTTTAGATATTAAATCAATAAAAAGACTTTCATACTCTTTACTCATATTGCTTGATATGTGAGGATATTTGTCTAAATTATTTTTTATGTCAAAATATCTTTTCCTTATATCAATTAGTTTTTCATCTAAATTGTTAATATTAAATTCAATACCGTAATCATTACAATATTCTGGCAATGCTCCACTATCAATATAAAGGATAGGAAGACCGCATAAAGCACCCTCTATGTGGTGATTCCCAGATGGTTCATTTAATGATGCTGTAATGTATACGTGATTTTTCTTTAGTTCGTTTGCTAAATGCATTCCTGATAAAGGGCTTACTAACTTTGAGTTTTGAAATCTAAAGTTTTTTGGAACATTTCCTATATATGTAAAGCTATACAAATCAGAAAATTTTTTATCTGTCAACATAAGATCTAGTTTTTCATAAACGTCAAAACCCTTATTCCAATTTCCTCCCCAATGGTGAGTAACTATTGATAATTTTTCTCCTTCCTCCAATTTTTTGCTATTTACAGAATTAAATATCTCAGGATTAGACCCTGAAAGAATTACGCTCGAATTATTTGTTTGATATCCTTGGTTAAAATATAAATCCTTAATCCAGTTACTGACAAATACTGTTGCATCAGCACATTTATTTGCATTATAAATAAACTTATTTAAGCCTTCAGTTCCTTTTCTTTCGTCACATTCATTGATTCTGTGAACAATTTTTACTTTTGAATTTAAGGTGTTTTTATATTTAGTTATTTCTTTATCAGTGAAAGATGACGATTCAGAATCTTTTCTTGGATCAGTTAATAAGATTATATCAATATCGTCATCTAGTAGGTGGTTTATGACTTTGTGTCCTTTGCTTTCTAAATAAATTTTAAGATTTTTAAAAAAAAGATTCCCCCCACCCCATGGTCCTTCTTTAGTGTAAGCTCCAATACTAACTTTCATATATTTCCTTAATTAAGTTCTTAAATTTACTAAAACCTTGAGGGATAATATATTCCTGTGAATTCTTGTATGCAAATTCTATATCTGGTTCTGCTTTACTAAAATTATTCATATCAAAAATTGATTTAGGGGATAGAATTTCAGACGCTACACCTACATCGGTAGAAATAATTGGAGTTTTTGTTATAGAGCATTCTAAAATTGCCTGAGGTCCTCCTTCAATCCTTGATGATACGACGTATAGATCTAGTATGTTATAAAGTTCGTTAATCTCATTAATACTAATCATTTCAAAATAATTAAATGGGATCTCCCTCTTTTCTAATTCCGACATAATATATTGCCTTCTTTTACCTGTTAGAACAACTTCCAAATTATTGTTTTCTTTAAACATATGCGAAACTATCTCAATAAATCTATCTGGTCCTTTAATAAGTTTTGGAGAACTGAGGTTACTTCCTTCTGTATCTCTTTGGAAAGAGCCTATGTATTTTTTGTCTGAAGATAGGTTATACTTACTTCTTAGCAAATCTTTTTCTTTTATGTGATACCAAATATTCTGATTAACCCAAAATGGAATTGATACTATTTTTTTACTTGTAAGCTCTCTGAGTTGTAACTTAGTTTTTTCAGATATTACATGATAAATATCAACAAATTTATCTCTTTTTTCAAATTCTTTTTTATCCTTGCTTGAAAATTTTTTAAAATCAATATGATAAATTGAGCAAATTACTTTTTTATTTTTTAAATTAGTTTTTCTAACATTCTTCCAAATCCATGGTGCAAAAATCCAAACTATATCAGCTTCTTTAATGTCGAAAGTTGATAGATCTTTATTAAATTCATACCATTCATTTTTGAGTCTATCAACTACCCAAGACTCTTTAATGTTATTTAAATAAACTTTCATAAATCAAGAATATTATATAGTAATCAATTATTTGCGTATAAAATGATAGAAATCAATAAAAAGCTGATACTTTGACATAATAATGGTAAAAAAACATTTAATTTCTGGGATAACTGGTCAGGATGGGATATTTTTAACTTCTTATATTTTAAAAAATAATAAAAATGATTTAGTTTATGGAATCTCTAGAAACCAGAACAAAGAAAATTTTGAAAAAAGAATTATTCATACATTAGGAGACAGCAAAAAAATAAATAATTTAAAAATTATAAATGTTGACATTACTAATGAAAATGACACATCAAAAATAATTTATGAAATAAAGCCTAATTATCTATACAATTTATCTGGACCAAGCTCTGTATATAAATCTATGCTAGACGGTGGTACCACTCACAATCAAATAATTCAAATATTTAACAATTTAATTAACCCAATAATTAAAGAAAATTTGAAATGTAATATTTTTCAAGCTTCAAGTTCTGAAATGTTTGACTTATCTTCTGATCCTTTAGATGAAAAATCAAATTTTAATCCGAGGTCACCATATGCAGAAGCTAAACTACATCTTCATAGGCACATAGAAGAAGTCAAAACTGATCATAAAATAAATATTTCATCTGGAATTATGTTTAATCATGAATCAGAATTTCGTGATGATGAATACTTAATTATGAAAATTATTAATTCAGCAATTTCAATAAACAAAAAGAAGAAAGGTAAATTAAAAGTTGGAAGTCTGAACTTAGTAAGAGACTGGAGCTATGCAAAGGATATTGCAAAAGCTATATATCTAATAAACATGGAAAATGGTTCTGAAGATTATGTTATAGGTTCAGGAATTGGGAATAATGTTAAAAATATTCTAAAGATTGTTTTCGAATATTATGATCTTAATTGGGAAGATTTTGTTATTGTTGATGAGTCACTTCTTAGAAAGGGTGATCCTGAATCTATAATTTCTAACCCAAAAAAAATTAAAGAAAGACTTAACTGGAATGCTGAAACTAGTCTCAAAGAGATACTAACTAAGTGTATGGAATATAAAGAATTAAATTAGATTTATGGATTTTTATCTTTTTTGACACAATTTGCATAATAAGATTGCTCTTCTCTATTATTAGTTGATATATTGTTTTCAATATTTAGCTCATACAATACTTTATTTAATATTTTTATTTTTTTATTGCCCCTAATAAGGTCTTTCATTAATTTATAATCTTGAGCGAAATAGAAATTTTCGTCATATAAACCAATCTTTAAAAGTTCTTCAGCTTTTATCATCAACGTTCCGTGAATAAAAGGATTTTTATATTTAATTGTTAATCTAGGACTTATGTATCTTGATATACCTGGAATAGTTCTGTTTTTATTCCTTATCTTTGCCAATGTTGTACAGCCATCAATATTGCTGTTTAAAAGTTCCTTGTACTGAGCCATTAATCTATCTTCATAACTGATGTCATCAGAGTCTTGTCTTGCAATAAAAATACCTGAAGACTGGCCTACCAAAATATTTAACGATTTAGTGAGCCCAATGTTTTCTTCATTTCTAGATAATTTAATTCTTTCATCGCTTTTTAGGTATTCATTGCATACTGAATAAGTATCGTCTGTAGAGCAATCATCAATAATTAAAAACTCGAAGTCTTCAAAAGTTTGATTTAGTATGCTTTTAATTGCATTTTCTACATTTTCCTGATCGTTATAAACTGACATTAAAACTGATAGCTTATTCATGGCTATCTTGACTTAAAATAGAATTCAATGAATGATATATTCTTTCGTCATCCAAATAATCTTGAATAAATAATTGATTTTCTTTGCCTATAAAATTCGAATCTTCTGAGTCAATAACTTTCTGTAGCTTTTCAGTTAATTCTCTATAGTTGTGTTGTTTAAACTTTAAATCATAGTCTTTAGGGAAAAAATCTTTTACTCCTCCCGTATCAGGAAAGATTGATGGAATTCCATATGCTGAAGCTTCGCACAATAAAGTAGGTTGGCCTTCAAATAATTTAGTTGCAGTCACCACTGCTTTTGATTGTCTTATTATTTTTATGACTTCTTCGTTTTTCTTATATCCTGTAAGCTCAATGGAGTCTGAATCTTGAACTAAATTTTCTAACTTAGCGTATAAAGGCCCCTCACCCATAATTAATAACTTATAACCTTTAGAATTAATTGACTCCCAGGCTTTAACAAGTTCTATTAATCCTTTTTCCTTAGACAGACGTCCAGCATAAACTATTTGATTATTTCTTTTAATATTTTGCTCTTTAAGGTTTGCTAATTCTGTAAAAGGATTTGGTTGAACATAAATATTTTCAGAATATACTCCTAAGTCAATTAGGTAGTTTTTATGATGTTCGGTTAAAGTTAAAATTTTTAGTTTGTTATTTTTTAACATCTTAAAATATTTTCTTCCAAAATTATTAACAAGAAAAGATTTTGCATAAGAATCTTGATAATATTTGTTAAATTTTCCTAATTTAATTTTTTCTAAACCACAAGCTCCGCAATAATCTTTATTTCCAAGGTGAGCAGAAGATAAGAATGATTTTGTGCAATCATATCTAAAATTATGAAGCTTTAAAAATACTTTAAAATTATTATTTAAAACAAAATCCAATATACCCAAAGACGCTCTAAACCAAAGGTTGTGAATATAAATATAATCAGGTTTAAATTCATTTAATTTTTCTGATAGCTTTTTAATGCTTTTTTTATTTCTATTTGTTAATAAAGCTTTCAAATCTCTAAATGTTAAATGTGTTGTATTTTTAAAAATTAATGTTTCTACAGAATAATATTTAGATAAGAATTCTATCTCTTTTCTAACTGCAATATCTTCACCCCCTGTTTGGGTATATTCTGTATGTATTAGTAAAATCTTCTTCATTTTTAAATATATTACAAACTTTATATGGTCTTATCCCACTATAGAAGTTACACTAATTTTTGTGCATATCGTTTATTTTTTTACTTATGGATATTCATTAGAAAGCTGGTATTCGGCTGGAATACTTAATAGGGAACTTAAGATTTTTGAAAAATTAATTGATAAATATAATTTAAAATTTACATTTGTTACCTATGGAGATGAAGCTGATTTAAACTTTGAATTAAATAAAAATATAAAGATAATCCCAATCTACACATTAATTAAGAAATCAAAAAATAATTTTATAAACATTCTAAAAAGTTTATTTTTATCAAAACCCTTATTAAGTAAAATTAAAAATTTTGATGTTATAAAGCAGAATCAGCTTTTAGGGTCGTGGGTTTCTATACTACTTAAATTAAAATCAAGAAAACCACTTTATACAAGAACAGGGTACGATATGTTCTTTTTCAGCATAAAAGAAAAAAAATCAATATTTAAAATAATTTTATATTATCTCTTAACACAATTAACTTTATTATTTTCTAATTTATATTCTGTAACAAGTGAATCAGATAAAAAATTTCTATCTAGATACTTTATATTTAATAAGAAATACTTGACTAAAAGACCTAATTGGGTTGAGAACAAAAATGAAAGAGAATTTAAAAAAAGGTTATCTCATAAAATATTATCAGTAGGTAGGTTGGAAAAGCAAAAAAACTATAAACACCTTATTGAGTCTTTGGCAGGTACTAATTTTTCACTTGATATTGTTGGAAGCGGAAGTGAGAAAAATAATATTCAAACACTCTCTGATAAGAATTTAATTTCAGTAAATTTCTTAGGAATTATAGAAAATGAAGAGTTATTACAGCTTTATACTGAATATAAGTATTTTGTTACCAGCTCTAAATTTGAGGGTAACCCAAAAGCTGTTTTAGAGGCAATGTCTTCTGGGTGCATAGTTGTAGCAAATAACATACCAAATAATAATGAAATTATTTCCAATAATAAAAATGGAATTTTATTTGATGAGAGTAAACAAACATTAAAAGATACCCTTATAAAATTAGATAAAATAGATAATCAAGAAAAAATATCCTTAAATGCTATTGAGCACACAAAAAAATATAATTCTTTAGATGACTTATCAGATAATATATTTTTAGATTTTTCAGAATTATCTAAAATTAATCAATAAAACAGAACCCTTTTACCACCTTCAGATATTGACAATTGTATATGCATATCAACATTGTCAAAATCTTCTTTATTGTGGGTTGAATTAATTATTGTTATGTTTAAATCTTTTAAAATTTTAAAAATTAGCTCCTTTGAGTCTTCGTCAAGATTTGATGTCGACTCATCAAGAATTAAAACTTCAACCCCAGATAAAAGTGCCCTTATAAATGAAACTTTTTGCATTTGTCCCATTGATAAAGTTTTATTAGATACTTTCATATCAAGATCTGGATTTTTTTCATTAAATACTTTAAAAAGCGTCAACATCTTGAACATTTCACTATCCTCTATATCACCATCCATAGCATAAGTTAGATTGTCTCTCAATGTTGAATTAAGAATCATTGGAGAAGCTCCAACATAACCTAGTTTATTAGAATGTATTTTTATAGATCCTGACTGGGGGTAGAAAACACCTGAAAATAATCCTAGAAGAGTGCTTTTCCCTGAGCCATTAGGACCCGTTATAACAATATGCTTACCTTTCGGAATAGTTAGGTTAAGATCTTCAAAAATATATTCTTCACTATTGAAATATTTAAAAGTAGCATCTTTAATTTCAACTGCATTTTTTTTATCAAGGTCTGCATTTAATTGAAAGTTGTGTGAAAATGAATCTGTTTTATTTTTCTCCATCAAATAAAGATTTTCTAAATAAACATGATATGCAGTAATTAAAGAAATATTCTCATTAAAAATTCCTAGAGTTTGAAATAATCTTAACATTACACCAATAAAATCAAGTGTTAAAACTTTTACAAAATTAAAAAACACCAAAAGAATTGATAATAAAAGCATTGTTGAAAAGTTTGGTAACAAAGCATTTAAAGTTCCAAACTTTAAATTATTATATGACGAATCAAAATAGTCTTTTGCGCTTGAGCTAAACTTTCTTACCTCTTTTGAGACCGAGTCAACTATTTTTATTAAAAATAAATTATCTAATACTTTTTCTGTATCTTTACTTATTTCTTCACCATATCCATAAGTTAAGTGTGCATATCTTCTACCGGTTTTTGTTAATAAATAAGTTGGGTAAGCCAAGACTAATAAGCCAAGGAAGAAAACCGAAACAGTATTGAAATCTGCATATATAAGATATCCTGCATAAGCAAATATTTGTACAAAGCTGCTTATGAATATTGTCAATGTTCTATAAAAACTTCCAACTTGTATGGAAATTGTATTAATGAAATAATATGCATCAGAAATTGAATAGTTCCCTTTGTCAAATATTTCATTAATTAAACTTGTTCGAAGATTTTCTTCTATTTTAAGTTTTAAACTCAATACATTCATTTTTTCTATATATATAGAAAGAAACCTCAAAAAAATTATTAATGGAAAAAGTATTAAGTTTTCCATAAAAAATTCAACAATAATATTTTGAAAGTCAGGATTAGAAGTAAAAATATTAGTAAAAATTAAGATTATTAATATGTCAAAAAAAACAACTAGGTTTGACAAAAGTACAGATAAAATTATTCGTCTTTTTTTCTTTGATGTTTTTGTAAATTTTGAAACTTGTAAAATATCGTTAATTAAAATTTTAAATTTATTCACTTTTTTAACTATATTATTAAAACAAATTAAATGAGTTAATAATTTTTAAATAAGAAATTTATATTAGTTTTCATAATTTCTTCTAAGTTACTAATATCCTCAATTCTGTAAAGACTCCTGTTTCTAACGCAATATGTTAAAAATCCAAGATTTTTTAGGCTGTTAAATAAATTAAAAAATTCTTTATTATGCCTCTTCTCAATTTCAATTAATAATAAAGTTTTCTTATTATTAAATAAATCTAAGGATCCCTCAATTACTAAATTTTCATGACCTTCAACATCTATTTTTATAAATAAAAGTTCAGATTTAAATTTTTGAATTCTATCTAATAACTCATCTACTCTAAAGGATTCAGAATTAATTTGTTTAGATATCGCAAAATTCTTATCAATTGAAGACTTCCCGTAAATTTCTTTATTATTTTCAACAGGAATATTTAATGTTTTATTTTTTTTATTATTTGATGCAACTTTATTAATTATTTCTATATTTTTTTTTCGATACCCTTTATTTAAATAATTAACACATTCAACAATCGGCTCAATAGCAAATGTGAATTCTGATTTTTTTGCAAATAAGAAAGTATATATTCCATAATTAGCTCCAATATCTATAAATATATATTTTTTTTTATATTTTTTTAGGTATCGAAAAAGAAATTTAATTTCTTTTTCACCAAAATAATAATTATAAAAAGACCTAATCGGTCCAGTTAATGAAGGTGCTTTTTTAAATAATGATCTCATTTTATTTATATTTTATTTGACATTATTAGTAGTCTATATTGGATAGCAATACAAGGTACAATTAAAATTAATGGAAAAAATTAATACGCCTATCCCCTATATGAAACATCTAATATTAGATGAAGATATAGCTTTGGTTAATAAAGTTTTAAAGAGTGAATACTTAACACAAGGTCCGTATGTTGAGCTAGTTGAAGAATCCATGTCCGAAATTACAGATAAAAAATACGGTGTTATGTGTTCAAATGGTACAGCTGCTTTGCATTTAGTTGCGGAAATGTTAAATCAAAAAAGCAACCTTAAGAAAAAAAATATAGTTACAACATCATTTACTTTTGTTGCTGATGCTAATTTTGGTAGATATATAAATGCAGATATAAAATTTGCAGATATTGATATTGACACATGGACAGTAAGCCCAGAAAAAATTGATGAACTAATTGATAAAAATACAATAGCTGTAGTTGCTCCCCATTATGCAGGACTAATGTGTGATATTGAAAAAATTTCAGAAATATGTAAAGCTAAAGATGTTTTCCTTGTAGAGGATGCATGTCATGCTCCATTGGCTCAAATAAATAAAAAGGTATCCGGTTCTCTTGGGGATGTCTCCACTTTCTCATTTCATGCAACTAAACATATAGGGAGTGGAGAAGGAGGTGTAGTTTGCACAAATAGCTCTGAAGAAAGTGAAAAATTACATGTATTAAGAAGCCACGGGCTTCCTCATTGGAGTAAGAGAACTGGTTATGGCTACGATATAAATGAGGTTGCTTTCAATTATAGGCCATCGGAAATTTCAGCTGCTCTTGCTTATTCTCATATTCAAAGATTAGAAAAACTAATTGAAGATAGAAAAAGTATTGCTGAAAAATACGATGAAAATTTAAATTGGGAATTTTATACAAAACAAAAAATCCCCAAAGGCTATAGGCACGTTTATCATTTATACCCTGTTTTATTACCTAGTGCTGAAATTAGAGACAACTGTTTAGATTATTTAAAAAATGCTAATATTTTTGCACAAATTCATTATCCAGCAATAAATGAAATGAAAGGATTTAAAATATACTCTTCAAAAACTCCAATATCAGAGGATATATCATCGCGTGTTATATCAATTCCTATGTTTCCTCAACTTACTATTGAAGAGCAAGAATTTACTATCTCAAAACTTAATGACTTTTCTTTGAATTGATGAATTATTTAAATTATTTTCTAAATATTTTCAAGAAAAATATTTTATTATTTTTATCATCAAATATTCTCTCAGTTTTTTCAGCAATTTTTGGAGGACTAACAATTGGATTAATTATTCCATTATTAGATCCAAATAACAAAAATTTATTTGGTGGCTCAGAGCTTAATTTTTTAGCTACTTATTTTGAGTTTATAAATAATTACGAAGGTGTAGAGAGAATTAGAGTGGTTTGTCTTATAATATTTATTTTTGGTAGCTTTGAGTTCATGACAACCATTCTTACTTCATACTTGTCTTCATCCTTACAAATTAAAGTATTAAAAAATTTACAAGAAGATTTAATTTTAGAAATAAGAAAATTAGAACTTCTAGACTTTTATAAAGTTGAACAAGGGCGAATTTTTTCTTTGGTGGTTAACGATTCTAGAATGGTCGCAAGATTGGTTGCAAGAATTTTAAACTCAATTAAAGATGTCTGGTTACTTTTAATTTTTACATTCGTCTTATTTTTCGTATCTCCAGTAATGACTATTTCTGCTTTATTCTTTTTAGGAGTTATTTCTATTTTCATAAATAGTAAATTAGGAAATTTATTAAGAAAAAGAAATTCTGATTTTGCTCTACGCACTCAAGAAATTAATGGCGAGTTATATGAAACACTCTCAGGATTCAAATTTTTAAAAGCTTCTGGTGGAGATATTGAGCAATTTGAAAGAATCAGTAGATTATTTAAAGAATGGAGAAATAGTGAATGGAGAATTCTTAAAGTATCAATTTTACCTCAGCCTGTCTTTACTCTTCTAAATACTTTTGCAATAACTTTATTGTTGTTTATAGGAACCATATTATTTCCAATAAATAGAAGTGACTGGCTAACTTTAATGATTCCTTTCTTATTCTTAATATTTAAACTTATGCCAACGATAAGTAACTTAAACAATTCTAGAATAAAACTTAAGAGCTCAAGGCCATACTATGAAAGAATCAATTCATTTTTTAATGATCCTAAAAAGGTTCAAACATCCAAAGGCACCTTAGATGTAGGAGGTATTAATCAAATATCAATTACGAATCTAAAATTTGGTTTTTCTGAATCAAGTAATTTTAAAATTAATGATATCAATCTTAATCTAGAAAAAAAATCTATAACAGCAATCGTTGGGCCTTCTGGGGGTGGAAAAACAACTTTAGTAGATCTTATTTTAGGATTGTATGATAACTATGAAGGATCAATAAAAATTGATGGTCAGGAGTTAGCTGAAGTTAACCTTCAAAAATATAGAAAGTTTATTTCATATGTTGATCAAAACAACTTTTTATTTAATAGGTCTGTAATAGAAAATATAATGATGTTTGAAGAATCTGTAGAGGAAAAAGATGTAATAGAAGCAGCAAAAAAAGCTGGGGCTCATGATTTTATTATGAAGTTAGAAAATGGATATAAAACAATATTAGGAGAAGCTGGAGTTAGTTTATCCGCCGGGCAGAGGCAAAGAATTGGACTATCTAGAGCTTTTTTGTCGAATGCTGATTACTTAATCTTTGATGAATCAACTAGCAATCTTGACTATGAAACTGAAGATTACGTAATTAGTAAAGTAGAAGAACTGTCAAACGAAAAAGGGATTCTAATAATAGCTCATAGACTTTCTTCTATTAAGGATGCGGGAAACATTATATATATTGACAATGGGAAAGTTATAGAGTCAGGTTCTCACGAAAATCTATTAGAAAAAAAAGGTAAATACTACAAACAATTATTAACTGGAAATATTCTTGATGAAGTTTAAGGATATTCTTAAGTACCTCACTTCATTTAAATTTGTCGACAAAATAGTTAATTTAGTTCTAATAATTAAAATAAACAAATTTAATATTTTTCATAAAGGTGAAAAAATATTAATGGTTGATGATGCTGACGATAGAATGAAATTTTTAATTCCTGAGGCTAAAGTCTTCAATTACAAAATTATATGGCATCCACGGACTGTAACAGACATCTTGTTTAATAAATATATCGCAATAAAAAAGACTAAGGGTTTTGGCGAGTGGAATCTAAACACTTATTATGAACCTGAAATTAAAGAAAAACGTGATTTATTAGTTTCTAGATATGTTTCGTTATTAAAAATTTTAATTAATTTATTTAAAATTAGAATTATTGTTTTACCTAAATTAAATGATGACTGGATAATTGATTTTCAAATTGCAGCAAAAAAATTAAATTTAAAGGTTTTAGTTTCTGATAGGGAGAGCTCTATTTCACCACAAAGAATGCAGGTTTATCCTCCAATATTAAAAAAATTCAAAGATGATTTAAATTTAGCTGACATAATTTGCGTAAATAACGAAATGCATCAAGAATTTTTTCTAAAATCGGGGATAGAAGAAAATAAAATTAGATTAACTGGAAGTCCTCAAAGTGACTTTTGGGACCAGAATAAAAATAATCTAAACATTATAAAAAACAAGAAAAAAAAGAATATTTTATATTTGGGATTTGGTGTAAATGCTTATCTAAATTTTTATTTTGAAAATATAAATGATAATTGGAATAGTTTATGTACTGATATTCATGATGTTTTAATTGAAATACTAAAAAATAATCATAAAGAATTAGACATTTACTACAAGATTGGTTCAAAACCTGCAAGAGATTATTGGGATGGTTACGATAGTTTTGTAAATAAATTAAAAAAGAATGGCTGCGATGAATCTCTGATAGAAGTAAAAGGTAGCATATCTACTCCTTCAATCATAGAGTCTTTTGATGCAGTAATTTCTTTTCAATCATCTGGTATTGTTGAAGCAATGTTTTGTGATATACCAATTATCAGTCTGGGTTGGGGTAATTTGTATGAAAAAATAAAAGACTCATTACATAATTTTGAAGAAATTGGAATTCATTATGCGAATTCTAAAAATGATTTGAAGAAATACATTGAAGATATTGTTAATGAAGAAAATTTATCAATGAACAAATCAGAATTTGAAAATTTAAGATATAAGTATTTCTACAAATGCGATGGAAAGTCTAGCTCAAGAATTATGTCAGAAATAAACAAGTTATTGAGATAAGAAAAAAATATAAAATATATGTTATTAATGAAAAAACTTAAATATTATTTAAGTTTTATTAGCTAATATTAGGTTATAAATGATATTAAAAAACTCTTTCAATTTAGATGGTAAAACAATCGTAATTACTGGTGCTAATGGTTTACTTGGAATTGAATTTACTGAGTCTATTCTTGAATTTGGTGGACAGGTAATTGCTATAGATTTAGCTTCGAATAATTTAGAAAATAAAGAACTTTTAGAAAATAATCTACTTCACTTTATAAATGTTGACATATCCGATGAACTAGAATTAAAAAAGCAAATAAATGAAATTTCGGAAAATCTAAAATTAAATATAACTGGACTAGTAAATTGTGCTGCAAAAGATTTTATTCCTGACAAATCAGATGAAGCTGGTACACTTGATGACCTGTTTGATCTGAATGAATTTAGAAAAACACTTGATTTAAACGTTACAAGTCAGATTATAGTTGCTGACATTGTTGCAGAACTACTAATTAAAAATGGTGGTGGTTCAATAATTAACATTTCATCAATTTATGGTCTTCTTTCTCCAAAGCAGAGTATTTATGATCATATTGTTACAGACGGAAAAGTTTATAAAAAACCTTTATCTTACTCGGTCTCAAAATCTGCATTGTTTAACTTAACAAGACACTTAGCAACTTTGTGGGCTAAGAACAGCATTAGAGTAAATACTGTAACGTTTGGAGGGGTAGAAAATAATCAAGATAAAAAGTTTATAGAGAAATATTCGGAAAACGTTCCTGTGGGAAGAATGGCTGATGTCACTGATTATTCCGGAATAATAATCTATTTACTCTCAGATAATTCAAAATATGTGACTGGAGCTAATTTTGTTGTAGACGGAGGTTGGAGCTCTTGGTAAATTCGACTTTAAATAAAGAACTAATTGAAATATCAAATTTAAAATCTATTCCAAGTTTGATTGATGGAAATTTTATTTTTGGTGATAAATCTTTTAATAAATTTAATCCTCTTAGTGGCGAAGTAGATTATGAAGTCTGTCAAATATCAAAAAAAGAATATGAAGATGTTATTTATTCATTAAAAAATAATGTTAACAAAATAGAAAGTTCTACTTTTTATGAAAGAAGTGAAATAATTTTAAAAGCATCAAAACTAATTGAGGAAAATATAGATATTTTATCTAAAATTAGCTCATCTGATTCAGGTAAAACAGAAGTGGAAAGCAGCGGAGAAATTTACGGATCTGTAAAAATTGCTCATTATTTCGGTACAGAATGGATGAGAAGTCAGGGCGAAATTTTAGAAAGCTCTTTAAATGGAAAAAATACAAAAATTTTAAGGCATCCATTGGGCATAGCCGGACTTATCACTGCTTTTAATGCCCCCCTACCAAACATAACTTGGAAAGTCTTTCCAGCAATATTTTGTGGAAATTCTGTAGTCCTTAAACCATCAGAATTTGTACCAAAAATTGCTCTTGCACTTGGTAAAATTTTAATCAACGCTGGACTAGATCCTAAAAATATAGCAGTTTTAAATGGTGGTGGTAAAAATTCTTTAGGAGAGTGGATAGTAGATGATAAAAATATAGACATTGTGAGCTTCACTGGATCATTAGAAGTTGGTCAGGAGATTGCAAGTAAATGTTCAAAACTATTTAAAAGATATTCATTAGAATTGGGTGGTAAAAATGCAATAATATTGGATAAAGATTTAAATCAGGAAAATGCATTAAATTATGTAATCCAATCAGTATTTTCATTGTCCGGCCAAAGGTGCTCAGCTGCAAGCAAAATTTTTATACATGAAGACATATACGTAAATTTTTTAGAAAATTTAACAAAAAGAATCCAAAATGGGATTAAAAAAAATGATACTGCATTCACCTGTCCTCTTATAACTAAAGAATCAGAAGTTCGCATCAAGTCAAAATTAAATAAAATTAATGAAGAAAATAAAGTTCTTTTTAAAAGACCAAGTTCTGTTAGCAAAAAAACATACTATGTAGAACCTACTTTGTTAATAGATTTAAGCTTAGACCATGAAATAAATTCAGAAGAACTCTTTGGACCTGTAGCAACAATTAATAAGTATAGAGATATTGAAAAAGTTTTGGATGATATTAACAATTCAAATTTTGGATTAACTTGCTCTTTTCATACAAATAATCTTAATTTATCTGAAAAATTTATTAAGAGAGCAAAAATTGGAACAGTAAACATCAATCTAGGGACCTTTGGTAGTGAACCACATTATCCCTTTGGAGGGTTTAGGTTTTCAGGAAATGGAACAAGGGAACCAGGAATTGATTCATTAGATGTTTATTCAGAAAAAAAAGTAATTTCAATTTTTACTCAAGATTAGATTAAATTTGTTTCGCCATTCAAATACTTTTCTGCGATTTTAAATTCAAATTCATAATCTATTGAAAAAGAATTTACACCATCAGATAAGATTGGCATAACAGTTTTGCCAGATCTATTTCCATATTTACTAATTTTTTCAACATCTGCTATTTCTAGACTACTGGTCTGAATATAGACTTCTGGTAAATCTTGATATTGTGCTTCATGCATTTCATAGTCAAACTCTAAATTTAAATTGAGGGGCTTTAAAGTATCATTGTTATCGATTGTCCACATTTTTCCAGGGTGCTCTTTACAAAGCTGCACAGCTCTTGCAGAGTCATACTTACCATCGTTTAGAAATACTTCTAAATTTCTTTCAATAAAGCTAGGCTCTCTAAATGGACTGGTAGGATTTAGTTTTACAAAGACATCAAAACTAAAGGTTTCTAAAATATGATTTATATATTCAATATCTTTTGATGTGTAAGTTGAAATCTCATCTGGACGTTGAATGAAAGTTACTTCATCAAAATCTGAACAAATCTCTTCTACTTTTGGATCATTTGACGAAACAAAAATATTTGATATATTTGTAAGCGTTATTGCCTGTTCAATCGTATAAACAATTAATGGTTTACCATTTAATAATCTAGTATTTTTGTTTTTTACTCTTTTGGAGCCAGCTCTAGCTCCTATAATCACAGATATATTTTTCATAATATATTTTATATACTTATATAGTTATAATACCTATGATATAACGAGTTTAAATGAATCAAATAAAAATTGGAAATAAAGTAATATCTGATGAAAGCAACTGTTACCTAATAGCTGAAATTGGCATAAATCATAATGGAGATTTAGATAATGTAATTAAGCTGATAGATAATTCAAAAAAGTCAGGATTTGATTGCGTAAAATTTCAAAAAAGAACTCCGGAGTTATCTACCCCAAATTCTCAAAAAGACGTTATGCGTGAAACTCCCTGGGGAGTAATGACATATCTTGATTATAAAAAAAGAATAGAACTTGATAAAGAAGCCTACTCAGCGATTGACTTGCATTGTAAAAATATAGGTATAGATTGGACAGCATCATGCTGGGATCTACCGTCTGTTGAGTTTATTGAGAATTACAAAGTCCCATTTATTAAAATTGCATCTGCAAGCTTGACTGACAAAGAGTTGATTTATAAAATCAAAGACACCAACAAGCCAGTGATTTTATCAACAGGAATGTCAACAATGAACGAAATAAAAAAAGCAGTAGATTTGCTGAAAGATAGTAAATTAATTTTGCTTCACACAACTAGCTCTTATCCTTGTCCTCCAGAAGAATTAAATTTAAATATGATTAAAACCTTGAGAGCTGAGTTTCCTAAATTAATCATTGGATACTCTGGTCATGAAGTTGGTTTGGCGTCTACATTAGCTGCAGTTGCCCTTGGGGCAAAAGTAGTTGAAAGACACATTACTCTATCTAGAGCAATGTGGGGTACAGATCAAAGTGCTTCTATAGAGTTGGCTGGTATGACGAAACTTGTCAAAGACATAAGAACTATTGAATCTGCATTAGGTGATGGAGTTAAAAGGGTGTATGATTCTGAGCAAACTCCTTTACAAAAATTAAGACTCAAAAATACTTTATAAATAGATGGGTGAACAAATAAGCGAAGATCTGGAAAAAATAAATTTAAAATTTATAGATCAAAAGACAATAGAAAAAATAACTTTTAATATCAGCGACAAAGGCCTCCGCGTAAACGTATTGTCATATATTTCAAGAATTAATACTTTATCTATGATTATGTTTGCAAGATCAGGTCATATTGGTACATCGTTGTCTAGTATGGAAATTTTCCAGTGGCTAATAAACTACCGCTTAGGAGATACGCTCGATAATGAATTTGAAAACATACTTGTTGCATCAAAAGGGCATGATGCTCCTGGCTACTATGCATCTTTACATTCAAACAAACTAATTCAAGATAAAAAATTGAGAGAACTGCGAAGATTGGGTGGTCTACCAGGTCACCCGGATGTAGAGTCAAATTTTGTATCAACAAATACTGGATCACTAGGGATGGGTATTTCTAAAGCAAAAGGATTTATATACTCTGACAGGTTAAAAAATGTTAACCGTAAAGTATTTGTCTTATGTGGCGATGGCGAAATGCAAGAAGGTCAAAATTGGGAAGCTTTAAGAGGAGCGGTGAATGATCAGTTAGGAGATCTCACAGTAATTATTGACAATAACAAATTGCAATCCGACACATTGGTAAAAAACGTTTCAGATCTTGGAGATTTGCTAGAGAGATTTAAATCTACTGGTTGGATAGGAGAAGAGTGTGATGGTAACGACATTTATAGTATTGAAGATGCATACCAAAAACTTGAAAACTTAAACCAAGACTTGCCTAAAGTCATTGTTGCTAACACCCTAAAAGGAAAGGGGATTTCATTTATGGAAATCGATGAGAATTCACCTCCTAGAGAATATGCTTATCATAGTGGTGCTCCTTCAGAAAAAGAATACAACGAAGGAATAAAAGAACTAGAAAGTAAATTATTAATGTTGTTAAAACCTTTTTCAATAAATGAAATTGAATACACTAATGAGAATATCGAACAAATTGTTTTAGAAGAAACAAAACTATCTACAGTTCAAGCATATTCTGAATCGTTAGTAAATATTGGAAGTGATGAAAGAGTGGTGATTCTTGATGCTGACCTTGCAAAGGACTGTGGCTTAATTGAATTTGAATGTAAATATCCTGATAGATTTATTGAGTTTGGAATAGCAGAACAAGATATGGTCTCATCTGCTGGAACTATGGCACTAAATGGATTCTTACCTATAGTAAACTCGTTTTCCTGCTTCTTAATTCCAAGAGCCAATGAACAAATTTATAATAATGCGACTCAAAAAAGTAAAGTTTTTTATACTGGCGTCATGAATGGGGTGCTGCCCGCTGCACCTGGACATTCTCATCAATCTATTAGAGACATAGCTCTCATGAGGTCTATACCTAATCTCGATGTAATTGAACCGTGGACAAAAAAACAGGTTGAACAAACTTTAAAGTATTATCTGGATGTAAATAGTAACTCTATTTACATGAGGATCAATCCTATTCCGCAAAATTCAACTTCAGTTTATTCTGAATTAGATTTACCAAAAAAAGGTCAAGCTTCTGAGCTATTTAGCTTCAAAACTTCCTCTATATCTATAATTGTCCATAGCCCACTTCTTGTTGATCAAGTTATAAATGTTGTGCAAAAATTTGAAAAACAAGGGATTAATGTAAATTTATTTGTGGTAACTTGGCTAAACTCATTTGATCAAGAGTGGTGGAAAAATAAACTCAATAATTGTGAAGATATCTTTATTTTTGAAAATGGATTTGTTAGTGGGGGTTGGGCAGAATATTTTTCTTCAAAACTTAAGAATAGTGGTGCTAATTTACATATTAAAGGATTGGAAGATGTCCCCCCTTGTGGTCAGGCTTCAGAGGTATTAGATAAAGTAGGGCTTTCTTCAGACAAAATTTATCAATATATATCTTCAATTATTAAAAAAGTTTGAATCTTTTATTGCTTTGTCGTCAACATAAATATCGGCATTTGGTTTACCAAAAATCAACTCATGATATTTTACATTCCAATCTTGTAGTTGATTAGTGGTTAAGTCTCTCCAATCAATTTTTGTTACTGTTCCTCTTGCTGTAAAAAATATTACTTCATTCCCTTTTTCGTATAATTCATTTATGTATTTTATTCTATGCTGTATAGGTTCTGCTTTTGAATAATCTCCGTCACTTACTTGGTTGCAAATTGTGCCATCAATGTCAAAGCAATAAATCATTTTATAATAGATTGTTGGAAGCAAGTAATTGATTTATTTCTTCAACATTCAAGTAGTGTTTGTTATTAAAAGAATTGTATTCAAATTCTGATTTTACTAACTTTCCTTTTTCCTTGAGATTTGTTGTTGAAAAATCAATATTTCTAAATTCATTAGTAGTTGGTCCAATTACAAAAAAATCAGAATATTCGTAAGTTCTATGATTTTCATCTATTGGACAGAGGAGTTCGTGTAATTTTTCACCCGGTCTGATCCCGATTTCTTTTAGCTCTAATTCAGGTTTCATGGCTTTGGCAATATCAACTATTCTGACTGAAGGTATTTTAGGTACAAAAATTTCACCTCCTTTCATTCTATTAATTGTCTTTAGAACAAAGTCTGTTGCTTCTTCAAGAGTGATCCAAAACCTTGTCATGTCAAAATGAGTTATTGGCAAATAGCTTGAATTATTCTTTATCAACTCATTAAAAAATGGGACAACAGAACCTCTGGAGCCAAGAACATTGCCATACCTAACAATACTAAAAATTGTTTTATTTAATCCTGTATAGTTGTTTGCAGCACTAAATAATTTATCAGATGCAAGCTTTGTTGCTCCATACATATTAACTGGATTAGCTGCTTTGTCCGTAGATAAGGCAACAACCTTAGAAACTTCATTCTTTATAGATGCTTTAATTATATTTTGAGCACCGTTAATATTTGTTTTGATTGGCTCGTCTGGATTATATTCTGCAGCAGGAACTTGTTTTAATGCAGCAGTATGAATTATTGTATCTACATTTTTTGTAGCAAATTCTGTTCTTTCGTAATCTCTAACATCACCGATAAAAAATCTAAGTCTTGGATCATCGTAAATATTTTGTAAGTCAGACTGCTTTAACTCATCTCTAGAGTAAACGATTATTTTTTCAAGCTTTTTGTTTTGAATAAGGTTATTTAATAAGCTTTTACCTAAAGAGCCCGTTCCACCAGTGATTAATACATTTTTCATAAAATAAATTCAAGAAATATCATAATATACAAATATAATAGTTAAATGTTTAATAATTTTAAACAAAAAATAATATATTCAAATTTCAGAGATTTTTTCATCTTTTCAAGGTTAATTATAAAGAAAATTATTCCAATAAAATATCTCTGGAAACATAAATTCCAAAAACAAAATAAGAAAGAAGAGAGCATACTTCTTTTTTTACCTTCTTTATCAATAGACAAACCCAATTTTTTAAACGTTGGCTTAAGGTCTTTCATAGAAGCATCAAAGAAAAAAGATATTGTTTGTGATTTAATTTTATGTAATGCTGGACTTGAAATTTGTCACTTAGGAGGTGGTCCTTTTAATTCAAATTCTAAGATGCCCTGTAAAACCTGTTACAAAGTCAATAAAAGTTTGTTCAAGGATTTAAATATCATTGAATTTAATAATATAAATTTAGATCATAAAAAAAAATTAGAAAAATTAAGCTTTGATGAGTTAAAAAATTATAAATATAGAGACTACGAACTTGGAAGATTAGTAACGCCAAGTATTATATGGATACTTAGAGACTCAAGATTAAATGAGAAACACAAGAGCTATTTTGTAAAATTTATAAATTCTGGAATAAAATTTATTAATTATATTGAGAATTTGGATATAAAAAAATATTCTTCTGTAGTTTTATTTAATGGTGTTGTTTTTCCTGAATCTTTATTATTTGAATATTGCAAAAAGAATAAAATTCAAATTGCTACTTTTGAAAGTGGTTTTAACCTTGAAGACAAACCATCAATAGAGTTTAATTATAATTACACTTCAAAACATACTTTTACAAGTGCAGAAGATGAATTAACTACTAATCAGAAAAATATGGTACTAAAAAGATTGGATTCTTTTGGTGACAAGGCTGAATCAGATATAACAAATATTATTGATGAGCATTTACAAAATATAGTTATATTTGGAAATGTATCATGGGATGCATCACAATATATATCAAGTAGTATTTTTAATTCAATGTTTGAATGGCTTGATGAATTGACAAATATTTTAATTAAATTTCCAGACTATAAATATATTTTTAAAACACATCCGGGTGAAAATAGGAATATAAAGAGGACTTGGTATGGACTAGCTGAATGGTATGAAAAAAATAATATTAATAAAAAAATCAATTCAGAAATTATTTTTTCTAATCAAAACATCAATAGTAATAAATTAATTAAGAAATCTAGCTTGTCTCTTGTTTACAATTCAACAGTAGGTATGGAATCTGCAATTTTGGGAGTTAAATCAATGATGGCAGCAACAACCCATTATTCATATGAAGGTTTTGTAAATCATTATGATTCAAAATCAGAATACTTGAAGAATCTAGAATTAATATTAAAAAATAAAGATTTTAAATTAAGTGATGAAAAAATTAAAGATGCAACAAAATACTATTATCAGCTTTTTAATAATGTTTCATATGATTTAAACAAAATTACAAATTTAACAAGCAAATATGAACATACAATTAGTTCTTATGAAAATTTTCTTCAATTTATATCAGAAAATGAACTCAGAAATGTACCAAAAAATATAATAAATAATAAAAATTTAGAAAAAATGTATAACCTACCTTAATAAGTAGAGTTGTTCTAATTTGTATTCAATAGCTTCTGACAATGTTTTTAAATATTCTTTTTCCTTATGAGGAAAATTGTTTGGACCAGGATAAGTTTGATTTAAAATTTTCTTTAATGTTGAATCCAATTCTTTTTGATTATTAAATCCACCCGATTCGTTCATCATTTTTATCATTAACTTATTTAGATCTTTCTCAGAATCTTGTTTATATATTCCTTTTATTTTTCTGTAGTATCCTCTACCCAGGACTAGTACATTTTTATTATGAACAAGAGCTTCTAGTCCGGAGGTTGAATTTATTGTTATTAAACCAACTGAATCAACCAAAGCATCGTATAGGTTTATTTCAGGACTAATAAACTTGACGTTGTTATATTTATTTAATAGATCCCTAATGTCTTTGCTTTTTATCATTCCCGGATTTACTGGATGTTCTTTAATTAGCAACACAGCATCTCTTGGTAAATTGTTTGCTATTAGGTTTATGGTTTCTAAGTTATTTTTAAATTCAGGAGACCTGAATAACAATTGCTCATCATAAGGCTGATTAAGAGGAAATAAAAAATAGTTTTTTTCAACATCAGCAATTTCTACATAATGTTTTCTATTTAATTTTTCGTTAAAAAAAGAAGAAAGTCTAAATTTTGCAACGTTATCATTTGAAATAATTAACTTAATTAAATTTTTTAAAATATTCTTAGTTTTGTTTGGAGTGAACGATTCCCTTATTTTTATTGCATCTGATGCTAAATTAAATTTTCCTGAAGTAATTGATTTTTTAAATGAAGTTATATGTTTTTCCATTTCAATATCTTTCCAAGAAAAATCATTTTCATTGCCCTTATCCAAATCCCAAAAAGGATCCGGGCAGAACCAAATTCTTACTCCTTCATAGTTTGGATTTATGTAATTAAATGTTTGGATTTTGTATGCTGGTATGCCTTTTTCTAATGAAATTAAAATAGGAATTGTCCAAATTAAATAGGCTGCTCCACCAGCTAGGACTAAATTGTAACTTTTTTTATCAAATAAATTACGAATTTTCAATGTTAATTCAATTTGGTCTAAATAATCTATTTTTTTATTATTGAAAACAAAGTTTGGATCAGCTTTGTATATTTCTTTATTTAACCAATACTTATTATTTAAATTATCTAATAAAACATTGTGTTTATCTATAGGTGAGCTTAATTTAATTTCACTAAGGTTTATATTATTAAATCTTGTTTTAATGGGTTTATCTGAAATAATATCAATTTCGAGACCAGGAAACTTATCATAAAACTCTAAAACACATTTTTCAATAGTTTCAGCATATTCTTGATCTCTTACAAACAATGCAACTTTAAAACTTACCAATATAAAATATTATATATTTACTTCTATTAAAGATTTGTTATATTTATCAAATAACTATGTATCATCTTATGAAGAATGAATACAAATACTAAAGAAAAAAAAGTTGCAATCATGCAACCAACCTTTCTTCCTTGGTTGGGTTACTTTGCATTAATGGAAAACGTAGACTATTTTGTTTTCCTTGATGATGTCCAGCTTACAAAACAAAGTTGGCAAGTAAGAAATAAAATAAGAGATGCTAAGGGGAATACTCTATGGTTAACTATTCCAATAAAAAAACACCCACTTGATACTCCTATTAATGAAATAAAAGTTTCAAATGATAAAAGACTAGTAAAAAAAATAATTAATTCATTTGAACACTGCTATTACAAGTGTGAATTCTATAGTGATGCCTGTAGTCTTCTAACAAATCATTTATCTAATGATTATTTAAGTGATATAAATATCTCAATTATTGAAGACATAAAAGAAACCATTGGTATTCGTACAGAACTTTTCAGAAGTTCTGAACTTAAAATAGAATCAAAAAATAGAGCGGAAAGACTTGTTGAAATAATTAATAATTTTGACTCAAAATATTATTTATCACCCGTTGGTGCAAGGGAATATTTAGAAATAGAAAAAACTAAAAAATTATTTAATGATTCTAAAATTCAAGTTGAATATTTAAATTATGTACATCCTAAATATAATCAAATTGGAAAAAGCTTTATCGAAAATTTGGGAATAATAGACTGTATAGCGAATATTGGATCTGAGCAAACTTTGGAAGTAGTAAAATCAGGCTTGGTCTTGAAATAGATAGATAAATTAACTTATAATTTTATTAATTAATCTATCAATTTCATACAATTTGTTCTTTGTATCAAAAATTTTATAATTTATTTCGAATACATTCTTATCTATATTGTTAAGCTCTTTTTCGTTATTAAGACTAATTACATTATTAAATTCGAATATCTCAAAATCGATTGGATCAATTGGCTTTGTTATCATTTCTTGTTCTAACAATTCATCAAGAATATTGTAAATGTCTATATTTGGAGTAATTTCTCCAAAGGGAATCTCACATAGAATATATGTATTCCCTTCTTTATTGACTTGATTACTATAAAGTCCCATATTGCTTGATCTGTATACTGTATGGTCAACATCGAAATCTTGAATATAATGTGTTTCGGACAAATATTTAGACTTAGTTTCAATTGCTACAAATTTAAAATTTGTATGTTTATTTGCCTCAGTTTTTTCCTTCTTAAAAATATCTAATAACTGATTAGAGGAAAGAGTGGAAATAATATTTTTACAATATATGACCTCGTTGTCGATCGAAATAATTTCAAATTTATCTTCTTTCTTATCAATTTGTTTTATTTTAAAATCATTAATAAAATTTAAATTTTTTTTTGAAAAGTAATTTTCTGAATTTATCCCAAAAGAGCTTAGATTTTTTTCCTGAGAATACATAGATTTTTGATTAGTCCCAACATTCCTTGACTTAAGTGAACTACATATTATATTTTCTAGATGCTGATTAATTTCTTTTAGTTGATTAGAGACAATATCATTTTCTATGCGGAGACGATTAATAATTGGATGTTTATAGAATTCATTTGCATTTAATTTATTAGCATCGTGACCTGTTACTTTTTTTTGTATTTTTGATAAATATTTTCCTGCTGTTATTCCGAAATATTTTTTAAGAAATTCATCAAGATTCTTGTCTTTATTTGTATTCTCACCTTGTATCTTGATTGAAGATAGTTCATCAATAATTTCTTCTAAATTTTTATTATTATTTAGTTCTGGTGAAGCAATGTCTTTTTTAAGTTCTCCTGAATTAAATGCTGAATAATTAATTGTGATTTCTTGTGCTCCTCCTACATTAGAAAAAAACGTAAATAAATCTTTATTCCCATCAAGAAACCTACATCCAAAATCAATCTTATAATCTTTCCATTTAAATCCATTTGTAATTCCTCCTAAAGATTTACTAGAGTTTATTAAGCAAGCATCATTTTCGTTTAATTTATAAAGAGCATAAATTCCAGGAATACCTCCCCCTAAAATACAAGTTTCAAAATACTTAATCATGATTAATAGTTTAATTATTTTATCAACTAAATACTGCTAGCCTATAAGTTAGTGAATAAAGAAATTGTCCTCAATGAAACAAAGGTAGGGCGTAATCATCCTGCTTATATAATTGCTGAAATATCTGGTAACCACGGTGGTGATATCTCAAAAGCTATTGAAATAATTAAAGAAGCAAAAGAGTGTGGTGTTAATGCAATTAAGCTTCAAACTTATACGGCAGATACAATAACAATAGACTCCGATAAAGAAGATTTTATTATTCCAAAAAATAATCCTTGGGAGGACAATGCAACACTTTATAGCCTCTACAAAGAGGCCTACACTCCCTGGGAGTGGCATGAAGAGCTTTTTGAAGAAGCTAAGAAAAGCAAAATTGATATCTTTTCTTCTCCATTTGACTCAACAGCTATAAATTTGTTAGAAGATTTAAATGTTAAGTTTTATAAAATTGCATCTCCAGAAATATTTGACATAGGTTTGATCAAACTTGTTGCTGAAACAAAAAAACCAGTTATCATATCGACGGGCCTTGCTGATAGAAACGATATTGAGCTTGCCCTCGAAACACTTAAGCAAAATGGTTGTGAAGATATAATTTTATTAAAATGTACAACTGCATATCCTGCACCCTTTAATGAAGTTAACTTGAGAACAATGATGGATTATGAAGAAAACTTTAATGTCTTAAGTGGGCTTTCAGACCATTCATTAGGAACAGAAGTCCCCATTGCTGCTGCAGCTTTAGGGGCATCTGTTATAGAAAAACATTTTGTCCTTAAAGGCGATGAAACTGTTGATAGTTTTTTTTCATTAAGTCCTGAAGAATTTAAAGAAATGATAACCAAAATAAGAAATGTTGAAAAGTCTTTAGGAAAAATTAAATATGAAGTATCTAATGAAGCTAGTAAAAACCTTTGGGCTAGAAGATCTTTATATTTTATAAAAAATCTAAAAAAAGGAGAAAAAATTAAAGGTAGTTATAAATCAATTAGGCCCGGCTTTGGGTTACATCCGAAACATTTTGACTCAATAGAAAACTATATTGCTGGAAAAGATATTGAGATTGGTGATAGAGTTGACTGGGATTCAATCATAGAAAAATAAATTGATATGAATATTTTATTCTTTTGTAATGCTAATAAGAATGTAGGTATAGGGCATTTTAGAAGATGTAATGTTATTGGCAGTCACCTAATCAAAGCAAATAAAGACATAAATATTAAATACGCTGGAGATATTGATAAAAATTTTATAAAAAACAGAGGCATGTTTACTGAAAGAATTGAAGATACTCCTAAATTTGACACATACGATATGGTTATTTTTGACAGTTACAATAAAGAAGACTATTCAAAAGTTAACTCACTGGATACAAAAAAAGTCTCAATTGACGATAAAGAAATTTTTGATTATAAAGAATGGGATTTAGTAGTTAATTTTAGACTAAAAAATGAATATAAAAAATATGAATCTAAGAAATCTCTTTATGGCGTAAAATATTTCCCTTTTGAGACAAAGTATTTATCTATTCGAAAAATTAAAACGCCTAGGAATAAATTTAAAAATTTATTTTTCTATTTTGGTGAAACGATAGATATAAGTATAAATGAAAAAGTTAAAAAACTAATAAATGCAAATTCAAAAAATTATAACTTCTTTATATATTCAAGTAACTATCAAGATAAAGAAAAAGCAATAGGCTTCTATAATTATTTTGAATATTTCTCTGACTGTGATGTGATTATACACGGGGGAGGCTTAACAAAATATGAGGCTGCTTATGCAATGAAGTTTAATCTTTCATTTTCTATAACTGATTTGCAGAAAGAAGATACAGAATATTTATCATCATTAGAACTTACTAAAGATTTGGGTTACTACACTCAATTTGAAGACACAATAGAAAAAAGTCTGTCAATATTAGAAGATATTGATACTTCTGAGGTTGAATTATTCAAAAAAAACAGCAAAAAACTTTTTGACGATAATAGTCTTAATAATATTTGCAAAGAAATTTTAGCTATAATTTATAAATGAAAAATAGGATTTCCTAATGCAAGACACTATTGAAAAAAATCTAACAAATATGTATTCAAACGAATATGTTTTAGGAGTTTCATCAGGAACTTCAGCAATAATTATTTCTCTGATGATGGGGAAATATTCTAAAGATAGCGAAGTTATAATACCGTCTATTGCATGTCCGGCCGTATTATCGGCAGTTTCTTATTGTAATTTAAAACCGGTGTTTGTAGATATGGAAATAGAGTACTTTAATATGAGCATAGAAAGTATTGCGCAGTCTATTACCGAAAAAACAGTAGCCATTATCGGGGTCCACAGTTATGGTATAACAGCAAATATATCTGAAATACAAAAAACTTGTAACGAAAAAAATATTCTTTTAATTGAAGATTGTTGTCTTTCTATTGGAAATAAAATAAATAACCAAAAAATAGGAACTTTTGGAGATATTTCAATTTTTAGCTTTAGAAATGACAAAATTATTGGTGGAGCCGGAGGGGCATTATTATTTAAAAATAAGAATAATTTTCTTGATGCAAAAATTATCTTGGATGAAAATAAAATTTTCAATCAAATAAATTATGATGAAAAAAATATAGATAAAGAATTTAAAAATTTAGATGAAAATATTTATAAAAGAAATCAAAAAGCTAAAAAATTTTCTGAATTAATAGTAAATAAGAATATTACAAAACCTAAATATAGAGATTCTGATGTTTACTGGAGGTATCCAGCATTAGTCAAAAACAATAGAAAAGACTTACTAGAAAAAAGTAGGAAAGAAAATATAGTTATCACTTATCACTATCCTTCATTAGCTAAATTTCAGTACAACACTTTTTTACCAATAGCTGATAGATTTGACAAATCAGTCATTAATTTTTTTGTAAATGAAACAGCAGATGAAGAATATATTGAAAAAGTTGCTTATTTAGTTGATAGTCATGGATAAAAAAACTTATTCACTGTATAAAGAATTATATGATAAATATGGAATATCGCCTGAAGCTGTAAAGGCTGCAAATAAAAAACAGCAAGAATTTCGCTTTGATAATCTTATATCTTTAACAAATATAGAAAAGGAAGATACTGTTTTAGATATAGGATGTGGGCCCGGAGATCTACTTAAGTACTTAAGAAAAAGAAACTTAGATGGGTTTTATTGTGGAGTGGATTTTTTACAAGAATATGTTGATTACGGAAACCAATACTTTAAAGATAGTACAAATTCAAAATTTGTAAAAAAAGATATCCTTATAGAAAATTTTGATGAACCTTATGACTGGGTTTTGTTGTCAGGGGTTTTTAATGATATGAGAGAAAACTCTGAAGAATTTTTTTATGAAACTATAAAAAAAATGTTTCTTGTATGTAAAAAAGGAATTGCTTTTAATTCCCTATCAAAATATGTCGACTATGAAGACCCCACTCTTTTTTATACTGATCCTGCTGAAACGTTAAGATACGCTGCAGAAAATTTATCAAAATATATATTAATAAATACTAATTACCAATTAAAAAAAGATACAATTCCATTCGAATATTCAATTTGTATATATAAGAAATGAAACAATTAACAGTAATACAAGCCAGAATGTCTTCAACTAGATTGCCAGGTAAAGTTTTAATGAAGATTGGTAAAAAAACTTTAATTGATAGAATTATTGACTCTGCTGAAGAAGCAACAAGTACAAGCAAAATATTTATTGCAACATCTGAAGAAGACTCTGATGATATTTTAGTTAAATATTTAGAAAAGAGAGATGTTGAAATCTTTAGAGGCTCAATTAATAATGTTTACTCAAGATTTTATGAAATTGTTAAAAATGAAAAAAATAATTTTGATTCAGTAATCAGATTAACCGCAGATTGTCCTCTTCTTGATCCTGATATAATCGATACTACAGTTGATAAACATTATTCAGATTTTTATGATTACACTTCAACAGGATTATCAAAAACCTTCCCCTTAGGACAAGCAGTCGAAATAGTTAAGATATCTACATTTTTAAATCTTCCAAATAGTCAGATGGATAAAGAGGATTTGGAACATGTAACAAGATATATTTGGAAAAGGCCAGATGAGTATAGACTAGGTTCAATTTCATATGAAAATGAATACTTTTCAGATTCTTCTAAATTAAGATTGACTGTTGACCAAATTGAGGACTTCATACTTATTGAAAAAATAATATCAGGGTTAAGCTACGAAAATGTAAAAAAAGTCTCGCTAGATGAAATAATAAAATTTTTATCTAATAATCCAAAATTAATTGATATTAATAAAAATGTTGAACAAATAATTACTTAAATAAGAAAATCTAAATAATTTATTTTGTCTTTAATTTATTCTTTCTGCATCTTGCACTGCAATAAAGAACACCCTCCCAGTCTTTTTTCCATTTTTTTCTCCAAGAAAATTTTTTTTTGCAAGTTTTACAAATTTTTTCATCTTTCATGTTGTATTTTTAGTTATGAATTCTTCTGCTTCTTTAAAAATTTTTTCTTTTCTTTCTAAAGTCATGTTGTCCAAATTTCTAACCAAAATGGAAAGTCTCGGGTTTGATTCATAAAATTTTCTATTTTTTTCAGTAAATCTCCAGTAAAGACCGTCCATTATATCGCACCAATCTCCCCTTTTATAATTACTCATTTTGAGAATGTAATTAGACCCACATGTGTATGGTTTAGTTGAAATTAAACCGCCATCTGCATAAGTTGCCATACCAAATATGTTTGGTACCATAACCCACTCTGATGAATCAATATACATCTCCATGAACCATCTGTATATTTCTTTAGGGTGGACTTCGCATAGATTCATAATATTACTAATTACCATGAGTCTTGGAATATGGTGTATATATCCATCTTTTAATGTAGTTTTAATAGCATCATCTAAAGGAGCTAATCCTGTTTTCCCTTCGTACCATGATGAAGAAAGCTTGTTTTTATGATTCCAATAATTTTGTTTTTGTTGAAAAGTTCCTTCTTCTACATATATGCCTCTAATAAATTCTCTCCATCCGATAATTTGTCTAATAAACCCCTCTAGAGAGTTTATTGGTATAGATTGCTTTTCAGCATATTTTAAAGCTTTATCAACTACTTCATTTGGTGTTACTAAGCCAATATTTAAATTAGCACTTAAACAACTATGAAATAAAAAATTTTCACTTTCTATCATTGCATCTTCGTAAGTTCCAAAATTTGAAAATCTTTGTTTGAAAAATTCATTAAGTTGCTTGTTTACATCTTTTCTTTTAACGGGAAACCATATATTGTCAATAGAACCAGGATGGGTATCAAAGTTGTCTTCAATTAATGCAACAACTTCTGAGTGATGTTTAGATAAATCAAAAGTTGGCAACTTAGGAATTTCAGTTCCTGAAGGAATTTTTTTTCTATTTTCATCATCAAAAGACCACTTCTCACCAAAGGGCTTTCCCTCCTCATCAACTAAAATATTATATTTTTTTCTAATTTCTTTGTAGAAGGAAGCCATTCTGTATGTTTTAGCACCTTTGGCTAATGGCTTAAATTCATTTTTTGATAAAAGAAACATTGGTGAGTCGTGAGTATTTATTGATATTTTTGAGTCTTCTATATTACTAACTAAAAATTCTTCAAATGGCCTATCTTCAATTTCAAAAATATTAATTTTAGATATTTTTTGTTTTTTTAAAAATTTTATTAAAAAGGTAACGTAGTCATCATTTTTTTTACGATCATCTAGTTTAAAATAATTAACTTTTATTGATGCTGATTCTAATTCATCTTTATATTCCCTCATCGAAGTGAGGTAAAGATAGAGCTTAAGTTTATGATGTTTTTCATAAGTACATAATCCAAAATCTTCAGCCATGAAAACTTCTTCACATCCTAATTTTTTTAATTCTCTAGGATGAAATAGCTGATTACCAAGAATTACAAATAAGTTTTCTTTCATTGTAAATTAAAATTTATTTCCTATTTTCTTTTGCCAGTTCTTCCAGTTCTAAAATCAAACCGACCTTTTCTCTTTGAGATATGTTTTTGCTTTCTTTTTTGTCTTCTTTGTTCTCTAATAGATTCTTCAATCATCTTCTAAAAAATTAATGACCACCTCTTGGAACGCCCCCATATTTCATTCTGGTATCCCCCATGTATGCGACTCTTTCTTCTGTTTCAACAGTTTTACAATCATTGACTTCGCCAATGTAAAGGGTGTGGGTTCCAAGGTCATGTGTCTCTTTTTTTCTCATTTCAAACCAGAC
>CETI01022298.1_pt1 | contig 35775 bp, 29 predicted proteins | sample 361441 | NCBI WGS metagenome assembly CETI01 (sample SAMEA2622478, study PRJEB7988) | marine metagenome | biome: marine biome (ENVO:00000447); feature: deep chlorophyll maximum layer (ENVO:xxxxxxxx); material: "saline water (ENVO:00002010), including plankton (ENVO:xxxxxxxx)" | depth 90 m | reverse complement strand
GGACTCACGGGGGGGTACGGTTCTGTACAGATATTGTATGGCATAGACCTACACATCGATGAAGGAGAATTCGTCACAATAATCGGCCCAAATGGGTGCGGGAAATCCACGTTCATCAAGGCCATATTCGGAATAGCCGACTATTACGACGGACAGGTCAACTACAGGGGGAAGAGCGTTTCCGGGATGCGGACAGACCAACTCGTGAACATGGGCATCGCTTACGTGCCCCAAGTGAACAACGTATTCCCCTCCCTCTCAGTCGAGGAAAACCTCCAGATGGGCGGAAACTCCCTCTCAGCAAACATCCTCAGTCAAAGAATCGAGAGAGCACTAGATATGTTTCCCGATCTTCGTTCTCGAGAGCATGATCTAGCAGCATCGCTATCAGGTGGAGAACGCCAAATGCTCGCAATCTCAAGAGCCCTGATATCAGATCCAAACTTCCTCCTCTTGGATGAGCCCACAGCTGCTCTTTCACCTCTTTACCAGCAGCAGATCATAGAGAGGATCGATGCTCTCAGAGAGCAAGGCATCACCGTCTTGATAGTCGAGCAGAATGCAAGACTAAGCCTCTCGAGATCGGACAGGGGATACATCATGTCAAACGGCAAGGTAGTCCATACAGGCGATGCAGACCACATTCTAACAGACCCTGAAATCGGCCAGTACTTCCTAGGCACCCATGATGACTGATCATGCTAGAACCATGGAAACCAGCCCTTGCAGCATGTCCAGGCTCTCTGCAAGCCTGTGTCCGTCATCCACTTCCATCAAATCGGTTGTTTCGGAGATTCTACTTGCCCTGTATGAGTTTTCCACGGGAACCACGTCATCGCCCCTACCATGTAGAATAGCAGTTCTATGCTGAAGTACAGGCCACCCGCATGACAGCGCGTCTTCCATAAATGACCATGGGAGTAGAACCTCCTCCTCCCAATCCGGCGGGGTGAACGATCTAACTCCGTCCTTCCTCCATGTCTCCATTGACGAATCTCCGATTTGCGAGGCCAGTGTGTCATACACCCCGAAAGCCGGTGCCAAGAGGACAAGACGAAAATCGCCTTCATATTCTTCGACTGCATTGGCGACTGCAAGCGCCCCGAAGGACGAACCAATCAGGATATCGAAAGCTTCTGAGGATTCCAACTCTTGACGAATGGTAAGGGCCTGAGAGGAAATACTCCAACCATTCCTGCGCATATCCGGACAGACAACATCCCATCCCAGGACTTCTTTCATGTAGGCAGGCTTCGAACCACCAGGAGCACTCCAGAGGCCGTGGGCAAATAGGACCCTCATCACCGCCATCTCACCGTATTTTTATTCAAACTCTAGACCAAGTAACTCAAAATCAGCAAGAGGACAACGCGTCATCAACGCATGATCCATGACTCTGATGTGAATTTCCGCCACAACGTGGACCGTCGCCTGAAAAAGATGGCCGGCATGAACATTATTCTCATCATCTGACCAACAGCAGTGAATATGGGTGAACGGCTCCCCCTCCTGCGTACGGGCAATATTGCCTGAAAGGCTCACTAATTCAGAAGGAGGGTCCAAAGGCCGTCTTTGGTAAACACCTTCCTCATTCATGTAACCATACTGATTATCACGGGTCCGACCAATACCACTTGTAATAGCAGCAGCATCAAACGCAAGATCATTTGCCAATTGTTTCAGAGATGCGTGAATCTCCTCTCCCGGGTCGAGTCGAACGAGGATATCACTTCCTGAACGCGTGTGTTCCATGACACTCCTTGCTCCAATCGGTCTCTCAAGGTTACCACGTCGGAGATTGTCCAAAATTTTTGCAATAGAAGAGATCGGGCAGATGAAAGACGACCGTTTTCTCCACTGGAAGAAAGGGGGTGTATGAAGCCCTCCGGTTTCTTGATAGGCCCTCTCTCCGGACCACGGTAGACCGACTGAGGAAATGCCATGACAATGCTCGCTCCAGATGCAAGACCGAGATGGAGATCATTTCTGGAGGAGACAATGGCCGATGAAGTTCAGAGAATAGTCTCGGGACAAGCTGATAAAATGGAACTTTCCTTTCATCAAATTCAGACTTTCGATCCAGATTTTGCAGACATGCTCCTCGACCAACCGACCCATATTTTGAGAGAGGGCTCTGCTGCTCTCAAGACATATTGCATCGAGATGGGAGCTCAGGATATTGAACCATTCATCAGAATCGATCTCCTACCACTTGACAGTCGAAGAGATTTGAGGAGGGTCGGTCACATCGACGTGCAGAAGCTCATCAGCTCAGAAGTCTCAGTGACCAAGGTGAGCGAAATCAAACCTCGAATTCATCGTTCTATTTTCCAATGCTCGTGCGATTACGAGATTGAGATCATACAGCATGACCACACGGAACTCGAGGAGCCGCTACAATGCGAAGGATGCGGAGAGCGAAAAGGCCGAGTAAAATTCACATTGATGAAGGAGAAATGCTCCCTCGTCGACAATCAAAAGATCGAGATTCAGGAGATACCAGAACGCGTTCCGAGCGGCGCGCAACCGAGTACTGGAATGGTGATCCTCGAGGGCGACCTGGTGAACATGGTCCTCCCTGGAACCAGAATCATAGCGAATATGATCCCGCAGATGCATTCGGAGAGGAAGGGGTCCAGGAAAACACCACTTTTCGAGATATTTTACTCGATGGTCAGCGTGGAGATGGAGACAACCCCCTTCACAGAAATCGTCATCGAAGAAGAAGAGGAAGAACAGATTAAGAAAATAGTCAAGGAATATGAAGAAGATCACAATTTGCTGAATCTTCTCATAGACTCCATTGCGCCATCCATATTCTCGACGCCGGACCTTCACTGGGTTAAGCGATCTCTTGCCTTGCAGCTTTTCGGAGGGGTAGCACGAGTCTCCAAGGACGGCACCAGATCAAGGGGGGATATCCATATTCTTCTGATGGGAGATCCCGGTGTGGCAAAATCACAACTACTCACATACATGTCGAACCTCTCACCAAGAGGAAAATTCACATCAGGAGGGTCAGTTTCAGCTGCTGGCTTAACTGCAGCCGCTGTGAAAGACGGCTTTTCTGATGGCAGATTCGCACTTGAAGCGGGTGTACTGCCCCTATCTGACCGAGGTCTTGCGGCCATTGATGAGTTTGATAAGATCAGCAAACAGGATACAAGTGCGATACATCCGGCCATGGAGCAGCAGAAAATTAGAGTCGCTAAAGGAGGAATCACCGCCACACTCAACTCACGATGTGCTGTACTCGCGGCAGCCAATCCAAAAGATGGGAGATTTAACCCTAGATCAGCAAATACAAGCATAATGCAGTCCTTTGGAGAAACCGGTTTGGAAACCCCTCTGGCCTCAAGATTCGATTTGATATGGCTCCTTCAAGACACACCTGAACCGGGCTTGGATGAGAAGATAGCACGGCACATCCTCCAAAATAGGACCTCTGGTGTCAGCGAACTTCAGATTGAGGACAAGATGGGGAGCGAGCCCATACTGGACTCGGAAGAAATAATGGATATAGGACACGATCAGAAACAACATCTGACGACAAACTTCCTGAGAAAATATGTTGCTTATGCAAAGCGAAATATCCACCCCTCTCTCGATGATGAGGCAAAGAGCCTCCTGATCAAATATTACATCAAAACAAGAAATTCCTTCAATAAGAGACAAAATAATTCCAGAAGCTCTGATTATGGCATGAGTCAATCAGATAAGAATGAGATAACAGAAGTCCCAGTTACTGCGAGAGCCCTCGAATCCCTAATGCGCCTCACAGAAGCCCATGCGAGAATACACCTCCGCCAGACTGCGACGGTAGTCGATGCTGAAGTTGCTAAGGCCATATTCATGCATTGGAGGGATGAAGCCAACATTAGGGACGAAGCCGAGTTTCAAACTGGAATGAGTAAGCAAAAACAGAGCAGCTTAGTCAGAATAATCATGAGGGAAATATCTGACTCGAACGAAGGTCGTATGAAAATGAGTCAGATCATAGATACGGCTGTTACAGAAGGAATATCCGAAGCAACAGTTAGAACCGTGATTAATAGATTGCTCACTTCCGGTGAGATATACGAACCACAAACAGGAACGTATGAATGGGCCTGATTGATTCCGCTGAGCCTATGAGCAATCGTTGCTTGGACACCATCATGCCGGAGAGCGAGCCCATTGGCGATATTCGTGATCCGGACGCTCTAGACCCCATTTCGTTGGGTTTCATGTGCGGTATTGAGATACATCAGCAACTCTCCTCCGGGAAACTACATTCTCGCCAACCAGGTGTTCTGTATGATGGAACTGAAGATCAAATTCAGAACTCTTCCCGGGCGATTGCTAAGAGACGCCTTCGTGCAGCCCGAGGAGAGTCCGGCACAATAGACGTAGCCGCACGATTTGAAGAGATGAGGAACAGGTCGTTCGCATATCTCCAGACACCCAATTCAGGATTGATAGAACTTGATGAGGCGCCCCCCCTCCAGATCGATTCCGACGCCCTAGACACATCTTTGCAGATTTCAGCAATGTTCAACGCTGCGCCAGTCAGAACCATCCAAACAATGCGGAAAACCGTTGTAGATGGATCCAATACTAGTGGTTTTCAGAGAACTAGTCTAATCGCCACAGGAGGAAGATTCGAGGTTGATGACGCCGAAATAGGAATCTCGGTGATCTGCCTCGAGGAAGACTCTGCAAGAAGATTGGGAGAAGAAACCACAGACAGGGGAACTGAGGTTACCTACTCCTTAGACCGCCTCGGGATACCTCTGGTTGAGATAGCAACTGAACCAGACATAATGTCGCCTGAACATGCAAAGTCAGTTTCCGCATTTTTGGGTAGACGACTTCGTGATACTCGTAGTGTGCGCAGGGGTTTGGGGAGCATCAGACAAGATTTGAACGTCAGTATCGCCTGTGGTGATAGAGTTGAGATCAAGGGTTGCCAGGATCTCGGATGGATACCTAGGATAATAAGGTCGGAAATGGCCCGACAGATTCACTTTTATCGCCTCTCAAACACCCTCAGAACCAATCACAACTTCCCTCTTCTGAGCAGCGATAGAAGAATGGACGACCCATCTTTGGAGGCATCAATTAGACAGGGCGCCCATCGAATCATCCCAGGGAGAGTTGAAGATATCTCTGAAATCATGAATGGGGTCAAATCAGAGATGATAACCTCTGCACTATCCTCCGGATCGAGTGTAATGGTACTGGCACTACCCAGCTTATCAGGCCATCTTGGAACCAAGGAGAGAGATGCAAATGGCGCACAACTTCCACGTCTTGGAAGAGAACTTTCAGGTGCAGCCAAAAGAGCTGGAGTACACGGCATCATACATTCCGATGAACTTCCAGCCTATGGCCTCACAATAGACGATGCCGCCTCAATACGAACTCGTCTGTCATTGGAAAAATCTGATGCGTTTGCGATTTGCATTGCTCCTTCATGGCAGGCAGAATTGGCATTAGACGCTGTTGCAGAGCGTGCAAGAATGGCTTTCCTAAGGATTCCTCAGGAGGTCAGGAACGTCATCATTAGGAAAGGCCAACCAGATGATGGGACCACGATGCCAATGCGACCCCTCCCTGGCGGCGCCAGAATGTATCCAGAAACAGATATTCCCTTGACTGGTATCGACCCCTCAAGATGGGCAAGAGCTGTTGATAGCATTCCCATGACATCCAAAGAGAGGCTATCCAGGCTCTCTGAAACGGGGTTATCAGAAACTCAGGCAGAGGCCATATTAGGTGCAGAACTCGATGACATTTTGATCGAGGCGGCAATCGAAGGATACTCGGACATGCCTGCCATATCACCAAAATCCATCGCAACTGCACTTCTAGATCAAACTCTCAGCGAGGCATCAAGCGCTGCGAATATCAAGAGAGCTGCATTTCCCCTGAAAGCACTATTCCAGACAATTCTGGCACGTGACGAGGGAGTCATAACAAGAGATGGAGTAATCCCCATTTCCGCCCTCATGGCGTCTGATAAGAATCTGCTTGACGCGCCATACGATGAGCGAATGTCCTGGATCGAACTACAAGGCGAAGCTCTTGGATTCATACCAGCCGATAACATGGCAATTGAATCTGTAGTGGATAAAGTAATTTCAGAACATGCAGACTTAATCGAAGCCAGAGGCCAAGCATCCATCGGACCACTTATGGGTGTGGTAATGGCTAGGCTGGGAGGGGCAGCCGACGGCAAGGTCGTGAGTCAGATTCTGAGACAGAAGATCGGGTAATCTCTGAAATAATATTCTCCGAACACCGGATTATCAACTAACTTCTTAGACCCAATTTGATGTCTTTGGTTTCCATGCTTGACAACTCTAGATTAACTCTGACCATCACACTGTTGATTGTAACCGCATCCGCTCTTTCTGGATGCACTTCTGAAACAGACCCGCTTGCTGAGGATGAAATAGGCGATTTGAGTGTAGTTGTAACTTTGGATTTTGTAGATCAAGGCGATCAGACAGCGAATTTAGCAGACAGACTCGATGATGGAAGCATCACATTCGATCCGATTCATGTGGCACCTAATGTCACTGCATACCGAGTCATGGAAGCCCTACAACTCAGGGAGAATTTCACCATCGATGTAACATATTACGTTGGAATGGGTGCGTTTGTTCACACCATTGATGGTGTTTCTGGCGCCGATGATTGGTCCACTTACTGGGGCTTCTACCACGAGGGGGTGTTGGCTGATGTCGGAGCATCGAGCTTCGAGATAACCTCGGATACCAATCTAAGCTGGATTATCACCCCCGCTTGATTCTCAGGACCCCAACTACCTTTTTCCCAAGAATGACTATGAAGCATCTACGAGAGGCGAAGATATGTACGACTTTCACAACTTTGCATTAACACCCATGCAAGATTTGATCGTCAACATCACGATTCTGTCTTTATTGGTGCTTGCAATCCTGAGGGCAGAGAGGCGAATGGAGAACTCTAGCCCATTTACGATCCTGGCAATACTAACAATATTCTGTGTGGCAGGAAGAATCCTATTGGAGCCAATTCCCAATGTCCAACCAGTGACAGTCACCATAATTCTAGTTGGCATGTTTTATGGCGCGCCATGGGCGATAGCCATCTCAGGCATTGTCGCACTCAGCACCAATATGATCTTCATGGGGCATGGGCCTTGGACGCTATTCCAAGTCATCGGATGGGCTACCGTTGGGGTAGCAGGCTCGATCTTCGCTGAGAAATTAATCGTAGATGGCCGAGTAGCCGTTGGGAGGCTGATGATTCTAGCAGTGGTCTCTGCATTCGCATTCGACTGGATAGTTTCTACAAGCATACTTCTAAACCACGACTTCTCGACTTTACTGACGTATTTGGCAAACGGGCTCGTATTCGACATGTACCATGCCGCTGCCAACGTAGCATTCGTTGCTTGGCTTGCAAATCCCTTTTCCCATCTCATGTTACGCCATAGGATAGCGTCCAGCGGTCGAGCGGTGAGCGAAGTTGTCACGAACTAATGAAATCACAATGGTCATAGTGACCCGTAAAGATCTCCAACTTTCCAAGGGAAAACTCGCAGCACAGGTTGGCCATGCTGTTATGGAATGCGCACTAAAAGCAGATCGAATCATTCCAAAGACTCTCGATCGATACCGTAAGGATGGCGCTAGAAAAATCGTTGTCGCTGTCAAGGATGCCAATGAGATGAAGCGGCTCTACGGAGCGATTTCATCAGTCGGTATCGTATGTCATTTGGTCAAGGATGCAGGACATACAGAGATACCGCCGGGAACGATAACGGTCATGGGGATCGGACCTGCTCCAAGGGACAGCATAGACGCTTTCACGGCAGATTTGCAGCTTGTTTGAAGCATAGGAACGGTAACATATGGTTGCATTTGGTGAGTGGCGTGGTTCAGCAGATTCAGATCGATGCGGATCAGCAGACAACACTACTCAGTAGATGCCCAGGCCTCAGAAATATCATTCAATGGCTCGATTCAATCGATAGAAGACCAGGTTTAAGCGAGCTCGAATCGAAATTATCCTCTCAAGAATTCGAAATCAACGCCTTGAGAGATTGCATAGGATCAACCGATGACGGATATCAGAGAAACGTGATCAAGCGAACACAGCACTACGAAATCGTCGCAATTTGCTGGAGGCCCGGTCAGTTAACCCCGATCCATGACCACAAGGGCAGCGATTGCGCATTCTTGATACTCGAAGGCGTATCGACAGAGCGCATATTCGAGATCGACCAACTCGGAAAGGCCGTACATACCTCCACAAGACATTACTCGCCAGGGGAAATATGCGCTGCGGAGGAGCCTGATATCCATCAAGTCGTTAATGAGCAGGAGTCCGAGCTAGTAAACCTCCACATATACACGCCCCCGTTGAGCGAATTCATGATTTACGCACCTGCAGAGTGATTACACTCCTCTTTGTACCTCTCATACACCTCTCTGAAGAGTGCAACGTCTGACTCAAATGAATCCGGCAGTAATGGCCCGAAGGAGAATCTGAAGAACCGAGAATACGGGCTCTGATAGCTAGGATCTTTTGAGTGGGGTCTATCCATATCGCAGTCGCTGGCGCACAGAATAGCCGCTCCATGCTTGAAAAGCCGTTTATTCAACTCACCACTCGTCATACCTTCAGGCAATTCAAGCCAATGGTAGAACCCGCCATCTCCCGTGTACACGCTCAAACCCATGTCTTCGAACGCCTTCCCATAACGTTCGCGTTGCCAATTGTAGTGCTGCTCTACAGCCTTGCGTGCCTTCTGAACTCTCTTCGGCTCAAGGAGCTTGACGGCATAGTGCTGTGAAGGATGACTAACCCCCCCCATCCCGAAACTCGAATAGTTTGCCATGGTCTCGATATTCGTCTTGCTTGCAATGATCCAACCCACGCGAATACCCGGTGACTGAAGCCCCTTCGTACAAGCCCCTGCGAGGAATACATTGCTCGCGTCAAGGTCTCTAACAAACTCAATCCCGCTTACTGATGGTGAGTGAAACATCTCATACGCTTCATCAAGTAAAAGTCCGTTGCCAGGCTCTTCAGACCTCTCTATCAGATCCTTCAACTCATCACCCCATCGAGTTTGACCGGATGGGTTCTGTGGATTTGAGATGACCGGCATCAAACCTACCCCATCAGGAATTCCTGAACGATCGAAATAATCTGAATTGTTGGGATGGAAATTATTCTCTTTGGTATATGCAACGGTTTCGTAAGAGGTATTCGTCTGAGTTAGTATGTCCAGATAAGCTGGCCATTCTATGCTTCCAATCCTTACTTTGACATGTTCTTTGAGGAATGCCATAACCGTGTAAATGCCCGGTCTCCCCCCTGCAAAGACCATCACGTTATCTGGAGTGATTGATGATCCATATTGTGAATTATAGTACTCCACAATCGATTCTCGCAACATGGGGTGCCCCCAGGCTTTGGGATAGAATCGATCTTCCCATGTCACTTCGACGCTATCGGGAAGAGACGGACCGCCAAATTTGTCAAGTGCCCTAGTCAGAGGAAAACCCTGCGACCAAGGATGCGTCCCTTCAGCACCCATGAACTTTCCAAAACTGTCTTTGAAAGCGTAGAGCGTCTCGTATATACCCATGGGAGGGCAGTTATCTGAAAGGAAGAAATGAGTTTTCGCTGCAGATTTTCCACTATCCGCCATGTCCCCGCGAGAAGACCGAGATAAATCATCATGTCCCCCTTGTAGGAAGCTCAAAACCGCACAATGATCACACGAACATCCTATTTGTTCGAGCCAATCCGCTATGGGCGTGAGATACGCTGCCAGTGACCGAGTTGACCTCAGAAGCGACACAGTCACACAACCAACTCCAGGCATGAGAAGAGCAATGGCTGAAGCCGACGTTGGCGATGATGTATTGGGAGACGACCCTACTGTAATCGAACTCCAGAATAGATTAGCGAGGCTTACGGGCAAAGATGCCGCTCTTTTCGTTCCGTCTGGAACAATGTCCAATGCAATCTCAATCAGGGCACAAACAAGCCCAGGGGATGAGATAGTAGCAGAAAGACACAGCCATATCTACATCTACGAAGGTGGTGGATATGCAGCATTATCTGGATGTTCGATAGCACTCGTCCCAGGTGTCCGAGGTATAATGCGTCCAGAGGATGTCAAAAACTCCATCCGAAAAGGAGATGGAAGCCTTGGACACTATCCAAATGGATCATTAGTATGCGTTGAGAACACCTCTAACCGTGGAGGCGGCGCAATTTACCCACAGGAAACAATGGATTCGATATGCAAGATCGCCAAAGATAACAACTGCAACTCTCACTTGGACGGCGCTAGGATGTTCAATGCAGTCGTCGCCACAGGAACCCCTCCAGATAGAATGGTCCGTGATTTCGATACGGTTTCGATCTGCCTCTCGAAAGGTCTCGGGTCCCCGGTGGGGTCGGTCTTAGTGGGCTCGAATGAAACAATCAGCCTTGCGCATAGGTGGAGAAAGATGTTCGGAGGCGGCATGCGCCAAGCAGGAATCATCGCAGCCGCAGGAATATACGCCCTAGAAAATCACGTTGAACGCCTCATTGAGGACCATCTCAACGCCCATGCATTGGCTGAATCCATCAATGATATGGACGGCTTCACCATAGATATGGAATCGGTTGAGACAAATATGGTTTACATTAGAACTGCTGGTGAGAATGCAGAACATATCGTCCAGAAATTATCGGAAGACGGCATTGACGTGCTTTCGATAGACGAATCTAATATCCGGGTAGTGACACATCTGCATATCACCCCTGAAGATATTGAAAGGACCATCTCTGCATTCTCAAAGCTGACGTAGGTCCGAACGCTTCTTATCCGCAGTCAGCGACCTAGCCCCGATGAGGATGAGAGCATACTCCATCATAATCCTCTTCGCAGTCATGTCGCTGACTGCAATCTCATCAGGTCAGTCAAACCCAGGAGAAATGCCATGGATCGACGCCACCGAAGACTCCGATGGAGGATCTGTTGCAATATTATCAACTTCAGCGAACAACCACTCTTCTTCCTCTTCATCAGTCTCAGAGGCCCCGATACTGATCGAAGTCTATACAGCCACATGGTGTGAGACCTGCATACCTGCTGAAGACGCCCTTGAATCAGAGACGTCTGAATTAGATGTGGAGATAATCAAGTTCCATCGTCATCTTTTCGAGATTGAAGATCCGTTTGGTAACAACAACACTGAGGGGCGGTGGCTCAGCAGATACGGGCCTGCTTCAGTCGCTGCTGATGAGAATGCTCGAACACCCCCAACGGTTATCGTATCCGGAGAGCGTATGCACATCGGATCAACCCCATCGGCAAGCATGACATTGGCCGAAGAATACCGAGAAAGCCTCAATCTCGTCACCCCTCCTCCAATAAGTGAAAATTCGAATTTGGAAATCACGTGGGACGGGCAAATCCTTGATTGGACCTGGACGTGGGAAGAAGAGAAATCGAGATGTAGGACTACATGCGATTCAGTTACCACAGATCTCACCTTGCTAATCAGAGAGACCTCAGGAGATTTCCTTGAGGGGGCAAACGGACAGGGCGTCTATCACAACATCCTCCGCGACGCAATACCCCTAGAAGCAACAGGTTCGAAGAATATCGAACTACCTTCTGCTTGGGATGGAGATGACCTTGAATTCATCTTCATTGTCGATTGGGTGGAGCACCCCCCGGAAAGCTCTCTTTTCCAGGAACTACCTTTCGAGAATTCCCTTTCTGTGATTGTAATTGTACTCCTGGGCGCGATAATTGCCCCATTAATACGTAAATCCGACGCCGGGTTCAATAACCCTCGATGATGCTCTCCGTATCCGACATGACCATCCCAACGAGACTCACTGTTGAAGAGGTCCCTCCCGGGCCTCTACCCCAATGGGTGAATGAACAGGCAGTGAATCAAGCCAGGAACAGCATATCGATGCCAACTTGTAGTAAGATGATATTCATCCACCCCAATCAGACTTCAAGAAGGGAGATGCTCGATTTAATAGAAAATGAGGTACCAGCATTTGACCGCTCAACACATCACACATTGGGTTCACTGACTTTCGCACTTGGGGCCGATTTACAGTTGCAGCGCCCCTTGAAAAGAGATCCCATCTTGGATGAATGCACTCACATTCTAACTGCTCGCGCCGCTGAAAAACTCAGATTTCCATACCTCCATCCTCTTGAGAATAGAGCATGGCATCGCAGCAAGACGGATGCACTAATTGAACTTCATAGCACCCTGTCGATGGAAGATTCTATTGAAGGGTGGATAGGGGCGACAGAAGCATTAGAATTTAGGAAGATACTCAATCATATTTCAGAAAATTTAGGTGGTATGCACCCCGACTTATTCACTTCTAAAATAGTTAAGACATTGGAAAGAACCGAGAAAATCACCCCATTTACCTTCGAAGAAATTGATGGTATTTTGATGCTGGATCACGACCCATCTCTCCCTAGGCTGAATCTTAGATTGATGAAGGCTATTACCAGATTCGTTCCAATACACCAACTCACACATTCTGGAAGCTACCGTTTGGGGGAACACGGAATACAGATCCAAGATATCTACCCAATAAGCAAACAGAATGAACTCCCATCGTGGATTCCAACACATCCGCTGAGTACCGATCAAACAGAAAATGAGGTACATGATATCGAAATAGAAATTGAGAAGGACTCCATCAGAGCTGCTGCAATGCTCATATCTGAGACAAGATCATCCAATCCAAACGCCTCAATAATGATAATCGATCCAGACTGGCAGAAAAGAGCATCAGAATGGCGCCGTTCGATTGAATTGATACCTTCGGCCATACCTCCCTACCAACTCCAAACGCGACTCGCCAATCCGTTGATGAGGTCCATTGTAGCCTCTTTGTCTCTTGCACAAGGGAACCGTTCATTTTCCCTTGAAAAAATTCGTGAAATTGCCATAAATGACCATCTAACAACCCTCCAGAATCCCATCCACCACCCTTCTAACTCCAATATCACGCCCCGGTGCCACCTAGATCTTCTCGAGGAACACGCTCTTAACTGCCACATAACCGGCGGCCCAGGTGCCATACAGCAATGGTTAGAATCCCTATCTAAGACAAGAGAGGCGGAAGATAATGAAAGATGGGAAGATCTTCAATGGTGGATACTCAAACTTGTCAACTCGATACGACATTTACTACCAGAGTGGGAAATTGAATCAATCAGTGACAAATCCCTCTATGTTGGTTGTTCCACAGGTAACACACTCCCCCTTCCCAAGCCATACTACGATTCGGATGAATGGTTCGAAGCCCTCTTGTCTAGAATCTCGTCGACCGAGAAAGAATCGCACCAATCACCAAACAATAATTTGGCCCAACAGACTGTAGAATTTATCCGAAAACAAACGTCACTTCTAGCTCAATCAATGAAAAATCTTGATATTAAATTAGAGAAATCAGGCCCACTGTGGGCAGAAAGAATCCTCCGAGTGATAGCAGATCCCGAAATTAAATCACAGACGATCGATGATCCTAATCTGAGGATACTCACTCCAAAGGATGCACTGGGATGCACTGCAGATATCGTGCTGATGACCCATCTTTCATCCACTTCATGGCCAATGCACTCGCCAAGAATACCCCTTCTTGGAGAAGAAGACAGACATGCACTAAACATACTGAGGCCGGACTCCAAAATAAAATCTGCAAGGCACTCTATGCGACATCTCCTCCATGCTGCCCCAGCAGTGGCCGTAATTCGTGTAGGACAAGACAATCAAGACCACCCCCCGTCATTCATCCTCGATGAATGGCTCAACGATCAAAACAAACCTGCTAACCAGCAGATACCGAGAGAACAACTTTCGAGAGGACCCAGATACCGTCTGATGAATGACGGCAACCATCTAAGATCCGGAAAACCAGCCTCTATCAAGCCAATGGGGACCTTCTCATCACTCGTACAACTCAGTAGCGATCTAGTTAATGACATGCTATCTAGAAGACCAACGTCACCAGATGATGATGGGTATTTACCTGAGAAATCTCTTTCCAGACTTCTCATACCGCCTTCAGAGAATCTAGCATCAGCACCTTCAAGAGCGGCAAAAAACCCTCCAAGATCCAATCGACGCTGGCCAGTGGTGGAAGCTGGGAAATCGTCCTCAAAAACCGCTACTATCGATCCAAGACCCATAATCCCCTGGCGTTCAAACATACATGAGCATGATCAAAGACAAGGTCATAGTGATATTTCCATACAGCGTAAAACATGGTCCCCCAGCCGCCTCAAAGTATGGCTTGATTGTCCTCGTCGCGGGTGGCTCAAAGAAAGGCTCTCGATTTCTGAGGATGAAAGAACGAGTCAAGATCTGGACCCGAGAATATACGGAAACATACTCCATGCTGTACACCACGATATATTGAGCACCGTACTAGGCATCGAAGAGGGATCCGAAGAATTAGAAGTCAACCCCGAAAATCGCCCACTTTCTCTTGCTATTAGCGGGATGAATATTGATGATTTGATGTTGATAGGTTTGAACTCATTAGCCGACAGAGCCCCATGGCTAACTAGGACAAACGCAGTCGCAATCCAACGTCTATGGATGCTTACCGGAATGACCTCTAAAGAGTGGGCGCTGTGGCTTTCAGACCCCCGTCCAGTAACTCCCGCTGGAAGAATAGGCGCCATGATTCTCGCAGATATCCGGGTACCAAGTACTGCACCCATAGCAACAGAGTGGAAGATCCACCAACCCCCAAGAGACCTGAAAATAATCATCCCTCCTGAGTTTGTTGAGAAGAACAGGGGCCGTCTGAAGCCATTCACACCAAGCGGATTTATCGATCGCGTAGACCTAGTCCCTTTCGATCTAGAACGCACTCAATGGGTCGATGAAGCAGGGAGTAAGGAAGTAGCCCCTTTGAGAGTTCAAGGATCAGGCTGGCGGCCACGTCGAATGGTTGTGATAAGAGACCTGAAATCCACAGAAGCCGCCACTCCACCGAAAGACCGCCACAAGAAGGGACTCTTCGAAGAATTACAATTGGCCATCTATGCAAGAGCATGGGAACTGTCTCACCCAGGAGACCTTGTTGTGGGTACGGGAATCAGTGTTCTAGGATACGAATCTGAGCACCTCGTTGAGATCTCGAAATGGGCACCTTCATGGATGCACGAGGGAGATGCAGGGACAATCACCCGACTGGTCAAGGATCTTTACAGATTTCACGATGAGGACTCACAAGCCGAATCTGATCCATTCCGTGCATGGCTCACCCAGAGGCTGATCGTTGCCAGTGGGGTCGTCACTCATGCAAGTTCTGGGTTGATAAATCCGACTCCGGATGTTCATGTTTGTTCATATTGTGAGGCCAGACATATTTGCGACCGGAGAGCAAGGGGGAGTTTCGTACAATGACTCGCCCCAACACTGGACAAAGACTCGCATTAAATTTAGATGCGCATATAGCGATAGATGCAGGTGCGGGAACAGGAAAAACAAGGACGATAGTAGATCGCGCAGTACAGCATTATTTGGCAAACAGACAACGAGCAACGGAGATACTCCCACAACCCGAACGCCCTAAAATGACCTCTCTCGGTAAAATTCGCTCATCAAAGACGGAAATGACGGACCCGATTCTCTGGAAGGGCCTATTGCCAGGAGAAGTCGTCCTCCTCACATTCACAAAAGCAGCTGCGAATGAAATGAGAACCCGTCTAAGGGAGAGCATATCCAATCTCAAAGTTGGTACAAGGGACAGGGAGCAGAATTCCGACCCAAGGCTTCGCTCTGAAGCAGATAAGGAGCAACTCACAATGCTTCTCGAAGACGCACCAATCGGTACAATCCATTCTTTTTTCTCTAGGTTGATAGCCCCACACTTGACCACATTAGGCGAACCCATCAATGACGACATTGTCACCGATGCGCAGAGAGAGACTCTGCGTATCGACGCTATCGACGCTTTCTGGAGATTGCCATCCGACCCTTTCCGATTTACAGCGTCGGATTCCGAATTACTTCAGAGCGAACACGCTTTGAGTATCCTAAGAGCTAGGGACAGGCTAACCAAGGCGTACTCCGGACGAAGAAGGCTGAACGGACTGTTACAAGGCCTTCTTAGAAACTCGATTTTGGTGGAAGAGGCTTCTAGAGGTCTCTCTGGGGAAATGAAGATTGAACATACGCTACTGCTGGAGACTTTGTTCCCAGAGGAATCCCATATCCCCAATTCGCCGATCTTCAACGAGATACATCAGTCTCTGAGCCATTTTATCGATATAGTCAAGGATAAAAGACACGTATTTTCTCCAAGTGGGTGGAATAAAAATGATCGAGTCGAACTTCTAAACCATCTTGCTGAAACCCATCCAGATACATTCATAGGAAAAATTTCTTGGATATCGAAACTCATGTATGCTTCTAATAAAAATCCACTTAATGAAAAATCAAAATTCTTCCCAAACAACACCATAGCAACATCTGAAAATTGGCCTTCTGGAATTCTTCCTCTGGGTAAAATGGGACGAACAAATGAATCCAAAGAAGCAAAAGAGCAGTTCAAAGAATCAACTCAGAATATTCGAGAATTATTGGAAAGCGATGATGCTTCTGAGATTATGAGATACGCCACGACAATGAGCCATTTGGAACCTTTCAGGGGAGCACAATCTGTACCATACCCGCCGCCCGAACGACCCCAAGAAAATCCAGAGGTAGTTTCCTACACAATGACAATCGAGTCTGAGGCCGATCATCTCGAAGATCTACGCCTCGCAATGTCTGGACTAATGGAGATTCTGAGGGGCCTAAAATTGAGAGAAGGTATACGTGATCATGATGACAGCCTCAGACTTGCAAGCGACCTCCTCCTCCTCAATTGCCCACGCATATGCAAAATTGAGGGACTATATCCTAGTGAAGCAATAAGAATCTTGGATCGAGGTCCCAAGGAACCATGGCAAGATGATCATATCGAGAAAGCTCTCCATCAACTACACTCCATGATTGGAGAAGATGAACACACTCTTTCCGAAGTCGCGCTCAAACAAGCAGCCGTTGACCTGGAGCAACGATTCAGCACTCTGAAGTCGATTAGGAGGAGATTTCGAGCATTCATCATAGATGAAGCTCAGGACAACTCTCCTTTGCAATGGAGGCTATTAGCAAGATTGTGGGGGCCGAGAGAAACCAAACCTGGCGAGAATGAAATCCCAGAAACACCATGGCAGCCCACCGTTTGCTATGTGGGCGACATCAAACAGTCAATCTATGCTTTCAGACAAGCCGAACCATCTAGGTTTAGAGAATATAGCAATCACCTGAGGTCGATCAATTCATGGGAATTAGATAACATACCAATTCTTTCGAATGACCCTCCTCTTCGTTCGAAGAATAAGAGCCGTGACCCCAGACATGAACATGAAGCTGCATTCGCCACCGCGGGGGCACGGCGAATCGCCTCAGGAAGAGATCTTGAACCATGGATAAGATTTGATCAGGTCGATGGCCCAGGAGAAAGCATATCTCCACAAGATATCGAAGCAAGGTCAGAGGGACTGATACGCCTTGATGTGAATTTCAGGACAAAGAGTGGTTTGCTCAATGCCATGAATGAATGGTGGAGAGACGTATTCTCAGAACGTCATAGGACGGTGAGAACGGGATCGTGGTATGCCGATGCACAAGACCTCAGGTCTCCAAGTCAGTTCGACCAGTGCTATGGGGGTCTCGAAGAGGGTGATCCCTCTCTGGGAGTAGTCGAGAGACTACAGGGAAGCGGTCACATAGAATGGATATGCCCATCCGCTGAGGAAATTTCGGGTGATCCGCCAGAAGATCTAACGACAGCCGTCAACCCACTATTCAATGATCAGTCTGGAAATGTTGACCGCATTGCACGACTTATTGCTATGAGGGTTAAATCTCTGATTGAAGGAAATCCGGTTAGGATAAAGAGCGCCGAAGGAGCTTGGATAAGCCAAGAGTGTAATCCAGTCAAACCTGATGACATAATGATCCTGATGGCGACTAGAACCGGCATAAGAGACGCCTTGCTAAGAGAGTTTTCGGAATACGATATAAACGCACACGCAGATCAAGAAGGAGACTTATTCGAACGCCCCGCTGCAAGCATCATCGAGGCATTATTCCAGTTCTGTGCCCGACCAAAATCCAGGCATCACGCGGCTTGGGTTTCGAGATCACCCCTCATAGGATTGTCGGATAGCGATCTAGACAAATTTATTCTCGGTACGGACGAGGGTGATAATTTAATGCATAAATTAGCACTTTTCCTGAAAGGAGTTCCCGCAGGAAGAATGGTGGAAAGATGGATACGTTTGATAAATTCTGGAAGAGTATTAGATGTGCTAAATGAGACACTCGACTACTCCGATCTCCTCATCGCATATCCTGATGAAATATCAAAACAAGATGCGGAGCAGGCAATCGATGTAATCGCCGAGATCCTTGATAGGGAAGGCGATTCGATCCTTATGACGGCAGATGTTCTTCGTTCCCTTCGTGAAGACTTATCGAACGGAATAAAGAGCAAGACAAAACCTCCCTCTGACGCCATTCGAATGATGTCCATTCACGGGTCAAAAGGTCTTCAGAGCAAGGTAGTCATCCTCGCTGATTTATTCAGTGATCGTATGGTGAAAATGAGTAAATCCCCCTTCACTGTCTCTGCAGATTTATTCTCTGGAAATCCCCGACCATGGGGGGGTAAAAAGAATCTGAAATCGGCTGTTTGGGAACATGCTAGATGGATAAACAAGTCTCGAAAGGATGCAGAGAACAGAAGACTACTGTATGTGGCAGCCACCAGAGTTCAGGATAGATTGATCATAGTAGGGTCGCCTGAAGGTATAGGCGGTAGAAACGCATCGAAATGGGTCGATGGAGAGGGCCTAAATTTCACACACGATGCTAGAAAATCCCCACCTCTTGGTCATATGATAACAAATGCAATGAGAGCCAAAGGTTGGCTAGAAGACAGGTCAAAATCAAAATGGCTGACGCCTGAAGATAGAGAACACAGCGCGATCCCCTCCGGAAGAGGAACCATTACGTTAGATCCTGCTGAACTTTTCAGCGACGCATCAATTTCTGGAGACGGCAAAACTCCCCATTTCCTACTCATGCATGGCCCGGAATGTTTCGAATCAGAAATTGCTTCTAGTACTCCGTATATACGACTCCAAACTGCTATTGAAGCGCTCACTCTCACCCCTATTAGAAAAGCTCCTGCTAATATGCCGATTAAATCACCTTCGCGTAAGCTGAAAATAGCCCCTTCAACACTTCATGCCGCCGATTCAGAAATTCCGAATTCAGCAACTCAAAATGATCCTCAAACCAGACAAAAAAATTTCACAGCGGCCCAACTAGGCACAATCGTACATCGTATAATCGAGGTGGGAATAGGACATCCGGGGGGGAAGTCAAATCCACCGCTTCCTTCTTCTTGGACTACGTTTAGACCAAATCGCCTCAGCGACATTTCTGTAATCAAGTCAGCTATATCCGAGATAGGACTCGATCCAGAATCATCCTCGTTGCTGAACTTAGTTTCCACCCTCACAGGTCGAATTGAAAATGGCCATCTAGGAAAACTCGTATCAGGCGAAACGGTATTCGGACACAGCATACATGGCCATCGTACAGAACTACCCTTTACACACTCAAGAAAAGTAGATTTCAATCCGATTACTCACGGACCATGGTCTCCAGAGGGATACCTCCAAACAACCATCGAAAGTCAGGCAACAATCCAGATTGAGGGGCTGATCGATCTTGTAATATGCACTCAAGATGAACAGGGCAGACCCACGATAAGAGCCGTGGATATCAAAACAGACGGTTCCATGGGCGGGAAACCCTCTTTCGAATCTACTCAGGAGGGTATTGAGCCCCAATCAGAGGACGAACTCAATCTACTCAGAAGACACGGTATACAACTTGCAATATATCATGAGGCACTCAATGCAATGAATCTTCAAGTTCCCGAAGAGAATCGTAGGCTATTGCTTCCACCAGCTATTGTATGGGCTAGAAACGGCAGAATGATAGCATATCCTGATGATATGCTTAGAGATTTACGAAACGAACTTGAAGAATTACTTTCCCTCACAGCTCGAACACACCTCGATTCCATGGAAAAATAACACCACAATCTTGGGAATCCTCAATGAACCGGGCATTCATCGAACAATCATGCTTGACTATGATGCACTCCATTCATGGGCCGATAGACATTGGGAATCTTCCATAATACCGAGCCTTTCTGAATTCATATCGATAGAAGCACTATCGCCAGGTTTTGAACCCGAATGGGAGCGCAAAGGAGAATTGCAAGGGACAATAGATTTGTTTTGCAAATGGGTTGAGGAGCAGAATTTAGATGGATGTAGCATGGCTACGCTGTCTCTGGAAGGAAGAACCCCGATACTGGTCATAAATATCGAGGGCACGGCTCCGGGTGAGGTTTTGTTTTACTCACATCTCGACAAGCAACCATCGAAACCGTGGCTGTGGTCGGAAGGGCTCTCGCCCCTCAAAGCAGTCCGAAGAGACCCATGGCTTTTCGGCCGTGGCTCAGTTGATGATGGATATGGGGGATACCTCTGTATCAGTGCGATAAAGGCGCTGCAAGAACATGATTTGAAGCATCCATCAGCCACGTTCTTGATTGAAACCTGTGAAGAATCGGGATCATATGATCTCCCTGCGTACCTTGATGCGTATGCAGAACATCTCGGCAATCCAGACCTTGTCGTTGTCATGGATAGCGGAGGTCCTGATTATGACAGAATTTGGACTACTGATGCCCTCAGAGGACTCATCCATGGGACGCTGTCTGTCCGGGTATCTCACGAAGGAGTCCATTCGGGCATGGCGGGAGGAGCAATACCATCATCATTCAGAATTGCAAGGATTCTCCTAGATAGAATTGAAGATTCAAAGACAGGAAAGATTCTGATACCTTCTTTCCATACTGATATCGATCAATCGCTAGAGTCTTCTGCTAGAGACATAGCAGGAGTTGTAGGTGATCGAATATGGGCAGATCTCCCGGTGGTCGATACACTCGCACCTCAGTCAGGAGACGTCGCGCAGATGTTATTGGATGTGAATTGGCGTCCAGCACTTTCAGTGATAGGTGCTGATGGCCTTCCTCCAGTGCAGACTGCTGGAAATGTGCTGAGGACCAACACCGATTTGGCGCTGAGTGTCCGGCTTCCTCCTGGTGTAGATTCAGAGCAGGCCCTCATTGAGTTGACTGAGATTCTAGAAAGCGATCCGCCATATGGCGCTGAAGTCAGATTCATCGCGCATCCTCCTGCTGACGGTTTCAAGGCGCCGCCTCTTCCGAACAATGTTTCAACTGCGCTCAAGGAGGCTGCAATCGCACTCACCGACAGTCCACCCTACCCCACATGGGTAGGGGGAACGATACCCTTCATGGCCATGATGCAGGCAAAGTACCCAAGTGCAGCATTCCTCTGTACAGGAGCCTCAGGACCAGGAAATAATGCACATGGTCCGGATGAAAAGCTGCACATACCTGCTGCCAAACGACTAACTGCAGTCATCGCAGCAGTCACGCGAGCAGTCGGAATCTGATCAAAAGAGCCATTCAACGCTAACAGGGGACCATCTAGGTTCATATCGTCCACAAGAGAGGGGCACCCAATGTCGGATGAACGCGTGCAGCAACTTGAGGAGCGCTTGACCGAAGAAACGCAGCGCCTTGAGAAACTCTATGTGGCTTACAGAAGGCTCGAGGAAGAACTCCAAGAGAAGAATGCTGTTATCGACGTACTTGAAAAAGAGGCTATAGACAAGGAAATCGAGGGTGAGGGACTTGAGTCCCTACTCGGTGAGAAAGACTCACGCATCAGAGACCTTGAGATGGATCATGCCAAAGCCAGGAAACGCATCCAGCACCTAGAACCAGATCTTGAGAAGATGGAGGAAATGTACTCCCGCGAATCAGCCCGACTCGGGCGTGTTTTCGAAGTTGCAGAGGAATTAGACGAGTCCCTACGAGTCTCTCAGGCCGAACTTGGAGCCAGAGATGAATGGTATCAGTCTCATATGAGTCTCTTTGAACAGTTGAATGAGGCCATCAAAGACAGATTCGACATGATTGAGCGTGCTGTTGAGGCGGTCAAGGACCAGCAAGACAAGCAAGCGGCATTCAAATCTCAGATGGAAGCGGTCCATGAGGACGCCCCTGAACAAAAGAATAACGATCCCCCAGATAATCTAGAAAAACTCAAGGTCGCAGAACTTCGAGCCATTCTTTCTGAGCAAGGAATGGATGCTAAAGGAAAGAAATCAGAGTTAATCGAGAGGATCAGATCTGCTTAAACGGGTTTTGTACCATCCGCTTTACGGATACACTTCGCAGGAATGCCACCCCAAGTCTCACCATCAGGTATGACGGTCCATTTTGGGACAACCGCCCTCGATGCCACAATGGCATTCTTCCCAATCTTAGATCCCGGTTGTATCACTGAACCACCTCCGATAAGTGAGCCACTTCCAACAGTCACTGGCGCCAGCACGAGCTCACCTTGTTCGACCAGATGCCCATTTATTGTGGCATCACCCCCCACCACTACTCCGTCACCCAAAGTAATCATTGGTGCGTCATTTATTCTCGGCGTGTTGATTATGACGCCTGAACCCATGTTAAGCCCCATCATTTTGTAGTATAGCGTGGAGAACATGGAGGGGACTATTGTTGAAAGGAATATTAGCGCCACTCTATGAAAAACAAGGGCAAAAGCCCACCTTATTGTGATCATAGATCTGAGAGGAAATCTACCTTCCTTGCCTCTGAGAGCAAAAATAGAGCCGGAAGCACCAGTCACAATCACGATACCCAAGCCGCCTACAATGTAAGCAATACCAAGTCCTATGCAAGTAATGAGGGATGTGATAACATAACTGCCCCCAGTCATCGCACCCCACTCTTGAATCTCCAAGAAAACCAGATAACCTGGTAGTATACCAATCCCGATTAGCACTCCGAAGAAAGGCAGTATGAGCAGGGTAAGCAAACGCTGAACAGCGGAGAAATTCAAAATGGCACCACCCTATTCTGAAGACTCCCAAGCCTCTCTATCTATGGCCGCTGCAGTAGCAGCGCCTTCTTCAAGATCAACCCGAGTCAGCAAGGCGGTGCCTGCAAGAATAACGATCATTATTGTGAAAACTGCCACTCTTGAGTTGTAGAGGTTGGCGCTTATACTGTAGATTATTGGCCCGATAAAGGCAGCAGCCTTTCCAATAAACCCGAAGAAACCGAAGAATTCAGCGGCTTTCGTCCGAGGTGTTAGCATGACCATCATGCTCCTAGCCTGCGCTCCGACAGTACCCATCACAATGCCAACCATCGTTCCAAGCATTATCCACTGAAGATTAACTCCGAAGCCAAGTGGCTCCCAAAGATTGTCTCGAAGCGTCTCGGGCCACCAACTCAACTCACCATCACCTATCATCGTCGGATGAATTATGCCCACAGATCGCTCACCATCCAGATCGCCCCCATTGAATGAAAAGCTGAATCTATGGTCCAGCTCCCCCATCATCCTGCTTGCAAGAACCGTTGCCTCGTCAATAGGTAGTGATGACCGCTCATCGCCTGAATCATCTTGAAGGAATTCCATGAAAGCGTCTCTGAACTTAGCGTCTCCTTCCCCGCTGTCGCTGACCCAAGCATCCACTCCTCTATCGTATAATGTGGTCAATTCATAGGCATCATCCGCCTCATCCCAGTCGTACTGGAAATCATAGCGCTCATGATCGTCGTTGAGATCGAGCGGTGCGAAACCAACTGCCAATATCGCTACGACACAGTACACAATCAACGCCCCAGTAAGAACTTCCTTGGTACCGAATCTTCTAGCTGCCTTCCCTCCGATTATAGTCATGGGTATAGCAACTATATTCACCATGAGAAGTAATACAAAATTCATCGTCGTCGAGAGCCTCAGTACAGATTCTCCGTATGCAGCTGCCATGCCGCCAATCGTATTCACCCCGTCGAAGAAGAGCAGATATGAGACTAAGAAAATCGATAGAGACTTGTATTTTTTAATCTCGCGAAATGTATTAGCAACTTCGCGAAAACCATCTTTCACCGCTTCCATCGAACTCTCATATTCTTTGGGCGATGGAAGCTTAGGCTCAGGAGTTTTGAGAAACAATTGGTAACCCCAACCTAACCACCAAAGCGCACTCGTAACGAAGATGAATGCTAGTATGGTTGGTGTGAATCCAAGAGTCAGTCCAAGGCCGAGGTGCACTATTAGGATCGACGAACCACCCATGAAACCGTACGCATAGCCCCAACTCGAGACGTGATCAACGTCTTCTTTCTCTGCGAGATAAGGCATGAATGCATAATAGATCACATTCCCTCCTGCGAATCCAATATTTCCTATCACAAGACAGACTGCGAGAAACATGTAGTTCGTACCTTCTCCAAGAAATGGAGCAAGACCCATCATAGCAGTGAAGATAACGCCAACAATCGTATACGCCCAGAGAATCTTTCGTTTTATTTCGATACGATCTGCAATTGCTCCCAATACCGGGCTCACTAGAGCCACAAATAGGCTTGAAAGTCCCAACACCAGGGCGTAGAAAGAATCCCCACTCTGGGTCCCAGTAGCCGTGTTATACATGCTGGCAGTCAATGCAGGGACGACTACAGTCAGAACAGTCAGAGCAAAGGCTTGATTCGCCCAATCATACCAATACCATCCTTGCAGAGCATCTCTTTCTTGTTCATTTTTGGCTACGCTAACAGAGGCCGATAGGATGCCCATAGTGTTTGATAAGAATGATAGTGTTTCAAAGATGCGATTGACTTCAAATCATTTCAGATAGGCAATTCCTTGCTTATGTTCAATACATAAAGGCTGAACCGAAGCCCATGGCATCACCTCTTCTAAGGCGCCATAAGCCTCCATCCAGGCTACATGAACTGGTGAAGGCGCCCGAGAACCATCCTGCCTCTATAGAACGACGGGAATCTTGGGACGCCTCAAGGCCTGCCACTGTTTACACCACCCCCGAAATTCTTCCAGATGGTACCCCCTGTACTGCAGCCACTGTAATATTGAGGACAAGAGGATGTACCTGGTGGTGGAAATCTGGGTGTACTTTCTGCGGCTATTTCAATGATGTAAGGGACGACGTAACTTCAGACGATTTATTCGCCCAGTGGGAAGAAGCGAAACGCCGCACAAAAAATTTCGAAGGCTGCGACATGGTGAAGGTGTACACTTCAGGTACTTTTTTTGAAGATAAAGAAAATCCAGTGGAGTGGCAGGAAGCTATTCTCCGCGAGACTCATGAAAGAGGATTGCATCTTGTTGTTGAAGCACAGGCTCACCTGTGTAAAGACGAGAAATTAGCATGGATGGCATCCATTCACCCAGGGTTGACCGTGGCCATCGGACTCGAAGCTTATGATGACGCAGTACTAAGATTTCATGTTAACAAGGGATTCAATCTGAAGACTTGGAATTCTGCAGTCGAAAGACTACGATTCCACGGATTCAGAATCAAGACATATCTTCTTTTCAAACCACCATTTATGTCAGAGGGCGATGCATTGGATCATTCAATACGCTGGATAAAGGAAGTCTCACCTCTAAGCGACGAAGTCTCGATAAATCCAATGAACATACAAAAAAGAACGATTGTAGATCGATTACACCGAAGTAGGGAGTACAGACCGCCGTGGCTTTGGTCTTTGGTTGAAATGATACGAGAATCACACGAGACTATTTCCTCAGGTCACTCAAGAGTAATAGTCCATCCAACTGCAGGAGGCAAGATCAGAGGCGCACATAATTGTGGGTCCTGCGATAAAGACATAGTCGCAGCCATTGAACGATATTCTGTATCTTCAGATTTGGATGAATTTTCCAATATCGACTGCTCTTGTAAATCAATATGGCACGATGAAATACGAAGCGATCGAGCATTGCCCGTTCAATTTGGAACAGGCCTCTCAAGGCGTGGAAAACTCCAGAGATTACTACGTGCTCCATGAAATGGGCTTTCTTTCGCCTAATGCTTAAGGATGCGATGAAGGTGGTCAGAACGCCCGTCTGGGCAAAGGTGTGGTCTTCTTGGCAGATTCGGTCGCTGACATCGATGTTTTTCTTCAGGCAAATGCTGAGCCCAAGTCTTCATGGGTATTCTTGGCCCTTGGAATAATCGTAGCACTGCTCTCTCTTACAATTTATTCAATTATATTCCCAGGTCAGAATCTACCAGTAATATCCGATTTAGAAACATTCGCCTCGCTAAAAGGACAAGTTTGGTTATTCATACTCGGAATGCTTGTGGGTGCTTTGATGATTTTATCCACACTTCTTACGGAAGTCACCCGGGAGTGAGTAAATGTTTGTCGACATACCCAACCATTTGGCTACATGGCTCATTCTGTTCATCTTCTTCGCACTTACAAGCAGAGGTTTGGGGACACTCGGGGAAGTCCTCAGGTCAACAGGAATGTTTCTTCTAGAGAAGGCACTTGGCCCAGCGATAGATTTCGCAGAAGGGAAACCAGGATCAGCAGCTAGGACATGGATCGTTCTAAGCTCGTTATGGCTCTTCGTTGCCGTCTGCTTCACATTCCTCGGAATTTGGGTCGGTCATGACCAATACGCACTCATCTCCCTGTCTGGTTGGGGCTATAACCCATCATCATCCACACTCATTGCAGCTGGAACTGCTGTTGGTTTGTACGGTTCGGTTGCAATGGCCGTGATTGGAGCATCTTTCCATGTTTTACCATCCCTTTGCGGTACCCCAGGAGGTCTTCCAAGCGAAAGAAATGGAACCCTCGTAGCCGCCCCATGGACGCTCGGAGTCATCATCCTCTTCATTGCAGCTCACAATCCAGATCCGTTCGGAATTGATATCACGCTCGCAGCGATCACGGTAATGGGACTCGCCTATGCAGCCATGGCTGTCAATTTACTAATTGCTTTTGCAAATAGAACCCAGAGCCCGAGAGAGCCCGGATGGCTTCTGATTCTAGCAATCGTAGCCGGTCCAGTCAGCGTACTAGTCGAGGTCTTAATGGGCGATACAAATCCAATAGCAGAACCATGGCTAGTTCTGAAGCTGTATGGAGCTCCATTCTTTCTCTGGTCTGTATCGGCATTAGCCTTGTACTCCGCTGCATTGGGCTCCAGATCTCCTCTTTGGTCACGTACTCTAAGCGGAACAGTACTCATGGGATTGGTGATTACCACTTCAGCATACCAAAGCCTAGATGGAGGTTTATTTTCTAGCCTGATCACCCAAAACGCGAGTATACCGGATGTATCTGACTCATCTAGGATGTTCGGCACGTTCCTTGTAGCCCTGTCACTCGCACCCATGCTAGCATTATCTGCTAATATCATAGCCACAATAAGAACAAGTGGCAAATCTCCAGAAATCACGAACGGAATGGCGATACTTGTAGCATCCTCTTTCTCGCTGGTCATACTTTGGTTCCTAAATTACTCATTCAGAAGCCCATCATTCGTGGGCTTCCAAACATATGAGCCTCTATTAGAGACTGTAGAACTCATGACCATGTGGCTGTTCATGATACCAATGAGCATGGGAATAGTGCTCCATCTTTATCCCACAATAACCAAACGAACTTTACCTGCACCTGAGAGAACAAGGCAGGGATACTGGATGTTCGTAACCGCAGTCTCAGCCGGTCTTCTTTGCACCTTGATATCTGAATCCATATTGCTATCAGTCACAGAAATCGATATCGAAGCAACCTCTTCCCTTGCCGAGCGATTTGCAGTAATCGGCTCGGTTCTTTTCTACGGGGCAGTGGTTGCAGTCACACTCCACACACTGAATATCGTCAGAGGCCTATTTCATGGAAAGATATTGCAAAATGCGTCCCAATCCTCTCGTCGTATAGAGTCTTACACAATCACCTCTTCAACCTCAATTCGCTCTGTGTTAGCCGCAGGAGCAGATGTCGAAACAGTCCTGGTCCCAGCGTCTGACACTGAAGTCCCCGGGGCCCCAACTGAGCTCTGAGCATCGGCACATTGTTGTCGCTCCCACTCTACCATCAATCATGAGGATTGGATTGGTGGGCAAACCCAATGTCGGTAAATCGACTGCATTCTCTGCTCTGACCGCCACGCCTGTTGATATAGCCGACTATCCATTTACGACGATCGATCCGAATGTAGGAATAGCCTGGATACCGACTCCAGAACCATGCAGATGCAAAGAACTAGCACATCGTCTTGGCGAAAGGATCGAAGTAAAGGAAGAATCTCGAGAGGGGAGTATCTGCCAACCTAGAACAGGGTCGTGCTGCAATCATCGTAGATTGGTTCCAGTTACCCTTGTCGATGTCGCTGGGCTTGTGCCTGGCGCACATGAAGGAAGAGGAAGAGGAAATCAGTTCCTCTCAGACCTTTCTAGGTGTGATGCATTAATCCAAGTCGTAGATGTGTCCGGTGCCACCGATTTGGAGGGGAATCATACGGATGAATCCCCCGCATCTCCCACAGCAGAGCATAATTTTCTAATTGATGAGATAGATCTCTGGCTGTCTGGAATTTTAAATGAAGGCTGGTCAAGAGGCGCTAGAAGAGTCCAATCAGGAGGCGACCGGGCCCTCATCGATTTCATCGTCCAAATGATTAGCGGCCTTGGCGGGGGAGAAAGGGATGCCATTTGTGGAATACAGGCTGCCAGATCCAATGGAGCAGATAACCAACCATGGAACTGGGATGAAAACACACTACGAATCATCGCATCAGAAATTCGAAAATCTATGTTCCCAATCGCTATAGCTGCCAATAAGTCAGATCGTGTCGAGCCCGATTTTCTTAGGACGACACTCGACGAATTGGAGAAATTGAACCTGAGGTGCATGCCAACATCCGCTGAAGCCGAGCTAACTCTGAGCAGAGCAAGCAATGCGGGCTTAATCACATATCAGCCGGGAGATGGCCCTTCTGGATTTTCAGTGAATCCAGGATCAACATTATCAAAACCACAAGAAGAGGCGCTGGAGAGAATAAGAGAGAAGACAAGCACACTCGAAGGCAACGGCTTAATCGATCTTCTATCAAAAGTCGTATTCGAAGATCTCTCTATGATTGTTGCATACCCCGTTGCAGATGAAGGCAAGTGGACGGATGCGGAGGATCGTAAGCTGCCAGATGCGATTATACTACAATCAGGCTCCACTGCACGAGATCTTGCATATGCCGTCCATACCGACCTTGGAGACGGATTCATCCGAGCAACCAATTGTGTAACAGGTCGAACCGTAGGGGGGGACACCGAACTTCTGATGTCAGATGTAATTAGGATCCACTCCAGAACCTAAGCGGCTCCGTCATCCCTTGCTCTCGCTGGACAAACGTTCGAATCCATCTACCTGGTCTGCTTATGCTTCAGCCGAAGAGTGAACCCAGGCCTTCGAAGCCCGAGTCATCCTCTTCTTCCTCTTCAGCAGCTGCCTCCTCTACGGGGGCAGCGGCTTCAGAGCCGCCTCCAGATCCGCCTGCAGCAGGAGCCGCAGCGACTGGAGCCGCGATCGCGGTAGACATCGCTTCTTCGATGTCAACGGACGCGAGTGAGGCAACAAGCCCCTTCACGCGTGCCGCGTCTACATCTACTCCTGCGGCTTCGAGAACCCCAGTGATGCTCTTATCGTCGATCGTCTTTCCTGCTGAGTGCAGTAACATTGCAGCGTATACATACTCCATTTCATTCACCTTTTTTCCATTAACCGAAGAGATCGCCGAGTCCTCCGAACCCTGCTTCCTCCTCTTCCTCTTCTTCCTCATCCGGGGCGGTTTCGCCTCCAGCTTCTTCATCAGCTGATGAGGCATCAGCCGAGGTAACGCTCTCTACAGGAGCGCTTGCAGACGCATTAAGCGCAGCAATGACCTCCTCGTCGAGTGCATCGGAATCGAGTTTTCCGGCCAGGCCTAATGCCTGGGTCCGAACCTTTGACAGAATAATGCCGGCTGTTTCATCATTGATCACTCCGGCACCGACTGCCACTGCAAGCGCATCGCCCTTGCCCTTCGCAATGAGCGATGGCAATGTTTGCGTTGTGAGATATGTGATGTTGCAAGCAAGATTGAAACTACCTGAAACAGCTCTGATGATATCATCTCTAACAGCGTCTGTATCTATTTCCAGATCATCTGCCATGAGGACGTATCCATCTTCTAGCGCTCCTGCCAGTATAATCCCTATCTCAATCGGATTGATATCCAACTTTGCAAGCATGATTCCCAAATCAGCTGAGATGGGCTCGCCCTTTTCGACAGCTGTAACGGTCTTCTGAATCGCCACCTTTCCCTTGTCGATCTTAGCAGGTATCCCAACAGCATTGAACTCACCGACAATGGGCCCCGGGCCAAATTGGGTAGGTCCCTTCTCTACTACGATATCCATAGGTGCTAACTCACCATCCTTAGCGGCCCTTCCCTGCCTGGTCTTGGAGAGTTCGTCAGACAGTTCGAACGCATTCATCGAGTCGGTATGGACTATAGCTGGTTGAGTTGAAGTCTCAAAGAGCGACTCCAGAGTTTCCGGATCCTTACCCGAAGCCTCCCATGCTCTCCTGATTAGAGATTTCTTGGCCATGGTTATCGATAACTTGGCTCTGAGCGATGCTCTCATGTCGAGCATATTTTTTGCTGGTACACCGGAAACATCCACGATACCGATGACGCCATCGGAGTTTAGCAACTCTTCTAGCTCGTCTACCCTGGTCTTCTTCCAAGGTGCAATCTTAGGTATCATGATGTAGCAACCTCCACCTTTACAGCTGGCCCCATCGAGGTTTTGATGTAGCAAGATCGAATATTCATAGAACCGCGCTCTAGTCTGCCAACAACCCGATTCCAAACAGCCATTACGTTTCCATTTAACTCATCCAGACTCTGTTCTCTCGTTCCGAATGCTGCGTGAAATGTCATTCTGTCTCTGGATCGAACAATTGCCGTATCCTTCAGTCCAGCGGCCATCATGCCCGGATCAAGATTTGGAGGTACTGGCCGAGGCATTTTCCCACGAGGCCCGAGAACGATACCGAGGAAACGACCAACTGTCCCCATGTGAGGTATTTCAGAAAGGAAGAAGTCCACGCTATTAGCCAATTTCCTAGCTCTTTGTCTGTTACCACCGAGATCTTCGATAGTTGTAGGGTCAATTATTTCTAAACCGGCAGCCTTTGCTTTAGTAGCCATTTCTCCGCCTGCGAACATTGCTATACGCACGCTACGCCCTCTTCCAGAAGGGAGACGGATTTCCTCTTGTATTCGATTAGATGGATTCTTGAGATCGACATCTCTGATAGTGAATGCAATCTCTAGACTTTCTGTGAACTTTCGTTCTGGCGCTGCGGCTATTGCAGCCTCTATTGCGTTTCTAAGTTCGTTCTCCATATCTAATCACACCCCTGCGGTCTACGAGGAAAAACCTCTCCCGCAACTCGTGTCCCTCATGCAAAATATTCGTTAAATCTCCCTTCCTTGGTTGCTTGAATAGCTTCTCTGGCATCCATGCCTTCGACCTTAATCCTCATCGCCACGCAAGTTCCCATGATTTCCCTACACATGGCTGATAAGTCAGCGCCAGTCAATTTTGACTCTTGCTTGGATACAACAGCTTTGATCTGCTCGATTGTAATGTTCTCAGTAGCGCTCTCCGCACTTCCATTGCACTTTTTCTGCCCGAGTTGCTGGAGGATTAGATGTGGGGTCTCATTACGGTCTGACATACATACATCCCCCTTTCGCGGTTTCGCCCGACCTGCTTTCCCTTTATGAGCGTGATGCAGAGCGTATCGTAGACCTCACTCCACCCGCTGTGTGACTCGTACTTGATCGGCACGCACCGTAAGTGCCACTGGAACCAATGCGTCGTACAACTCAACAGTGACTTCTTCTTTCGATTCGGTGACTCTGGCAACACGAGCTGATTGACCTCTGAATGCCCCTCCGGTAATTTCCACGATGCAGCCTTCTTCGATTCCAGCAGTAGCTGCCTTGGGCTCCAGATAGGGTAAGACGGTTTCAAGGGGAGACTCTCCATCCAGAACCTTTCTGCAGTTCTTCATGGGAGTCGTACTCATCCCAGTTCTACCAATCAGCTTCTCAACATGATGCTTAGCCGAGGCTTCCACAAATACGTAGCCTTTCATGTGGTGCGGCTGTAAAACGCTGAAAATCTCATTCTGCACATCTTCCAGTGATCCAGTTCCGGATAATCTGGCACGAATTTCTTTTGCAACATTCTGCTCCTGCCCTATCGACGTCTTCAGAATGTAGAGGTATGAAGCAACATCCCCATACAACTCTCCGAGTTGAGGCACTGAGTATTCTTTCTCCCCGATTCTGCCCGGGTCAACCCATTCACTATTTTTGTAAATTGTCTTAGGCGAAATGTCGCCCTTCTCACAAAGAAAGAGAACAGGAGTAACTTCAACTAAGCGAGCTGCAGTGTCACTCGTCTTTCCAAATGCGAGTCCTCGTGCGGCACCAGATCTCACATATGTGAGTGAACCTGCCTCGAGACCCGTGCATTCCTCGATACGACCGGCCATCGAGTCAAGATCCGAGGGATCACCAGCACCGTATATCCCGTCCCACGCGCCTGGCAAATCCCCTATCTCGTCTGAGCGCTGCATCAGGAGCACTTGATCTTCTGATCTTACGAAGGCAATGAAAGCTTCTGACATACTTATTATCTCCATTTAACTAAGAACCAGTGAGCCAACTGAAAAAGACGGGTAGTGCATTATCCATTAGTGCGAGCACCACGAAACCAATCATCCCGAGTACAAACATCCCTATCCCACAAACAATCACCGTTTGACGGAATTCCATCTTAGATGGCTTCTTGGCCATCTTCAAAATTCTAGCCGTGGACCCTGTTTGCAGTCTACGTACGCGCCCTTCGATCTCATCTTGCCATGACTGAACCCGAGCTTCTATGGGTCCCTTTTGGCTGGTTTCGACGGCCATAGCTAACACCTTTGGTGCCCGGGCCACCGATGGAGCCCATTTAAGCACGCCGACTTTGGATATACAAATCGACTATCCGATGAACTGTATGGCACGGGCTTTAGCATCCGCCACGCTCGACCTCATCCTGGCTCCATGAATTTGCTCACTTTGGACGCCTGTCAGAACTACAAGGACGCGCACATAACCGTCATGCCCATCCACTTCACTCGTAGCCCCCCATATGATTCTCGCATGAGGATCGATTCTTTCTCGGATGATCTTAGCACATTGTTCGGCCTCGCCAAGTGTCAAATCACTTCCGCCGACTACGTTGATTAATGCCCCACGTGCATCTGAGACATCGATTTCAAGCAGAGGCGACGAGAGCGCTTCTTCGGTCGCTTTGAGTATCCTTCCATCCCCAGTCCCTTCTCCATGGCCTATCATTGCAACCCCCCCGCCATTCTCCATGACAGAGCGTAGATCTTCGAAGTCCAGATTCACTATCCCTTCTTTTGCGATCATATCCGAAACCCCTCTAATGCTCTGCAAGAGCAACTCATCGGCTACCCTGAATGCTGCATCGAGAGGAAGATCTCGAACGCCTTCAACAGAAAGAAGACGCTCGTTTGGTAGAACTATGACGGTGTCACAGACTTCGGTCAGCCGCTCAAGCCCCCAATCCGCATTTTGCTTTCTCAGCGAACCCTCTGACGAGAATGGGTAGGTAACAATTGCAATCGTCAAAGCCCCAGCGTCTTTGCACAGCCGTGCGAGAACATGCGCGGATCCAGTTCCGGTCCCTCCACCCAGGCCAGCCGTTATGAAAGCAAGATCGCAATCTGCAACCTCCTTTGTTAGCATGGATTCAGACTCAAACGCTGCCTGTTCGCCTTTCTCTGGGTTGCCTCCAGCACCTCTTCCCCTGGCCGTCCTCCCGATCAGCATTTTTTCGTCCACATTCACTCTGAGAAGATGTTGAGCATCTGTATTGACAGCAAGGCCCCCGACTCTATCACGATCAAATAATCCCTCGGAAGTCAACCTCTCGATTGTATTGGATCCACAGCCACCACAGCCGAATACTCGAATATTCGGTTGAAGAGTTTCTAGCAGTCTTTCGAGTGCCTCGTCATTGGTAGAATCCCCTTTAGACTCAATTGGAACACTCGGCTCCTGCTCGGTTATCCTGTCTATGAGGTGCTTCACGAACCCCATTGCGATTTTTGAGAATCATAACCGTTCCCCTTCACCCTCCCAAGCAGAAACGGGTTTCTCCATACTTGATCTCTTACCGAGAACCCTGATTGTCCAACAGCCGTTCATATACGAATTCGGTTTCTTAGACATACATGGAGAAGGGTCTCGGAGCATGGATTGGAGGATCGGCGATCCTCGCATCCATGTGTTGTTTGCCTTCCGTTATCTGGGTTCTATTCGCAGGAAGCTCTGCAATCGTAGCGGCAGACCAACTCTCGAACGACCTCTACTATTCGTGGGTTAGGTGGTTGCTTTACGCTGCGTCGGCAACGATGCTAACCATTGGCATGGTGATATATCATCGCTCAAAGGGCATATGCACGCTTGACGATGCGATCAGAAACCGACGAAAAGTCATCAATACGACTCTGCTGACATTCACTATAGCTATCGTAACCTATCTTATCTGGAACTTTATCGTCCTCGAGATTCTTGGAATAGCCGTGGGCCTTCCATGGGAAGACTCAGCTTTCTGGAACTGAATCCAAGAGCATTCTCCGAGCTGAAATGAACCGAGTAACGAATGTGTACATGCCCCCCAATGCGGAGAAAACAACCGCCATACCAAATCCATTCATCTCGTCAAATCCTAGAATACCTGCCCAACCATCTCCTTCATTGATTGTTAGTGTTAGTGAAACAATGTCCGCAGCCTGCAGACTAGCCAATAGCATGCCGACAACTGTGATCACCATCCTGTCAGCCCTCGAGAACCCCCCATAGATTCTCCCAAGGCCAACTGACTGCGCCTGAGTGCCCATGTAAGACCCCATGAGGGTCAGGAGAGCAGCCCCGAGAGCAAGTGAAAGATCGACACCGAACTCGGAGTTGACTCCAATAGCTACAATCAGACCGATATCCACGACCCTGTCAATCGTGTGGTCCAAAAAATCCCCATACGGCCCCGAAGTGCCCTGATGGCGTGCCAGGTCACCATCCAGAGCATCCAGCACCCCTGCAATACCGATCAGGATGACCGCACCCACAATCATCAACGCGCCTTCATTGTCGATTCCGGCATTGGCAACCAGCCAGAACGCCCCAAGCGATATGATGAGACTCGTCCAAGTCAGCGTATTGGGATTAGTATCTCCCAGCCTTACAATCAACGGGTGCATCGCCTTGGACCATTTTTCTCGAAATTGCTCGAACATCAGAACCCCTCTTGGCGACTGACCCAGTCTACCACCATTGAAGATTGGGTCGTCGGCATCTCCGAGCCCAGCCATTCGACAATCGATTTCGCAATATCCGAAGCCTCTGAGCCTGAACAGTCAAACTCGGTCCAGGGGATATCATTCTCTTCGCGCTCATTCCACATGCTCCCCATTAGTTCCCATTCGACATTGTCATTGATTTTCCTTTCAGGGTACCCGCGCTTCTCCAGACGAGTTCTGAGGATGTCAGGGTCACATCTGAGAACCACCACGACATCG
>CETI01235518.1_pt1 | contig 36393 bp, 33 predicted proteins | sample 361441 | NCBI WGS metagenome assembly CETI01 (sample SAMEA2622478, study PRJEB7988) | marine metagenome | biome: marine biome (ENVO:00000447); feature: deep chlorophyll maximum layer (ENVO:xxxxxxxx); material: "saline water (ENVO:00002010), including plankton (ENVO:xxxxxxxx)" | depth 90 m | reverse complement strand
ACCAACAGCGACCTCTGGAGATAATAGTACACAACTGGCAACAACAGCATTTGTAACGACGGCTGTGGACAATTTGGTAGGTGGAGCTCCTGGAGTTTTAGATACTTTAAATGAGTTAGCTGCTGCTATAAACAATGACGAAAATTATGCCAGTACATTAACAACTACATTAGCAGGGAAACATCCATCAATTACAACATCGGCGCGATTAAATGCGAATTTGATAGGAGATAACGGTGATGTAAGCAATACGGAATTCGGATATTTAAATGGATTATCTGGTAATATACAAGTCCAAATAAATACATTAACAAATAATAAACAGGATAGCTTAGCGTTTGGTATTGCAGATACAAATACTGTAAAAATAGATGATGCAAATGTAATATCTGCTGGCAATTATGCAAAATTTACATCGAACGGCATTGAAGGAATATCAACTAATGACGTAAAAAACGATTTATCTCTTAGCGACTATGTAGAAAATAGTGCATTAAGCGCGTGGGGTGGGTCAAACAATATAACAACTGTAGGTACATTGGGATCATTAGATGTAGATGATATAAAATTAGACAATAATATAATATCAACGCAAACAACTGATACTAATTTAATATTATCAGCCAATGGAAGCGGTGTTGTAGAAATTAAAGGTAATACAGCGGGTTCTGGACAAATTCAATTGAATTGTGAGAATAACAATCATGGTGTAAAAATTAAAGGTCCTCCTCATAGCGCCGGTGCAACATATACTTTAACATTACCCTCTACTCTTGGGGCTAACAATGATGTTTTAAAAACAGATGAATCTGGTAATTTATCATGGACGGCACAATCTAGCGGCGGTGGCGGAGGAGGAACTACATACAATTTAGCAACCGGAAACGCGTCCGGTGCTGGCATTAATGGTTTAACACAGGTAGACTTTACACCAACTCTTGCTGCTAAATTAGATGGTATAGAATCTGGAGCAACGGCAGGCGGCGGCGGAGGCGGAGGAGGCGGCGGAGGAGGAACTACATACAATTTAGCAACCGGAACTGCATCTGGTTCTGGTACTGAAGGTTTAACAGAGGTAAACTTTACACCAACTCTTGCTGCTAAATTAAATGGTATAGAAGCCGGGGCAACAATAGGTAATGGACCGACTGGCGCACAGGGTCCTCAGGGCCCTCCCGGATCACTTACAAACGGATTTAGTGAAACAAATATTGAGTTAAGCGCGGGTAATACTAATTTGGACCCTGATGTAAGTTTAACTTTAGAAGCACGATATGGCCCTCAATATAATACTAAGACTGTAATAGATACCACACAGTCTTATACACAGTTTGGTAATCATCTTGAAGCTGATAATAGTGGATCTAATACAGCTTTACGAGGTTGTGCAGTTAGTGGAGATGGGAGTACATTTGCGATAGGGCAGATATATGCTGATAATAATGGTCTAACTGATAACGGTAAAGTATATGTTTATACACGGGATCCAAATGAATTATGGAATGAAATTTGGACAGATGTTGGTGTTTCCGCCTCCGATGCTATGGGAATAAATATACGTCTTAGTACCGATGGTAAAGTTATTTCGATAGCAGATATGAATTGGGCCAGTGATAATAAAGGACGTGTGCGCGTATTTGACTGGGATGATAATACATCTGGGTATGTGGTTCGTGCAGACACAAATCAAGTGTTATACGGTACTCAGTCCGGCGAACAGGTTGGATTTCGTTCATCGGTAGATATATCTTCAGATGGGAGTATTATTATAATGGGGCATCCGCTTTGGGACGATGGCGGCACCGCTAACATAGGGAGAGCGCGTGTACATAAATGGGATGGCACCGCGTGGACTCAATTAGGAGATGACACTGATATGGTAGGCTCGGTTGCAGGCGACAAATTCGGCCATTCCGTCTCTATAAGCAGTGATGGAACAACAGTGGCCGTAGGAGTACCGGATGCCGATTATTCAGGAGGCTCGCCAGGGTTGGATTATAGTAGAGGTTTAGTGAAAACGTATGATTATAATGGAACTAATTGGGTTCTACGTCATACTATACAACCTACGACCACTCACTATTACTCACGGTTCGGGGACAGCTTATCATTAAATGGAGATGGTAATACTTTAATTGTAGGGGCCTACGACCATACACACGTCGCCATGGCCGGCACGAACGATGGTTTAGCGCGTGTTTATGACTGGGATGGCACAGTATGGAATCAGAGAGGATCAGATATTTTGGGTCCGTATGGTCTTGCTGAAAAACTTGGTAGAGACGTAAAAATTAATCTTGATGGAAACGTTTTTTGCGTTGGATCTCAAGAAGCCGATCCCAACAGCGTGAATAATGCTGGTGCTATTGAAGTATGGTCATGGAATGGCGCAGATTGGGAGAAGGTTGACCGCGAAGAATCAGGTGTTGAGAATCATATGTTTGGATTTCAGGTAGATATTTCTGATATAGGCGATTTTATCATTGCATGTGGTTACAACGGTGGGACGGGCGCGCCGGGAGGTCGCGCCACTGTATATTCTATCCCAACGAAAGTCGTTAACGTCGGTGATATTATAGAAATTCTTGATAAAGGGTTGACATTAAAAGCGGGGGGTACAGTTACAGACCCCAAGTTAAGTATAAACTTGATGTCTGGGAATCCAAATTATGAAACAACTACCCCACAGATTACCGTATTAGACCCTGACGTAGCTTTTACAGCTGATGCCCGCGATGCAATATATGGAGAATTTTCAGAAGACGAAATTGCTGGACAACCCGTGGGTGGGAGAAAAATGTTAGATTTGAACGGAGACGGTACAATAATGTGTGTAGGATCCATAAAACACGACAATAGTCGAGGACATGTCCGTGTCTTTGAGTGGAATGACACACAATGGGACCAGCTTGGTCCTGATATAGATGGTGAAGGAGCCGATCATCAATGTGGTAGATGCGCACTCAGCGAAGACGGTAAGACATTGGTAGTTGGGGCGGGTAATTGGGGTCCCGGCTCCACCAAGGGTCAGGGTCAAGTAAGAGTCTTTAAATATGAAAACGGTCAATGGGATCAGTTTGGTTCTAAAATAGAGAATGTAGGGGGGGCATTTGGATCTTGTGTAGATATAAGTACTGATGGCACAGCAATAGTGGCTGGGGCATACTACTGGGACATCCCTAGCGGCGCCTATGACGCGGGATGTTTAAGAGCTTATGATTATACAAACGGAGATTGGGTTCAGAGGGGTAATGATGCGGATATGGTTGGGGACAATGGCAGTGATTGGCTTGGAATTGATTGTGCTATGAGCGCAAATGGCAATATTGTAGCTGGGGCTATGTATGTCGCAAGCGGTGCCCCGGGTGGGGTAAAGGTTTATGATTATACAAGTGGATCATGGGACCAGCTTGGTAGTACTGTACCCGTAGACGAAGGCGATTGTTTGATCGTGAGTCTCAGTCATGACGGTACAATAGTTGCATATGGGAGTGGATACGGCGGCACGTCGAGTACAGGTGTTGTTTATACTGCTAAATACACCAATGGACAATGGAATAGAACAGCTAAAATACCTGGCGCTCAGGCAAGTATATATATGGATAAATGTCATTTAAATGCCGCTGGTAATGTTTTAGCGATCGGTAGCTACTTAGATGAAATATCGGGTACTGATAACGGAGTTACACGTTTGTATTCGTGGAACGAATTAAATCAGTCGACGCCTGCCTCACCGGGCGAAGCATTCATGGGGGGGTGGGATATAATAGGTACTCCAATTGAAGGTCTAGCAGTATCGGATTATAGTGGCGGTGGTGTAACTCTCAATTATATAGGAGATGTTCTTGCTATAGGTGCACACGGTGCAGACAATTCAGGAAGTAACCACGGTCATGTTCGTACATTTATTGGTCAGACAAAACAGATAGATGGAACTCCTGTAACAACCCAGACTGGTACCACATCAGCTGAGATGTCTCTAAAAGCCGGAGGTACAGTTACAGACCCCAATTTAAGTATAATTATGAAGCCTGGTGGTCCAACTTATGAAAACCAAACAACGACAACATCCGTTACTACTATAGATACTAATTCGAATTACACTTCATATGGAAATATAGTTGGTCCGTCAGGTGGCTTTATTACTAGCGGTGACTATGTTGGTGCTCGGACGTTGGAAGTTAGCGGTGATGGAAATTTCATTATATTCGGATCAGAAGGTAGAAATAGCCAGACGGGTGAAGCTTGGGTGTATAAATATTCAAATGGAACATGGCAGCCTTGGGGGCAATCTTTAACTGGTGAGGCGAATTATGATTTCTTTGGTTGCTCTGTAGCTATTAATAATGACGGTACTATTATCGCAGTAGGTGCCTATAATGCTGATACCACACCAACCGGAAAAGGTTATAGTAAAGTTTATAAATGGGACTCAAATGGCGAGCCAGCAGTTTGGGTCCTAATGGGTTCAAAAATTCAAAATACTCTTTCAGACCGCTGTGGGGGGGTTGTAGCTTTGAGTGATGACGGACAAGTTTTTGCCCAAGGAGGATTCACTGGTACGCAGTCGGGAGGCCCCAACCAGACAGGGGCAATTCACAGTTATGATTGGGACCAAAGCGCCAACTCCGGTAACGGAGATTGGGTTCAGCGTCCAACTATATGGGGTCAGGCGGAGTTGGATTGGGCTACCGTCGTTTCATTAAACTCAGATGGGAGTATTATAGTAGTGGGAGCGCGCGCCGACGCTAATTCTCAAGAAGGGGAAGTTCGCGTATTAGAATGGGATGGTAGTAATTATTCTCTTCGCGGCACACCATTGCCAAGTAGGGGTGGGGGGGCAAGTAATCCTCCTACTGGACCGAGGAGATGGGGAATGACAACGGCAATAAGTTCTAATGGTAATATAGTAGCATCTAGTTCGGGTGAGGGCACCGCTTACGATGATTATGTGCGCATTTTTGAGTGGGACGCGGATAATACAGATTGGGTTCTTATTGGCGATCTAAGCGGAGATGATCCCGCACATGATTTTGGTAAATCAATAAGTTTAAGTTCTGATGGAAATGTTTTAGGAATTGGGGCGTATCGTTATAATAGTGACACCGGTTTTGCACGTTTATATCTTAGAGATGATTCGGAAACCGGTGGGTGGAAACAAATAGGTAGCGATATCGTGGGTAGCACAGCCACGTGGGGATTTGGATATGCCGTGGCATTAAGCGGAGATGGTCAACTTCTTGCAGTAGGTTCACCATGGGGAGATCCAAATAACGGTCGGATTGATGTTTATTCTGCCGTGACTGTCACTAATAATGTCACAACTACAACGCAAGTTCAAACCGGTACCTTGGCAAGTGAGATGTCTCTAAAAGCCGGAGGTACATCTGCAAATCCCGACTTAAGTATAAGTATGAAACCTGGTGGTACAGTTTATGAAGACCAAACAACATCAACATCAACTCTAGAATCTTATATACAAAAGGGTCAGGATATTACATCTGCCTCGAACGAATACAACCTAGGCCGTTCTGTTTGTGTTAGCAGAGATGGTTTAAGGTTTATTACTACATCAAAATACACCACCTACCCGCAATCATACGTTTACGAATGGGATAGTACTTCTGAACAATGGGTTCTGCTTGATTCTGCTATACCTGGTACAACATCGGCATACGGCGGCGATGCATCGTCTATAAATAACGTAGGGTCGATAGTGGCTGTAGGAGAAAGAGAATATTCAAATGGGGTAGGTCGCGTGAGAATATATGACTGGAGCGGAGGAACGTGGAACGATGCGGGTATTATAGATAATCCTGTCACTACGCTGTGGCAGGACTCTTTCGGTCGAGCAGTTTCATTAAATAGCAGTGGTAATCGCGTAGCAGTGGGAGACCCGTATTATGATAGTAATAAGGGCAGAGTGATTATATATGAGAACACAAGTGGAACAGTATGGACTGAGATTGGTAATATTACTTCCAGCGACGCAGATGGGAAATTTGGCGAAAATCTACAATTTGATGACGCTGGTGATGTTCTAATAATTGGAGCCCCTTATGCCAACACCGAAACAGGACTGGCTCGAATATATGAGTATTCAAGTGGAACAACATGGAATCAGATTGGTAGCGCTGATATTACAGGTTCTGGCACTAACCATCAGGCTGGCTGGGCTGTATCGGTAAGTGGTGACGGTACAATAATCTCAGTTGGGGAACCCTTAAATGATGACGGTGGTATAACAGGGCAGGGCAGGGTTAGAGTGTTTAAGAGAAATGCTAATTCTTGGGATTTGCGCGAAGAATTTCTTGGAACCGCTCATGGCCGCGAAATCGGTAAAACCTTATCAATAAATTCAGATGGTTCAATTATTGCAATTGGGGGTGAAGGTGACCAAGATAAAGGTTTTTTTAGGATATATAAATGGGATGATTCGGATTATCAGAAGATTGGCGAAGATATTCTAGGTGATGTGGCAGATGATTTATTAGCCGGATCCTTAACGGATAGTCTATCTCTAAGTTCAGATGGGTATACTGTAGTAGCCGGTGCTCACTTCGCGTCGAGTTCTCAAAATACGGGTAAAGTAAAAGCGTTCAAAGCAAATTTTGTCACAACTACAACTACAGAACAGGTTCAAACTACCATATCATCTGAGATTTCTCTAAAAGCCGGAGGTACATCTGCAAATCCCGAGTTAAGTATAAGTATGACACCCGGTGGTACAGTTTATGAAGACCAAACAAATACAACGTCAACTCTAGTCTCTTATATACAAAAGGGTCAGGATATCGACGCCGAAGCCACAGGCGACGAATTCGGCCACTCGGTGGCGTTGAATGCCGACGGGACGGTTTTGGCGGTCGGGGCATCGGAAAATGACTCTAACGGTAATTCAGATTCCGGGCACGCCCGAGTATACGAGTGGGACTCCAGCGCCAACTCTGGTGCCGGCGATTGGGTGCAACGTGGACCGGACTTTGACGGAGATGCCGCCTATGATTATTATGGCTGGTCAGTGGATCTGAGCTCCGACGGCACGATCGTGGCCATTGGGGCATACAAGAGCGATTCGTCGACGCTCACCGACACTGGTCACGTTGAGGTGCACGAGTGGGACGGCTCTGCGTGGAGCCAACTGGGCACCAACGTCATGAGTGGGTCTAACTACGACTACGGTGGATACTCTGTGTCTCTGAGTGCCAACGGGCATGTATTTGCGGTCGGTGCCTTTTATGGCCGCCACCACCCCTCTCCATGGTACGGCAGCGTGTGGGTGTACGCGTGGGACGGCAGCGCGTGGCAACCCCGCGGGCCGGTCTTTGACGGCGTATCTGGCGCGGCGATGGACCAGCCGTCGGCGGAGTTGAACTCCGATGGAACAATTCTCGCGATAGGGTATCCAGATGATGGAGCCCAGGGTCATGTACGCGTGTACAAGTGGGAAAATTCCGCGTGGAGCCAAATGGGCTCCGACATTGAAGGCTCGGGTGTCGGGAGCGACATGGCCGGCTCCTCGGTGGCACTGAGCGCCGATGGCACTATCCTGGCGGTTGGAGAACCCTTACACGACGTGTCCCCGTACACCAATTCAGGGCGAGTGCGTGTCTACACATACGACGCCAGTGTGGGATGGACGTTGCGAGGACAGGGCATAGAAGGCACCGGAGGGTCAAGCCAGGCAGGATCATCTGTTGATATAAGTGCCGATGGAGCATTAGTCACGTTTACAGAAATATCCAATAATGCAGCGGTCGCTCGCGTCTACTCATGGAACGGTTCCGAATGGCAGGGGGTGGGAGGCGAGCTTGAGATCGAAGCGGGCGCGACTGATATCCCTGTTGTGGCGATCAGTAACGATAGCGAGACCATCGCGGTCGGTCAAGGCAAGCACGGGGGGTCCAATAATGGTAAAGTAAAAACGTTCAAAGCAAATTTTGTCACAACTACAACTACAGAACAGGTTCAAACTACCATATCATCTGAGATGTCTCTAAAATCCAATGATGTTATAAAGATGATTTCGGGGAGTAGCGTTAATATTACAGGAAATTTAATTGTATCTGGAACAGCAACCAGTAGCGCCGGGTTGTTAACAAGTGACCGTAGACTTAAGCACAATGAAGAAAATATATCCGACTCTTTAGAAATCATAAGAAAACTTAAACCTCAAACTTATCAAAAAACCAGTGAATTAAAAGAAGAAGTTTTCGTAGGAGAACTCGAAGATGGTACATTTAGATTTGAAGCGGGGTTAATAGCTCAAGACATACTAAGTATACCCACTCTCTCTAAATATGTATCCGGAGGGGATTACGGTACAACAACAGCTCCATATGCTCTAGATTATAATAGTATATTTACTTACAATGTTTCTGCAACAAAAGAATTAGACACCATAGTTACCAATTTGCTTACCAAGATAGCTACATTAGAGGCAAGAATAACTGAATTGGAAAATAAATAAATTACAAAAAAATATTAAATGTAAATAAATAAATTACAAAAAACTACATAAAAGTAAATTATAATAATATTATAATGACTGATAAAGGCTATTATGCAGTTTTTCCTGAAATACAAATTATATCACAAAGCGATGATAAAACAAAAACATACGTAGACAATCTCAAGTTAATGGCTGCTCACACTTTATACGACAGACATGGACAAAAAATAAAACTCACTGATAAATTATCAAAAGAATTGAATGTACCGGAACCTCCAGTTGGTTGGGCTGCATCTGAAAAATATGATGGAATTAGATGTTTCTGGGATGGAGAAAAGTTTATATCGCGAGGTTCAGGACTAGGAAAACCAAAAGTTTTTACATACGTTCCAGATTTTTTTACCATGGCTTTTCCACCAGGTGTTGCTTTAGATGGAGAATTATGGATTGGACGGGGAGAATTTCAAAAGACAAGTAGACTATCAACTCTTAAACCGGGTAAAACATACAAAATCGAGGAAATAGATGATATGTGGACTACCGTTAAATTCAAGGTATTTGATATTCCATCTGAAACATTGCCATTCGAAGATCGTATGCAAAAACTTGGCGAAGTTATTAAAATCTGTGAAATGTCTTGGAAAGAAGATTACCCAGATATGAACTTCCCTATTGAAATAACAGAACAGGTAAAAATTGACTCTGAAGAACACCTAAACAAAATTTATAATGAATTAACTTCGGCTGGTGCAGAAGGTGTAATGCTTAGAGCTCCAGGTTCTCCATACGAAACTAGAAGGAGTAAATATCTTCTAAAGTATAAGAAACAACAAGACGCAGAATGTATTGTATTAGAATACATTATGGGTGATGGTAGACTTAAAGGACTTCTTGGTTCAATAAAGGGAGAAATTATAATAAATGGGAAAAGAACAGGTGTTATCACTAATGTAGGGACTGGATTTTCGGATTTGCAAAGAGAAAACTATCTAAAAGAAGACTCTCCGGAATACATTCCAATCGGTTCAATTGTTTCTTTCAGTTTTATGGAAATGACTAAAGATGGAGTTCCAAGGCATCCAGTTTACAGAGGTATTCGAGATGACATTAATATTTAATTTTTAATGTATACGTATATTATATGAAATTTGATAACGAAGATTGTTACAATTACATCACTATAAATGAAACTAATAATCCTGTTATACCATCTTCGGATGTTACGATTATACTTATGATGGAGGGTTCAGATAGATTTAAATACGACCCCTTTATACTGTCATTAAGTAAAAAAACTATAATTCAATACAATAAGGGGTATAAAAACTGTGTAAAGGATGAAGAAGTTACTGCTACAACATCTGATATAACACATTCTTATTTCACGGCGTTTTATTACGCAAAAGATTATAATAATGTAATAATCTTAGAAGAGGATGCTGAAGTGTATAGTAAAGATTTAAATGATTACAAATCAGTCAATAACTTTTTAGAAAACGAAGACTTTGATGTATTTACATTTGGATCTTCTGGGGTATTTAGAAGTTTTAAACCTAAACTTTATAATAACAATATCTATAAATTAAATGGGTATACTTTTGCTCAATCTCAACTTTTCTCAAAAAAAGCAAGACAAAAGCTTTACAAAACTATTAAAGAAAATAAATATCAAGGTGATATAGACGTAGATTATATTGAAAAATTAGAAAAATTATATAGTTATAAAAACCCATTGATAGTTCAATTATTTCCTGATACAGAAAATAAATCTAACTGGGGTAAGGGGAGTGGTTTTGGTAAAGTCGTAGGTTATATATCTATACAACCAATGAAAGCATTTTTATTAATGACTAAATTAGACAAAGAGACATCTGGTTGGAAACATATATATAGATATAATCACTATAAATTATACATAGATTATCTTATTGGGTTTTTAGGAATATACAGTCTATATAAGATGGCTAATTGGGTATACCCTAAAATGAAAATGAAAATGAAAATGAAAAAATTAAAATTTAAAAATAAAATTTACAGAAAATAAACCATATTAAAATAAAAAATATAAGATAATAATAACTAATAAATATGGAATTATTACAGGATGAGACTTATAGACAAGTATACCTGAGTTATGAAAAACTTGTTAAGAATTCTTTAGCTAGAAATAAAGACTACGATATGAAAAAATTCATAGGAGGTCTTCCTGTAACATTAGAAAAACAAGACATGTCTACTTTAATGACTAAACTACCAAATGGAAAAAGTCAATACACTGTAACTCAGAAGGTAGACGGTACTAGAATGTTAATGTACATAACTACTGTACCAGGTGTTAAAAATGGTAGGATGATATATTTTATAGACAGAAATGCAAATATATATAGAGTTAGAAATTCATCTCAAGATAGTCTAGATCCTATAAACTCTAGAGAGATGTTAATAGATGGAGAAGTTGTCTTTTTTGATTCTGACGATAATTCTCATTCAGTTTTAGAAATTAATAGAGTAAAAGGTGTATCATTTATGGCTTTTGACATACTTTATGGACCTAACGGAATTGATGTAAATACTGAAGGAGAAAGAGTAATAGGGCAAGATTCTTCTATGATTGTCCCAGAAGATGGGAAACTTAGAACTCAACCATGGCCATATATAAATAGGTATGATATACTTTATAAATTGATAATGCCCGGAGAATTTAATAAATTCGATCCTTTGTTAGTATCTTCTTTTAGGAATAAAAAATGGTTTAATGTAGAAATTAAACCAATTTATTTCTTAGACGCTCTTAAAGATTATCAATATTTGTATACATCATCTTATACAGGAGAACTACAAAAGTTTCTAATTAAACATCGTAAACAGTTTTACGATATGGTAAATAAGACATATGAAAAACCAACATCGATGTTTACAAACAAAAAAATTAAACTAGATGGTCTAATATTTACAGCATCAGATACTCTTTATAACATTGGATCTTGGAATCGATTAGATACTACTCAGTTTAAATGGAAACCAAATGATGAACAAAGTGTTGATCTAATGGTTGTAAAAACTAATAATGGAAATATAATTAAATTCTCAGATCGCGATGGTAGTGTTAAAGCTTGGACTAAGAAAATTGGAGAATCCTATAGAAATGTTACAGTTGATGTACCAGAATTTGTTAATAGCAATACAATAGTGGAATTTCAAGTAATTTCCAGGAATAATTTTAAGTTTAAAAATATTAGAAAAGATAAAAGTCATCCCAATACATTAAAAACTGTTTTAAATGTAATAAGAAGTGTTGAAAATCCAGTGGATATAAATGATCTATATTATTTTTCGAATGTAGGGAAGGGTTCTACGAAAGAAGAGTTAATTAAATTATTGTCTTATTCTTCAAGGGCTAATCTTCTTAGATGTATATCAACATCAAATAAAGCTCAAATTTTAGAAAATGCTGACACTATAAATATACAAAAACAGCTTAATAAAATAGGTATAAAAGACATAGAAGTTGAATTTCGTCTTGGGAAAATAAGTAAAACGGGTTCATTTAATCCCAATATAGACGAAAAAATGTATAATAGAACTATGAAGCTTATAGAAGAGTATGATATGAAAAAGACAATTGAATACTATGTAGATGCTTATTCTGACGAATTAGCCGGTATTAGAACTAGACACATTTATTCAAATGACTTTAAAAAATTTATACTATTAGAATCTATAATAAAAAAAAGGCTTAACGATATCAATATAGATATGTCAAAAATTTGGGATAGTGATATAAGAATTTCAACTTCTACAGAAACAAGAATAACAGATTATATTACATCTGGAAAATACAATTTAAAACAAAGAACATCATATTTAGATCCATCTGAAACATTTAGGGTCGATTTCACATTGATCTCAGATGGGAAATTAATAGATAGAAATTTTATAGAAAATGAGTTCCCTAATAGAAAAAGACAAATTGAAATTGAAATTTTAAAAAATAATATAAATATAAATGAATTATTTCTATTTATCACGGATTTAGTTAAGTCTTAAAATATTTTAAATTATCTGTTCCGTCATAGCGTAAGAAACCATCTTTAAAAACCCAATCTAAATCAGAAACGAAATAATCCTTAGTTATTGGACTAAATTTAACAAGTAATATGTTCATTGTTTCATCGTATGTTTTCATATTAGTTGTTGGAGTTATTCTTTTTTGAATTGTTAATACCCTATTATCAACAACTCTACCCTGATTATCTCTGTTTATAATTAATTTATAGTAATCTCCCTTTTTTATTCCCTTTGGTATATTTCTTTTTAAAAATGTATAACTTCTTAGGAAGTCTAAGTCTCTATTTTCTATTATTTCTTTAGATTCATATCCAAATTTAATAGTTTCGTTGTTTATATCAAGAATCTCTAATACAATTGAATCTTTATATTTATCTTCTTCGTTATATATAATAGTTTTATCATTGGATTTGAATATTAACTTATTATTTTCATTCGAATTTATTATTTCATAAGATCCAGATATTATATTATCATATTGATCTGGTATTATAAGTAATTCGTCTATAACAGAAGATAATATACCTAGTCTAAACAAATCGGATATTATCTTATTTCTATTTATAAAAGTTTTATAACGTATGTCTTCGTTATAATAAATTATATCCATTATTTCATATTGCTTTTTCTCTTCTATGTCATTATAACTCAAATATCCATCAAATATTATAGTATCCTTGAATGTTTCAGATATATCAGAGTTTAAAGATAATAAACTATCGGTAATATAGAAATTATTTTCAGGTGAAAGCATAAGATAAAATCTATTACCATCAGGACTAGCTTTTCTAACAGTAAAACGTTCTAATATTAACATTCTTATAGAGTTGTAAGTAAATGGAATGGTTTTATAAAGACTTTTATGATTTATTTTAGATGTGAATAAAAGTAAATTTTCTTCTATGTTCTTTTCATTCATGATTGATATAGTTTTCTTTTCCAATTTTCCATTGTTATTTATTATCATGTTATTTAATTTTAGATTTTTATAGATACAAGATAACAATGATTCTCTACTGAATGAATTTAATCCTGGGAATAGACGAGAATCTCTTTCAAAATCATTTCCACTTACTACTATAGTTTCCCCGTTATATTCAACTTTATATTTATTAGCCTTTTTTCCTCCACCCTCCTTAGCACCTAATTTTCCTATCACTTTTACTTCCCTAAATACTCCATTTATTTTAACATTGGCTATAGCCCCTGGTAAGTTACTACTCGGTATTACTATTCCGGAACCATAATCAATTTCATTACCTATATTATATCTAAGGGCTTCATCTTTATCTGGAAACCCAGTTCTAAGGTAATTTTTCATTTTCTCCGTAGATTTACTATCTTTTGTTTCACAACATGGATACCATAATTTATCATTTGGGTCAAAAACTCCTTCGGGTTTTAAATATTGATAATTGGGGTCTGGACATGTTCCAGACCAAGAATAAGGTTCAGGTCTCATAGATTCTGAAAAGTTTCTTGGATCATCTCCTGTTTTTCGCGTTCTTGTAAGTCTACATATTCTACCATTGGGTGCATAACCAGAAACTGTATTATATTCTTTTAATTGTTTATCTGGACCCGATAAGCTTGTTGTTACAAATAAATCAGTATATTCATCAAACATAGAATTTATTACAGATTCTAATTTGTTAAACAGGTCTGTTGTTATATCAGTATCACTGTTACCACACATACCATCGTTCTTCTGTTTTAAGGTGCATTTAGATATATTCATCATAACAGTTCCATGTTTATTAATAACAGCCGTTAATTTAAGTCCATTTGATGGAACAACTACAATTTTTATATATTCTTTAGTCATTATATCATTTTTAGTTTCGCGAGGGGTATAATATTCCCAATCTATTATTTTAAGTCCTTTGTATAAAATAATAGGGGAACCATCTCTTGCTCTTTTTATTTTTGTATTAATAGGGTTTTCTATCAGTCTTCCATCAGTGTTATACGGACTGATAAACTTATGTAATTCTATAAAATTAACCTGTGTCTTTCCGGGGGTGATTTTTTTTATACTAAATTGTGCAGCAGCCGAATGAATATAGTTAGCACCATCTATCATTTTATATTCTTTTTCACCTGTTAATTCTTTAAAGGCATCATAATTAACTGCTCCACTAGAATTAATTCTTTTAATTAATTCATTTATTAAATTTTGTTTTTTAACTGGATCTAGTGTTATGTTTATAATATTTATAAGACCGTTTTTGCTTATACGTATAGAAGTTTTTTGTTCATCTACTTCATGATATATAATCAAATTATTTAAGAATTGTGTTGTTGTTGTTTTGGGAGGCAATTTAGATGGTCCTCGTTTTTTAACCATCCCAATATATTCAACATATGTCATTTTATTTTTATGCGCTTCTATATCTATTTTACCATCTTTTATCTCTATTTTTGTATCCCCATCCAAATTAAAAAGATCGTAGATAATATCGTCATTAAGTTTTTCTTTTATAAAAGCTTCTTTAATTTCCGAGTAATCACCCGAATATTCGGGATCGTTTAATATATAATTACGGAAACCATCCAACGTTAAAAATAAACTTTCATCCTTTGGTCTTTCACAATTATTTTCATGGTTAGATCCACCCATTTTTTGACAAATTGAACAATATGTTCCATCGGGGATCGGTCCTATACCTGGTCTATTATAATTTTCTGTCATAGTTCCATCATCATAAACAACCTTTTTATATAAACTTAATTTATAAAAACCTTCATCTCCTTCATCTAACTGAAAATTATTTTTAAGAATATCTAAATTTATTATATCAGTAGGACCGTCTTTAAAATTTAACTTATTTATAAACATATTAACTGCATTTATTTTAACATTACTGTTCATGTAATTCCTATTTATATTAAATATTTAAATAAATAAATAAATTTAAAGTATGATATTATAATTATAATAATGTCTGCACTCATAGATAAATTTAATGATTTACTTAACGAATTTGTTGATAAAATAATAACAAAATTTCCTAATGAATCACTTCTTAATTATAAAAAAGCTTTTGTGCTTGTAAAAATAGCATCTCCAGCATCTCCTGCAAATTTTTTCATGGCGGGGTGTGTAGACTATAAAAACGAAATTAAAAATAGAGATGAATTATTTTTTATCAACGATGAAAGTATAAAATCTAAGATTAGCAACTTTTCTAATGACATTGGAATAGCTAATCATTGGAAAGATTTAACAGATAATACTAAGACTGCCGTGTGGGACTACATTCAGTCACTTTTTGTTTTGGGTGAAATCATAATTAAAAATGATTCTACAGAATTTGATAAGATTAGAAACTCTAATATAGAAAATTATTCTAAAGATATTTCTGATTTTCATAAACAAAAATTTTCAACAGAGTTTTTATCAAAATTAAATTCTTAATATACATTAAATATGACAACATATTGGTTTACTGATTTATGTGCATTATTTAATTCTATTTCTATAAATCCTTTCTATGGTACAGATAAGAATTATCAATATAATTCACTTACAAGGCTTATAATAGTAGTTACTATAATAGCAGCAATAAAATACCCAAAAGAACGCTTAAAGATAATATCTTCAGGTGCGTTTTCTTTATTATTATCTGTATGTGTTTATTTTATAACTTTAAATTCCGCATCTGCTGTAGAATCTAGGACTATACAAGATTTACCAACTGATTTTAGTAACATAGAAGATAGAGGTGGGTTGACAAATCAGGGTAAAAAACTCTTGGAAGATTATAATACAAATACTAAAAATTCATTATTAATAAATCATCAGACAAGGGATACAGATAATATAAAACACAGATTTATGCTAGATGGAGATAAATCGCCTAATAAAATTACAAACGAAGTTATAAACATGCCATATTCTGATCCTTTTGCAAAACAAATTATGACTGGAACACTCAAACAATTAAATACAGTGAATAAAAATTTATCACCCGTGTAATTTAAATTATTTTAAATAAAAATAAAATGTATTATTATATTAAACTTAATGAAATACATTAGCGATGTTAACAGGTTACAACCCATTGTAGAACATACTCCTATGAGGGATGTTAATATTAATTATTCAGGACTTGATTATTCACATATAAACTCACTTTCAAATAGAAATGCTATCCCGGTGGTTAGAAGAGTTGAACCTATTAATTCTACGAATGTTGCAGATACGAGGGGTGTAAGTTCCGAGGTAGAAGTTCCACAAAAACAGGGTCCCTTAGATTTTTCACTGAGAGATACTAATATGCTTTCTATGTATTCAGATATAACTTCTCCTAAAGTCGATACATTCACTTTAATTGGGGATAATCAAGATGATGATAATGATATAATATATTCTGCTGCGCCCAAAATTGGAGGAGGAAAAAATAGTACCCCGTTTAGTACTCCCTCTAGGGATATAACAATATTAGACGCTCCAACCAGGTCTGGGGATACACACCCATCTGTTCTACAAAATAGAAACGCTAGGATGAACAATGGAATAGGTAAAAATTAAATTAAATTAAATTAAAATAAAATATTATATACATATATTATTATATACATATATAATGTTTATGCAATCTAATTTAGGGTCTTATGAAGTAAGAAGAAATTCTCAAACAAACGAAGTTTCGATTGTTCCTATTAGTCAAGAGGAATATTATAATAGAACCAGGAACATTTATTCTACAGATCATGATGATTACATTCAAGATGTAGTGGCTAACTTAACATATGAATATGACATTAATACCTTTTTCTCGGTACAGCGTATTATTAATGCAATAAACCGTAATATACTTCAAGAAGCCTCTGTAAAACCTAAAGTTTCTTTAGAAAATTTTGAAAAGTTAGAAAAATGTAATAAAGTAACAGACTGTGGTATATGTTTTGAAAACATGAAAGATAATATTAAACTAAATTGTGATCACATTTATTGCAATAGATGTATTAAGAAATGGCTAACGGAAAAATCTAATACATGCCCGACATGTAGAAAAGAGATTATTATTTAGACTTTATTTTTGTTTAATTAAATTAATTTAAATAAAAATGTATTATTATAATTAAATGGAACTGCAAACAGTAGTAATATTTATCGTGTCATTATCTTTTATTGGGATATATATCAATGTTTTTAAATCTCCGGTTTTAAAAGATCCTGAGCTTTTTAAACTTCCTAAAATGTTTAGATCTAATTTAATTGAAAAAGAATCCCTGGATCTTAATGAAATGTCAGCCGATGAGTTGGCCGCGCGAATAATCCAAGAAAAAGATAGTAATAATACCACATATAACTCGATTGGTAATGTAGTAAGTGAAAAAAGTGATTATATAAATGATGGACTAAGAGAAGGATTTATAACAACTGATATAGATTCTTCTAATTTATCGTCTGTTGGTACTAAAAGACCATATGCCTGGTACGGGGCTTCATCTCAGAGAGAATGGCCAGATAATAAAACGGTTAACGCAGGTCTTCCCTATAATGTATATCATCCATTAGAAGAAAATTCATTAATAAACATATCATCGTCTGATATACAAAATAATGTAACTAAAATGGTTGGACCCCCTATAAAAAAGTCTGCAGGTGAGCAAACTGTTGGTGTTTTTATAGGAAAAAATAAGACTTATGGTGAATTAGAAAGTAAACAAAGTAATAAAGAAATTAAACAGGCTATAGCGATAGTTAGAAATGCGGTAGCTAATGAAGGTAAACAGCTTGTATCTATAGATCCTGTAGATAGAACAAAGACCTCTGAGAGATATGGAACTAGAAATAATAATTCTATAGCAAGATATACCGATATTAAAGTTAAACCAAATATAAATGTTTCTATGACAGAAAAAGACGTTGCTAATATAGTATCAAAGGATATACAGATAGATCCTATTAACGATTTAATAAAACAAAATTCAGAATTTATTAATAATAATAAAATCGAATAAATTAAATTAAATTAAATTAAAATATAACATAATAATAAATGGTTTATAGTGATATCCCAATAGAATGGCAACAATCTCTAGGATCTCTTGAAAAAAATTCAAAAAGAGAGTTACAAAATGCTGCTAAAAGTATAGATAATCATATTATAAGACGTGATAAACCTAAAAAGGTAATAATATTTGATGAGGTTGTGCAAAAAAATCGTACCTTAAACCCAGGTCCTTTAATAAAAAATCAGGTAAATAAAAACAGGGGATTTTATATAGATAAAACAGAAACTCCTGTAAATATGAAAATAAAAGACGAAGAAAGAATTATAGACATGAGTAGCACACCTGGGTTTACAATGGGTAGTCAATACATTCAATCACAAAATAGAGAATTTAATTATGTTAAACCTAAAAATAATATAATGAACACTCATAAAGACAAGAAAAAACCAGAAATTATAAATCAATTAAACGTTATATCAAGAGTTGAGCCTAAAAAGATACTAATGAAAAATAACATGTATGACGCTGATAGAGAAATAACAAATTACACTCCTATACATACTATTGATCAGCCTATAATAAGGGTTTATAATACAGAGTGATTTAACTATATATAATTTTACATATTTCATTGAAATTATTTTTGATAGTCTGTTCAAAACTAGATCTCAATTTAATAAAACTTTTTTTATTATTTTCGTCTATAGAGTATTTTAAAGTTTCAAGTGATAGAAGCTTTACATCTAAAATTTCCAAATATTTTTTATCAACTGATGATAAATTTGATAAAAACTTTTTGGTACTGTTAAATCTGTCTCTGTATAAATTAGTAAAGGGGATTTTTACTATATACATATAATATTTATTTCCAGACGGGGTTTTTGAAATTATACAATTACAATTTCTTAAATATCTTTTAATATCTGTTATATCTCCAACAGAACCAAGAGTTTCCTCCCATGTTTCTCTAGATGCTGTGTTTTCTGGGTCAGATCTATCTGATAATTCTACTCCACCTCCAAAATTAGACCATCTATTGTCCCTATCTTTACCTAAAAAAAAATAAGGAGTGTTGTCTAGAGACTTACAATAAAAAAGAATTCCCCCGCCATATCTAATATTATTTTCAAGCATTATTTATTATATTTAAAATTATTTTTAAACTGTTTAACTTAAAAATAATTATTATGTATTCTATATGAATGATATCGTTGCAAATAATAATATAAACGGGCCTATAGGAATTTTATTTTCACGTTCCCAAGAACATAAAAAAAATAATAAAGAAATGTATAACATGAGTGCAAGAGTTCCTAATATTAAAATAGTAACAGAAGATTCTGTTAGACCTGTTGTAAAACTAGATAATAATATAAAGATCGATGATATCGATCTAGTTAAAGATAAAAATAAGGATAATGATGCAACCTCTGTATCCTCTGGTAGTACAGTAGAGGCGACACCCATTGAAACAAAAAAACATAAACTCGGGAAAATTAAAACCAGTAGTATTAAATCCAAAACAGGTTCAAAGTTTAATGCAGATGATTATCAAAACTTTATAAATAATTCAAAAACAAAAGATCGTAAAAAAAATGACTCTGATGAAGAATCTGAAAGTGAAAGTGAAAGTGGTAGTGAAAGTGGTAGTGAAAGTGGTAGTGAAAGTGGTAGTGAAAGTTCTGATTATTCTGATTCATCAACGCAAAGTAGCGTAGGTAAGAAGAGTAAAAACGTTAAACAGGAAAAGCAAAAAATTCTCATGCAACTGGTAGAACTAGAAAGAAGGGGGATTGAACTAACAAAAAAATATTCAATGTCTTCGAAATTAGAAGACTTGAAATTTGAATTGAAATTACATGTATCAAATGCCGAAAAAGAGGCGGGGGTTAAACTACAACAAAAAATTCTATTAGCAGCTGTTTATGGTTTAGAGATAGCAAATTCAAAATATGATCCAATTGGTGCTAAATTAGATGGCTGGTCAGAGTCTGTTATGGATAATATTGATGATTATACAGTTATTTTCGAGAAGTTGTATGATAAATATAAGAGTAGGGCAGATCTTCCACCTGAGCTACAATTATTGGTTACATTAGTGGGTGGTGCATTCATGTTTCACACAACTAAAACCATGTTTAGTTCTGCTTTACCAAGAGGATTAAATGATACTCAATCTGCTGAGATAATGAAAAATATTAGGGCTGCAGCGAGTAATGACCCCCCTCCACATGTATCCAATGTATCTACAAAAGAAATATCGGGACCGTCTTTAAATTTATCCAATGTTTTCCAAAAGGCTGATGATGTATCGTCTCTAGGGACAGTTGAAACATCAAGGGAGGTTACAATTAATCAAAAGGGTAAACGGGCTATAAATTTATAATTTGTGATTTTTTTTTATAAAAAAATATTTATAATAAAATAAAATGAAAGAGGAGAATCTAAAGTTATTATTAGTGGTGGCGGCCTTAACAATTATTTATCTATTGACTAGACCCCCTGCCAAATGCGCAGTACCAGCTACACCCGCTTCGGTAGCAGAGACGAATATGACATTGAGTAAACTTAAGAATGCTTTAGGTGTCACCGGTGGGATGCGAAGAATGCAGAAGAACGAGGATCCCGCCAGACCTCACATTCTCATTGGTATAAATGAAACATGCCCCGGTGGATACAGCAAGGCTCCAGATGACTTTACTCTATCCAACGGCGGTTGCCACGTAACTTGTGGTGCTGGCAATATATGTGGGGATCCCAAAACTGGTAATGACTCTAATGGAGTACCAGTTCCTCAGAAGTGCTGTTTAAAAAATTAATAATTTTTTAAATTAAAATAAAATAAAATAAAATAAAATAATTTGTATAATTAAACAAATGACATTATTTTATTCCGGTGTCCCAAATAGGAACAACAAAATATATTCCCATAATAATACAAATAATTCTATTAAAGATCAATCATCTTATAGTAGAATGTTAACATCTTCTACTAATTTCACAATTCCTGAATATAAAAAATACGGTGTCTCAAACAGAAGAAATCTAAATTCTCAAGAAACTATAACAACTGATAATTCTATTGATAATTCTACCCCTAACCCCACACCATCTATGAATACAATTATTCAACCTGATAATATATCAGAATATTTTAAAAAGCTTGTTGAAAAAACTACAATTAGACACCAGGTTTTAATAAATAAATTAGAGAAAATAGAAAATTTACTATTATTATTAATAATAATCTTAACTTTTATAGTTATGAAAATATTTAATTAAAAATAAACTATCTTAGAATTTAAATTATATAAAGTATATCTACTATTACTATAGAACGATTTTCTAAATTCTTCTATAGTTAGAGTTCCTCCGTAATCTTTTAAATTTAAAATACACGGAGCCGGGGTTATATTAAAATCGCTTCCAAATAATCTCCTATAAAACTGTCCCAATAAAAAGGATTTGTTTTGAAATATTTTATCATTTAATGAATAAGATTTTGCACAATTAGGAGAACAAAAATTACCAAATAATTTATATCTATCTAATTTATTACAATAATCTATAGGTAGATAAAAGGGGTTACAATTAAAAAAATGATGACAATTATAACATTTTAAATCTTTTTTTACATTAGATTTATTATCTTTATTATATAATGTCAATTTTTTAGAATTATCTTTTTTAATATTACAGTTATCTTCTTCATCGCTTGAAATAACTAATTTACATTCATCGTTTGTATTTTCTATAAAAAAATCAGATATATTAGTTTCAGAAGACTCTTTGTCATGAACTTCTATAACTATATTTCCGAATTTAAGATTATTTGTTTTGTAATTGTCTTTATTTATTTTTTCAACAGTATCTATAATAACCTTATTCTCAACTGTTTCTTCTATATGATTACTTTTAAACGGAGTTGACTCGTATTTTTTTTTCCTACCCCTTTTTTTAACAACTTGAATAGTTTCTGACATTTACAATATTATAAATATATTTAAAGGTTCTTTATATGTTTTAAAAAATGTGGTTTTTATATGGCATCTCTACACTCTGGATTTTATCAGTTATTACACAAAAAATGTTTAATGGGTATATGTTTAATGTAAATAATAATAAGAGCCTAGATAATCATAATATGACTGATAATAAAGTTGATGAATATACGCTATTGTGTTATGTTATTAATTACAAAGACGGGACGGATGAAGCCTTATCTGAATTAACGATGAAAGATGTCGAGGATAAAAATGAAGCTAATGAGATAGATTACATTATAATCAAATACATGTTCAATGGAAAGTTAATGAAATACGTTACAAGAAATGGAAATATTGAATTTCCGATCTATAATTTTAATGTACAGCCTGAATTTTATCCATATTTCCCGGATATCATGTTTCTTAACAACATAGATGTTACAGATTACATAAGACCCTATTTGGGACCATTATGTAATTTTTATTCCGATAGAGAAGAACCTATTATGTTAGAGGATACTCTCAGAGATCATCCAGATTTTGAAAAATTTAATTTCAAAGAGGGAACTTTTCAAATGATTTCTAATAAAACACCGGTAAAGGGGAGAAAGAGTATTATAAAGGAATTACCTTGTTCTCTCATATGGAAAAGACATGCGGCTGTAGAACCGAAAGATGAGGTGTACATTAGCAATAATTTTAAAAATATTATTAATTAAAATTTAAACATCTAAACCAATATAAACGATTATGAAATATAATGTCAATATTATTATAATGTCTTCTAATAATACTGACATAGCATTTAAATTTAAAACTGTACAGACTAATGCAGTAAGAGTTTTATTCGAGTCTTTAAAAAATATATTATCGGATGTTAATTTTAAAGCAGACTCTACCGGTCTTAAATTAACTGCCGTAGATGGAACAACAACAGCAATAGTTAATCTTTTTTTACATGGGAATAAGTTTGAAGAATACATCTGTGAAGATTCAATTAATATAGGATTAAATCTAGCATCAGTATTTAAAATATTAAAAGGCATTAAAAATACAGATACCATTTCTTTTACCATTTTAAAGTCTGATTCTAATAATATGGTGATAACATCTCAAAACAGTGACAAGCGTGCTGTAATTAGAAGTAAAATTAAATTACTTGATATGGATGAAAAAATATATAATATACCAGATATCAATTTTGATTCTTATATTACAATGCCATCATCAGATTTTCAAACTTATATATCAGACCTTTCTAATATATCATCTACTATAGAAATAAAAACAAGCCCTGATAATATGACTATGACAGCAAAAGGAGATTTTGCAGAACAAAGTGTTACTATAAATGAAACTAATGATAAAAAATCAGATACTTCAAATGAAAACCGGGGTTTATATAATATTAAATATATTCAATTGTTTACCAAGTCTACTAACTTATGTGGAACAGTGGAAATTTATTTAAAAACTAATTACCCATTAACAATTCTATACAATGTAGCAAATTTAGGTATTCTTAAATACTGCCTTGCTCCAATTTAATTGTGGGTTTAGAATAACATCCACATAGATTCTTTTTTATTTTATAGTAAAGTTTCATAGTTAAATTTTTAATATGTTTATATATACTTTTATACATTTGAGTGTTTTTAAGTAATTCAAGAGCCATTTCTAATTGTTTTTCATCTATTTCTATATTGAACTTCTTGGTTAATAACTCATCTACACTAATTATTATAATGTTTTCTATAGAATCGGGTGTGAAATCTTTAAATAATTTTTTATTTTTATGTAAAAATGTCATTAAATTTAAAATGAGAGGTAAATAATCTATTTTTCCATCTTTAAGTTCTTCTTCAAATATATCTAATAACCCGTTTAATACTAATATATGAAGAAGCTTAAGATAATATTCGTTTTCTCTCAAGTTTAAAACAATTTCTTTAAAACTTTTCATTTAATAATATTATATATTATTAAATAGAATTAAATGAAAGTTGATTATAAATTATTACATGGTATCGTTTTTTCATTTATAATAACAGCGTGTTTTGATGTTGCATTAAATTTATTACCTACTCAATTAGGCGGAGCAACGAGTATTAGAGAATATTTTAATAATCATACAGTCTTAGCTGCAGCTCTTATAGCGGGTTTTGTAGGTGCTGCAACATTTGTTGTTATATATGCCGCTTATTCCGGTGTTCCAAAATTTAATGCATATAATATGTTAGTTATATTTTCTATTAGCGCTTTAGTAGGGATTCCTATGAGATATTCTGGGCTTTTCCCTATTTTAGATAAATATTATTACCAGGTCATGCCAAGAATACAATCATACGTTGCAGACGGATTATCGGGTCTTATGGTGGCGATAGTTTATTATTTCTTATTGGGAGAAATTAAACCCGAGCAGGCATTTTTATATGCTTTTCCGGTAGCTTTAGCATTTAAACCACAGTTTATAGGAATTAATATTTAAAATAAATTAATTTGTATATATTAAATGAGTAAATTATACGATTTTTTTAGTTCAACAAATTGTAGAGCCGTTTTATTATTGTGTTTTATTTTATTAATTCATGCCTATATTAAAATAAAAGAATACACTACCGAATTAAATATGAGAGCCACTGAATATGGATTGGAATAAATTTAAATAAAAAAATAAAATAAATATATATGTTAAATATTAAAATGAACACAGCACTATTACCAAAAGCTTCTATGCTTAATAGGGCCTCGGGAGCACTATCAGGAGTACCCGGAAATGTTAATAAATATTTGCGCAGTGAATCGACTGTTGTAAAAGGTATTACTAAAGGACAAAGAGCGTGGAATTACGGTTTAGTTATCGTTTTAGGAATTTTCTTTTTTGCTATTTTATTGACAGTATGGTGGGCGACGGGCGGCTTCGAGAAAAGTATGGCACCTAGCCCTATGAATAACATGAGAGTATCTAGAGCTCAACCAAGGAATATGCACGAAGAACGAATGTTTACAAATAAACCAGGCTATGGTCAACACAGGTATTCAAGAAAACAATTAAGTACAAACGGGTTTAATGATTATGGAGGGTATTATGGTATGAACCCTCGGGGATTTTCACAGGGTGAGGGTAGTTACCTTCATCCAATGCCTGATAACACTAAAATGAAAAAGGCGCAGAACTATATTAAACCCCCAGATAATAGCCCACTCAATGTTTTATCTGAAATAAATATGGATGATGATCCTGACTACGCAGACGAAGTTTATGAAGAAATGATGGAAAATTTAATGGCTAAAGAAAACAGAAGACAAACTAGACTATCTAAATCAGTTAAGAATGGTATCAGTAATACAGGTCATAAGGAACAGGTTAACGAATTAAACACGGCTGCTCATATATCAGCATCTAATGATTTTGAGTCTCCATTTGGTACCAATAATAATGGTAGAAATGTTAGAAGATACATTCAGCCTCTTGAAACAAGAGGTGTAACAGCGGATAGATTAAATTTCGCTAGTATCACGAAATAAATAATCTTTGAATGAATCATTATTAGACTTTTCACATGATTCTGAATTATTATATTCTATATTAAATTTTTTAGATTTGTAAAATGATAGTCTTTTTTTATTCCAATTATTGAATATACTAATACTATCATTTATATCTATTACAATTGGGTTATTTTTATTTTTCTTTCTAAGTATTCTCCCAACTGCCTGTTCTACGTTACATTTAGGAGAAGCAAGAACTAATGTATCTAGTTGTGGATTATCATATCCTTCAGAAGCCATTTGATAAGTAGCAATTATAACATTGCAATTATTAGAAGACTGAAGTTCTTCCTTTTTCATACCCCCATAATACAAACCAACCGAATGATCTTTAAGTGTTGTTCTTAAATGATTTGCCAATTTATCGCAATGAGCTTTTCTATCTGACAGAACAAGTATCTTTCTATCTTCATGGACTTTTTCCTTTATTAAATTTTTTATAAAAGAATCTCTCTTAGAATTTTCTGTTACATTTGTAATACTTGCAGCGCTATTAACCTTTCCGTTTGGTAAATATTTAATAGTATTGTTTTCATATTCATAAAAAGCGTGTATTTCTATGACAGGTTCTATAATAAGTAATTCAACATTTACCGCTATTTCACCTAGAAACCAATTTAATGTATGTTCTAGTTTATCAGATCTTTTAAGAGTTGCTGTAAGTCCTAAATTGTATTTTGAACCTATTTTATAAAACGCACTTGAGAATACTTTAGAACAATAATGATGTGTTTCATCATAAATAGCTAAGGAAAAATCATTAAAAAAATCGTCTGGATAATCTTTCATAGAAATGCTATGAATCATTGCAATACAAATATCGGGTTTATTGTTTGCAGTTTTGGCCTGTATTATTCCAGGTTTTATTCCAAGAAATCTTATTATTTGTTCTTTCCATTGTTCTAGAAGAGTTTCTTTATTTACAAGAATTATAGTTTTTACACCCAACAGTGACGCTATATAAAGAGCTGCAAATGTTTTCCCCCAGCCCGTATATAAACATGCTATACATGATTCTTTTGATATAAGTTCTTTGTATATAGTATTTATAACTTCTTTTTGATAATCTCTTGGAACTCCTTTTATTTTAAAATTACAATAATTTACTTTATTTTCTATAAGTTCTCCTTCTGTTGAGAAATACTTGGGTGTATATATAAAATTATCTTTCAATTTATAGAGTGAATAACTTGTTTCTATGGGAGACCCTGGAATAAAAGGAAAAACTGTGAGCTTTTTTTTAAGTAAATTAGATTGAGGATATCTCCTTCCCTTCATTTATTGTATAATTAATTTTTTCAAACTTTAAATATATTTTATATATTATAAAATGTTTAGAGCTTCTCCGAGAGATATGAAAATATCGTTATACGCCGGTTTAATTGGTGTTTTATTGAATATAGTTTTGTCTGCTGCAGTTATGCCATTTGCTACATCAGACCAAATAACTCCACCTAATGGAGCAGAAAATTTATCTTATTTTTCTCAGTTTATACATATGCTTGTTCACCACAATCAGGTAGTACTTACAAGTTCGTTAATAATATTTAAATTGGTGTATGTATCTACTATTGTATCGCTGTCCATGATTTAAATTATAACAAATATAAACATTAATAATATATAGATGTAGTATAATACATAATATATTATTAATGAAGTGTTTTTGTAGTATTAATTCATTTACTTATCAAACTCTAGAAAAAGATAACGAAAATAATACATACAATAAAGTTTTAATTTGTACATGCGGAAGTTTTAGTATAGATGGGAAAAAGAAAACCAGGTGCGAATTTTACAATAAAAAGGTTTTAAAACCTGGAATAATATTTCCATGTAAACCCCCTGAAACAATTAATTACAATACAGACTATATAAATACCCCTCCCGAAAATGAAACATGTAGAAAAGACATTAATTGGCGAATTCATTTAATTAAAATAGCTTTAAATTATCCAGATGATATTAACATATCTAACCACATATCTGTAATTAACTATAACTTAAGAAAACTTGAATATAAACCATTTTTTCCAAATAAAGAATGTATAGAAGATCTCATTAGCAGACTGGAATGTAAACCAGATGACATTAGACTTTCAAAAACAGATACTATTTATAAAACTAAAACTAAAACTAAAACTAAAACTAAAACTAAAATTAAAAACAATAACGGTATACAACATTTTTATTATAATGGACCCCGTGATAACATAAAATATGAAGACGAAGAAGATGAATATAGTGATAACTCGGATGAAAATGGTGAAACATTTGATGTAGATTGTTATGATTCTATGGATGATGTTGATTATTGTTTAGAAGAAGAGGCGTTCAGTGATTAAAATAAATACCATAACTTAATAATAAATGTTATCATCTATTTTAAATGAGGATACTAAAGAAGAGTTTAAAAGAGTTGTTGATATTACTATATTTCCCATAAAAATATATTCTATATTGTTACTGTTTTTTATTTTAGTAATTATATTTCAATTATATTTATTAATAAAAGTAAAAAATAATTAATTTAAAAAAATTATATATCTAATATAAATGTTAGCAGCAACCGACCAGGAGGTTCAATTTTTTAAAAATGATGTCATGGAATTTAGTAGTATTGAGAGACAAATAAAAGAATTGAAGGCTAAAATAAAACCTTTTCAAGATAAAATAAAAGAACTCAATAAATTGAAAGATAGTAAAAAGGATGAAGTTCTTAATTTCATGGAAGGTAATAAACTTGATGTGTGTAATACAGATGATGCGTCTTATGAAATGAAAGAAACTAAAAACACTAAGACAGTAACGAAAGGTGATGCATATGATAGGATATATAAGTTTTTTGCAGACGATTTTGATAATATCAAAGACATGGGCTTAGAAGAAAAATCAAAATATCTACATGATTACATTTATATAAAGGGAAGGGAAACAACTACCGTGAAAACTCTAAAAGCTAAATAATGGTCTATCTTCAATATCCGATATTTCATCTGAACTGTAATACAAATCGTTCTCTTCCGGTTTGATTTTTGAAATTATTTTAATATAAGAATCAATACTAAAATTGTTTATCATCCCATTGTTATTTAACTTTAATAATAATATATCTCCATTGAATTTATCATCTGTAAATGGAATAATATTTATATTTAAATTTATTTCATTTTTATTATATAAAACGACATACATATCATAAATAATATAGTCGGTATAATTATCAAACATGTCTAGACTAAATTTAGTCTTAGATAAATCAAATTTAATCTCATCTATTTCTCCATTTTCTTTTAAAAGAAGACCGGTCCTCATTATATAAAGAATGTATTTTATTATACGGGTTTTAACGTGTATAAATACATTCTTTGATAATAAAAAATTTACTTAAAAAAATATATTATATAAACTTATACTACCGGATGTCTATATATGAAAATAACAGGGACTGGAATAACAATATAAAAGAAAAAGTTAAAAATGCAGACAGTGAAGCTATATTTCATTTCTTCGAGGAATTAGATAAAAAATGGAATATAAATTCTTCAAACATGGGTGATATCATCAAGGGATGTTTTAATTCTTTAAATATGGATAAATTAGATACAATAGATATCGGTATATTGAAAATAGAGTTGGATAAAGCTATGTATGAAACAACTTTGGTTTTTACTAAATTTAAAAAATTGGTACCTGATTATGAACAATATTCTAACAGGTGGAATAAAATATACGAAGTTATTTTCTATGGAGAAAGACTCATCCGAGATGTGTACTTATTGCATAAAACTGGTCATCCAGAACATGATTCATTATCAAACGAAGACCCAGACATTCTATTTAAATACGCTAGATTTAAAGATGACTCTAAAAAGACAGCGTATCAATGCCTTCTATTATATATGATTGAACAGTTTGCAGAAGATGGGTTTGCAAAGTTTAATGGAAATCTATACAGACCACTAATAAAAAATGGTAATAATACTCATGCATGGGAAAAACTTTGTACTATTAAAGAGTATTTGTATCAAAAAACAGATCATAAGATAAATTTTAATCAATGGAAAAATGCAACATCAAACGCTGGAAATATAAACTCGGCTGAAAAATACTTTAATGAGTTTATGGGACCAGAACTACCAGAACTCAAAAAGGATAGACATCTTTTTGCATTCAAGAATGGTAATTACATCACCAAATATAATACGGCACCGGAAGGAGAAACTCCTTATTACGAAGACGTCTTTGTTCCTTATGGACAAAAACATCCATACATAAATACTTTTTCAGTTGCTGCAAAATACCACAATCAGGCCTTTAATAATTTTGATGACATCGGAGATTGGTTTAATATTATTGATTATTGCCCAACTTTCAAGAGTCTCTTAGATTATCAAGAACTTCCCGAAGAAGTTCAACGGTGGCTTTGTGTTTTTATGGGTAGAAAACTTTTTAAAATCGGAGATCAAGATAACTGGCAATGCCTATTGTATCTATTGGGTCAAGCTGGTACAGGTAAGAGTACAGTTCTTATGAAAATTTTACAAAAATGGTATGATGAGGAAGATGTAGGTATTATTTCAAATAACATTGATACTAAATTCGGTATCAAACCGCATGTAAATAAGTTCATGGTATTGGCACCTGAGATTTCAGAAAATTTCAAGATGGAACAAACTGATTGGCAGCTTCTCGTGGAAGGTGGAAGAAATACATATTCAGAAAAGTATAAAAATGATGAGACTATTGAGTGGACTCTACATATGACTATGGGTGGTAATAAAATCATGAGATATAAAAATAACTCGGAAAGTGTTTCTAGGAGAACGGTTGTAGTAAATTTTTGGAAAAAGGTTATAAAAACAGATACTGCCATAGATAAGAAATTGGCTAAGGAACTTCCCTTTATTATGAAATTGTGTGTTTCTGCTTATTATTGGGCTGTTAGAGAATATGGAATTAAGGGGATTTGGGATATACTCCCTAGATATTTCCATGAAAATAAAGAAGATATGGAACAAACGACCAACGCTCTTCAGAATTTTCTTAAATCTGGAAAGGTTATATTTGGAGATAAATTTTATATACCCGCGAAGGTTTTCTCTCAGGAATTTAATGAACATGTCCGAGAAAATAATCTAGCAAAGGAACAATTTACTAAGGACTATTACGGGGGTATTTTCACAAATAATGGAATTAAAGTTATTCAACAGGGAAGTAAAGAATATCCACGGGGATCGGGAATAATGCTAAAGAGAACAATGTTTTTTAAGGGAATTGATATAATTAACACCCATAACGACGAAGAAGATCCAGAATAAATTAATTTACGTTAATATTATATAATTATATTATTGTTATATGTTAAAATGGCTAAAAGTTCAACACCTGTATTAGATAGTGATGTAAAAGATATTTCATTTAACTCGTCTATTATCTATATTTCAATTATTTTATGCCTTATTGTAATAGGAGCTTATTTTATGTATAAAGTTTATAAGAAACTGCAGAAATTAAATGAAGATGTAATAATTATTACAAATAAAGGAGATGAATTAGATAGTTCTACAAAGGAAACAAGTCGGCAAATAGACTCTCTTGGAGAAAATTTTAAGAAATATTATAGAGAATTTAAAATCGTAACATCCAAAAATAATGTTCATGAAGAAATACCATTTAACAATACTAAAAACCCAGAAGTAGAAAAGTCAGAAGTTGAAAACCCAGAAGTTGAAGGTGTTGAACCCGTTACTGTGTCTACCCCTATAGTAGATTTAAATAACACCGATTAATAACATGATATACTATTAGTTAGTTTTTTAACATGTTGAAATTCTTCATAATCGACATATAAATTCCAATTTATTTTATTTAAAACTTGATTTTCAAGTGGTCCAGACCCCATTATTTCAAAATCACATATAAATTTATTAGAAAGAATTAAACATGTTTCAACTAAGTCTTTTAAATTTTTACTATCGATAACACAATTTGAATCTTTATATCTACGAAGATATATTAAAGTTAATATTATACTATCAGTTTCGAATATATTATTATCTTTAAAAAAATCGTTTATCATGAGGTATATTTTTCTAGTGTTTTTATCTTCTTTAAATGAATAGTTTAATATTTTATTTATATTCTTGATTGTTATCATAATTTTTAATATAACAATTCATTATTATTTAAAATATTTAATAAACATTTGAAAGTTTTATAATATAATTTTAAATCTGATCCCCCGGTTAAAATAATACTTCCCGGTCTAAATATAGCGACTGTTAATTTGTTTTTAGTTCCATCTTCTATTTTTAAATTTATACCTGGGTATTTACTTGGATTGTATGTATATCTTTTTATAAAAGAGTTTTCTATATCATCTAATATATTGCATAACAATTTTTGTTTTATGTTTTTTGTTATTTTAAAGTCGGAGTTTATCATACATATTCTGATATTTGTAATTTCTGATACATCTGGTGTTAAAAAGGCATTAACTTCTAATAATCTCCTGTATATTTTTCTTGCTGCATAACTAGCAGACATGACATTCAGTATACCCGCGAATTGAATATTACCATTTTTAAATATTTTTACAGATATTCTTTTCTTATCCTGATATTTAACTGTTATATATGTGTTTATACAATTATAAAAAACTTTAGATCCTCTATCGTCTATAAACTTTTCTCTATACAGATTTAAATCTATTACCGAATTAAGATTACAACATATAGTCATTGTTGAAATAGTCCACTTTTTAAGTATTTCAGTAGAATTATTACTATTATCAAAAGAGTGTATATTTTCATAATCCTCAAAAAATGTTTTAAAATTTTCATTGCATATACAACTTGTATATTTTTGTTTTGGGTCGCATATTTTACACATAATATCTCTTTATATTAGATTTCTTTATATCAGATTTCTTTATATGTGTATTTTTTAGTAATTTATATCCTATATATTAGATAATTTTCTAATTAGATAATCCTTTATCAACATAGCAAGAGAAGTCTTACTAGTTATACTTTGAATACATGCTTTTAAAACCATATCAGAGTTTTCTCTTGAATGTTTTTGTACTAAAAATTCTGCATAATAAATTATTCTAGGTAATATATTACTATATATATCAAGTGTAAAAGTTTCTATTCTATTTAACTCAGTTATTATATCATACATACAATAAGTTATTATATTTAATTCTACATCTAATTTCATTGTGGGTGATATAATAATTTTAGTTGTATTATTCCCGTAATAATATAATATTAATTTATTAATTTCAGATATTTTTTTATCTGTGATATCACTTCTAGTACAAGGATCCTTAAAAATTTCAGTTTTATTTAGATAAGTTACAAAATTATTGAAATCATAATAAAAAAAGAAATCGTTAACCTTTATAGATATAAATGGGTATGTTAATTTTTCAAACGTTATGGCACATGTATTGTTTTTCATTAAACGTTTTCTAAATTGTCTTTGAATATAACTAGTTATTTTATGATTATTTAATATATTTAATAATTGGATTTTATTAAATTTACTAACGTATTTTATTTTATTTATTTTACATAATTCCCTTATTTTTTTATATGTAAACAAAGTATTAAATTTAATTAACATAGATGTTAATTAAAATATATTATATTTTTATATTTATTAAAATGTTTAAAAGAATAAATAATAATATATTAAGAAACATGTCGTCATTTAGACTTTCTAAAAAAAAAGCGCATAGCGATTCCAGAATGTCTATAAGTGCTAAACATGAAGAGACTTTGAATAAATTAGAAAACGAAGCTAAAAATATATCAAAATATAAAAAAGAATTAAATTCATTAATCGCTAATAAATTATCTAAAAAATATGAAAACGTGGAAGAATTAGATGAAAAAATAAAAGAATTACATGAAAAAATTAGATCTATAGAAAATTGTGAAAATTTAACAGAATACTTATATAATTCCATAGAATTCGTTAAAAACATAGATGGTATTGAATATACAGAAAATAACAATACTGTTAACGACGGTATTTTTAAATATGTAACAATGGATCTAGAAAAAAAGAATGAAGATAATTATAAAATGTACATGAAAAAGTGTTTCCCAAACGAGAGTAACAATATAGAATATTCTAAAAACCAATACACTTGTAAAAATTGCGGTAACAGTACATGTCAAGATTCTGGTGCTGGAATGAATATATGTTATTCTTGCGGACTAACGGAGGTAAATTCAGTATCTATAACACCAGAGTGGAACGTATCTGAAACTCACGATTTTATTAAACCATATAGTTACAAAAGAACTAGTCATTTTAAAGAATGGATAACTCAAATACAGGGTAGAGAAGGAACTTATATACCAGATGATGTAATATCATTGATAATATCAGAAATAAAAAAAGAAAGATTAACAGATAAGAGTTTAATTACATATTATAAAATTAAAGAATTTCTTAAAAAATTAAAATTAAACAAGTATTATGAGCATATACCAAATATAATTCATCGAATAACTGGAAATAAACAACTTATTATTTCACAGGAATTAGAGAGTAAATTAATTGATATGTTCAACAAAATACAAGATCCCTTTACGAAACACTGTCCTAAGGATAGAAAAAATTTTTTAAGCTATTCTTATACACTTTATAAATTTTTTGAACTACTTGACAAAAATGAGTATCTGATTTATTTTCCTCTTTTAAAAAGTAGAGAAAAATTATTTGAACAGGAAAAAATATGGAAGTTGATATGTAAAGATTTAGACTGGGAATTTCATAATTGTATTTAATACATGGCAAGCGAAGAAGCGCCACCCTTGAATAGAGAAGTGGTCTCACCTACACATGTTACATTAACCGAGGTAGCCTTAGCATCCTTGGAGAAACTTAATACTAGTCTAATATTATCGAAACGATTAAGGGGAACCGACGAGCCACCGTAGGCACGCGAGGCGAGTGGGAAGACGTAAATAGACTTCTTAGACTGGTCCGCGTCTCTCATATTATTGGCAAATACGTTATCTAGTGAATTAGAAATTAAACCAAGAGACGAGGCGGTTGTACCATCTAGAAGCTGCGCATCAATCGTACCGGAGAACGACGACGAATTTAGCTTAAGCTCGGCTGTATCTAAACCACAACCAGGCTCACCGCTTACGGTGATGATAAAGTGCGACGCATATAGAGAGAAATGATCTAAATCGAGAGTGTAATTAGAATCTAGACCAGATTCCTGCGTCTTATTTACATTCTGTGTCATCTTTAGACGCTTGGGGATACCAGCTGGCTGAGTCTTCATCATTTCGCGCTCCTCGTTGCACATAATCATGCAACGACCGAATAGCTTACCAGGCTCGATCTGCACCTGGGAAGCAGTAGGAACAACACTCTCGTGAGCATCTGTGAAAACCTTAGATAAATCGTCTGTGAAATAAACCTTAATCTTAACAGACTGGTGAGGAGCCGCCGCCATTAAATAACCATTTTCAGTATTCTCGGTGAAACCCTGAAGTTCAGGAGCCATAGTCTTTGTGAGAAGGGGGAGACGAAGGAACATACTACGGCTCTGGGGGTTGTTCGAAGTGGCTGGAACACCCTGGAAACCACCAGCTAATGTAGATCTACCAGTATTTACTAAGGCGTCTAAGGTAAACCCAGAGCTCGCTTGGAACGCACCACCCGCCTCGTCGTCGGCACCTCTCCTGATGTAGTTATACGAGTCGTTGGAATTGCCAAGACTGGGAATAACCTGATGGGCGAACTCAGTTGCGTTACCAGTCCCGTTGAGGGAAACGGGTTCGTAGATAGCAGCAGTTCTACCTGCCGTATCTAATTCAACGCCGTTAGTATTGACAAAACCGTTGGCCTGGGTACCAAACTTCTTAAATACACCCTCACCCATCTCAGTGCAGTTACAGGCTAGAATGTCATCATTCTCTAATGTCTGCCAAATCTGAGTACCAACTTGGAATTCTACGCGCTCAATAATCGAGGCAAGACCAAAATTATTAAATGTAAAACCGTCAAGGAGGTTCGTGTTTTGGTTACCGAGGGCATCGGAACCGAAACCAGTCTTAGATGTAGTAGGGGCGGCGGTACATTTTACACCAACCTGAATATATAAATCACCTAGGGCATCAATATCGTTATTTACTGTAAAAATCTGATTGCCACCCCAGCTAGTGGTACCGGAAACGCCACTCGTTGGGATCTCCATTATAGAAGACCCATATAGAAGCTGACGTGTAGTGTCATTCTTGTTATAGAACAGGGACATTACATCACTGTCGTTTGCGGTGACTTTATTTGTAACAGCAAGACCCTGGGTCCCACTTCCATTATACGAAG
>CETI01036883.1_pt1 | contig 36605 bp, 31 predicted proteins | sample 361441 | NCBI WGS metagenome assembly CETI01 (sample SAMEA2622478, study PRJEB7988) | marine metagenome | biome: marine biome (ENVO:00000447); feature: deep chlorophyll maximum layer (ENVO:xxxxxxxx); material: "saline water (ENVO:00002010), including plankton (ENVO:xxxxxxxx)" | depth 90 m | reverse complement strand
TTAAATGACAAAGCTACAAGAGGTGGAATTAATGATGCTGCTGGTGCAAACGCAATCAGAGGTGTTATGGTTCCTGCTGGTATGTCTACTGTGTACGATCAAATGGTTGGTTCAAACATGAAGAGACCGTTCTTACACGTTAGATATCGTGCTTCAGAAACTGATGACAGAAGAATGAAATCTTGGGTTACTGGTTCTGTTGGAGCTGCGACTACTGCACTTGATGCAATGCGTATCCACATGTTAACTGAAAGATGTTTGATCACACAAGGTGCAAACAACTTTATGTTAATGAAGTAGGAAACTATTTATTTATAAGGGCGGTCTAGTATCGCCCTTATATTTTTATTAATTTTTATTATATTATATTATGGCAAAGAAAAAGCAAGAGACTAAGGTTGAAGAACCTGTAGTTGAAGAAACGGTTGTTATGGAAGAACCGGTGGTTGAAACTCCTAAAATAAAAAAGGAAGTTAAACCCGAACCAAAGAAAAACAAATGGGAGGTTAAAGATAGATTATATTATCTTAAAGGAAATAAAAAGCCACTTTCTTACTCAATTAGAACATCAAATTTATTTTGGTTTGATGAAGAGGCTGGATATGAGAGAGAGATAAAATATTGTCAAAACCAAAGAACTTGTTTTGTTGATGAAATGAAAGGAGATCAAAGATTAGAACACGTTGTTTTTAGAAGTGGTAGTTTATTTGTACCTAGAGAGCAAACCACTTTACAGAAGTTTTTATCGCTATATCACCCACATAAAGACAAGTTGTTCTATGAGCACAATCCGGTGGCGATAGCTGAAGATGACTTAGATTTCTTAGAAATGGAGGTTGAAGCTCTGTCTATAGCTAAAGATTTAGACGTAGATGCGGCTGAAGCTATACTAAGAGTAGAGTTAGGATCTGATGTGTCTAAGATGAGTTCTAAGGAACTTAGAAGAGACCTACTTGTGTTTGCAAGAAGAAATCCTGTTTTATTCTTAGAATTAGTGAATGACGATAATGTTCAACTTAGAAACTTTGGTATTAAAGCTGTTGAAGAAAAAATTATTAGAATATCTCCAGATCAAAGACATTTTCTTTGGGGATCTACTGGTAAAAAAATCATGACTGTTCCATTTGATGAACATCCATATTCAGCTTTAGCTCAATGGTTTAAAACTGATGAAGGAATGGAAATATATTCCAATATAGAAAAAAGATTAAAATAATAATCTTTTAACTAATAGAGATAGCCACCCGAAAGGAGTGGCTATTTTTATTTATATGCTAACCTTTCTCGTTATTATGTAACTATAATATAGTAAAATATATTATATTATGAAGCACACTTTTAAACATAATCCTAAATCGAAAGGTTTAGGTGATACAGTAGAAAAAATTACAAAAGCCACTGGTTTGAAATCTATAACAGATTTAGCTATGAATGGTTTAGGTATAAAAGACTGTGGATGCAACAAACGTAAAAACTGGCTTAATGAGAAATTTCCATATAAAAATAAAGAAAAATGATATTAATAGATGATGTATATCAAAAGGTTTTAGCTTTAGCTAATAAAGAGCAAAGGGGTTATATAACACCTCAAGAGTTTAATTTATTTGCTGATAAAGCTCAATTAGAAATATTTGATAGTTACTTTTACAATATAAAAACAGAATATCACCAACCAACAAAAACACAAACTGTTATTGGAGATGAATTAGATATGATATCTGAAAAACTCCATCCATTTTATCAAGAAGCTACAGCAACACATAACGTGACACAACAAGTACTTCCAATGCCTAACAATATGCACAAACTTATTACTATAACCAGATCGGGAGGTATACAGTTAACTGAAATAACACCAGATGAAATAAATTACGTTGAAGGAAATCCTCTTACTAAGGCAACTATTAATAGACCTACTTTTACTAGAGTAAATAATGGCCTTATTAGGATAAATCCCACGCCTCTAGACGAAGGAGGTGTTGGTGAAGTATTTAACTTAAAATATTATGCTAAACCAACTTCTCCAAAATGGGGTTATGTTGTAGTTAAAGGAAGAGCACTATATAACTCAAACGCTAATGCAACTACGAACTTTATGTTACATGCATCTGAAGAGGAGCAGGTTGTTATGAGAATTTTACAGCTAGCTGGTATATCTATAATGAAGCCAGGTATAGTTGAAGTAGCAATGAGTGATGCTGCTAGAACAAAACAAGAACAAAATAGTTAATTATGGGATTATTAGACGGTCTAAATCAACAAACTTATTACACTGGAAACACTGGTGGCGACTATCAATTTATTACTTTGGAGCACATTATAAATGCTTTCATGGTGACATATGTTGGTGAAAGTAAAATTATAAATAAAGTTAATAGAACTGATGTTCAGTTTCACGCTATGCGCGCGATTCAAGAACTTTCATACGATGTGTTTAAGTCAATTAAATCTCAAGAAATAGAAGTTCCACCGTCTTTAAAAATGATATTACCACATGACTATGTCAACTACGTTAAATTAACAACTATTGATAGTAACGGTATAGAGCTAAATATATATCCAACAAATAAAACTTCTAATCCATTTGCTATAGAACAAAAACCCGATGGCTCTGGGTTGTATGGGTATGAAGATACTAATTTAGATGGTGAGTTTGATACGTTAAGCGAACAAGATCCTAGCAATACGTGGACAGATTATCAATCTTATACTAATAGTCAAAATGTTACTTCTTCTTCAGATTCTAGTGATATAGAATTAGATTATAAAGGTAGAAGATATGGCTTGGATCCACAACACGCTCATCAACATGGTTCTTACTATATAGACAACCTAAGAGGCTTTATACACTTTAGTTCGGTATTGAGAGGTAAAACAATAATACTAAAATACATAAGTGATGGTCTAGGTACTGATGCTGAAATGGTGGTTCATAAGTTTTGTGAAGAAGCTATTTACAAGTGGATAGCCTATGGAGTTTTATCTACTAGAGCTAATGTTCCAGAATACATAATAGCTAGATTTAAAAAAGAAAAGTTTGCAGAAACTAGAAAAGCTAAAATAAGATTATCTAATATTAAGATAGAGGAATTTACTCAAGTGCTCAAAGGAATGAGTAAGCAAATAAAATAATATTATGCCAGAATTAAAAAAGAATTTTACAGCCGGGAAAATGAACAAAGATCTCGACGAGAGATTAGTTCCTAATGGTGAATATAGGGATGCCATGAATATTCAGGTTAGAACAACTGAATCTGAAGATGGAGCTGGTAACGCTGGTACTATACAGAATATACCTGGTAATAAAAAGATAGCAGAAGCAACCTTAGTTGAACCATATGTTAATATAACAACCGTTCCTAATAAAACCACTGTTATAAGTAGTATAGCAGATGAAAAAAATAATAAAGCATATTTCTTTATAGCTGGACCAAGCTTAGATTCTATATTACTAATACCTAATCAAATAGATAGCGAAAGAGTTTTTATAGACACAATAATGGAAGTAGATACTGGTACGGGTTCTGATATACCTCAATCATTTCCAGTTGTTGTTGATAGATGGTGTGTTTTAAACACTAAACAGGGTGTTTTTGGTAATATTGCTACGCCTAGTGGTCCATTTCAAGAGTTTACAGTTGCTGATGGTAGTAAGTATAGAATAGGTATGTCTTTTGAACCTATAGATACCAATGGTGATTTACAAATTCTCAATATTAATTCAGGTGACACGACACCAACAGTTATACAAAATATAATAGGTGATGTCATAACACTTAGAGATCAAGTTAATGTAACGTGGACTGGTGTTGCTTCTATAATATTTAGAGCACCTAGAGTTTTGAACTTTAGTAATACAACTAGAATAACTGGTATAAATATACTTGGTGATATGTTATTTTGGACAGATGGTATAACGGAACCTAAAAAAATAAATATAAAAAGATGTAAAGCTGGTTCTAGATCTTCTGAAAACGGTGTTGTAGCTGCAGATTGGTTAAATCACACTCAACTTAGATTAAAAAATCCATACGACAACGATGAGTTAGTACCATGGTTGTCTTACGACGAAGATGGTGATGGATCCGTAGAAGCTGATGAAATAGGATTAGAAACATCTTTAGCTAGATCAGTAAACAACGATCTAAGAGAAGAACATATAACCGTTATAAGAAAAGCTCCTACTTATGCACCAACATTAGACATGAGCGATACTATTAGAGAAGGTGTTGTTGTGGTAGAGGGTTATTATTTTAATTTTACACTAGCTGGTTCTGATGAAGGAATGATACTACCTGGTGATGAGGTTTCTATTGATGGTGATAATAATGTTGACAACGATCAAGGAACTTTTCCTTCTGGATTAGGGTGGTTAGGCGGTGATATAGTTACATGGAAAGAAGAAGCGGCCACATACAATGGCGCGTTTATCACAGTTAAAATCAATGAGTACAATGGGGAAACAGGTGACATAGAATTTACTATCGTATCTATAAGTGATAATTTAATAGCACCAAATGCTGATGTCGCTGGTACCGGTTACTGGACAGTTAGAGTCGAGGAAAGAAAACCATTATTTGAATTGAAGTTCGTTAGATTTGGTTGTAGATACAAGTACGAAGATGGCGAGTATTCTAGTTTTGGTCCTTGGTCTGAAATAGCTTTTTTAGCGAGTAAATTCGATTATGACCATAGGAAAGGATATAATCTAGGTATGACCAACAACTTAAGAGAATTAGTTGTAAAAAACTTCATACCACACCAAAGAACTAGAGGTGGCGACGTTGTAGCCGTGGATATACTGTTTAAAACAGCTGGATCTCCAAATGTATATAGTGTTAAAACTATAACTAGAGGAAAAGATCCGGAATGGGACTTGTTTGTTCCAGGTGATTTTTCAACAGAAATGTTGACAGGTGAGCTACGTATAACGTCAGAAATGATCCATAGAGTGATTGATAAAAATCAACTTCTTAGATCTTGGGATAATGTGCCTAGATTAGCTAAAGCTCAAGAGGCGGCGGCTAATAGAATAATTTACGCGAACTATCTTCAAGGTTATGACATAAAAGATTCTGTAGGTATAAAACAAACACACTTATCTTATGAGATTTTAGATGGTAAAGGCAGGAAATCCATAAAGTCCATAAGAGAATATAGGTTTGGTATGGTATTTGGTGATTATTATGGTAGAGAAACACCTGTTGTTTCACCTGGTTATATAACAGGTGATGCTAGCGGTGAATTTAGTATGCTACAAGGTGATGCTACTATTGAAAAAGAGTTCGCTGCGTTTCAAAATAAATTTCAAGTAAAACAAGAGTGGAGTAATGCTATAAACGATGGGACACCAGATCAATGGATGGAGTATGTTAAGTATTTTGTAAAAGAAACGTCAAACGAGTATTACAACTTAGTAATGGATAGATGGTATGATGCTGAGGATGGCAATGTTTGGTTGTCATTTCCCTCGGCAGACAGGAATAAAGTTGATCTTGAAACCTACTTAATATTAAAAAATGAACATGGTAGTAATATACCTGTAATAGAAACAGCTAGATATAAAATTATAGCAATAGAAAGTGATGCACCTGACTTTATAAAATTAGATCCTAGATTTATGGGTAGAGTAAGAATAGGTTCTGATGATGGTTATGCATCGCCAGGAAACGCAGACGATCCAGAGTTGGACTCATTGTTTCCCACAGAGTCTTATGATCCAGAATCTGATTCACCAGCAAAACTAATGGGTAACGAAAGAAGTATAACTTTTGCAACAAACTTTAACGGTATACTTAAAGGGCATAATTTATCAGTAGCTGATAGAACATTAAAGTGTCGTATATGCGCTGAAAACGCAGCTGGAGATGAAGCTTGCGCTAAAAACTGGCAAACTGTTTCATTTCATTACACTAGTGATAACAATGACAATGTTGGTGTAGTTAGATGGCAAAACCCAATGGGTGAAGATGCTGATATGATAGATAGATTTACTACAAATTTTTCGACAGGTGCAGTTGGACTAAGGTACTACATGGAATTTCAAGAAAATGTAGTTTTAAACCAAGCTGAATTTGATGGTAGATTTTTTGTTAAAGTACAAAAGGACGATGTTCTTAGTAATCGTGTTTTAAAATTTAGTAGTGGTAGTACAGATTATGATAGTATTGCAAGTTATCAAATGGCTTATATTGAAACTACCGGTGATCATCCAGCCTCAGACTCAGGTGCAGATGTTGAAGGTCCATATACTAATTATACTTGGCAAGATGATAATATTGCACCTTCTTCGGGTCTTATCTCGCCCTGGCACACTACTGACGGAGTTGACACGACTGGTAATGTTTTTGGTAATAATTGGGAGAATTTTAATTGGGTAATGATTGAGATGATGGGGATGGGTTGTGAACCAGAAGCTTCAGGTAATGTTGAAATGGGTTTAGCTACCAGAAAGTTTTGGAATTGGTTTAAGGATACCTCGTATGATAACACGGGTACCAAACTATTTATAGATAGTGCTAGAGCTAGACATCTTAGAATATTTGGTGGTTGGTGTGGTAATTGTGATGAGTTTGATGGAACACCTGATAACTTCTGTACTGAAGACGGTATAAAAAATCCAACATACTACCAACCAACTGGAATAGACCCTGGTCAATTAATGTATTTAGATGGAGACTATGACGTAAACCCAACAGGTGATGAACTAGGAAGAATAGCTATATCACTAATACCATATATTGATTGGGACTGGAGCAACAGTCCCGTTGAACTTGCGTTTATGCAACTAATGACAACAGAGGGCACAATGTTTAAGTTTAAGGGAGATCCCGGTGGAGAGGATGGTGATGGACATCTATATAAAATTGTAGCTAGGGGAGGACCACTTAATGCAAATATGGACTATGGAGGAGGTGGTGATATTGATTTTTGGAAAAAGGAGCATACTAGAAATATGGCTAGAACAGCACAAGGAGGACCGAGTAGTGACTCTGCTAATGGTCTAAGCGAAGCTTTGTACTTTGAAAACGGTAACACTGTCAGCTTGTATAATAGTGGTCAAGATTTGTATTATAACATCTCAAGTGATGATTGGACCTATCAACAACCAAACATAGATAATGCACAAACGATACAAAGTAACGGCCAAATGTTATTCAACAACTATTGTAGAGCTGATGAATCTGGAAACTGGAATAATTCAGGAAATGGTTACGGAGGTGCTGGTAGTATTTGTTGCAATGGTAGTGGTAATTACGATTGCTCAGGTGGACAAAGTAGTAGTAGTAATGGTTGTAAGTGGTGCGTATCAGAAGATACGTTCTGCTTTAGAACTGGTTTTAGAGTTGAATTTAGAAGATGTAATCAAGATGGAACATTAGTTGTCCACGAAGAAAATGGACCAGGAGGAGCTGGTGTAAATATAAATGAATGGGATCCTAGAGCTGAGGTAATGCATGATGGTAGAAGTTGGACCTACATACAAATATGGGGTAAAAGTACTAATCCTGGTGAAAAAATTGTACCAACAGCTGATGCTGCGGTGTGGGAGACTGAACCAAAAGAAGATGTTGGATTAGATTTATACTACGAGGCATCTAATGCTATACCAATGGTTTTAACCAGTGAAAATACCGTTGATTACGTACCTTATAACTGTATAGTAACCCAGGAAAATCCAGATGGTACATTTAATGATATATCTGATCAAGGTTGGCTTGAGTATTATGTTTCAGCAATTGGATATGTAGGTGATAGACCAGTGTTAGAGATAAGAGATACTAATTATAATGAATTAGCTGAAGACGATAATGGATGGGAGGGAACAGATATAGATGGTTCTGACTTATTGATTGGACAAACATTAGTTTTTCACCATAAAGACGGCACGAAAACTAGATCAACTATAACAGGTTATTATTTACCTGTTGGAACAATTAGTAACATGTCTGAAACGGTTTATGAACTTGCTAACTATAGAACAGGTTACTACGCTATAGACCCCGATGTTTGGCAATACCCGGTTGACTTAGGTTGGAGTAACTGTTGGTCGTTTGGTAATGGTGTAGAATCAGATAGGATAAGAGATGATTACAACGCGTTACAAATAGACAACGGTGTTAAAGTATCTTCATCTTTTGATAACTATGGCGAGGAATTTAAATCTAGCACAATGATATACTCTGGAATTTTTAACGCTATATCTAGTGTTAATAATTTAAATGAGTTTAATATGGCTGAAAAAATAACTAAAGATTTAAATCCATCTTACGGTTCTATACAAGCTTTAAAAACTAGAGATACAAATCTTGTAGCTTTCTGTGAAGATAAAGTTTTACAAGTAACCACTAATAGAGACGCTTTATATAACGCTGATGGTAATCCGCAGTTAATATCAACAAATAGAGTTTTGGGTACAGCTGTTCCGTTTGGTGGAAACTATGGTATATCAACGAACCCAGAATCATTGGCTGTAGATCAATTTAGAATTTATTTCTCTGACATGCAAAGAGGTGCGATACTTAGATTATCAAATGATGGTATCACGCCTATATCATCTATTGGTATGAAAACCTACTTTAGAGACCACTTAAAGAAAACTGATCTTATAATAGGTTCTTTTGATACTGTAAACGGTGAATACAATTTAACGTTAGATTTTAAACAGAGCGAAGGAACTAATGATGTAACAATATCATACAATGAGGACTCTAAAGGTTGGGTTAGTTTTAAATCTTTTATACCAGAGTCTGGATTATCAGTAGGTGGTAAATACCTAACAGCTAGACAAAATAAAGTATATGAGCATTATGTTGATATAAAAGACACTGAAATAGGTAGTCCAACTATTGGAGAAGTTATCAATAGAAACACTTTTTATGCTGAACCTCCATATACGTTTGATAATATGGAGAGCAGTTATACTCCATCCCATGTTTCATTTATGTTTAATGACATGCCTGGTTCTGTTAAGGTTTTTAACACTATTAATTACGAAGGTTCTCAAGGTAAAGTTGTATCACTTGTAGATGGCACTAGTGATCCAGAGTGGCCAAGTGGTCCACAAACACCCAACGGTGTTGCTTTCACGATGCCGTATAACTCCGGCGACGGCGAGTATTATAATTTGACATCAAAAAGAGGTTGGTTTGTAGAAACTATAAAAACAGATCTATCTTTTAAAGGTGCTATTCAAGAGTTTAAAGATAAAGAGGGTAAATGGTTTAATTACATATCATCTATTAAAAGAGGTAATATAAATGAAAACCCTTTTAACGATTTAAATGAATTTAGTGTTCAAGGGTTAGGTACAATTAAAGATATTAGTGGTACCGATCCAAATATACAACAAGTTCAAATATCTATTAATAGCGATATGATAGATAACTCGTTAAACCCTTATTCACCGTTAGCCGACAATAACCAATAAATATGGCAGTAGGATATACAATAGTAAGCGTTCCAGTCACAGCACAATCAGCGACATATTGGTCTCAGACTGATGCTGGTTCAGTTAGTACCGTTGGAACTAACTATTACTATGGACAACCGTCTTATAATTACAATCCAGATGGAACAATAGACTATGGTGATATTCCTTTAAAATTAATAATAGAACCACAGAATCCAACAGAAAGTGCTGTTTCAGCTGTTGAGTTCACTATGGCTGGACAAGATTATGATGAGGTCGCACAACAAGAACCACTAAATGGTTTTACGTGGTTCGCTGGTAACAGTAGTGAATCATGGCCGTTACCTGAAAATATAGAAAAGGTTCAATTTTGGGATAGTGGTGTTCCAGGGCAAGTTGGAAATACTGTCGTTGTTTACGCTTGGTTGAATCCTAACTTTTCTGTTCCTTATAATGACGTTGAAATAACATTAGATATAGATGGTGATGTAGTTCCAATAACTAGTACCCCAATAAATCCAGCTCAAATAGAATTTTTAAGTTGTCCTTATCAAACTGGGCCAGATAGCGCTGGATACAACTTAACTGGTTGGTATAGTGGCTGGCCTAATGTGATAAGTGACTACGTGACATATACCATAACGAATCCTTGTACTGATTGTTTTGAAAGTAATTTAGATTATGTAAATGGTGTGCCAGGCTCTGGTTCTGTTAATAATGTTTTACTGGGTTTAGGTAGTATTTGGACAAGCTCAGTGTTTGAGATACCATTCGCAAATTCGTCTACTACCCAAGAGAGTTGTTGGACTATAACACTTGATCCATACTCAACAAACGGGGTGCCAACCGGTAGTCCAAGTTGCACTGTGTGTCAAACAGCACAAGAGCCACCAGAACAAATAATTTATGGATGCATGGATGATGGTGGTACCGCGGCTGGTGGTACTTGGGCAACACCTTTGTATCCAGGCATCTCCGCGACGAATTTTGATGAAAACGCAACAAATCATATGCAGTCAACGTGTGAGTACCCAGAAATACAAGGATGCACGGATCCAAACGCTTCCAACTACATGTTTCTTGCGACGGAAGACGATGGTAGCTGTATATATCCTTTTCAAAACGCTCAAGGTTACATGAAGATCAGTGTTGTAGTTGAGGCTTGTAGCAACCTTACAGTTTGTTCTACTTTAAGACCTCGTGATGCTCAAAAAAGAGTTTATAAACCAGATATAGGAATGTATGTTTATGCGAACGGGCCTGTCTCTACCACCATATACAACCCAGTAACAAACAATAATTTACATTACAAAACTCTTGATTGGTTAGAGAATATAAATTCAACCTGGGATCCAAGTCCCTGGACTAATGTGGCTTTAAGTAATATTCCATTCTTTTTAGAGGACGAGGAGAACCCAAATAACATAGTTACTGATGTATCGTTTGATGGTGGAATTGAACAGGCTACTTGGGTTCACAACGGTGATAACACCGGTTGCGATGGGGGTGTTTTTAACACTGAAAGTGGAGCTGATGGTTTATTCTCTACTTACGTTGATAGTGGTGATCTATACAATATAGGTGGTCTTAGTAATGCGGACTGCGACTGTGACAATCCCACTTCAGCTTGTGATGGTTTTTTTAAAATTGCTGAATCATGTAATACGATGACTTGGCAAGTAGACCCTGATGCCGCTAGCCAATATCAGGCAGTAGTTAGCTCTTGGAATGTTACACAGCCTTCTCCTTTAATGGAATTTTTAATATTGCCAAACCCAGGTTATACTTTATCTAGGCACAATTTGTGGGTTGAAACTCCTCCGGCTAATGCCGATGATCCGTCCATAACTGGTTTACCGAACCCAAACTGGACAGGTGTTCCAGATGGTTTGCTTGAAAACTATCAAAACGTACAAGTCTCGTGGGGTCATACGAGTTACAGTAGACCAGTGGCATCAACAAACGAGGAACTTCTAGATGTTAGCCCTAGTAATATTTATGGAACTAGCATTCCTGAAATACCTATAGATCCAGAAGATGAGGCCCTTATAGGATTCCAACCCGGAGTTGGTAATACCATTCCTTTTGGAGATCAATGGTACAGTCCTTATGCTTCAGCTGGACCAACTCCATTAACACGCGAGTTTAATTACGCTGGAGGTTTAGTTGAAAGTGATGGAATTCCATGGGTAGTTAATAATATAGAATACACAACTTGTGCCAATTATTTGGGTACAACTTTTCCATCCAATGTTGATAATCCACCTCCACTAGCTGAAACATCATCTACAGAAACTAGTACAGTACTTGGTAATGCGTTTAGCGCTTTTAATGCTACTGGATCAGCATTTGTAGTAACAAATTTAGATCAGGTTAGTGATCCGGAAAACTACGGGTTTTATTCTAATTATCAATGTTTGAAATCCTATTCATACAGTGGCGGGAATCAATATAATTGGCGTGGAAATATACGTCTTATGGACACTATGTACTCGGGGTCTGATCCGCTAGAACCATACGTAACCGAGTCAAATTTTTCTGTTTCTGGGTATGTGTGGAAACCTCATGTTCCAGATGGTTACGGTTGGACCCCTCCAGGTAACCCCGATAATAATCCCCAGTACGAACATATCACTGGAACAGGGCGGTGGGAGTCGAGTCCAGAAACCTGGTTTAATGAAGATGAAATAGATCCTCAAACTTACGAGGGTAACGCTGTTAAAGTAAGTTTTGCCACACGTTTTAATTTATCTTTATTTAATACCGGTGTTAGGCATTTAGTGGTAAAAATAAGAGGCAAAGCAATGCCATGCGAGACGTGTGGTGAAAATAATACCACTTTTAATGAATCGATAACAGTAAGTAATGATTAAAAAAATATTATGGCAGTAAATTATATATCATCTCCAGTAGTTGTGTCTGTTAATGCAAATAGTATTTTTTCAGAGAATGATTTTTTTCCAGAAAATGTCGGTGGACAACCTGACGGATTGGTTGATGGTTTAACTGGTACTGGCGAGGTATCTAAACTTGAATTTAGAATATCACCAGCTAATCCCGCTACACATATTGTTTTGGCTAGTGATTTTACTTTTGCTGGTCTAACACCTAGTTTCGAAGCTAATGAGGTTCTTTGGCCCGTATCTGAGACTCCTACTGATCAATATGAATACGTCCACATTAAGTATTACGGAGCAAACGTAGAAACAACAAATGCCTTAGGAAACTCACAGCTAATAATTCCTCCACCTGGTATAGAAGATATCGTAATACTTGACAGTACTAATACTACTAGTTATGAAAATGGAACAACTACAACTCCTCCAACTGATAACGAGGTTATTGTTCAGTGTAAAATAAGTGATGATTATCCTATAGGCACGACGAATATAAATTTAATACTAGATATTGATGGTGATGCAAGGTTAATACCAACACCATATGAACCAAATGAGCTAATTATAACGTGTGAATTAGAGGGAGCGAATTGTAATGCAAATATTGTATCTATATATCAGAATATTTATAACGGGGTAGATCCTAATTGGGGTGGTGGTAATTTTTGGGAATGGGAGCAAATAGAAACAAATAATCCTAAAATAGCAAAAATAAAAGCAACAGGTCCACCCAATAACACAGATGCACCAATAAGAACATTTGACTCTTTTACACCATTTTTAATAAGACCAGATGATGGTTATTTAGTTGGTAGAATGTTTTGTGAGCTTATAGACCCTTCAACAGCTGAACCGGTTGATTGTGGTAATCAATCTAGACGACCTTATTTACATAGAAAGAGTTTTTTTGGTGGCAACAACTTGGCAGATATTTCTTTTAATATGATAAATAATCAAACAACCAATATAGCTATATCACTTTTTGAACAAGACGAAGCACAAGCTATATTAGATAGTTACTTTCAAGATTATTTTAGCTTTGTATTAATAGCTAATGAGGGTAACATACAGCCTGGTGATGAGTTACCTGAGTTGTACATGGGTCCTTCAATTATAGATACTGATGGTGATGGGGTAGGTAGTCCTATACTTTTTTCTGACGGAGGTCAAGGTCCACATGAGATGAGTTTTTTTGGTAGAACTATAGGATGTGACAATCCCAACGTTATAACATATACCGATAATAGTGCGAGTATAACGCAATGGGCTAGTTGGGATCATAATGAGACTTACTTATATTGGGAAACTGCACAGTGGATTGTTCCACCGCTTTCAAATATATCTAATCCTATTACAACAACACCTCTTACGCTTCAGATGGTCAATAATCAAATAGCATACAACATTAATAACACATATCTTAATTATTTCTATCAAGACCAAGCTTCATTTTGGGGACCTAGAATAGATTTTATAGACACAAAACAGGATTCCTGGCCTTTATTGATGTCTAGCTTAGACGTAGGCGGTGGAAATAACGTATGGTCAATATATGAAGCTGTTAATAATGCTGGTGGAACCTTTGAGGCTCTACTAGCGGGTAACGGGGTTTTGATTGATTTAAAAGGATTAGACGGGTGGAAAAATATGAATAGTGATATAAGAGAAATAAAAATTAAAATTGAAGTAAATAACCCGAATCTCTTGGAGCAAGACGTGGATACAGCAACATGGACTTCTTCTATAATGATTGATAATTAATAAACAAAAAAATGGCAACATATACAACAACTAATACAACTAACGACACAGTAAGCGAAGTGATGTCTAATAACAATTCTATAGAGGTTATTGGACTAAACGGAACCGTGGTTAAATGTGAAAAAGTGGAAAATGAATTTGGTAATAAAATAAAATTTTCAATATATGGTAGATCAATAAAGGGTAAATCTAAGATTGTTGGTAGACTAACTGTTGATGCTGCATCTAATAAAAAGTTTATTAAAGCGCCTGGTCTTAGAAAATCAACATCAAAAAGAACTAAAAACACGCCTAACTCATTGACAACTAAATTAAGATCAATAGAAAAAGACCCTAATGGCAACGTGATTAAGTATGTCTACGATTTAATATATAAAGCCACTGAAAACTCTAGTATTTCATCTGGTTCAGACTACACTATGACTAACGTTTCAAGTAGAGATCTTGTTTCTATAAAAACAATTATCAGGGGTATAGACAGTATTGATTGTGGGAGTGAACTCATTAAATCCTCTACGCAAACAAAAACTTTAAAGATCAAAGGACATCCAAAAGCAACTGTAATTATTGTGACAACAACATTTATAGATTCGGTTGACGCAGATGGTAAGGATGTTGGTTCTATTGAGGAGGTAACAACACCAATCGTTGAATCAAAATACGCTAAACCAGGTAATGCAAATTATAACATTGAAAACACACAGATTAACTCGCCTATTGGAGAAGTAAGAGCCATAAGGGCTAACCTAGGGGTAAGTGGTCAATATATTTTAAAACAAAAATATCCAGGAGTAAGTTCTACAACAAGACATGGTATACATGTTTTTCCTAACGCGATAACAGATCGCTTTCCTGTTAATAAATATAGTAAGCTTGATGGATGGAAAGATTTTGTTCCTACCGTTGGTTATAATGGAGCTTACAGCAAAATAATAACTCAATATGTTAATCCTAGATTAACTCTATCAGCCACAATAAGTAACACAGGTACCGGTGGCTCTAGAACTGTTTCGTTAAATGGTGTTTCTATGACAGGAAGTAATAGTATAACCAGATATTATACTGGTAACTATAATAAAGGTCATATAAGTAGTAAAAAACAAAGACCTTTGGTTGTCAATGAGAGTTCTGGTCCACAATTAAATGGTGGTAGTAATTTAGAGTTAATATATGTAACATACACTGTTTTAGCTGATCATGCGATAGCTGCTGATAGAAGACCTAAGTTTTCACCAGGATCAGTTCTTCCAGATAACCCATTGAAAGTAATAAATAGTGATTGGTCAAATAGTGAAGCTGCTGAAAATGGTGGATGTATTCTAGATTTAGTTAGTTATAACACACCAGTTATATCGGCTAACGGAGGTACTGCTAATGGAAAAGCAACTATAGATTTAATATTTAAGGTTCAGAACTATGGAACAAAAGATGTGACTATGCACATAGATTTAGCTAACTTAATAACAATATCATAATATGGCAGAAGTAATAATATCGCTACCAGCACCATTGAACGCGTCAGTTCAAACAGGTGATATAGCTCACTACATCCCAGTTAACGTAACCACTGGTGGTTTTCAAACACATACTAATAACACAAATATAACAACTATAGGTACTATAAAACAAATAAGTTATCAAGACGGTGATGGAAATGCTGTTCCAACTCCAGATAACTTAACACTGTTTGGTGATGACCTTGGTTACACAGCTTTATTAACTTGTGACATAGGCAACTTAACACCTCTTCCATCGACGGAAGATTTTTTCTTTTTTAGTAAAGATAGAACAGTTAACGAAGCAAACGTAATGGGATATTATGCGGAATTTAAGTTTGTTAATGACTCTAGAAAAAAAGCTGAGCTGTTTTCAGTTGGTTGTGATATAGGCGAAAGTAGTAAATAATCATTAAAAAATGTAACTATATACTTAGTTAAATTTAATTAAATGGGTAAGTTACAGAAAATGCCAAATTTTGGTATTGGTAAAAACTTTGAGACAGCGGTTACTAAGCTAGAAAACGATTTAAAATCTATAGCTGATGGGTATAAGGTTGTTGCTGGAACAAAAGAAAAACCAATAGTAAATGATAATGATCAAATACCAATAGATCACTTCTTTATGGACGGTGTTTATATAAGAAGAATGACTATGTATCAAGGTTATTTGGTTATAGGGGCTATACATAAACACAAGCATATGTGTTTTTTATTAGAAGGACACCTAAGTGTAGCTAGCTCTTCTGGTGTTAAAGAATATGTAGCACCGTGTTATATAATATCAGAACCAGGAGAGAAGAGAATATTATATGCTCACAAAGATTCATATTGGTATAATACCCATAAGAATCCAGATAACATTGAGGATGTTCAAGAATTAGAAAAACAAATAGTAGCATTAAGCTACGAAGAATATAAAAAATATAAAGATGGCTTATAAACAAAATTCACCATATAAATTTTTAGGAAAATTAGCTAAAGGTATAGGTGGCGCTGTTGGTGGTGTTGCTGGTAAAATATTTGGCGGCGGCGGCGGTGGCGGCGGCGGCGGAATGGATCCCAATAAAGCAGCTCTACTTGGCGGTATAGCGGGTGGTCCAATGGGTATGTTAATGGGTAATAAACTAGCTGGAGGAAAAGGTATACCTTTTATTAAAAAACAACAGGGATACTCACCTTACACAAAACCTAAATCTAAAAGTCCTTTTAAAACAGATGCTATATTAGTTAAGGGAGCTGGAAAAGCGGCTTCGGCGAATGATACAGCAAAATACGCTATTATAGCTAAATCAAGAGCGTTTAGTGACATGGTTGATAGTGTTGAAAAAACAGTTAATAGATCTAGTGCTGCTCAACTACAAAAAGATACAACAAGAGCTAAGAGAACAGCTAGGGCTCACGATAGATACGGTGACTGGAAAGAAAGATATGATAGAAGAGAGCATGAGAGAGATAGACATAAGCAAAATAGAAGAGCTGCGAGAGATAAGCATAGAGAAAATTTAGGTAAGCCACCAACTCTATATGCTGAATACGGTTCTTATGACCCAACAGCTGATCACGGAGGTACTAATACTCAGGGATTATATCCTTATAATTACGATTAATTATGTCATTTATAGCGGTAGGTATAGGTCTTTCTGTAGCTGGTTCAGCTGTTAGTGCAATATCAGCTAACAAAGCTAAAAAGGAAGCAGAAAGAAAAGAGGCGAAAGCTAGAGAAGAAATGAATCAACTTAAAGATTCATATTCTCAACTAGACACTAGTAATCCATATGCTAACATGGAAAACACAATGGAGGATTTAACCATTGATCAAAGACAGTTTGATCTAGAGACACAGCAGTTAGCTCAAAGACAAGCAGGTCAAATGTCTGCGGCTAGTGAGGCTGCTGGTAGTTCCGGTGTAGCTGGAGTTGCCGCCGCTTTAGCGGCTGAAGGACAGATAGCTTCTCAACAAGCCGGGTCTAGTATTGGTATGCAAGAAAAAGAAAACCAAATGAAGGAACGAAATATGGCTAGAAACCTTCAATATAAAGAAAGAGAGGGCGAAGTGTGGTCTAGAAATGCTGAAAAAGATAAAGTAGGAACTTTACTTGGAATGTCTCAAGCTGAGACAGCGGCTTATAGAGAACAAGCTGCTGCTGCTGAGCAAGCCAAGTGGGATGCTATTGCTAGTGGAGTTGATTCCATAGGTAATATGTTAGTTCAACCGCCTGGTGCTGGTGGCATAAAACCACCAATGCCAAAAAAGCGTCCATCACCACCACCTGGTCCACCTTGCCCAGGTTTAGTATAATAAAATTTTATCATGAGTAGAGAAGATCAAGATCCAATAAAAAATACAATAGCTCAAATAGATTTAAGCAAGCATCCTAGCGAAGATCCGTTAGACTTGTTTGACCCTAAGTATCAAATGCAACTGCATGTTCAAAGGGTGTTAGACACGAATGGAGAGCTTCCAGCGTCAGAGTATGACAATTTATATAATCATATAAATGAAAGAAGATTAGAGTTTATAGATGGTGATAAAAAAACAAAAGCTCTTGTTACTAGAGATTTAAATGCAAAAGCAGAGGTCGTTAAAGAATATAAAGCTTTTAGACAAGATTTAGCGTCAGCTTTTAGTACCAAGCAACTAATGGCTAGATGGGCTGATGGAGAGCAAGGGCAAGCTGTAATGTCTTTATTAAAAGATGAACCAAGATTAGTGCAAAAAATATGTCCTGAAAACTTAAATTGCACAGATAAAGATGAGTTGGGTGTTATTATGCCTGATTTTAAAACAAAGTATGCAGCTGCTAAAAGAATGCGTAATGTGGAAAAACTATACGGTAATCCAAACCTAGCAGGTGAAGCTAAAACAGAATTGGATAAAAACATGGAAAAATTAAACACCGTGGTTGAGTCCGATGGTCAAAGATGGGTATCTATACCTAATCTAAAAAAAATGATAAGACTAAAGGATAACACAAGTAAAGATGTTTTGACAACTATGGGTAACAACTGGTTAGCTCAGTCTGCTAAAGTAAACCCAATGGATAATTTAGTTTTTAATCAAGACGCAGCAGAAAGACAAATAAGAGCTGGTGTTATTAAAAAGTCAACAAACAGACAGTCTTTAGCTTATGATGAAATGATTCCAGGTAGAATATTTTACGATGATATTATTGAAAAAATAATGAAGACCACGCCTTGGAAAAATCGTAAAGACGCAACAACAATAGCAAACTCTATAATCAATGACGGAAGATGGAAGAACCAATTTGAAGATGAATTAACTACTTATTACACAGGTTACTTAAAAAACCAGTGGATAATGGGTGAGCAAAATAGACCAAAACCAAAAGGTGTTAAAACTCAATCTGAAGTTGTAGCACAACACGAAAGACAAAATCGAATAACAATCGATGAAAAAAATAAGTACGTTCCAGGTAGCTTATAAAATAAAAATAACGGGTAACTAACGAAACAGTATGGAAGATAAAATATATATTTTGTCTGATGGCAGAGAAAAAAGAGTGTCACCAGATGAAGAAGCAGCTTTTCAAGCTGAATTAATAGACAAAGGTTTAACAGCGACTTTAAAATCTGATGAGTCGGGAAACCAAACAGGCTCTACAGGAGATGCGACTGTGGAGCAAAACAATACAGCATCGAATCAGGGGGTGATCCAACCTCAAAACAATCAAGCAAACATTACGGACTTACCTTTGGACGATGGTTCTTTGGTATCACAAGATCTTAAAAAGGGTTTAGAAAAACAACACGAGTGGTTTAAGCATCCTACGGTCAATGACATGATGCAAGTCGATAACACAACCGGTAAAAGTGCTGTTGATTTTAGTGGTCAAACTTGGGATAATAATATAACTAAATATCTTAACGAAAAATACTCTTGGACACAAGATAATCCAGAGGTTAAAAGTGTGAGTTTCAAGTCACCATATAATATAGCTGCTGCAAACGAAGATATAGTTGTAGATGTGGACGGTAAAAAGAAGAAGTTCAGATTTAACCACTACGACATGTTATCAGATGGTTCTGAGCCTGATCCAGAAAAATTAAATCAATTTCTAGAGGACATAAAAATATATATTGATAGAGAGGTTGATAGTGAGTACGAAGAGGTTACGGATAGAGAGATATTAGAAGCTATACCAATGAATAAGTTTTGGTTTGACAATAGAACTAAAAATAAAAATGATTTTGCAGACGCTTTAAATGAGTATCAAGGTGTACAAAAAGAGTACGAAGATGGTTTAGTTTCCATAGAACAACAAAAAGCAGCGGATTTTAAAAATGGTAAGTTTAAGTTCTCAGATGGTAGAACCATATCGTATGAAGCACTTTGGGACATGCGTACTAGAATGAGAGAAGCTAACTTATTTTTAAACGCTAAAAACAGATTAAAAGAAAAAATAAATCAATTTGGTGGAGAGGGTGAGTATGACGATTATCTATCTTCAAGATCATGGCAGTTTTTCAATAAAGATGATAGAAGGTTATATGAACTAGACAGATTCATTGAAACTAGAGAAGAAAAATATGGATTAGTTAAAGACCCTGATTTTGGTTCTAAAGATGACGCTATAAAAGAAAGAGAAGCTTTAATAACTAAATTAGGCTACAAACCTTTACTAGGTGAAGACGGCGAATTCGTTAAAGATAAACATGGTAAGCCTATTTACACTACGGAAAAAGATGGTGAACAACAAATAGTTGAACCAGAATTAGACTGGTGGTATCACGAGAATGCTGATGAAATATCAGATTTAGCTCACAACTCTAAAAGAGAGGATTTACTAAAAGGTAGAAGAGAATTATCTACTCAACTAATAGAAATGGCTAATGTTATTCTTGAAAACAGAGACGAGGTTGGTGAGGAAATAGCTTGGTGGAAAAGGCTAAGTGGAATTAAACCATTTGATATAAATCAAGACAGCTATAACAATGACATTCAAGCTATCCAAAGAATTGTTGAAACAGACGACTTCTTTGATTTATTAGATTACGATTTTGAACCAGGTGAATCACAAAATGCTATTGATAAATTTATCTTTGGCAAAGAAGATTTACCACATTATAAAGTTCCAACTGAAGTTGCTGGTAAAGCAGCGGCAGCACATAGATTCAATGATATACTAAGGAAATACAAAACCTATAATAGAGCTATTGAATTAAATGCTAGATTAGAAGATCTACCTCAAGAAGGTGTTTTAAAGGAATTGCTAGATAAAGCTTCTCAAAGTTTGTTTCAAACAAATTTAGGTGGTGATGAAATGACTAGAGATCAAACAGACGAAGTATTCAAACAAATATTAAAAGATGATTTAGGTGTTGTAGAAGATCTTGATCAATATAAGGGTTCAACTGGTAGAAGAATAGTTGAAGGTATTTCAGACGTTGGAGCTGGCATGTTACCTATATTAATAGAGGTCGCGGTTCTTATGACTCCACTTCGTGGTGCCGTTGCTAGAGGTAAGTTGGTGCAATGGGGACATAGGTTAACACGAGGTCAAGGATTCGCTACTAAACACGCGGTTAACACAGTTTTAATTCCTTCCATAGCTACAACTTTAGAGTGGTCAGCAGCAGAGGGTTTAGGTGAATGGGCAACTGGAGGCGCTTGGAAAGGTCACACGCTTACTTATAATAGAGAAACAGAAAGTTTTGAAATGAACCCAATAACGCCTATGGCTTTTGGGATAGGTACTAGTGTCACAAGAGCTTTTAACAAAGCGATGTGGGATAAAGCTGTTAACAGTAGTTATAAGGATGTAGTAACAACAGCTAGATATTTAAATCAAGCATCTGAAACATCTTTAGGTAGAATAGTTTTACCACCAATAGAAGCAGCGGGTGGTGGTACAGCAGCGGCCGTTACGTTAAATTTTGCTGAAGCGGTTAACCTATTGATCAAAGAGGGACAAATAACAGATGAGAACTTTAAGAACCTAACAGACTTAGAACAATTACTTTATACAGCATCTTTCTTTTCAATAATGAAAGGTAGAGAAACGTTTAGTTTAAGAGGTGCTAAAGCTGTTATAGATAAAACCCTATTTGGGATAGATCCTAAGCAGCAAATATATTTAGATGCTGCTAAAAGATTAAAAATTAAAGCAGATAAAAACGATCAGTATTTAAACGAAAAGGGTTTAACGGAACTAGAAAGTAAATTACTTGAAAACATAAAGAACGATAAAAAACTTAACGAGAAACAAAAGAATAAACAAACTCTACAAGTAAAAGAAGATATACGAAATCTGCGTATATATAATCAGCTAGTTGAATCTAAAGCAACTGTACTAAAAGACAAGCTAAAATCAGATGATCTAAGCGCTAGGTTTGTAGACGCACAGAACAAACAATCCGTGATGAATAGAGTTAAAGAAGGATCGGAGACATATGAAGATATGGAGGCTTTAGGTAAATTAACTGAAGCTGAATACTTTGAAGTGTTGTATAGAGCTGGAGTAAACCCTAGCTCTTCTTTAGGTATTAAATTAGAAAAATATTATGATTTCTTGCGAAACACTGTTGAACAAGCTAATGAGTTAGGTGGTGGTAAAAGTTCTATTGGTAGTCCTGAAAGAATAGATTTATTTTATAAAAACTCTCAGTACTACAGAAACAGCAATTTGATTGAAGGTTGGAAAACGCAAATAAAAGAAGATGAAAATTTAAAGCCAGTTCTTGAGCCAAGAATAAAACAACTTGAAAATACGCAAAAAGAATTATTAAACAATATAGTTGAATTATTACAGAAAAGTGCAAAAGACTTTGGAAAACAACTAGATGGGGAAATAAAACTAAAAACAATATTAGCTGAAAGACTAGGAGCCGATATATACAAACTTAATAATACTAGATTTTATCAAGCATTGAGAATAAACGCTAGAAAAAAGTTTAAACCAAAGTTTGATGCTATTGATAAATTAACAAACCCAGAAAACAAAGCAAAAGCCTTAAAGAAACTTCAATCACAAATTGATAATTGGATTAAAAAACAAAGAGGAGCAACAGCTTTTATACGCGGAAATCAAATATACATTAACATAGATGCTATGCGTAACAATAGGAGTAACACTGAACTCAGTCACGAGTTGTTGCATTTTGTTTTCCGTAAAATTTTTAAAACTAAAAAAGGTAATATATCAAGAAGTGGTAAAGAAGTTATAGATTTAATGGTAAATAATTTAATCCATAAAGATAGAAACACGCTTGAAAAAGCCATGGAAGAAAGAGGTTACAAGGAAAATGGCAAGGTTAAAAATAGTAACTACGAAGAATACATAACTGTATTAGGTGACTTATTAAAAACTGGTGAGATTAAAAAAACAAAACAACTTGACAATGTTTTCTCAAAATACTTTAATGGTTTATACAGACATATAGCTCCTAATGTTGGTAAGCAAGGATATGATAATATCAATATTACTGCTAAGAAAGGTAGTAAAGAATACCAAACTCAAGTTAAAAAATCTGCTAAATTACTTTATGATTTAATAGAATCATTTTCAACTGAAAAAGTTACCAAAGAAGATATATTAAAATTCTCAGATGCTCAAGGTGATGCAAATATAAAATACGCTGCATCGAAAAGTAATATTGAAGGATTGATAAATAAATACAATGGTAATATCAGTGAAATGATAAACAAAACCTTAAACAAGGATAAGGCTGGAAACGACGTAACTGATCTACAGAACGGTATATTTGGTCAAGAGGTTGCTCCAATAGTAAATTACTTAACAAATAAGTTGTGGAACCCTATTGTAAACAAAGGTGGGTTAACAACTAGAGATTTTAAAAACGAGGTTATAACAGATATAGCTATGTATGTTCTAACTGGTTTAGATGTTTCTAAATTAAAAAAAGGTGGACAAAGTCTTGATAGTCATGTATCTCAAATAGCGATACAAAGAGCACAGTCAACGGCTGAGAAGATGGGTATCGAAACTTCAGCTGATCTTGGTGGATTAGGTTTTAAATCAGAATTCTCAGAAGAGATATTAGACAAAATAGATTCTGGAGAAAAAACGTTTGACAATATTGATGGTAAAAAGATATCTAATCAAATAAAAACAGAACAAAACACCTCAACACTTTTAGACCAAATAAATCTAACAGGAAAACTTAATGAGTCTATAGACAACGCTGTTAAGAAAATATGGGGAACTGAACTACCTCAGATCACATCTAAGGAGTTTTTAAGTACTTTGGAACAACATTATGTAACTGAAGCATTTAAAGATGTTAAAAATGAAATAGGAACTGGAGAAAAGTATAAGAATTTTCATGAATCAAACTTTGATTTATTGTTTGATGGTATATTTGTAGGGGATCTAGTTGCTATGCAAAAAAGAGGTGACAATATTTTCGCTACTAAAGTTGTTAGATTAACCAACCAACGTAGTATTCAAAACGCTATTGATGTTGGTTTATTAGCTCCTTCTACTTTAAATAAAAGTGCCGCAGGAGTAGAAGTGTTTTTAAAGAATGGGGTTAAGTTAGAGTTAGATTGGGGTCAATGGAAAAATATAAAACCAGGTGATAAAGGTTATACTCCAGAGAAAGCTAAAAAAGATCAACAGTTAAAAGAACAGTTGAAGAAATCATACGAAGAGATAGTTAACAAAGGTAGACCAGAGCTAGAAACATGGATCGAACACTTTACTGGTGGAGATAGAATTGATGGTAGAAAAGATGCTTTAGTAAAAGCGTTAGTAAAAGTATTTAGTCATCAAAAAGCTAAAGAGTTATTAAAAATAGAGAACTCTGAGGTATTTGAAAAATACGAGAGTATTAAAGATTTAAAAAATCAAACTGTTGCTGAGAACGAACTAAGACAGATAATAGACTTAATAGATATAAATCCTAATATTAAGTTTCATAAAGAACCTTTAAACAAAGGTAAAGAAAACAAAAAAATAACCGAATCTAGTGAACGTCTTGAAGAAGGTTTAAGGTTGGTACAACTCATAGGTAGGAATCTACATAATGTTAATAGTATATTTACTAAAGAAAGCATCGAAAAAGGAAAACCGGAGTTAACAGACAAGTATAAAGATAAATTTTCAGATCAAGCTGTTATGGACGCTTGGGAAGTTTATCTTAGTGGTAAAATAAGGAATGCTCCAGAGAAAATATTAGATGCGTTAACCAAGCTTATTCCGGCTGGATCCCTTAGAACCAAGGGTTTAGAGCAGGTTATAATGAATATATTTGCTAAAGTTCCTGGTTTTAAAACCCTACAAGAATTTCAAACAGAAAAAGGTGGTAGACCTGATGTTTTTGGAGAATGGTTTGGTGAGTTGCTTGGTATAGAAGTTAAAGCTGCTGATGCTCAAATTGGTAGCATAACAATAAATAAATTAAATATTAGTACTGGAGAAATAGTTATAAACAAGGGAAAACATTACGAAGATATAGAGCAGTTTGAAAAAATGGTTAAAGAATCTCTAGATGGTTACAGGGATTTAAAAAAGTTTTTTAATCAAATAGCTGAAATAACAACAGACCCCGTTCACAAAAAAGTGTTAAAAGATTACAATGAAGCTGGAGACCCTATACCGGCTTGGGCGTATGAAATGGCTAAAAATAACGGGTTTTTAAAAAATATAACTAAAACAACTCTTGTAAATGAAAGATACATAGAGAATCATTATTTAAACTCTCAAAAATATAAATCTCAATATATATATCTAGCAGATAAATTTTTATTTTCTATAGGTGATAACCCAGGTATGTTTCCAAACGCACCAAAACTAAAAGCAGATGTTTTAGCTGTTTTTAGACCTGATGTACACTCTGTTAAAAGTAAATATGGTAAAGAGCATAATCTTGTATATATAACACCTAGGATACTTCCTAAAATAACAAACGTTGAAGGAAAAGGTGTTGAAATAATAACTAAGAAACAACAGCAAGAATTAGTTAATAAAACTAGTATTAAAGAAAACGAGAACATGAAGTTCTCTCAGAATTTAAGAGAGGCTCAAAAGAAAAAGAATACTATAATAAAAAAATACAAAAACAATCCTGAAGGTGTAGAGAAGGTTGGTATATCTGTTTTTGATTTTGATGCTACTGTTGCTCATAGTGAGAATTATGTATTTGCTGAAAAAGGTGGTAAAAAGAAAAAGATATCAGCAGAAGAATGGCCATTCGTTGGAGAAACATTAGCGGCTGAAGGTTGGAAGTTTGATTTTTCAGATTTCAATAAGGTTACGAGAGGTAAACCAGCTGAATACTTTGAAAAGATGAGAGAACGAATAGTTGAGTATGGACCTGAAAACGTTTTCATATTAACAGCAAGAGCACCTCAGAGTCAAAAAGCTATTCATGATTGGCTAAAAAGTAATGGTATAGATATACCATTAAAAAATATAACAGGACTAGGTGACAGCACTGGTGAAGCTAAAGCTAAGTGGATGTTAGAGAAAGTGGCAGAAGGTTATAATGATCTTTATTTTGTTGATGATGCTAGGCCTAACTTTGAGGCTGTTAGAAAAGTTTTAAAAGAGTTTGACGTTGATTCTTATATTATTAAAGCTGATGGAGAAATAAAGTTCAGCAAAGACAACAGTAAAGACTTTAACAAAATATTAGAGAAAAGATCTGATATAAAAGCTGAAGATATAGTAACTCGTCAAGAAGCTGTAACAAAAGGTAAGGACAAATGGTTTAATGAGGTAATACCGGCATCAGCTCAAGATTTTAGAGGCTTACTTTATAGATTCTTAAGCAAGGGTAAAGAAGGTGAAGCTGAAATGGAGTTTTTTAAAGAAGCATTATTAGATCCGTATTCAAAAGGTTATCAAGCTTTAAATGGTATAAAAAATAGAATATCATCTGAGTATAGTAAATTAATAAAGGATTCTAAAATAGATTTAAGAAAGAAAATCGAAGGAACAGACTTCACTGTGGACATGGCTGTCAGAATGTATCTGTGGAATAAAAACGGGCTTAAAGTTGAGGGTGTTGATCCTTATCAACAAAAAGTATTAACAGAGTATGTTAAAAGTAATCCAAAGCTACTTGACTTTGCTAATAAACTTGGCGCAATATCTAGAGCTAAAAATGGCTATGTTGAACCAGGTAAATACTGGATGGTTGAAAGTATAGGTAGTGATTTAAAGAACTTGGTTAATGGAGAATTAAGAAACGAGGCTTTAGGTGAGTGGATAAAAAATAAAAACGAAATATTTTCTGAAAATAACTTAAACAAAATAGAACTAATATACGGTCCTAGCTATAGAAAAGCATTGGAAAATATGTTGTACAGAATGGAAAGTGGTCACAATAGAATGACTGGTACAGATCCTGATGTAAATAGATTTTATGATTGGATAAATGGCTCTGTTGGTGCAACAATGTTCTTTAATACTAGGTCTGCTGTGCTTCAGACAATGTCTACTGTTAACTTTATAAACTGGAGCGATAATAATATGTTTGCGGCAGCTAAAGCGTTTGCTAATCAAAAACAATATTGGAAAGATTTTGCTTTTATATTTAATTCTCCAACACTAAAACAAAGAAGAGCTGGAATGGAAATAGATGTTTCGGCGTCAGAGTTAAGTAATGTTTTTGAAAAGGGTGGAAAAAATCCAAAGGCTATATTTAAATATTTAATTAATTTAGGCTTTACACCAACAAGAATAGCGGATAGTTTTGCTATAGCTTCTGGGGGTGCTTCAATGTACAGAAATAGGATAAATAAGTACATAAAAGAAGGTAAATCCAAGACTGATGCTGAAAAACAAGCGTGGTTGGATTTCCAAGAAATATCAGAACAAACACAGCAGTCGTCTAGACCAGACTTAATATCAGCACAACAAGCTGGCCCATTGGGACGTTTAGTTTTAGCTTGGCAAAATACACCAATGCAATATACTAGGTTAACCGAGAAAGCGTTTAAAGATATTAAAAATGGTAGAGGTGACACAAAAACAAATGTATCAAAAATAATATACTATGCCGCTATGCAAAATGTAATGTTTAGTTCTCTTCAGCAGGGTTTAATGTGGACGATGTTTGGTGATGATCAAGAAAAAATAAAAGAGGGAGAGTTAAGGGTTTTAAATAATACTTTTGATACGTTTCTTAGAGGTACTGGTGTTTACGGTTCTGGAGTGGCGACTCTTAAAAATGTATTGATTCAATGGGAGATGCAGAAAGACAAGCCATATGGACAAGATAGTCCTGAAAAAGTTGTTTTAGAAGCTCTAAGTTTATCTCCACCGATAGGTAGTAAAACAAGAAAACTGGTTAATGCTTATAATACGTTCAAGTATAACGAGGGCGTAGGAGAGCAACTTGGGTTTAGAATTGAAAATCCTGATTTTCACGCTTTAGGTAATATAATAGAAGCTACAACAAACCTACCAGTTGCTAGAACACTAAATAAAGCTAACAATCTTGAGGAAGCTATAACGGGTAATCATGAGATATGGCAAAGAGTAGCCTTGTCGTTAGGTTGGAATAAATGGAATATAGGCATTGAAGATCAAGAACTAGAAGAAGCTAAACAAAGAGCTAAAGACAAGAGAAAAGAAGAAAAGAAAAAAATAAAAGAACAAAAGAAAATAGAAGAGCAAAAAGCTGAAGAAGAAAGAAAAAAGAAAGAAGGTATAAAAACAATTACGTGTTCCGGAACTAGATCAGATGGTCAACCCTGTAAGTTAACAACTGAAACAAAGGCTGATACGTGGCTATGTCCTCATCATGCAGAATTTAAAGATGGTAGTGATAGAGATGGTGATGGTATTAAGGAATACCAGTGCACAGCAACAACTGGATCTGGTAAGAGATGTAAGAATAAAACAGAGAATAAAAACAAGAAATGTTATGCTCACCAATAAATGTGTAATAATATAATTATGGCTTATAAACAAAAGGGCTGGAGCCCGTATACTAAAAAAGATTGCAATTGTTGGAGTGGTTACAAAAGAGTACCTGGTACAAAACCATGTGCAAAAGGTAGTTGTGAGAAACCGTCACCCATGAAAAGCAATGAACCTAGAAGAACAACAAAAGGTAAGGGTCGTAACTTTAGAACAGTAGAAGAAGGCGCTGGCATGACATCTAAGGGTGTTGCAGAGTACAAACGTAAAAACCCTGGTAGCAAACTACAAACAGCTGTAACTGGTGATGTTAAACCAGGTAGCAAAGCTGCTAAACGTAGAAAATCATTTTGCGCTAGATCAAAAGGTTGGACTGGTGAAAGAGGTAAAGCCGCTAGAGCAAGATGGAAATGTTAAACTTAATAAGTAAATATGATAAATTGGATTAACTCCTGGAAAGCGGGTAATAAAAAAGAAGTATACGAGATAAATTTTAGATTAGGAACATGGACAATATTTGAAATGATGTATTGCCCTTGTTTTAAGTGTGAAAAGAAAGGTAAGTGCGCTCGTTTTAGATTTATGGTTCTTAACTTTGGATTTGAAATATAATGTGTCCTTGTCCAATATGTGTGACAGCAATAGTTCTTGCGGCATGTAGTTATAGATTATTGAGATGAAATGGACCGGTAGAGAGTACTGGCATTATGACGTAAAGACTTACTATTGGGAGTCGGGTGACACAGATGCTATTTGGATACCATTAGGCGGGGGAGTTATAGAAGGGGTTACAACTGATCCCTCCTTGGCTTATGCTAAAGAATATTTTGTTGCTCCCTACTCAGGTGAAGTGATAAAAATAGTAACAGGTGTTGGGGGAGCGACAGCTGGTAACATAGCATACACTTTTCACAAAGATGCTAGTGCTAGTGTTGTTGGTACAGGTGTAACAACTAGTACTTTTAGTGGAACAGGTGGTTCTGAGAGTTCAACGGTTTACCCAGTGGATTGGCAATTTGACATGTTTGATAAAATATTCATAAAGGCGAATCCAAGTGCGGTTAAGTTTTACTATAACTGTACAATAGTGTATAAATATATAATAACGTAACATGGCTTTAACAGACAAGAAATATACTAGACTGTTTTCTACCGGTGGTAGTGATGACGATAACGTATCAAGTGATTTAAAGAATAAGTTTAAGGCGGATTTTGATGCTAACAATTATCTTAAACTTCCAAACATGAATGGTACATTATCTCCCGTTTTACATATACTACAAAATCTGACTGAAGAAATAGATTATCTTAGAACAGAGATATCAACCAACAAAGATAAAACTGGAATATCAAATTCTCAAGCAAGTGCCATTACAGCTAACACGGCTAAGACAGGGATAACGTTACAGGAGCAGAAAGATATTTCTAACAATAAAGCAGAAATAGCAAATAATGTTTCTGAGATATCAAATAATAAAAGAAGTATAGTATTAAATAATGCGGCTGCAATAAACGTGGGTGCTTATCCTCCTTTACCACCTTTTGCACAATTAGGTACTACTCAGAGCCACGGGTCTGAAATAGTTTATGACAAAATACAAAAAAAATATTTTCTAAATATTTATTACGTAGAAGACATACCAGGTTTGGGTGGTAAGAAAGGTCAAAGAATAATAAGAACAGGACAAGTAGAATTAATATAATATGGCTATATATAAAAATATAACAACAGCCGCGGTTCAATCACCGCTTATAGCTATTGACACTAGGAAAGTGGAGAGTATGTCTGGAACATCTGGGAGTATAAGAGTTATAAAAATGGCTAATTATGGTTCTAACAAGTTAAAAATAAAGTTGTACTACGAAGATGGTAGCGCAAACAAATTTTACATATGGAAAGGTGAAATACCAGTTGATACAAGTTTAGATATTGATGATGTTAGTTTTAGTAGTAATAGGTACAAATTGATGATAGATACAACTGGTAGTACATCTCCAAATCTAACAGTAATAATTAAATAAATGGAATTAGAAGTAATTAGAATAAGTAGTGGTACTGATAGTACAAATGGGATACTACTAGAGTTAGATCGACTAGCTCCAAATCCTCATGGTGAGGGTTTCAGATGTAAAAGAAAATTTTTAGCTTACACATTAGAAGATGAACAACGAGATGAAAAAGTATATGGCGAGACGAGAATACCAAACGGAACTTACGAATTGGCTCTTAGAAAAACTGGTGGATATAATGCGAAATATTCTAAACGTTTTTCAGACATTCATATTGGGATGCTTCACGTTGTTAATGTGCCTGGTTTTGAGTATATTCTTATACATTGTGGTAATACTGACGAGCATACGGCTGGGTGTCTCTTGGTTGGCGACTCCCAAGAAAACAATCAAATCACGAAGGACGGTTTTATAGGTAAATCGACTCAAGCATATAAAAGAATTTATCCACGAATAGCAGAAGCTATTGACCGTGGGGAAAAAGTAACAATAACATATAAAACAATATAATCATGGCTTACAAACAAAAGGGTTGGTCAGCTTTTACTCGAAAAGATGACAAAAAGAAAATAAAAAGTACTATTAGTCCAGAGCACGCTAAAGGTATTAATATAGAAAATATATCTGCCGTTCAAAACAAGGGAGGTAAAAACTTCGTTGTAGAAGTTGGTGATAATGAATACTACGATCCTACCGCTAAAAATAATATAGGTGGTTATACTGGAAAATGGGAAGGAAACTATAATGATACAAATAACAAACGAGATACAATACTTGTTAATCCATCTTATAAAGTTGGACAATTGATAGATGAAACCGAATGGGAAACAGGTAAAGCAACAAAAAATCCACAGGACTTTTGGAAAGGTAAAAAGAAAAAATCTCCAATGAAAAAAGGAATAGAAGGAAAGGAAAATAAAAAAGGAAAAGATGATTATTGGAAAAAGCAATTGGATGACAAAACTGGTGAATATTATCCACAAAGTCAACGATGGGGTGGCGTACCAATAAGAATGCATCATATTGAACATTATGCACCAGGAAAAGACAATTGGGTAGAATTTTCTGGTGGTGAGCGTATTAATATGAAGAAGTATGAACCGATTTCTCAGGTTATTAGTGATTCCGATAAGCCACAAACTGTTAAGGATAGGGAAATAAGTAGTCATATAGGTCCGCGTCAAGCTACCATAAGTGGTGGACGGCCACAAACATGGGGACGAAAAGAGTACGAACCTCAAACAAAGAAGAAAAAGAAAAAATAATGAAAAATATATTAGTATTATTTTTGTTGATTAGTACTATTTGTACTGCTCAAATAAAAGACTTTTTTAAATACTCAACGTTTTACACATCAATGACGATGGGTACTTCTTTTGTTGAAACAGAGGACTATATTGCTATAAACAAAGGTTATGAAAATGTAACTGAGATTAATCCACATGACTACAATCTAACAATAGGGTTGAGAAAAATTGCTAGAATGGATTATGAATACAAAGTTAAGACTTGGTATTACGGTACTGAGGACGGTGTTAGCGATAATGTAACAATAGGTAACGCTGTTGGTTGGGAGTATTTACTTAACTATTCTTTTATTAGAGAACGTGGAGAGAAGTTTAATAATCAAAATTTCTGGTTAAGATATCTAGGTAATAGTTGTGTTACTAAATTACAATACACGGATAATCAAAGAGTAAATTTAAGATTTGGATCGTTTGACACTAGGTTTAGATTAACAAAAGGTAATTGGGATTTCACTGTTGGCGCTGTAGCTAGAATACATCCAGTTTACGGTATAACACCAATAGATGATTTTTGGGTGCCAGGAGAAAATACGTTTCAAGATTTAGCAGAAGACTTTGGGTATGCGTCAGAACCTTGGATGCAAGGATTTTACATCGACCAAAACTGGTATGATGTTAGTGGTGGAGACTCTCTCCTGATCGCTACCTCCAATGACGAGTTCTTCCACCACTATTTTGGAGACGCAGTTGCTAGGTTTAATGAGCGTGAACTTGAAAAACTGGGTTTACAAAAAGAAATTAGCGCTGTCGTAGGATTAGCATACTATAAATACACACCTAAATTATGGCTACATATTTGGGCGAATTGTCTACCATTACACTATGGATTAGATGAATATTCGTTTGAGTATGGAGAAGAAAAATACGACAATATCGAGTGGGATGCTGGCATTGTGTTTGGTTCTAGAATAACTAGATCACTTGGAATGTTTATTGAAGGAACTCATATGAAATACTGGGAGAAACCAGTATATGAAGTGAAGTTTGGTTTTAACTATTTAATATTTTAATTATGGCCTACAAACAGAAAAGTTGGTCAGCTTTTACTCGAAAAACTGATCCACCGAAGAAAACATATCCAAAACACTACACTGCAGATGATATAAAGTTTTTAGAAGAACAAAATGAAGATATTGTTAGAGAAGAAGATAAAGTAAAACCAACGTTTAAAGAATTAAATGAAAATCCAAACGTTAGACAACAAATTTATATAGGTAAAAAAAGAATAGGAAGTTTCAAACCTAAAAAGAAAAAATAATATGTCGTTTATAATAGTGGGAATTGGTGCGGCTGTAGCTGGTACAGCGTTGAGTGTTCATGGGGCGAATAAGGCTAAAAAAGAAGCTGAAAAGAAAGCTGCCGTAGCAGAAGCTGAAATGGCTTCAATGAAAGATAAGTACGCCAATTTAAATACAAGCAACCCATACATGGACATGGAAAATCAATATGAGGACTTAACTATTAATCAAGCTCAGTTTGAATTAGCAGATCAAAATTTCGCCATGTCTCAATCTAACATACTAGCCGACATGGGTCAAGCTGCTGGGGCTGGAGGTATCGCTTCTGTCGCTCAATCACTTGCCAACCAGGGTCAACTACAAGATCAAAAACAAGCTATAGCAATAGGACAACAAGAGAGACAAAACGAGCTTATGGCTAGACAAGAAGCTGGGAATATACAAAGCATGGAAAGAGAGGGCGAGATTTGGTCTAGAAATCAAAAGAAAGACATACAGGGCACTTTACTTGGTATGTCACAAGAAGAGGTTGCAGCGTACGGTGAGCAAGCAGCCGCAGCGGAACAAGCAAAATGGGACGCTATATCTGGAGGGGTTAAGTCGGTTGGTAATATGTTGACTAAGCCATTTTAATTAATCAAAAAATTTTTATTATGAAGAAATATATTTTAATACTATTTGCGTTTATTGGCTCGTTCGCCAACGCGCAAGGATATGATTTTCAACAATTATGTTTAGACTGTGCAGAACAAAATGGATTTTACTGTGGAGACGATCCAGCTAATTGGACTCAGTATAGTCCTAATGGATGTGTTCCAAATGGTTATCAAGGCTTGGAGTATTTAAATGATGGATGGGAGGATTGTGTTGATGGATCAGATGAAAATGGAGCCGTACCAACCGTGCCTGGAGATTGTGGCCCAACTAGTCCACTAGAGTGTGATACTGTTTTTGTTGAGATACCAATCATACAATACGAATACATATTTGATACAATCGTTGAATATGAGACTATTATCGAACACGACACGATCGTTGAGACTGAATATATATATAACGTTGATACGGTTTACGCTGATGTCTTAGACACGATGTTTATTGATGTTATAGAGTATGTTGAGATATTTGTTATTGATACTATAGTAGAAATACAATATGAAGAGGTTGTAGAATATATTGATTGCGACTCTGGTTTACCTTGTAATTCAGGAATGCAAGAGATAATAGATAAATCACTTCAAAATTCTGTAATATATAATATCAAAGGACAGGCGATATTAACAAGAGAAGGTTTGTATATAGAGAATGGTAAAATTTATTATAAAAAATAATTATGGCATATACAGATAGTAGTAATTTTGCAAAAATGTTTTGCGCTAAAAGTCCTTTTAAAAAATTCGAACCTCATAACATGTACAAGACTGAAAGAGCTAACACTAAAGCAGATCATGATAGATTGAAAGAAAAGGGGTATGACCATAACCCTTATAAAAAAACAGATAAATCCTATTAATAAATGGCAAAAGAATTATCAGAAGATAGTAAGTTTCAAATAAGTATAAAAACTTTAATTGCTATAGTTGTTGCTGTTGCAACAGTTATATCAACTTATTTTGGTTTAATGGCAACAATTAATTCTAAATTTGGGGAATTAGAACTTAAAGTTAATGAGGCGCTAGAATTACCAAAACCTGGAACAGGTATATACACAATTGATATGGGTGATCCAGCCGCAACCAACACTTGGCCTCCAACTAGAATGGAATTTAACATGAAAGATCAAATGGCTCGTAACCAGATTGATGCGTTAGTTAAGGAAGTAGATGAGTTGAAAGACGAAATAAAACTACTAAGAAAATGAAACAAATAGAAATATCAAACTACATTTACATTTTAATAATGATGCTTATTTTTGGGTGTAGTGCTGCTTTTGGACAAACGTTTATTAATGGCGATTTCAAGGATCGTATAGCTAAAGATGTTGTTGCTGTGGAGTTTTGGGCTGACTGGAATAAAGCTAATCAATTCGCTGAGTTAAATAAACTAAAAGAATGTGAGTCATACAGACTAGATATAATGGCTAATTCTGGTATACAGACTGAATACAACATAACAGCTATACCAACTGTTATTATATTTGACAACGGTGTAGAGAAAGTTAGATTTGGGGCTAATATAATGTTTCAACTTGAAGCTGATAAAAAAGTAATTCAAAATTCTGTTGATACAATAATACTAAATAAATTTCAATAACATGAGATCAAGAAAAGCAATGCTACCGGGTTTATGCAAAGACAAAAATAGTCCAATGAAAAAAACAACAAACCCACCAATAATGCTTGATGAGATCAAGTTAACAGATAGTTATCCTAATAAAAGAGCTAGAAGAAGAGGCGAACAAAGAAAACTAGAACAAGAATTACATTCTAATCCCGTTATACGAGCTGTACATGGTAAAACAGGTGAGACCGCTAAAAACATAAGAATAGGAGCTGAACATGCTTCTACTATATTACCTATTGGTGGAGTTATTAAAGCTACTAAAGGTACGAAAAAAGTATTTGACACATTTAATAAAATCGCTAAACATAGAGGTAAGCAGAATAAACTCATTGAAGAGTCTTTAAAAAAGAAAGGTTACAAGATTATGCCGACTAAGAGTAGTGGTTGGACGGGTAAATAAAAAAAGGGGCTTTCGCCCCTTTCTTATTTTTAATCCTCATAGTAATGAACAACTTGTATCTTACCACAACTATACCTTACAGTATCGCTGTATAATATTTTCTTTCCATTATAATATCTTTGTTTATCAACATTATAACTTTCTTGAATTCTATTAGGTAGATAACATGATGTTATTAAAAAAAGACTGATTAATAAAAACCTCATTAAGAGTTGTTCTTTATTGTTTGAACTTCAGTTCTAACGTTTTGAGCCACAGTCTTTATATTTTGCATGTGCTTTCTAACTCTAGTTCCTGCTGATTTATTTCCAGTTGTAAATTTCATCGCTTCCATTTCAGCGTTTTCCATTTCTTCTCTCATTGTACCTATTAATTGTTCTAAACTCATATTATAAAATTTTATTAAATTAAACTACTTCACATGATCCACCAGCGCAAGCTAACTCACCTGATAGATCTGTGTTATCCTCTGCTTCAATAACTTTCGTTAAATCTACATTAGATAATACTTTGGACATTTTATTATATTTAGCTTCGTCAATGTCCTCAAACGGAGCCTGTGTATATGTACCACCATCGTATGGTAATACAGACAACCCATTGTAATATTCTCTATTCTCCCACATCCATTCACCTGCTTTTTTCCATTCATTCTCTTTCAAAGATATAGTTGCTGACACGTTATGTGTATTACTACCTCGTCTATGACCAGGTCGTATCCATTCTTGTGCAACGCGCTTAACCCTTTCAAGAGTATCAAACGGTGATTCAGTTCTAAGTATTGAACCATTAGGCGCTTTTTGTGGTATGGAAATAACAGCGGTATCGTGAGGTCTGAAGTATTCATCTTCAATCAAATCATCATGATAAGATAAAAGATAATCGTATATAGCCTCGTTTTTCCCTACGCGCATTCTACGGACATAATAATCATTATGCCAAGCATG
>CETI01245751.1_pt1 | contig 36616 bp, 32 predicted proteins | sample 361441 | NCBI WGS metagenome assembly CETI01 (sample SAMEA2622478, study PRJEB7988) | marine metagenome | biome: marine biome (ENVO:00000447); feature: deep chlorophyll maximum layer (ENVO:xxxxxxxx); material: "saline water (ENVO:00002010), including plankton (ENVO:xxxxxxxx)" | depth 90 m | reverse complement strand
TAAGTTTATAACTAATACTATTTGTAGTTACAACAACATGAGTTTGACAGACAACAACAACATGTATTTATAACGCATAAACGAATATCACACATTGTTTTAGTCATAACAAACTCCTAAATTTTATTTGTAACTCAAAGAGGAAAGACATCGAGCAACGTCTTCACTCTATTTAGCAATTATTTTAAGTCGTTGCAAGTTGAGTTAAATGACGACTTATAGAGTATAGCATTGAAATAAAATAAAAATCAATATTATATTTCAATAATGAATTCAGTAGGTTATTATTGAATAATGAGTGAAAATGAAGAAGTAATAGATACTGAGTCCCCAAAAGAAAATAATAATGTTTCCGAAACAGTCGAAAATTCTGGTTCTAATGACGAAATTAAAGCAAGTGAAGATTCTGAGACTGAAGAGGAAGCGGAAGAAGTACATCAGGTCCTTCCTTATCCTGAAAGAGTCCCTAACGCTGAAAAGGGTGCTGACCATGCCCATTCATATGTAATGATAAAAATTCTAGTTTTTTTAGTGGTTTTTAGTTTAATTATTGCAAAATTCACATCACCCTTCTAGTTTTGCAATATGTTCTTTTAAGAATTTGGCCGTTTCAGAATTCGTTTCTAATATAAAATCTCTTTTAAGTCCCTGAAAAGTTAGCTCTCCTCCTTTAACTCCCCCATCTGGACCCAAATCAATTATATAATCAGATCCATTAATCATTTCCATATTATGTTCTATGATTAATATTGTGCTACCAGAGTCCCTTAGTTTATATATAACACCTAAAAGCTTATCAATATCATCATAATGCAGACCAATTGTAGGTTCATCTAATATATAAAAGGTTTTTCCAGTATTTCTTTTAATTAACTCTTTGGACAATTTTATTCTTTGTGCCTCCCCTCCTGAAAGAGTAGTTGCATCCTGTCCTAGTTTTAAATAATCTAAACCAACCGAGTTGATTAAATTAATCTTATTCTGCAAAATTGGAAACCCAGAAAAAAAGTCTTCCGCTTCTGCAAAAGTCATATTTAAAACATCAGTAATACTATTTCCTCTATAAGTGATACTCAACGTTTCTATGTCAAATCGCCTTCCTTCGCATAGATCACATTGAACATTAACATCAGGCAAGAAACTCATTTCAATCTTAATGCTCCCGGCTCCTGAGCAATCAGGACAACTTCCATCTTTAACATTAAAACTAAATCTTCCCGGAGAAAATCCTTTCATCTTTGACTCGGGTAAAGATGCAAAAATTTCTCTTATTGTTCCAAAAATTCCTGTATAAGTTGCGGGGTTAGATCTGGAAGTCCTTCCAATAGGTGATTGGTTTATATTGATTATTTTATCAAAATTATCACCACCAACTATACTATCTATAAAATCTGGAAGTTTTTTAGATCCCCGATTAATAATAGAGGATAAAACCTGATAAATTGTTTGGACAACCAAAGTACTCTTTCCAGAACCTGAGACACCTGTTACACAAGTAACTTTACCTATTGGAATATCTACATTAATATTTTTTAAATTATTTAGGCTTGCACCTTTTACGGATAAATAATTTTTTACTTTGGATTGACTCTCTACTATTTTAATTTTCTTTTTCTTTGAAAGATACAAACCTGTTAAAGATTTTTTATTTTTTTCTAAAAGTTTTGGCGATCCATCTGCTACAACCATCCCGCCATTACACCCTGCACCTGGGCCTATATCTATAACATAGTCTGCACTTCTTATAGTCTCCTCATCATGCTCAACTATAACAACAGTATTTCCTCTATCTTTTAAAAGACTTAAGGAATTTAATAACATCTTATTATCTCTAGGATGCAATCCAATTGTAGGCTCATCTAGAACATATGTAATTCCTGTAAGATTCGCTCCTAGCTGAGAAGCTAATCTAATTCTTTGAGCTTCTCCTCCTGATAGCGTTGGTGCAGTTCTATCAAGAGACAAATATCCCAAGCTAACACTTAACAAAAAATCTAATCTTGAAATAATTTCATCTTTAATCTTCATCCAAATTAATTTTGAATTTCCATCAAAATCGATTTTAGTGAATAAATTTTTGCAATCTTCGATAGACAAACTACAAACTTCGGAAAGATTAAGTTCTCCCACTGTTACACTTAAAGCTTCCTCTCTAAGTCTTTGACCATTACATGATAAACATTTTTCATTTTTTCTGTATTTAGAAAGATTGCTTCTAATTTCATCTGCTCGAGAAGAAATAAACCATTTTTCTAAGATATTAAGAGCTCCCTCAAAGGTTTTTGAGTCCCCATAAAGAATCAAATTTTGGTTTTTATCTGAAAGTTTTTTAAAAGGAGTATTTTCATTGATGTCATTTATTTTAATAAAATTATTTATTATATTCTTATAAAATTGGGAACCCTTAAAGGGGCTTAAAGCTCCATCTTTAATAGAAATTGACGAATCAGGAACTATTAATTCTGGATCAAAAATCTCAAAGGAACCCAACCCTTCACATTCTTTACATTGTCCATATGGGCTATTGAAAGAAAAAAATCTTGGAGATATCTCTGGGAAAGAAAAACCACAGGCTGAACATGCCATATTTCTATTAAAAACTTTTCTAACCTTTCCAGACTCTACAACCACAAGTCCTTGACCAAAATCTAATGCGGTTTTGATTGACTCATGTATCCTGGTAAAATTCTTTTTGGTAGCTTTTATGCTATCAACGTATACATCAATTGTATGTTTTTTTTGTTTCTCTAAATTTATCTGATCATTAAAATTTAAAAAATCTCCGTCAATCCTAATTTTAGAAAACAACTTCGAAGCATCTTGAATTTCCTTTTTAAATTCTCCTTTCTTTCCTGAGGCAATTGGAAAATAAATCTCTAAATTTTCCCCTTTAAATTCTTTATTAATTATTGAGACAATAGAGTCTAAAGAAGTGGAATCTATGATGGATTTACAATTAGGACACTTAATCTCTCCAATCCTTGCATATAGCAATCTAAGAAAATCGTAAATTTCTGTTATAGTTGCCACAGTCGAACGTGGATTTCTCATAAATGTTTTTTGATCAACAGAAATTGTCGGGGATAAGCCAGAGATAAAATCTAAATCGGGTTTTTCAAATTTATCAATAAACTGTCTCGCATAATTTGATAAAGACTCTAGATATTTCCTTTGACCTTCTGCAAAAATTGTATCAAAGGCCAAAGTTGATTTCCCAGAACCGCTTACCCCTGTTAGGACAGTGATAGCGCCTCTAGGAATTTTAATATCAATATTTTTTAGATTGTTTTGTCTTATGCCTTTTATATTTATATTCTTCACTTTTATACCTTAACTAATAGAATCAGTAATTGTTTAGGTTCTTAGCCAATTAAAAAAACTAAAATCAATCTTTTTCTTTGAAATCTCCGGATGCCATTGAACTCCTAAAACTTTTCCATTCTTATCTTCAAATGCCTCTACAATATGGTCTTTTGTCTCAGCGGAAACAATTAGTGGACTTGCTAAGATATTAATTGATTGATGGTGATAGCTATTTACTTGTGCACTTGTTTTTTTAAATAACTTATACAAAAAAGTTCCAGGGAATATTTTAATTTTGTGAGTTACTCCATCTGAATGTTTTATTGCATCAGGGATATTAAATTTTATATCCTGATGTAGCGTTCCACCAAGAGCTACATTAAGAAGCTGCATCCCACCACAAATACCTAAAATTTTCTTTTTTTTCTTTCTTGCTAAACTAATTAATAAAAGCTCACTTAATGTTCGATTTTTATCTAAAGGATTAATAAACTTTGACTTTTTTTCACCGTAAAAAGTAGGGTCAATATCTCTGCTTCCTGTAATTAGCAAAGAATCTATGAAAGATATAATCTTAGATGCAGTTTTTTCGTCTGTTGTCATAGGCAAATAAAACGGAATTCCACCTGATTTTATTATCATTTCAGAATATGCGATTTCAGATTCATAAAATTTGCCTTTAATATCACAAGTAATACCTACAATTTTTTTCTTCATAACACTATTATCAAGTATTTTTGAAGTTTTTAAAATTCTTTTATTTTTAAAATTTTCATATAAGATTTACAAATTATGGGTTTAAACGAATTTGAGGTTATTGTCATTGGCGGGGGGCACGCCGGCTGTGAAGCCGCTTTAGCTAGTGCTAGAACAGGAAGCAAAACCTTACTTTTAACCGCCAATATTGATACTATAGGTATAATGTCATGCAATCCATCGATTGGTGGGGTTGGAAAAGGGCACCTTGTAAGAGAAATAGATGCTCTTGGCGGTGAGATGGGAAAAGCTGCTGATTTCTCATCGATACAATATAGAAGACTAAATACTAGAAAAGGTCCAGCTGTACAAGCAACACGAATTCAAGCGGATAGAAGTCTATACAGGCTGCACATGAAAAAAACCGTTGAAAATGAAGAAAATTTATTTGTAAAACAAAGATTAATTCATTCTTTACTTGTTAAAAATGGAGAAATCCAAGGGGCAAAAACGTCAATTGGAGAAAATTTCTATTGCCAATGTTTAATTATTACTCCAGGCACATTTCCAAATGGCTTAATTCATGTTGGTAATCAAAAAACAAATGCAGGTCGAGCTGGCGAAGCTCCAACTAAGGAAATTTCTGATTCTTTCAAAAATTTGGGATTAAATGTTGGAAGACTTAAAACTGGTACACCGCCAAGGTTAGATGGGAAAACAATAGACTGGTCACAAACAATAATCCAACCAGGCGATAAAAATCCATTGTTATTTTCCTTCGAAAACTCTAAAGTAAAAAACGAGCAACTTCCCTGTCATATAACGTACACAAATAAAGTAACGCATAATATTATTAAAGAAAATATTCATAGGTCACCTATGTATTCAGGAGAAATTGAAGGAATAGGACCAAGATATTGCCCTTCGATTGAAGACAAAATTGTAAAATTTCATGACAAAGAAAGACACCAAGTTTTTCTAGAGCCTGAGGGCTTAGATACTAATGAAATTTATCCTAATGGAATATCAACTAGCCTACCTATTGATGTACAAATCAAAATAATTAATAGCATTAAGGGTTTAGAGAATGCTGAAATATTAAGACCAGGTTATGCCGTAGAATATGATTATTGTGACCCTAGGGATTTGAAAAATTCGCTCGAATCAAAAAAAATTAAAAACCTTTACATGGCAGGACAAATAAATGGAACAACAGGTTATGAAGAGGCTGCGGCTCAAGGTTTACTTGCCGGAATCAATGCTTCATTAAAAATAAAAAACTTAGAGCCTTTAATATTAAAAAGATCTGAATCATATATAGGAATACTTATCGATGATTTAACAACCTTAGGAGTTGATGAGCCATATAGAATGTTTACATCTAGAGCTGAACATAGACTTTTGCTCAGAGACGATAATGCCGACCTTAGGCTAACTCCTATAGGTTATAAAATAGGCTTAATTAATCAAAAAAGATACGATTTATTTACAAAAAAGAAAAACTCATTCAATAGTATTATGGATGAATTGTCCACTTCAAAGATTTTACCTAACGAATCCAACAATCTCTTTCTAAATAAAATTGGAACCTCGTCTTTAAAGAAACCAACTTCGTATAAAGAAATTCTTCGAAGACCTGAGGTGTTTTATGACACAATAATCGAACTTGATTCAAAGTTTAATAAAATAGAGGATAAAATAGTACAATCTTTAATAGAAAATGAAATTAAATATGAAGGATACATCTCGAGACAAAATGCCTCTGTTCAACAAATAGAAAAACTACAAGAAATTAAAATTCCTACGGGTTTAAACATTAATGCTATCCCAGGACTTTCTAACGAGCTAAAACAAAAATTAAAAAAAATACAACCTGAAACTATTGGCCAAGCGTCAAGGATTTCTGGAATAACTCCAGCTGCACTAAATATATTAATGATATATATTAAAAAGGATTCATCAGAAGCAACAGCAAGATCTATTTAGTCAAGCAGTTCTTTTATCTCCGTTAATGTATGAACAGGAAGACTGCAGGAAAAATCTTTGCATATGTAAACTTCAAATTTATTATTTATTTCAGGGAAAAAATCAAAAGATCCTTGCAAAATTTTCTTATATCTATCTAAATCATCTTTACATGAAATATAATAAGTCGATTTATTTTCATGATTAAAATTCATTAAATAATTTATAGTTTCATTAGTATTATCTAAATCTTTACCTGGATTAATAATAATAATCTGAAGTGGTTCAGTTAATAGGCTTAGATGGTTTGCTAAAAATTGAGCAAGATTAATTGGAAACTTCTTAGCCATTTCCCCAAGTTGCAAGGAAAGCTTATTTGATTTTTGCAAAATTGACTCATTTTTTGTATATCCTGCTATTTTTCTTAAAGAGAAAAGTGCAATAGAGTTTCCCGAGGGAATAGCACCATCCAATAGATTTTTTTGTCTAACAATTACATCTTTGGCATTTAAGGAAGTTGCATAGAAAAGTCCTTTGTTTTGATCCCAAAACAAATCTATCATTTTGGAACACATTCTTGAGCCAATTTCTAAAATAGAAATATCTAAAGTTGCTTCATATAAATCAATGCATGCTTTTGTAAAAAATGCATAATCATCAATCATTCCTTCAATAGATACCCTATCATTCCTATAACAGTGAAATAAGGAATGGTCATCTTTTAACATATTTTCTTTGATAAAATAAAATGATTTCAGGGCTAGTGATAAATAATCTTTGTTTCCAAACACAACTGACGATTTAGCAAGAGCAGAAATCATTAAACTATTCCAGTCAGTTAATATTTTATCATCAAGTCCAGGCCTAACCCTTTTATCTCTTATGGACTTTATCTTCATTTTAATTCTATTTGACTCTTCCAAAATGGAATCATGATTTATAGAAAAAACTTTGGAAAAAGTTTGCAGTTCGTCTTTCAAATATATAATATTTTTTCCATTTTTTTGTTTTGTTACTTCTTCATTAAAATTTCCTTCGTTTTCAATATTATAAAGATGCTCAAAAAAAGCAGACTCATCCTTAGTTAAAACACTTCTTATTTCATCCAACTTCCAAGTATAAAAAGCCCCTTCTTCACCTTCACTATCAGCATCTTCAGCAGAGTAAAAACCTCCCTGGTCAGACTTTAAAATTTCCTGCACATATAAAAAAATTTCTTCAGCTGTAGAAACATAAATGTCCTTCTTGGATACTTTATAGGTCTCTGCTATTGATTCCATTATCATAGCTTGGTCATAGAGCATTTTTTCAAAATGTGGGACTAACCATTTAACGTCCGTTGAATACCTATGAAAACCAAAGCCAATATGGTCAAAAATTCCTCCTAGTCGCATCCCAATTAAAGTTTGATCAACCATTCTTAAGGCATCTTTTTCACCAAAAAGGTTATAAAATTTCGATAGAAAAATCATATTTTGAGGGCTAGGAAACTTAGGAGCTTCCCCAAACCCACCAAATTTTTCATCATAAAAATCCTTAATACTCTCAAAAATTTCTTTCATATCATCTTCTTTTACAAAGCTATCGGGAACGCTTGGATTAGAGACCTCTTTAAGAGAGCTGTAAATTGAATCACAAGATGTTAATACATCCTGACGTTTCTCATCCCAGACTTCTTTCACCTTAGGAAGAAATTCACAAAGACCAACTGAGCCTTTTGTAGAATTTTTCGGAAAATAAGTTCCAGCAAAAAAAGGTATTTTATCTGGCGTCAGGATAACTGTAAGAGGCCATCCACCTCTTTTTGTCATCATCTGACAAACTGCCATATAAATGCTGTCTAAATCAGGTCTTTGTTCTCTATCAACCTTTATGGAAACAAAGCTTTTATTTAAGATTTTTGCAACATCTTCGTCCTCAAAAGATTCTTTTTCCATCACATGACACCAATGACAGGTTGAATATCCTATAGATAGAAAAATTGGCAAATCTTTTTCTTTTGCAATAGCAAAAGCTTCATCACCCCAAGGGAACCAATTCACGGGATTTGTTGAATGCTGAAGTAGATAAGGACTGTTTTCCTCAGATAATTTATTTTTCACTTGAGACCTCATTGTTTACTTTTTGTATATCTTCCCACACTAATTTCTTTTTTGAGCCATCTTCGATTAATGGCTTAAGTCCCAAAGTACACATTAGCTTGGTACCATGAAAATTAATAAAACTATTTCTAAGTTCTAAAATAGAATTACTTGAACTTAAAAGAATCTGGGAAATCTTTTCTCCCATGACAATTATCACAAAAGGCTTAAGCTGGTGAATGCCTTCCAAAAGAATCTTGGTTAAACCTTTATGGGTCAAAATCATTTCTTTTGTATCTATAGTATGTACGTCTTCCTTTGACAATTTCATCCCCTTAGTGATTATATTTTTAAATAATACTCCTTCTTGAGAATCTTCTCCGGAAATATCATCACCAACAAATAAAACTTTAATGTTTTGATCCTTATTCTTTAGTAAACTATCATTAACTGTATTTAAGAATTTCGATTTTTTATTTTCAGATATAAAAAGACCTTGAACGCCCAAAGACTTCAGCATTCTTGCTTGCTTCTTAATATTTTTACTATGTAAATTTTTATCTTGAAGATTCATGGTATATATATAAAACTAAACTATAACTTGTTTTTGGCAAAAAAAGATATGGAATATAAATTTTTAGATATAGAAAGAAAATGGCAGACAAAATGGGAAAAAGATTCAATGTTTTCCCCTGAAAAAACCAGCAAAAAAACCAAATATTATGTTTTAGAGATGTTCCCATATCCCTCTGGAAAAATACATATGGGACATGTAAGAAATTATACAATCGGCGATGTATCTGCAAGATTTAAGAGGGCACAAGGATTTAACGTTCTTCATCCAATGGGTTGGGATGCTTTTGGGATGCCTGCTGAAAATGCTGCAATAAAAAACAAGATACACCCAAAAGATTGGACTTATGAAAATATCGACGCCATGAAGTCTCAGTTAAAACAAATGGGCCTCTCTTATGATTGGAGTCGAGAGGTAAGAACATGTGATAAAGATTATTTTGTTCATGAACAAAAATTTTTTCTTGAACTTTATAATGCAGGGCTAGCATATAAGAAGGAATCTTTTGTAAATTGGGACCCAGTTGACCTAACAGTGCTTGCTAATGAACAAGTAATAGATGGAAAAGGATGGAGGTCTGGCGCACCTATAGAACAAAAGAAATTATCTCAATGGTTCCTAAAAATAACAGATTTTGCGGAAGAACTACTAGACGGGTTAGATAATTTAAAATCATGGCCGAAGAAAGTTTTATCCATGCAGGAAAATTGGATTGGGAAATCAGTTGGGGCAACAATAAAATTTAAACTTGCTCAAAGTGAGGAATATATAGAAGTTTTTACAACGAGGCCTGATACAATCTTTGGTGCATCTTTCATAGGATTGTCAGCTGATCATAAAATAAGCATAAAGCTTGCAGAAGAAAATAAATCCATTTCGGATTTCATTAAGGTATGTAAAAAGGCAGGTACAACAAATATAGATTTGGAAAAAGCAGAAAAAATAGGAACTGATACAAATATTAAAGCCATACATCCGTTTACAAATGAGGAAATTCCAATTTATATAGCCAACTTTATACTAATAAATTATGGAACTGGAGCAATTTTTGGTTGCCCTGGGCATGATCAAAGAGATTTTGAATTTGCTAAAAAATATAATTTAAGAATAAAACAAGTTGTTAGTAGGGATGGGAAAGAAGAGGTGTTAGAAGAAGCTTTTACCGATACTGGGGTGATGATTAACTCTGAATTTCTAAATGGTTTAAGTGTTGAAGATGCAAAAACTAAAATTATTAATGATTTAGAAAAAAAAGGTATGGCCGAAAAGTCAATAAAATATAAATTAAGAGACTGGGGTGTTTCAAGACAAAGATATTGGGGGACTCCAATTCCAATTTTATATTCTAAAGATGGTCAATCTTTTGGAGTAGAGGACGCTAGTCTACCTGTCGAACTACCTGAGGATATTGACTTTGACCAAAACGGAAACCCTTTAGAGTTTCACCCATCATGGAAATATGTTGAAAATAAGAAAGGATCATATATACGAGAAACTGATACTTTTGATACTTTTTTCGAGTCATCATGGTATTTTGCAAGATTCTGTTCTCCTAAATCAGATAAAATGTTTGATGACGAATATAATGAATGGATGCCGGTAGATTTATATATCGGTGGCGTTGAGCATGCAATACTTCACTTGTTATATTCACGCTTTTTTACTCATGCCCTTTTTAGGCTAGGGAAAAGTCCGATTAAAGAGCCGTTTAAGAAATTAGTTACTCAGGGGATGGTTTTAAAGGATGGGGCTAAAATGTCAAAATCCTTAGGGAATACTGTTGATCCCGAAGAAATAATTAAAAAATATGGCGCTGACTCTGTAAGGATTTTTATTTTATTCTCAGCTCCAGTAGAAAAAGATCTTGAATGGAATGACAAAGGAATTGAAGGTGCGAATAGGTTTATCAAAAGAGTTTGGAAAATAATGAGCGAGAATCTTGAAACAATAAATTCTTCATATGACAACGATATTGAAACCCTAAACAAAGATGAAAAAACTTTTCTAATAAAAATTCATAAGACTACAGAAAAAGTAACTAATGATATTGAAAACCTACAATTCAATACATCAATTGCTGCTCTAATGGAGCTTTTAAATTCTGCGTATAAATTTAAAGAAAATAATGACAACAGTAGTCTTTTTGGTTTTTTTGTATATCAATTCCTACAACTATCTAATCCTTTTATGCCACATGTTGCCAATGAGCTATGGGAACAAAGTAAAATTAAAAATATAGAAATTAATTTGAATTGGCCGAAATTCAAAAAAGAAATAATTGAAAAAGACCAAATTATAGTTGCCGTACAGATTAATGGAAAAACACGAGGGACTATTGAACTAAAATCTGAGAGTGAAACAGAAGACGATTTGACCGAAAGAATAATTAAAGAAGAGAGCTTTGTTAAATTTGTTCAAAATAAAAATATTGTTAAAAAAATCTATGTTAAAAATAGGCTGTTAAATTTAATAATTAAATAGTTAAATTTTTTATTCGCTCTACTGCTTCATTTAACCTGGAATCATTTAAGGTTACAGATGCTCGAGTATAGCCCTCACCATATTCGCCAAAACCAGTTCCGGGTGTCATTACAATTCCTGCATCCTCCAGAAGACTATTGGCAAAATCCTTTGACGAAAGACCCTTAGGATTTTTAAACCAAACATAAAAGGTTCCTTTTGGTTCGTATACTTCAATCCCTATGGACTTCAAGCCTTCTGATAACAAACTAGATCTATCTTTATAAATTTGAATTCGTTCTGTTAGCCCATCTTCATAATTTTTTAACGCTTCAATTCCTGCTTCCTGCACAGCCTGAAAAGCCCCTGAGTCAATATTTGTTTTCACTTTCCCTATCGCTGCAACTGCGCTTTCGTTTCCAGCAACATGGCCCAACCTCCAGCCTGTCATACTAAAAGTTTTAGATAGACTGTGAAATTCAATTCCCACATCAAGTGCGCCATCATATTCCAAGAAACTTTTAGGTTTATCTTGAAAATAAACTTCTGTATAAGCAGCATCATGACAAATTAAAATATTATTTTTATTTGCAAAACTAATTGCTTTTTTAAAAAATTCGTCTGTTGCAAAAGCAGACGTTGGATTATTAGGATAATTTAAAAACATTATTTTAGCTTTTTCTAGAATGTCAGACGGAATTATATCAAGATCTGGCATAAATCCGTTTGACTCTAAAAGAGGCATAACATAGGGAGTACCTCCTGCAAACTCTGTAGCGACACTATATACAGGGTATCCAGGGTCTGGAACGAGAGCTATATCTCCAGGGTTAATAAATGCTAAAGGTGCGTGTGCGACTCCTTCCTTTGATCCAATTAGAGCAATAACATTTTTATTTCCTGTAATTTCAACATCGAATCGTCTTTTGTACCACGAAGCAACTTCATTTCTAAAGGACATCATTCCAGCATAAGAAGGATATCTGTGATTCTCGGGATTCAGCGACGAAGAATGAAGAGCGTCAATAATTCTTCTTGGGGTTGGTATATCAGGATCTCCAACGCCTAAATCTATTACATCAATACCTTTTTCAATCAAAGAATCTTTTTTTGCATCAATTTCTGCAAATAAATATGGAGGTAAATTTTTAATTCTATCAGACCAGTCAATTTTCATAATAGAGTTAACTTTAACGTAGAAAAAAATTACTTCAAATTAGATTTAAAATTTAAATGAAATAAACTTAAATCTTTCACCCATTGCATTCGGATGAATAAGCTTATAGATATTGGTTCCCTCGGCTCCAAGTGTAGAAAGCTCACGAAAAGCAGGTGTGCTGGTCCATTCATTATCAAGAAAAAACCTGGTTTGAGTAGAGAAACTATCTTCTATAAAATTAAATTTTTTTGCGACTAAAGATAAGAGGGAAAAGTTTACGTCACAAGTTATGTCTTGGTCAAAAATATTTTTATAAAAATTTCTATTTACAGAATGATTAAAAAAACATCTACTAGTTCCGAAAGGGTCTGGAGTAGTATGAAAATAATTAGACTTATCCCCATAATCGTTAATTAAAAAAAATATTTTAGAAAATTTTTGCGAAAGAAGATAAAAATATTTTTCATACTCAACAACCGGAAATTCAAAAAAAATATCATTAGCAAAATTAAGATTATATTCTGCAAATTTTTTATCTATAAAGTCATCTGCAGGATCAATTAGCTCAACAAATTCTTTATCTTTAAGTTTCAGATTAATTTGATATAACTTATTATTTTTAATCACACATCTTTCGAAAGGAAGCGCATCAAAAAATTCATTACAAAACACAACAGCATTTTTTGGTTTACAGTTAACTTCATCAAGATTATTCAAAATTGTTAGTTTGTGCTGATGTTCTTCCAAGTTTTTAAAAATTTTTTTATGTAAGTTAACATTTTTTTCAATAATAATTATTTTAATTTTTTTATATATTTCGCTTTCCCAAAAAGCTTTTATAAAATCAACAACGTCCTTCATCAATATTCCTTCATTGGAGCCTAGCTCAATTAAATTAATTTCGTCTTTGAGGGATTCTAATTTATCGTTTATCAAAATATGATCCCGAAAGCCATTAGAAATCAAAAAATTAACAATAGTTTGTGCATATATCTTTGAAATACTTGGTGAAGTCAAAAAGTCCCCTTCTTTAGATATTGTAGAATGTTTGTTATAAAACCCTTTTGAACTATATAATGCATAATCAACAAAAGAGGAAAAAGAGACCTTTGTTTTGTCTTCAAATAAACCATAAAACATAATAAATATATAAGAGTACCAAATATAGTTAAAATTGTTTACATCTTTACTATGAGTTAAAATAAATTATGGGAAAAAAAATGAGGATTACAAAGGTTTACACTAGATCTGGAGATAAAGGAAAAACCATGCTTGTTGGTGGAGAAATTGTTTCTAAAGATTCAAATAGAGTAATTTCATATGGTGATATAGATGAACTTAATTCTGCATTAGGGGTTGCATTGGCAGGAGAAATGTCGAAAGGCGTGAAAAAAATTATTAATGAAATACAAAATGACCTTTTTATTATTGGCGCAGACCTAGCCGCAACAAAAGAAACGAAAGTTCCTAGGATTAAAAAAACAAGGGTTAATAAATTAGAAAAAATTATTGATTTATATAATGATAAAGTGGGTCCTTTGAAGGAATTTATTCTGCCCACTGGATCACTCGTAGGGTCGTACCTACATCTTTCGAGAACAATATGTAGAAGATGTGAAAGACAAATTGTTGGGCTTGGCAAAACTGAATGGGTTAATCCTAATGTCATGATGTATGTAAATAGGCTTTCTGACTTACTTTTTGTACTTGCCAGGTATGAAAACAAAATAAGTGATGAAGGCGAGGTTTATGTTAATTTTAAAAAATGACCAGATCTACATTTAAAGCAAAATTTGAAGATATTTACAGTGAAATAAAAAACTTTCATTTATCCAAAAAAAACTCTGGAATTCAAATTGTAAATAAATATTCAAATCAAATAGATAAATTAATATCTTCAGAGTTAAATTTAAACTACAAAAAAAGAGGAATAGCCCTATTGGCTTTAGGTGGGTACGGCAGAAGGGAGCTCAGTTTAAAATCAGACATAGACATTTTAATTTTATTTGAAAAAAGTAAAGAGAGTGAGGCCAAAGAAGTAGCTGAAAAAATATTATATCAACTTTGGGATACCGGGCTTGAAGTGGGAAACTCTTTGAGAACCATAGATGATTGTCTCGAATTAGCAAGCTCACAGGATTCAACAATCTTAACTTCCATGTTAGACCTAAGAGCAATAGCTGGTGACTCTATTTTACAAACACGTTTACAAAATGATATAAACAAAAAACTTCTTCCAAATATCTCACAAAACTTTATAAATGAAAAAATTATAGAAAGAAAGAAAAGACATGAACAATATAATTCACCAACTTATTTGACAGAGCCAAACATAAAAGAAAGCCAAGGTTGTCTTAGAGATATACACTCTCTTTTTTGGATTTTAAAAGCACATTATTCACAAATTGAAATTAATAAATTTTTGGGTGCTGGTTTTTTAAATAAAAATGAAATTAAAATAATAAATGAGTCACTAAATTTTCTGTTAACAATACGGAACCACTTACACATAAATAAAAAACATGAAATTGATGTTATTGACTTTAAATCTCAAGTTAATGTGGCAAATTTTTTTAACATTAAAGACGAAAATTTTCTTAAGAAAGAAACTTTGTTTATGAAAAAGCTTTATTCAACGATTAATAAAGTATATGAGATTACTGATAAAATAATTCAGAAAACCCTTACAAAGAAAATTTTCACATCTAAGCGAATTCAAAATTTAGATGATTTTTTTATTATTCATAGAGGGCTACTTAGGGCTATAAACCCACAAGAGATATTTGAGAATCCGCGAAATATCCTTAAAGCTTTTGAACATGCAGCAGCGCACAGCATTGACATATCTGATGATTTAATTAATGAAATAAAAAAAACAACTACGCATAAATTCTCAACAACTGAGATTGAAGTGCTTAATGAGCAATTTCTAAATATTTTAAAAAAAGGGAGAAATATTTTCGACATCCTATCGAATTTAAATAAAAATGAAATTTTATCTTTTCTAATTGATGAATTTAAAATTATAAAAGATTTACCACTTACAGATCCTTCGCATATTTATACGGTCGATGTTCATTCCATCTTGCTAATTAAAGAATATGAAAAACTACTGGATGGTGGCTATAAAAAAGAGTTTCCTTTTGAAACATCAATAGCACAAAAACTTAAAAAGAAAGAGGCTTTCTATCTTACGTGCCTGCTACATGACATAGGAAAAGGCTACGGGAATAATCACGCCAAAAGAGGGGCAGATATATCAAAAAATATATGTAAAAAATTGTCGTGTGAAGACGAGCTAGCCCAAATGGTTGAATTCTTAATCGAAGAACACTTATTAATGTCAACCTACTCTCAAAAAAGAGACTTAGATGACCATCAGTTAATATTAGAATTCAAAAATAAAATTAAATCTAAGGAAAATTTAGAGTATCTGTTTATATTAACTTTTTGTGATTTAAGAAGTGTGGCACCTGATGTATGGTCAGCATGGAAAGGAAACCTTCTGTCCTTACTTTTTAAAAAAGCTAATACTTTATTTTTAACAAAACCTGTAAAGGAAAAAACATCGTTAATAAAAAAGACAAAAAAAGATACAGTATTTAAAGAAGTAGAGGAATCTAAATTTAAAAAAATTGTTGGGTCTTCCTTTTCAACATATTTTAACACTTATAATGAGGAAGAATTAATATATCAGATAGGGATATTACTTAATCAAACAAAAGACATTTCATTAAAAGTTAAATACAGCCAGAAAAATAGCATTGACCAGCTAACTATATGGTCAAAAAAACAAGAAGTAGGATTCGCTGAAATCTGTGGAAAACTTTCTTCTGCTAGTATAAATATATATTCAGGAAGAATAACCGTACTGAAAAAGAACCTCTCTTTATACACATTCGAGGTAAACAGATTTGGAAAATCAACATTCAACGATAGGGGAATTTGGGGAGTTATTCAAGAGGAATTAGAAAAAAAAGATTTTGTTATTGAAGAAAATAAAATTCCAAAAAATATATCTGCTAGTTTAAATGGGGCAAAAATTGAAACAAAAATTAGAGTTGATAATAGTTCATCAAAGAATTTCACTATTATCGAACTTACTTCAATGGATAAGCCTGGATTACTATATCAAATATCAAAAAATTTAAAAACCCTTGGCTTAATTGTCGGTTTAGTTAAAATTTCAACTAGAAGAGGTTCAGTTGATGATTCCTTTTATGTTAAGAAGTCAGACGGTACAAAATTAATTTTAGAAACTGATATTGAATCCGTGAGAAGTAATTTGAATAATATATTATCATGAACAAAAGTGAAATTTTAGAAATAAAAACTGATTTTCTTATTATAGGTTCAGGCCTCTCAGGTCTTTACTCTGCAATTTGTGCTTCAAAATTCGGCAAAGTAACGCTTATAACAAAATCATCAATTCAAGAAAGTAACTCATATTGGGCACAGGGTGGAATTGCTGCCGCTATTAATGATGATGATTCAACTGAAATTCATAAAGAAGATACTTTATCTGTAGGATGTGAGCTTAACAATATTGAGGCTGTTAATGTTATGGTTTCAGAAGGTACAGAGCGAGTAACCGAGCTAATAAACCAAGGAATGAATTTCGACCGAGCAGAGTCTGGTTTTGACTTTGGAATTGAAGGAGGGCATAGCCGGAGAAGAATACTCCATGCTTTAGGAAACGAGACTGGTAAAGCTGTTGTGGATTTTCTATGTAAAGAGGTAGAAAAAAATAATAAAATTAAAATTTATGAAAATTCTTTTGTTATTGATCTTTTTTCAAACTCAAAATCATGCTTTGGATGTTTAGTATTTTCAGACAAAGAGAAAAGTAAAATCAGTATCCATTCAAAGTCGACAATACTTGCAACAGGTGGAGCATGCGGCTTATATTCTCAATCTTCTAATCCATCAAGCACATCAGGAGACGGAATAGCCTTAGGTCTTAATGCCGGAGCAGTTGTAAGAGATATGGAATTTATACAATTTCATCCAACGGTTTTTTCAAAGGAAGGATCTAATAACTTTTTAATATCAGAAGCAATAAGGGGTGAGGGAGGAAAGCTGATAAACCATTCAAAGGTCAGATTCATGGAAAACTATTCGAAACAACTCGAACTAGCTCCAAGAGACATTGTGGCCAGAGCAATATTTAACGAAATGAGGACAAATGGTGAGAAAAATGTTTTCTTGTCATTAAAGCATTTAAAATCAAGTTTAATAAAAAATAGATTTAAAAATACTTTTGAACTATGTCTACGTGAAGGCTTTGATATCACAAAGGATGACATTCCTGTATCTCCGGCAGCACACTATATGATTGGTGGCATTAAAACCAATACATCATCACAAACTAATATAGAAAATTTATATGCTTGTGGAGAGGTGGCCTGCGTAGGAGCTCATGGTGCAAACAGGTTGGCGAGCAATTCCTTACTAGAATGTCTAGTTTTTGCAAAGAGAGCGGTAGATTCTGCTGTTAGATTATCTAAAAGAGAAAAAAAAATCCCTAAAATTTTAATTGAAAAAGCCAAAAAATGTTCTTTAATTTCATCTGATAAACAAGTAGAAACATACCTAAATTATAGAATATCCCTTTCCCAAATCATTAATAACTATGTTGGAATTTTAAGAAATAAAAAGGACCTTTTGTTGGCCCTTAACGAAATATCATCTATTAAAAGAACAAACCTAGATGAATATGATTTGATAGATAAAAGGCTTATGAATTTAAAAAGCTTAACTTATTTAATAACAAAATCTGCTCTTCTTCGCGAAGAATCAAGAGGATCCCATATTAGGGAGGATTTTTCTTCTCAATCTAGCAAATGGCAAAAACATATAAATTGGAAGCTAAATAATGGGACATTGAGATTTTCATACTCAAAGAATTAATTTATACTTCATTTTCATTGTATTAAATAAAAAAAATGCTATAATTTTTTGCGGTGCGTTGCAGTTCAGTTTTTACTGAAAGTACTCTATAAATTAAACATAAAAAAGGTGAAGTATAGTGGCTGTTGAAAAACAATTAGAAGAACTAGAAATGGTTACTGTGAAATTCGCTGGTGATTCGGGTGATGGTATCCAAATCACAGGTGACCAATTTGGAAATACTACAGCTATTGCTGGTAATGACTTCTCTACTTTTCCTGATTTTCCTTCTGAGATTCGTGCACCCCTAGGAACAACCTATGGTGTTTCATCATATCAAATACAATTCGCTGCAAAAGATATATATACTCCTGGTGATACTCCTGATGTTTTAGTTTGTTTTAATCCTGCTGCATTAAAAGTGAATATGAGTACAGTTAATAAAGGTGGAATTATAGTTGTTAATGAAGATGAATTTGTAGAAAAAAACTTAAAAAAAGCTGGTTTTGAATCTGATCCCTTAGACCCAAACGATAAAACACTTCAAGATTATAGAGTTCATAAAATTCCTATAACAACTCTAACCCTAAAAGCACTTGAAGACATGGAAGATATGGGTCATCAAGATAAACTTAGGTGCAAAAATTTCTTGGCTCTTGGTGTTGTATCTTGGCTTTTTCAAAGACCACTTGAACCAATAGAAAGCTTTTTAAATAAGAAATTTGGGAAAAAGCCCTTGATTTTGGAGGCTAACACAAAAGCGCTTCACGCGGGCTACAACATGTGCGACACCATGGAAATATTCCCTATAATGTACAAAATACCAGCTGCCAAGTTAGAGCCTGGAACTTACAGAAATATTAATGGTGCCTTAGCAACTTCTTATGGGCTTTTGGCTGCAGCAGAAAAAATTAACATTCCTATTGTATATGCTGGGTATCCAATAACACCCGCAAGTGAAATCCTTCATACACTCGCTGCACTAAAACAATTTAATGTAGCTGCTGTTCAAACAGAAGACGAGATAGCTGCTGTTACTATGGCACTTGGTGCTGCATATGGTGGATCGCTAGGAATAACTGGTAGCTCCGGTCCTGGATTAGCCCTTAAAATTGAGGCTATAAATTTAGCAGTAATGACAGAGCTTCCATTAATAATATTTGATTTCATGAGATCAGGTATTTCAACTGGAATGCCTACAAAAACAGAGCAAGGAGATTTAGCAATGGCTTTGTTCGGACGACCTTCTGATTCGCATTTAATTGTTTTAGCTCCGGAATCTGCTTCTGATTGCTTTTGGATTTCAATTGAAGCAGTGAGACTCGCAACCAAATACATGACTCCTGTTATAGTTCTATCAGAAGGGTTTCTTGTTAATGCATCTGAACCGTGGAAACTACCAGATCTAAGTACATTGCCAGAAATGAAAGCTCCTTTTAGAACAGAACCAAAAGACTATTTGCCATATAAAAGAAACAAAGAAACATTAGCACGAGACTGGGTAAGGGTAGGTACAAAAGGACTTGAACATACTATCGGAGGATTAGAAAAAACAAACGAAACGGGTGCAATAACACAAGATCCTGAAAATCATGACTTAATGACTAGGTTAAGAGCAGAAAAAGTTCAAAGGGTTCAAAATGATATTCCTGACATCGAAGTTTTAGGAGACGAAGATGCAGATCTTCTACTTTTAGGCTGGGGAAGCTCTATAGGAAGCATGAGAGCATCAGCTGAGGTCATAGCTAAAAACGGAAGAAAAGTTGCGATTGTAAACCTTCGATATATAAACCCATTCCCTAAAAACCTTGAAGAAATCTTAAGAAAATATAAAAAAGTCGCTGTCGTTGAGTTAAACTTAGGACAATTAAACATGATTATAAGGTCCAAATTTATGATTGATACCGCTTTTTTAGGAAGAGTTACAGGTCAACCAATTTCTGTAGTTGAAATGGTGGAATTTATAAATAATGAGTTAGACTTATTAAAAGAGCATTAATTATATTTAGGGAGTTTATATGAGTACCGAAACACAACCAGTCAAATATAAAGCAACTGATTTTAAATCATCAGCAGAGCCAAGATGGTGCCCTGGTTGTGAAGACTACGCAATATTAAAGGCTGTTCAAACAGCTATGGCTCAAATAGGAAGGCCCAAAAATGAACATGCTGTAGTATCAGGAATTGGATGCTCATCTCGTTTTCCATATTATATGGGAACATACGGGTTTCATACTATTCATGGAAGACCCTTGCCTATTGCCACAGGATTAAAAGTTTCTAATCCTGAACTGGCGGTATGGGTTGTTACTGGAGATGGTGACGGAATTTCTATTGGCGGGAATCACCTTATGCATGCTCTTAGAAGAAATACTGATATGAATATTTTATTGTTTGACAATAGAATATATGGGCTAACAAAGGGGCAATACTCGCCTACAAGCGAAAAAGGTAAAATAAATAAGACTGCACCTTACGGAACAATAGAAGAACCTGCTGATCCTCTTGGATTAGCTGTAGAATGTGGTGCATCTTTTGTTGCTCAAATTTCTGCTACATACGTTAAAGAACTTGTAAGTGTTTTGGTCGAAGCATACAACCATAAAGGAACTTCTTTTGTTCACATATACCAAAACTGTTACATTTATAACAATGGAGCATTTGATGGATTTACAGAAAGATCTATAAGAGACGATAACAACATTAAAATAGAAAATGGAAAGCCTTTGATTTTTGGTGAAAAAAGCAACAAAGGGCTAGTGATGGGCTATGGAAAATTTGATATAGTTGAATTTGAGCCAGAGAACATCCCTGACAACGTTATAATTTATGATGAAACTGATTTAACTCTTGTAAGGATGATTTCCGACATGAAATTTCCAGAGTATCCTGTTCCAATGGGTGTTATCAAAAGAGTTGAAATGCCTACTTTCGATGACGCCGTTCACGAACAGATAGAATCAGCAAAAACAAAATTTAAACCAAACCTAGCTAAACTTATTTCCTCTGGTGAAACATGGGAAGTAAAATAATTATAGATGGATAGTGCTTTAAAAAAAAATATCAGCACTATTTTTAAGTCTTCACTAAAAGAAGATAAAGTCTTTTCAGATATAACCACAAAAAAATTAGCTACTTCACAAAAACTACAATGTGAAGTTGTGTTTAAAGAAAAAGGCTTACTTTGCGGGAAAGAAGTAATAAATTATTTGCTTAAAATACACTATAATAAAATCAAAGTAATATGGAAATATAACGACGGAGACTTTGTAAAGAAAGGGTCAGTAGTAGCTACTGTGACTGGGCCAGCAAACAAAGTATTACCAATAGAAAGAATTTTTTTAAATTTTATTCAAAAAATGTCAGGAATAGCAACCTATACTCATGAATGCTGTAAAGCTATAAAAAATAAAAAAATAAAAGTTTTAGATACAAGAAAAACCACTCCTGGCTGGAGATTAATTGAAAAATATTGCGTCCGTATTGGTGGTGGAATCAATCATCGAATGGACTTATCGGAAATGATTTTAATAAAAGACAATCATATTAAAACCTGTGGAAGCATTACCTCCGCACTAAAAAAAGCATTGGCAAACAAGCCAAATATAGAAATTGAGGTTCAGTCTCTTCTGCAATTAAAAGAGGCCTTAAAGTTTAAAATAAAAAGAATTATGCTAGACAACTTTACCCTCAACAATACCAAAAAAGCTATAAAGATAATCAGGTGCTTCCCAAAGATAGAAATTGAAGTTTCAGGGGGAATGAATTTGCCTAAATTAAGGAAATTTTCGTCACTAGATATAGACTTTATATCCATTGGTAGCCTTACTCACTCATCAAAATCAATAGATATTTCTATGAATGTGAAAAAATAAGTTAAAATATGTCATGGACTTAAATATTTTAAAAGAAATATCAGATCTCAAAAAGACAAAAAATGCAGCTATTCTTGCTCATAACTATCAAATACCTGAAGTTCAAGATATTGCAGATTTTATCGGGGACTCTTTAGGTTTAGCAAAAAAAGCAGTTGAAGTAGACGCTGAAATAATAATATTTTGTGGTGTCCATTTTATGGCAGAAACTGCATCGATTTTATGTCCGGACAAAAAGATTCTCTTGCCAGACATAGATGCAGGTTGTTCCCTTGCAGATTCTATCAACTTAAAGCAACTTAAAGACTGGAAGAAGAAGAACCCTGATGCTGTTGTTGTTTCTTATGTAAATACAACTGCTGAAATAAAAGCAGAAAGCGATTACTGCTTTACTTCGTCTAATGCAGTAAAAATAGTTGAATCAATAGATAAAAACAAAAAAATACTTTTTCTTCCTGATATGTTCCTTGGTGCATACGTGCAGAAAAAAACCAAAAGGAAAATTGACATATGGCCTGGGGAATGCCATGTTCATGCCGCAATGACTTATGAAGAAATAAAGAATTTACGTGATGAATATGTTGGCACTGAAGTATTAATTCATCCTGAATGTGCATGTGGATCTCAGGCAATGTATTATTCTGAAAAAAATAATGATAAAAATATTCATTTTTTATCCACTGAGGCTATGATTAACAAAGCAAAAAACTCCACATCAGAAAATATTATTGTAGCAACTGAAACTGGTGTCATACATAAGCTACAAAAAAATTCTCCTGAGAAAAACTTTATACCTATCAATAGAACTGCGGAATGCAAATATATGAAAATGATTACTGTTGAGAAAGTTCTAGAAACCTTAAAATCTGAAAGTCCGGAGGTAAAAGTAGCAAGTCATATCGCAATTAAAGCAAAAACGGCGATAGATAGAATGGTGGGAATAGGATAATGGCCGTGGGAAGATTCGAACTTCCGACATACGCCTTATGAGAGCGTCGCTCTACCCCTGAGCTACACGGCCGATGGATTTTGAGTTTATCATGTCAAAAAAGACTTTCAAGGACACTAGTTTAGAAAAATCATGAACAAAACAGAAGAAAAATATGTGGTCAGACGAAGGATTGTCTTGTTGTTTCTATCGGCAATCTTTATTTCATCGATGACAATGCTCAATCTTTTAGGAACGTCAAGATTTTTAAATTTAAGTTTTACCTTTTTAGGTATAGAAATTCCAATAATTTTAGCAGTAGGGGTTCTACCATATCCAATAACATTCTTGTGCACAGACTTAATATCAGAAATATATGGCGAAAAAAAAGCATCTGAGCTAGTTTGGACTGGTCTTATAGTAAATATTTGGTTGGCCGCGATTATTTGGCTAGGCGGAGTCGCCCCTAGCTTCACAACTAATGAGTCGAGCGTTAATTCAAACAACGCATTTATGACTATTAGATACCTGTCATTAAGCACAATAACCGCTTCAATGATTGCTTATTTTCTAGCTCAATACTCCGATGTTAAAATATTTCATTTTTTAAAAAGAATAACGAAAGGAAAATATTTATGGCTCAGAAATAACGGTTCAACAATTATAAGTCAGCTCATTGATACTGTTTGTGTAATTTGTATCACACACTTTTTATCAAAGTCTATACCGTTGCCAGCAGATAAAACCGAATTTGAAGGTTTGTTTATGCTCATATCTTACGCCTACATATTTAAGTTTATAATAGCAATATTAGATACTCCTGTCTTGTATATTAGCGTTAAATATTTAAAAAAATTTTTAAAAATAGAAAACGATAATTTCTAACTTAAGAGAACTATTGTTATAATATTAAGATGGCTATTAACCTAAAGGCTCTTCCACAAAATAATGAAGCTGAACAAGCAGTGCTCGGATCAATCTTAATAGATCAGCAAGCTATGAATCTGGCCCTGGAGGAAATAGCAGAAAGCGATTTTTATGACGAAAATCATAAAAAAATATTTTCTGCAATGATAGACTTAGACAAAGAGAGCAAGCCAATAGATATACTAACATTGTACGACAAGCTGAAGTCAAAGAAATCACTGTTAAAAGAAGTCGGTGGGAGCTCTTACTTAAGCCAGCTAATTGAAGTTGTCCCAAGCTCCTCAAATGTTTTGTTTTATGCAAAATCTGTAAAAGAAAAATCGATATTAAGAAGCATGATTAAAACAGCTTCTGAGATAATCGATGAAGGACAGACTGAACAAGTTGAAGTTGATGAATTTGTGGATCAAGCTGAAAAGAAGTTGTTTGAAATCAGCCAAAATAAAAAAAGATCGGGCTTTATATCAACCTCTGAGCTAGCGGCAGAAACAATAAAAATTATAGAAAATTTAACTACGAGAAAAGAGGCAATAACTGGTATCTCCAGTGGTTTTAAAAAACTAGATAAAATGACTGCTGGTTTTCAAAATTCAGACTTAGTTATTATTGCTGCTAGGCCTGGAATGGGAAAGACATCGTTTAGCCTGAATATTGTTATGCATGCAGGGCTTGTACATGGACTGAAGGTGGGATTTTTTTCCTTAGAAATGGCAAAAGAGCAACTAATGATGAGAATGCTTTCAACAAAATCAAAAATAAATTTCGGTAAAATCAGAACTGGATTTTTATCTGATACTGAATTTCAAAAAACTGTTGATGCTGCTGAGGCCATACAAAGAGCTAATATATTTATTGATGATACCCCCGCACTTACTTCTCTTGACCTAAGGTCTAGAACACGTCGACTAAAGAGTGATAAGGGCTTAGATATTTTAATTGTAGACTATTTGCAACTCATGCGTGGAAACTCCAGAACTGACAACCGTGAAAGGGAGATAGCCGAGATTTCACTTTCACTAAAAGCTCTGGCAAAAGAGCTTCAAATTCCTATAATTGCCATTTCACAACTAAGCAGACAAACCGAAGCAAGAACTGATAAAAAACCTCAGCTTTCAGATCTAAGAGAGAGTGGAGCGCTAGAGCAAGATGCCGACATGGTAATTTTTCTTCATAGAGCAGACGCCTATAAAAGAATAGCCGACGAAAGAGATGGCCTTGCAGAAGTTATAATAGGAAAACAAAGAAATGGTCCCACTGGTACAGTCTCTTTGGCGTTTTTAGATAATCAAGGCGTTCCTAGCTTTGAAAACCTAGCAGACGAATATAACGAAGAATAAATTAAAGAACAATAGATACAGGACAATGGTCTGAGCCATACACTTCATTATGGATTTTTGAATCCTTAATTTTTTTTATTTCGGTGACCCAAAAATAATCTATCCTCCAACCCGCATTATTGGCCCGTGCATTTCTCATATATGTCCACCAAGAATATTTAATTTCATCTGGATAAAAATATCTAAAAGTGTCAACAAAGCCTTTTTTTTCAAACTTATCTAACCAATCTCTTTCAACTCTTAAAAAACCAGACGTATTTTCATTTGGCTTTGGATGCTTTAAATCAATTTCATTATGAGCAATGTTATAGTCACCACAAACAATTAAATTTTTTTTCTTTCTTTTTAGTTTTACTAGCTTTTTGTAAACAGCATCATGAAATCTTAGCTTATAATCTAATCTTGTATCATTCATTTGACCATTAGGAAAATAAAAATTTAACAATATAAAATCTTTATACTCTGCTATTAAAGTTCTACCTTCATCATCCAAGTCTTCGTCAAAACCCAATTTATTATCAACCTTACTTGGTTCGGATTTGGTATAAATTCCGACCCCAGAATACCCCTTCTTGTACTTTGGTGAATCAAAAAAAGATTTATACCCCGAAATATTTAAAAGATCATCGTCCAACTGATCAGTATGGGCCTTTGTCTCCTGTAAGCATAAAATGTCTGGTTTATATTTTTCAATAAAAGCATGAAAGCCTTTTTTTTTAATTGCACGAATACCATTTACGTTCCATGAAAAAATCTTCATAAAAGTAGTTTATAATATTTCTCTCAATCATGTTAGTGGAATTTAATTATGAAATTTATTTTAGTACCTTTTAAAAATTTTAATTTAGCTAAATCTAGAATGAGAAAAGATTTATCTGGCCCAAAGACCGAAAAAATAGTTGAAAAAATGCTTTCACATGTTCTAAGTGAGGTATCAAAATCAAAACTATCTGATTCAAATTATATTGTCACAAATGATTTAAAAGCCATAGAAATTGCAAAACGGCTTGGAATTAAAGTAATTAAAGAGGACGATCAAATTGATGAAAGTAGTTCTGTTGATTCAGCATCAGAAATACTTATTAAAAAGGGTGCAAAAAGTCTATTAAGAATCCCTGGGGATTTGCCACTTATTAAACATAAAGATATAGATAAGATATTTTCAATATCCACAGCTAACAACACATCGATTATAGTCCCATCAAAAAGTGGGAAAGGAACAAACGCAATTTTAAGAAACCCTCCAAACGCAATACAATCTTTTTTTGGACAAAATAGCCTACAAAAGCATATTAAGGAATTTGAAAGAAAAAAAATCAAGTTCAAAATAATCAAAATGAAGAATGTTGAACTTGATCTTGACTGCCTTAAAGACCTAGACGATCTTCAAGAACCAGAAAAAAAAGAATATTTAGAAATAATTAACTAATTATTGCCAAAATATCTCTTTCTTCCAAAACCATAAGGTCTTTATTATCAATGGTTACCTCTGCTCCTCCAAACTTACTGAAGAGGACCTTGTCGCCCTTTTTAACAGTCAAGGGTGTTATATTCCCTTTTTGATCTGTTCTTCCAGCGCCAACAGAAACAACTGTTGCTTCTAAAGGTTTTTCTTGTGAACTATCAGGAATAATGATTCCACCTTGTGTTGTGCTTTCCGCAGCATTTCTTTCTACTAGAACAAAAGCACCTAAAGGCTTTACTGTTTTTTTTGATTTTCCCATTTTATTAAACTCCCATAAAACTTAAATTTACATATAAAGTAATCATATTTATCAAACATTCAAGGCGCTAAATGAATTTTATCGAAAATTCATGTTTGTGCTTTTTATTCATATTGATTATCAAAGGTGTAATAGCCTCAATCATTGAAGAAATTTCTAAAGCTCCAGCATCGATAGCCTTAAGGCTTGGCATTTCTTCTGTTAATTTAGCGACTACCCCTTTGGCTTCGTCATCATCACCACAAATTACTACATCATAATCTAATGGTTTTTGAAAATTCGCAAGCCCTTTTGCTGGAATATTATGATAAGCACTAACCACTTTGACTGTATCAGGTAACACATCCTGAATATCAATGGCAGCTGACCCAATTTCTGGCGGATCATATGAAACCACTTTTCCAAACTTCATTGGAACTACTGGCGAAATAACAATTTGATTAGAAAAAGAATCAGCAATGCCCTCTAAAGTTCCCCTTGTATATTCAGGAGGCAAACAAACAACCACGACCTCGCTTGCTTTTGCGGCTTCACCATTTTCCATCCCAACAATGTTGCCCTCAACTCCTTGCTCTTTAGCTTTTTCATTTATCTCAGCGGCCGCTGCGTCTGCTTTTTCTTGTGTTCTAGATCCTATTAAAACTTCATGACCAACTTTTGCCCATCTAATTACCAACCCCTCAGCAAAAGAACCTGTTCCACCTAGTAAACTTATTTTCATTTAATTCTCCTTTAATCAAAATATAATTTGGAATATTATAACAGTTTTTTTAATACTAAGTTAAGATTGTTCTCGGAACCATCTATTTCGACACTTTTAATCTTTGATTTAAAGCCAGAAACAATGGCGATTTTTGTGGTTGATATATCGAAAAAATCAGAGAGAACTCTTATCAGCTCAACGTTAGATGCCCCCTTGTGTGGTATAGCTGCCACCTTGACAGTTAAGAATTTACCATCATAACTTACAATTTTTGATTCTTTAGATCTTGGTTTTACTAAAATTGAAATTTTCAAAGCTAGAATGAATTAGCTAGTTGAACCAATAAATTTACTAAAAAAGTTTTTAAAAATTCAATAGCCAATATTACCACTATTGGGGAAATGTCTATTCCACCAAGATGGGGCAGCACATTTCTTACTGAACTTAAAATGGGCTCTGTTATTTTATATAAAAATTGAAATAACGGATTATAAGGATCGGGGCTAAACCAAGAAATTAATGCTCTAATCACCACAAGCCAAACAAATAAAGATAAAGCAAGATTTAATAAATTTGCGATGGCATATAATAAATTTGAAATAATCATATTGTTAATCCTTTTCTAAGCTTATTTTGTTACTAATTTTTTTTGATTTTTTAGAAGCTGCGTCAAAACAATTAAAGACAATTTTCGCAAATTTTTTATTCTTTAATACATCAACACCGGACTCTGTTGTTCCGCCAGGAGATGAAACTAATTCAACAAACTTCTTGGCTGGAATAGCTGTCGTATTAAGATATTTAACGGTTCCAATAATTGTTTCAAATATAAGTGTTTTTGCAAGAACGGAACTAATTCCAGATGACTTTGCGTATTCTAGTTGTGCACTGATGTATTCAGCCAAAAAAGCTGGACCTGAGCCACTTATTGAAGTTACTGTGTCAAAATCATTTTCTTTTTTAAGTGCCAATGGAATTCCCGAGGTTTCAACAATCTGAATAAATTTTTTGATTTCTCTTGATGTACAGTTTTTATTAGCCATGTAAGCAAAAACTCCCTTCAAAACAGAACAAGGCAAATTAGGCATTGTTCTAATAACTTTCGAGGTTTTCTCCAAATGTGTTTCAAGATATTTAGTTTTTACTCCTGCCGCTATGGATACTAAAACTTTTGAAGAGGCCAGGTCTCCTTTTATTTCGTGTAATATTTTCCCGATAATTTGAGGCTTGACACACAAAAAAATAAATTCTGAGCTTTTAACAACTTCAATATTTGCTAATGTTGTTTTTACTCTTTTTGTTTTACCAAATACACTAAGTTTCTTGCTATCAATATCAGAACAAATAATCTTGTTTTTTTTATTGGTTAAAAAACCTTTTATTAAGGATGTGGCCATGTTGCCAGCTCCTATTATTCCAATATTCATTTAGACTCGTTCTCCAAAAATTTTGGTACCTACCCTTACAATGGTAGCTCCTTCCTCTAATGCTACCTTATAATCATTGCTCATGCCCATAGAGAGCTCCAACTTTCTTCCATATATATTTTCTAGCGATAATGCTAACTTTTTCATTTTTCTATAGTCTTCTCTAGAAAATTCAGGGTCTTGGGAATATTTGGTAATTGTCATAAGGCCATGAATTTTTATTGCTTCTAAAGTCAAAATGTTTTTATATAAATCATCTGTTTGATCAAGTGTGGTTCCGGCCTTGTTTGGATCTTTTGAAACATTAACCTGAATTAAAATTGATTGAATTACTTTATGTTTCAAACAATATGCATTTATAGCCTCTGCTTTCTTTAAAGTATCAACAGTATGAATTAAATGTGCCTTTCCTGCTACATACTTTATTTTATTTTCTTGGATATTTCCTATATAGTGCCATTTAATATCTTTATACTCTTCAATAGTATCTTTTATTTTATCACGCAACTCTTGAGCGTAATTTTCACCAAAATCCCTTAAACCTAACTTGTAAAGAGCAACAATGTCGTCCAAGGGTTTTGTTTTTGAAACACCAACCAGAGTAGCTTTTTGCTTAATTGAAGATAAATGGTTGTTAAATTCTATTAAAAATTTTTGATAACTTTCTTCAATACTCATAATCAACAATGAATATTATAATATATAATCTAACAAATGAATTTATCAATCGCCTCAGCATTAAAAAAAGGTGAAAATAGTTTAAGAAAAGCTGGAATTCAAAATAGCAAAAAAGAAGCCGCAGAAATCTTAGAAAATGTAACAAAACTTAGTACGGAACAAGTTTTTCTATTAAAAAATAAAAACATAGGCCTTAGGGGAACCAAGAATTTTTTAAAAAAAATAAAAAGAAGAAAAAAGGGCGAACCATTACAATATATAACAAGAAATGCATATTTTTTCTCTAGGGCCTTTAATATTATGAAAGAGGTTCTAATTCCAAGACCTGAAACAGAAATTTTAGTTGAAAAAATTCTTAAAATAAGTTTGAAGAAAAAAAACTTATCATGTCTTGATATGTGTACAGGTAGCGGGTGCATAGGAATAACGCTTGCATTAGAAAGCGGGAATTTTAAAAAAATAACTTTCGCCGATGTAAGCTTAAAAGCTCTTAAGTGTTGTAAAAAAAATATAACAAAGTTTAAAATTAACAAACAAGCTGAAATAGTAAAATCAAACTTTTTTTCAAATATTCCAAAAAAAAAATATGACCTTATATGCTCAAACCCCCCATACGTAACAATAAATCAATACAAAAACCTTGAAAGGTCAGTAAAAGACTATGAGCCAAAACTTGCCCTTATTAGCAACAATGAAGGCTTAGAACATTTTGAAAAAATAGCAAAAGAAGCAAGGGGGTTTTTAAAAGAAAATGGTACTATCTTCTTTGAAGTGGGAATTAATCAATTTAAATCAGTAAAGAATATTTTAAAAAACTTTGGATACTCGGAACTGGTAACTTATAATGATCTAAGCGGAATTAAAAGAGTCGTTTCAGGAAAATGGAAAAGTTAATTATTGAAGGCGGAATTCCCTTAAGGGGTTCTATAAAAGTTTCAGGATCTAAAAATTCAGCTCTACCAATACTAGCATCTACAATATTGTGGCCAGGAATATACAACTTTCACAATGTCCCTGACATTAAAGATGTAAGAACAATGTTGGAGCTGTTAAAATTTTTAGGATCAGAGTGCTCTTTTAAAAAAAATAAAGTAAAAATTAATTCTATAAAGATAAATAAACATGAAGCTCCGTACGACTTGGTCAAAACAATGCGCGCATCAGTGTTAATATGGGGCTCGCTACTGAGCAGATTGAACAAAGCTAAAATCTCTTTCCCAGGGGGGTGTGCAATTGGTGACAGACCGATAGATCAACATTTAAGCGGTTTTCAATCAATTGGATATAAAACAATTGTAAAGTCTGGGTATTTAAAATCGATTGCAACAAATGAAATAGGTGGGGATTTTAAGTTTAAAATGAAAAGTGTTACAGGGACAGAAAACTTAATTTTAGCATCTGTTTTGGGAACAAAAAAAACAATTCTTAAAAATTGTGCACTCGAGCCGGAAGTTGATGATTTGATAACATTTTTAAAATCAATAGGGGCCAATATCAAGAAGATGGGTGACTCAATAACAATTAGTCCTGTTGATTCACTAAAAAAACAAAAAAAATCATATGAAATAATTCCTGATAGAATTGAGGCTGGGACTTTTATGTACTTAGGGTGTTTGCCTCAAAATAAAATCACAATTAAAAATGTAGACTTAGGAGCATTAAAAGATGTAATTAAAACTGTAATCAAAATTGGAGCAAAAGTTGAGAAAAGTGAAAACAAGATTACTGTTACTGCACCAAAAGAAATAAAGAAGTTAAATATAGAAACCAACCCCTACCCCTCTTTTCCAACCGACCTACAAGCTCAGTTAATGTCAGTCTTAGTATTAAGCGGGGGGACATCGAAAATAAAAGAAAATGTATTTCCAAATCGCTTCATTCATGTAGCTGAGATGAGAAAACTTGGGGCAAAAATTGATGTTGTTAAAAATACCGCCAAAATTATAGGCGTTGACACCCTTGCGGGAGCAAAAATGCAGGCAAGTGACTTAAGAGCTAGCGCAGGGCTTGTCTTATCAGCCTTGTGTGCATCTGGAAAAAGTGAAATATTTAGAATATATCACCTTGATAGAGGCTACGAAGCGATAGATAATAAACTAAAGCGTATTGGAGCAAAAATTTGGCGGACAAAAGAGTAAGGCTAGCTATTTCCAAAGGAAGAATTCTTAATCAAGTAGCTTCATATTTATCTAAAGCTGGCTATACCAACAACATTGCTCAAACAACATCACGTGAGCTGGTTTTTAATATAAAAAATCTTCAAATACTATCATGTAAACCATCCGATGTACCAAAGTACGTCGAACTAGGAGCAGCAGACTGCGGCATAGTGGGATCTGATTGTATTAAAGAAGCAAATTGCGATATATATGAACCAATAGACTTGCCGATTGGTAAATGTAAAATGGTTCTAGCGTGTTTAAAAAATAAAAAAATAAACCTGAAACCTGGTATAAACATAAGAATAGGAACAAAATATCCAAACATTACAAAGGAGTATTTCTTAAAAGAAGGAATATCACCAGAAATTGTTTTTTTAAATGGCTCAGTTGAACTTGCACCTATAACAGGGTTGGCTGATGCAATAGTCGACATAACTGAAACTGGAGCAACAATAAAAGAAAATAATTTAAAAATTATAAAAAATATAATGGATATTAATGCTAAAGTTGTTGTTAACAAAACAAGTTTTAGAACACTAAACAATGAAATAGAAAAAATAATGTCTTCTCTTGTAAAAAAAATAAAAATTTAAGCTTCCAAAACTATTGAAGAAATTTTTTTCTTTAAGTTTTTTAATAGACGCCATATAAATTTTTTGTTAATATTAATCTAAGTTAATTTTTTTTTTAGTCTTTATAAACTACTGAAATTATTAACATTTTTATCCACATTTATCCACATTTTGTGGATAACTTAACCAATGTGGAAAATACAAGGGGTTAAAGGGATACGCTTTTGGAAGACACTAGCTCAAACAAGCTTAATGAACATTTAGACGCTGATCTTGTTGATAAAAACGTTTTAAGTGCCATGGTTTTGGACAACATCACTCAAAACTATCCTGGTATTAGACAATTTTTTGCAACAATAAAGCTTATTGAGGTAAACGATAAACAAGCAACATTTGTTGTTTCAGATGTAATGACCTCTGAATGGATTAACAACCACTACATGCATATTTTAGAAAAAGTTTTTTGGGAAGAATCAGAAGAACAACTAGGCTTTAAGAAGGTTGTTGTTAACTCTCAAGATGCATATAAATCAAGAAACTTAAAACCCAAAAAGAAGCCCCCACATAGTCGCGGTCTAACCCGTGTCCACGAAGGAACACTAAACGGAAGACAGACGTTTAATAATTTTGTAAAAGGAGCCTCTAATACTTTAGCAGGAATAGCAGCCGAAAGGGTTGCCGATAATCCTGGCAAATCTTACAACCCTCTTTTTATTTATGGAAGAACTGGCCTAGGAAAGACTCACCTTTTAAATGCTGTTGGAAATACGGTTTACGATGACAATAAAGACTTTAAAATTTGTTCTATATCTGCCGAGTATTTTACTAACAAGGTTATAAGCTCAATTAGATCAGGAAAAACAAAAGAGCTAAGGGACTCCTTTCGGTTTGATTGTGACGTGCTACTTATAGATGATATTCAGTTTATTGCCGGTAAAGAGGGAACGCAACAGGAGTTTTTCTACACCTTTAATTCGCTTTATGATGCAAACAAACAAATTATTTTAACAAGTGATAGGCCGCCTCACCAATTGGCCGGCATTCAAGAAAGGCTTGTAAGTAGGTTTGAGTGGGGTTTTGCAGTTGAAGTTCTTCCTCCAGATGTTGAGCACAGAGTGGCTATTTTGGAAACAAAAGCTAAAGACATGGGAATAACAATAGACAAAGAGGTTTTGTTTGCAATTGCAGAAAAATCGGGCGGTTCAATTAGAGAGCTAGAAGGATTTTTTAATAATGTTGTTGGACAGGCATCTATGTTAAACACCCCTATTGACAAACTATTAGTTAACGATGTTTCATCAAGACTTTTATCAACAAAAAGCATTGATTTAATAAATATTGATTTAATTCAAAAAGAAGTTGCCTCTTTTTTTGGAATCAGCGTGCAAGACTTGTGTTCTAAAAAGAGAACCAAGGGTGTAGTTAGGCCCAGACAAATTGCAATTTATTTGTGCCGTATTTTTACTGATGAGTCTTTGTTAGAAATTGGCCATGGTTTTGGAGGCAGGGACCACTCTACCGTCCTTCACTCCATTGCAACAATAGAAGATCAGTTGGCTAAAAATCCTTCTCAAGAAAATCCTATTAGGATTCTTCAAACTAAAATAAGAAAAATTTCTGGTGGAAAACTAGAGGACTAGTGTTGAAAAAAAACTTTTCCAGGAATTAGTGGGTAATAGTGTTAATTAATGTTGATTTTTTTTCCTTTATAATAGCGGTGTTTCTTGGTTTATTAACATATTCACGCCCCTACTACTACTACTTTATATTTAATATAATATATTATAATAGGAGTAGTAATGAATCTTTCTGTTGATAAAAAATTATTTTATAAATATTTATCTTATGTTCAAGGAATTGTTGACACAAGACCAACAATGTTAATTTTGTCTCACATACTTTTAGAGGCCAAAGATGGAAAAATGTTTTTATCTTCTACTGATTTAGAATCATCTGTTTATACTTCTTTTCCTGCAAACATTAAAGAGGAGGGAAAGATTTGTTTACCTGCCAAAAAACTACTTGAAGTGATAGAAAAAACACCAGAAGGAGAGGTACAGATCAGAACAATTAATGATACGCAGGCAGAATTAGACTATAAAAAGGGTAAAACAAAAATAAAAACACAAAACGCAGATGATTTTCCACAAATACCAAAACCAGATGATTTTGTTTACAGGGCAATAAAAAGCGAAAAACTCGAAAACCTTATTAAAAAAACCTCCTATTGTGTGGGGGGAGACGAACTAAGAAAAAATCTAACAGGAATATTTTTTGATATGACACAAAACGGGAAACTAAGGCTGGTTGCGACTGATGGCCACAGAATGAGTCTCACAGAAGAAGATATAGAAAACAACATTGTGGAATCTTTTACTTTGCCTAAAAGAGCATCACAAGAAATTAGAAAGTTTATAAAAGATAGTGAAGTTATAAATATTGGTGTAGGAAAAAATTTTTTTATATGTGATGATGGTCAAACGTCTTTATTGGCAAGGCTTGTTGATGTAAAATTCCCAGACTATAAACAGGTCCTACCTACAAACTTTAACAACACTATAAAAATAGAGAAGAAACAAATGCTCGAAGCATTACAACGAGCAGCAGTGGTTTTACAAGATAAAAACAGAGGGGTTAAAATATATATTGGGGAAAACAAAATGGAAATAAGGGCAATTTCAGACGACGGTGAAGCCTTAGAGGAAATCCCTATAAACAAACTTACCCAGTCTCTGGATGTTGGGTTTAATGTAAAGTATTTGATCGATGCACTTGGCACATATGACGGCGAAGAAATTTGTTTTTCTGTTGGGGACGAAGTTAGCCCCGCATGCATTTTTGCAAACGAAGATGACCGATTTAAACAGCTATCAGTAGTAATGCCAATGAGGGTTTAAGATGACAACAAATAAGTCGAAATTAAAAAAAATTAGAGATAACATAGACAATATAGACGAAAAAATTTTGAAACTTTTAAGTCAAAGAGCGGAACAAGCTATACAAACTACTAAATATAAGACAAAAAGCATATATGATCCAAAACGTGAGAAAGAAGTTTTAAATAAACTTTTAAAAAAAGCTAACGGCCCCCTTTCCTTTTCGGCAATAGAAAGAGTTTATGGAGAAGTTCTCTCTGCATGCAGAGAGGTCCAAGCACCTATTGAGGTCTCATTCTTGGGACCAGAGGGTAGCAACACAGAGGAGGTTGCCAACAAACAGTTTGGCAACAGCGCAAGCTTTTTCTCCCAACAAACAATTTTTGATGTTCTTGTTTCTGTTGAAACGGGAGATTCGGTATATGGTGTTGTACCACTAGAGAATTCTTTGGAGGGCCCAGTTGTTGAAACATTAGATGGATTAGTTGAAAAAAATGTATCAATAGTTTCGCAAGTAAACCTTAAAATTTCCCACTATTTAATGTCGCAGGAAAAAAATGCGAAGAAAATAAAAAAAATTTATTCGCACCCACAAGCTTTAGCCCAGTGTAAAAATTACATACAAAACAATTTTCCTAAAGTTGATTTGGTAGAAGCACAAAGCACGGCAAGGGCTGCCCAAATAGTAGCAGACAAAAAAAATTGTGCCGCAATAGCACCACGTCTTTGTTCCTCTTTGTACTCCTTAAATATATTGGATAAAAATGTTCAAGATAATTCTTCAAACACAACTGTTTTTGCATTAGTTGAAAAAAAGCATGGTGAACCCATAGTTGTGAAAAACTCCAAAGTTTCAGTAGTTTTTTCATTGGACCATGAACCAGGGAGCCTTCATGAGTGCCTAAAGTCATTTAAAACATCCAAAATTAATTTAACAAAAATACAATCGAGACCCTCGAAGAAAAATGATTGGGACTATTTGTTTTTTATAGACTTTATAGTTGAAAAAAATTTAGCAGAAGCAAACAAATGTCTCAACTCACTACGAAGGGCAACTTCTTTTCTTAAAATTTTAGGAGTTTTTACTTGAAGCCCAAAGGAAGCTCAAGAATAACTTCGTTACCAATTTACAAGCCTGGTAAGCCAGTAGAAGAGCTTCAAAGAGAGCTTGGTTTTGAAAAGGCAATCAAGTTAGCTTCCAATGAAAACCCCTTGGGACCATCTCCAAAAGCAGTAAAAAAAATTATAGAAGCCGCAACTCTTTCTCATATTTATCCGGA
>CETI01056012.1_pt1 | contig 36777 bp, 15 predicted proteins | sample 361441 | NCBI WGS metagenome assembly CETI01 (sample SAMEA2622478, study PRJEB7988) | marine metagenome | biome: marine biome (ENVO:00000447); feature: deep chlorophyll maximum layer (ENVO:xxxxxxxx); material: "saline water (ENVO:00002010), including plankton (ENVO:xxxxxxxx)" | depth 90 m | reverse complement strand
ACCTAAAGTTGGTCTTTCTGAACCACATATAGATGAAAAATTTGGAAAATTAGCAAAATCAACTTTACTAATATCAAACTGAACTTGACCCTCTTGATCAGCAATAATTGTCCATGATTCAATTTTGCCAGTTACATCAAGAGTCATATCTCCTTTGATACCAGAAGACATTGGTGCAGATCCAGCATCAACAACAAAATTAATTGTTCTCGTTAAATCTGCTGTTGTAGATAATCCTACAACATAAACTTTTTGTCCTGAAGTTGGAGGTGTTGTAAAAATTAAATTGGTGCCACTTGTACTGTAATCAATACCAGGAACTTGCACTAAACCATCAATAGCAACAATCAATTGTTGATCATTTGCTGGTGTATATGGATCTCCAACAGGATCAATTAGAGGAAATCCAGTATTGGTTCCATTAAATACCCAACTAGATGTATCAAGTATTTCGTTACCATACTGAAGATACTTACTAGGAATCTCATAGTTGACACCAACATTAAATTTCTTCTGAGGTTCAGAAAGAACCTGATAGTTAGAAGATTTTACTGATACGTTATAATTAGGCATTAGGTAACTCCTGGTGTTACTTCTACAATTCCCTCTATAACTCTTGTCTTAATACTTTGTGGTGATGTTAAAACTATATCATAAACATAACGTCTTGGATCTAATGCAGAAGTAGCAGTATTGTTTAATCCAATTTTTAAAATACCATTATAACGATCCACAAATGTAACAACAAAACTTGTTGCGGTAGTAGAAAAATAACTTCTCCGCATTTTAGCTTCTGCTGTATATCCTGTTAAATTAAGTGGAGTTGTATTATCCTCATTTTGGATATTGAAAGTAGCATCAAAATCTGTGCCCTTTTCTAACAGTAGATTTAAAGGAATTGCTGCCATAATTTTTAATTAGTATCTCTAATCCACATGGTGTAAGAGTATTGAACATTGCTGTTTAAATCTCCTGGTTCATCTCTAAATTGATTATCAATATTACGACATCTCTGATAACTAGAAGTATCTGCACGGGAAACACCAATCCCTTGCGTAGCAGAAACAGACTCACTATTTAAACCTTGTGGTGTAATCATAGAACGGTCTTGGTTACTTTCTTCAGTACCACTTGGTTCACCAAATCCAAAATATATTGTTGTTGCATTTGCAAAAACATCATCGTTTTGACTGTATGATGTTACACTTAAACGTCTGAAACCACCGCCACCACTATTTCTTTGAGTACCTGCATCAACCCACATATTGTTTCCTCTTCCAAAGAAAACACGAGTATCAGCAACAGATGTAAATGTTTCAGTGTACCAAAGTTTTCTCAACCTCAAACCTTGGTCTTTCATCATAACTTGGTTTAAAGAAGCATTTGCATATAATTGTGGATGTTTAAAGTTCTTACCAAAATTACCTGGCCAACCTATAGATCCCAACATGTTATATTCATCATCTGTAAATCTTCCACCATGAGAACTTGCTGATGTATAGTTTCCAGAATCCGTTCTGTGTAAGAAATAACCCCACATCCATTTGTATTGAGCAAATGAATTCTTCCATGTTGCTCCATCTTCACCCATAACTCTAGTTCTATGGTCATCCCAGAAAGTTGCAACATGCATCCAACCACCACCATCAGTATCCATATCACAGAATACCTCAAATGCACTACCACCATATCCTGATGGTTTTATCCAATATATCCCTGTCTCAGCAGTAGAATTAGATGCTTTAATTGCTCTAGCACTTGTTGCGGGATTTGATTGTGAATTTCCTAACGTCTCAGATTCACTAATTTTATATGAGACACCTACTAGTCCTTGTCCACCATCACCACCACGTCCAGTGTTGTCTTCGGCATTTGGAGAACCACCTTGATATCCTCCGCAACCACCACCACCGCCGCCACCTAGTCCATCAGTACCACTTGATCCTTCTCTCATACCCCATCCAGTATCTCCTCCTCTACCAGTACCACCAATTTCGCCACCAGCAATAGCAGTATCATAGGTATCATTTGCATATCCAGAATCACCACCTTGTCCACCATAACTTCCACCAGAATCGGGAGTAGAACCAGCACCACCGCCACCTCCACCAGCAGCAAATTGGGATGTAGCACCACCAAAAACAAATTTAAGATCTATTGCACCACCACCAGATCCACCACCTTGTGCCTTGTTCCCATTGTTTTGTTGAACATCTCCACCACGACTACCAGCACCACCGCCACCTGCTCCATATGGATACGAACCATCGGAATAACCTGTACCACCACGATTTCCAACACCAACTACATTATTTGATCCATATGTATTTTGGTTTGTGACACCGTACTCATTATGTCCTCCAGAAGAACCTGGACCACCACCAGATCCACCATCTTTAGCGTCGTTACCTGTTCCTGATCTACCACCTCCACCACCACCATTGGCTTGGAATCCAAAGAAGTTAGTATTTCCACCAGTATTACCAGGATTTGCACTACCAGGTCCCGCACCTTGAGGAGCACCAACACCACCGTCTCCTCCACCACCTAAAGAAGCACCATGACCAGTAGCACTGTAATTTGTGTATGCAGTAGAGTAAACAACTCCACCAGCTCCACCACCACCGCCACCAAACCAGTCAGCGTCATGACCACCAGCACCACCACCGCCACCTGCAACAGCTGCAAAAGCAATAGGTCCATCAGCTTTAGTACATGTCCATGTACCATTGTCCAAAAACATATGTGTTTTATGTTTATATCCATCACTGTCAAACCAGACGTATTCAATTCCTCCAGAAGCTGCTACATCTGGTTCATATTGACTATCCAATGTTCTAAAACCCGAAACGGATCCTCCACCAAGTGTTTGTAAAAAAGGCATTTATCTTAACTCCGTTTGTTTAACCATAAGTGGACATACTACCAAGAACTGTCCAAGCAGCATTTCCTGTCTTAACAACTGAGAAAGTATATACATCAATTGCATTAGCAGTACCAGCCGATATAGCAGTATCATTTGCCCATTTAACTGTAACTGAAGTACTATCAATTTTAAAACTGTTCATATAATATGCTGTTCCACCTTGTGTAGTCAACATAGAAACAGTCATAACCTCACCAGTATTCATCATTGCATTTAATTGAGTAGATGGGCCTCCACGTAAATTAAATCCCCAGTTAGCACCTGCATTATTAGTGTAATAATGGAGTGCATTATCTTCTAAGTTAATATTAACATTAGCTCCAGTTAATGTGTCAGTCTTAATATCTGCGTTTTCAAGAATTTCATTAACAACAAGTCTATTGACTTCTAAACGACCTACTTTTACATCTGCATCACTATATGTTAAATCATTTCCAGCAGTTGATCCATCAAACGTACCAGTACCAAATACAATTTTATTCTGACTCTCATCCCATCCCATGAAGACGTTAGAATCAGAACCACGTTCAATAATAATACCAGCATCCTTAGTAGCACTACCAGTAGTACCAGTTCCTAATTCTATTCTTACATCAGAAATTGTTGTATTGCTAGAGTTAACTGTACTTGTAGTACCATTAACAGTCATGTTTCCAGTAACTGTTAAGTCATTTCCAACAGTAAAATCGCCACTACTGGAACTAATAGCATCAACATATGTTTTTACAGCACGTTGAGTTGGAACTTTAACATCACTGTTTTGAGATAAAGTGCCATCTGTTGAGAATTCATTGATAGAAGCACCAATAAGTCCACCAATAGCACCAAGTTGTAATGACTGAAGACCCTTCAAATCAAAAGCAGAAGAGTTAAGAGTTGCTGTACCTGTTGCTTGGTCTACCTTAAAGAATTCTCCAACATAGAAATTACCTAAGTCATCAGTTGCAACATAGTAAACTCGTCCTGGATCAGTTGCGTTAGTGATAATCTGATCTGCCTGAGATGGAGATTGTGTTGGTTCACCTGGCCAGTTAGTTGTTGTTTTATCACCAGTACCAACTTGTAAGAAGTCGTGACCAGTGAGTCTAATAATACTAAATCTCTTTCTACATTTAACGATTGTAGCATCAGCAACAGGTGTAGCTCTAGAGGTAGAAAATACAATTACATGATAAGCAACACTATTTGCTGTAACAGAACTTACTGACTGAATCTGATAAGCGTTACCATCTGTCTGAGCAAATTCTAATGAGTCACCTGCAACAGCTGAGTTACTAAATTGTGTTACCAGTATTCTACCAGACTGATTACTTTCAAATGAACCACCAGAATCTAGTGTTGCAGTAGCACCAGAAGCACCACCTGTTACAGTTTCACTTGCTTGGAATGTACCTGTCTTTCCTACAATATAAATTCTTTTTGGTTCTGACTGAACATTAGCAACGTAGGCAGTAGCACCTGATGTTCCACCAGTTATTTGCTCACCAAGAGTAAAGGCTGTTGTAATGACGTTAGTGTAGGTAAGCATTGTACCTTTAACAGTTCCGTCATTTGTTGTTTCTGTAGAATCTGAACCAGCAGAGTACACACCATACTCACCATAAGAGTTACTGGAGTTTAGAGATCTTATCTTAGCACCACCAGTAGCAGCATAACCTACTTGACAATAGTATGTAAAACCACTAATAATCTCAATAGCACCATTGTCTCTTGCATAAATTCCAAGACCATCACTATGAATAGCAGTATATGTATGGAATAACATACTCTTGTTACCAGAGTTATGTAAAGCACCATCAACTAATGCACCAGTAGCACCATCACCAAACGAAGTTACATTATAGATGTAAGGTGATTTAGTTGCAATTGGACTAGCAGCATTCAATGCAAAATAAGTACCACCAATTGTTGCATTTTCGGGTTTATATGCTGGACTTCCTGCTGTGTATCCACCCATACCATCAAGAATAATATCTTGAATAATAGTACCATCACTACAACGGAATAGTGTAGAACGAGTATTGAGAATAGAACCACCAGAATCTAGTCCTGAACCTGGTTTAATAATAGTTGATCTTAAACTGTCACCAGCAATTGTTGTATATGGAGGAATAACAATTGGAAGTTGAACTTCTTCGTATACACCTGCCTTTATGAAAATGATTGCGGGATTTAATGCATCAGGTGTTCCTATAGAACCAGAAGCATACTTAAGACTTCTAAACGCTGTATCAATAGAACCACCACGACCTTGTGCATCAACACCATTAGTAGAAACATAGTAAACTGTTGGAGCACCACCAATACCACCCCAAGATACATCAGTTCCGTCAGTTTTAAGAACAGATCCAGCAGCACCAATATTTAACTTGGCAATCTTACCGTTAGCATCATAGTAAAGAATGTCTCCTCGTGTACCCGTATTGATGTTCTCTCCTTGAAGACTTAATTGACCACTTGCGGTAAATGCTTGAGTACCAGTAACAGACATTGTACCCGTTACTGCAAGACTGTGAGAGTCTGGGATTGTGACAGTCGTACCAGTACGACCTTTAATATTATCTACTCTTAATGTTGACATGCTATGCTATTCCGTAATTTGGCGAGTACTATTCTGTGTTATTTATATAATCAATACTGCTCCGTCATCAACAGTCATAGTAAAAGTATCATCTATATCCACAGGTATATCTTCTTGGGCGTAACTTGGAACAATAATATATCCAACTTTCTTTTTACCAGTTAGAAACATGTCTTTGACAATGGATGTTCTGATATTATCTGCAAATCCAACCAATTTCTGTGAATTAGTTTGCTCAGTATTATTTGAGAAAAACTCATATGATGTAGTGTCTGAAATAATCAATGCACAATCATCATCTATAGTTACTGTAATTGTATCATCAATATCAACTGTTGCATCTTCGTGACTGTATATTTCTGCTAGTTTTGCAGGTGACCCTATAGTAGAATCTACATCAAACCCACCATAGTAAAAATATATTGTTTTATCATCTACATCAGATATTGTACCAATATCCGAACCAGCAACTTGAATACTAGCAGCGTTGATAGCAGCAGTGCCCGTAAAAACACTATGAATATCAGTTGCTATATCGTTAATAACCTGTCTTTGAAACTCAATCGTATTAGACGGTTGTACGGTCTTTTTTGTTGTTGCTGGCATTTAACTAAAATATACCCTAGGGTTATTTAGTCAGAAGAGACCGCTGTGGATTCTAAAGGGGTCTCCTGTATTTCTGGTTCTGTAAGAGGTGGCGATTGCTCTTGGACTCCATCCTGCGTTTTTGGGGAGAGTAACTCCAATGTTTCTAATCCACCTAACAATTTTGTTTTGTATTCGTTAAGTTGTTTTAAATTCTTTTCCGCTTCAGCAATTTTTGCTTCAGCATCTTTTAATTGTTTGTCAAATTCAATTTTTAAACTTGCAGGATCCATAATAATTAAATGGTAATATAGTAATATTTATATGAGTATTTTACGATGGTTTTGTTGGCCAAGTAATGTTTGATAAGTTGATATCAGAAGGAGTTTGATTTGCTGGAAGATCTCTTAATTCTTGTCTATAAGATTGCCACTTAGTTCTAGTTGCTTCGGGAATATCAATCTGTTGTGTCCAATCTGTAGATTCTAATAACCCATTTCTTTTTTTTCTTAACACTTTCATTGGTTCAGCATTATTCAGTTCTGTAATTTTATTATTAATTTCATCCTCTGTTGGTTTTGTTGTACCACTATCTAACCAAGTAAGACCAGAATATCCATCATCTTCATCAAACAACCATTCTGAATTAGGTCTTAGTGCTATTAATGCTGTAATTAAATCATGTTCCATATCATTAAATAAGTTCTTGTACTGTTAAAGATGTTCCCTTCATTATTTTAACAGGTCCATTATCATTAGTACCATATCGTCTAAATTTAAGATAATATGTTACGTTGTTTCCACCGTGATTATTAGTATCCTTAACAGTTAAATTAAAACCTGTATTAGTATAACCAGAGTCACCACTATGATCTGCTAAACTACTTACACAAGATGTTCCTATTATAGAACTATCTCTATATAATACTGCTTCACATCTGTTTTTTTCTGGGTCATCATAATCGTCTTGTCGCCATGATCCCATCATACCAGCAGCAACAATTAACAATGATGAACTAGATACGTTTGGATTAACAGTTAAAACATGTGCTGTTTGATAGGATTGGGAACTAGTTGATATATCACTAGTTCGTATTACCGATTCAACAACTGGTACAGTGCTACTAACAGATCCCCATATAGGTTGTGAACTAGAACCTTGACTAATTAATACTTCTCCTGATGATCCATAATCTTCTACATCAACCTGACCAACTCCAAAAGCACCAGATCTATTGATTGCAAATCTTTGAGTGTTTGTTACTTGATCAATAAACCTCAATCTAGAATTAGAGGTAGTAGTTCCATATACATCAATTGCAAATGATTGAACACCGTCAGAATCTTCAAATTGTAAATGACCACCTTCTACAGATGTATTAGTTCTTTTGAGAATTGTTTCACCATTATTTTGTACTCTAAACCTCTCAGTACCATCTATCACAACTTTAAAATATCCAGATCCACCATCAACTATTTCCGCACTTGTATTGCCTTCTATTATTTTATCAGCATCAGGTATGGTAGGTTTACCACTTAAAGATGACCAAGTACCATCAAACAAAGTAGGTTTATTGGATAGATCATTCCATGATCCAGAGAACAATGTAGGTTTATTGGATAGATCATTCCATGATCCAGAGAACAATGTAGGTTTGTTAGATAGATCATTATAGTTACCAGAAAATCCACCTGATTGAGTTCCTACCACCCATTGACCAGTTGAAGAACTCCATTTAAGAATGGAATCATTAGCAGGTGATCCAGAAAAATTAACATCACTTAACTGACTAAGTTGTGTAACTAATGTAGGTTTATCTGATAGATCATTCCATGATCCAGAAAATATTGTAGGTTTGTTAGATAGATCGTTATATGATCCAGAAAACAAAGTTGGTTTATTAGATAGATCGTTATATGATCCAGAAAACAAAGTTGGTTTATTTTTAATAAAATCTACTGAACCACTATTACTTTGATTCCAATCAGATTGAATTTGTGATACACCACCACCTGTTGCATCATCTGCAAGTTCCCAAGAAGACCCATTGTACTTAAGAATTTTACCAACAGCAGCACCAGTCGTCGCATCTACATCAGTAAGATCATTAAGAGTTGATGGTATTGTAGGTTTACCACTTAAGGATGACCAAGTGCCATCAAATAAAGTAGGTTTATTTGTTAGATCAGTATATGATCCAGAAAATAATGTAGGTTTACCACTTAAAGATGACCAAGTACCATCAAATAAATTTGGTTTATTAGATAGATCGTTATACGATCCAGAAAATAAAGTAGGTTTATTAGATAGATCATTATAGTTACCAGAAAATCCAGAGGGAGGATCTACCCATATAAGAGCACTACCATTAGATTGTAAGTACTTACCATTATTATGAGAAATAGGTGTATCATCTAGTCCAATAAAAGTTTGATTACTACCAGTGGCTGTACAGTAAATATAACAAAGAGCGTAGTATGGAGGTATTGTATTAACAGTATCAGATCCAGAAATATTAACTGTATCAGATCCTGTGATAGTAACAGTATCAGAACCTGAACCACTAAAAGAGTGCTGATGGGCATTATAACCGCTACTTGGATAACCACCACCACCTTCAGTTGCACCACCAGTAGTTCCACTGATGGTTATATTGACTGTATCAGATCCTGAGATAGTAACTGTGTCAGAACCAGAAATATTGACTGTATCAGTTGCAGAACCACCAGTCGCACCAACACTGTAATTATTACCTGCACCAATAACAAACTTATCTCTCAAATCTGGTGATCCATTAGTGCCATCGCATAATTGCCAACCTGTAGGAATACTAGCTACCGAACCAGACCACATCATTACAGATCCTACAGCAACATTACCACCTCCACTGCCTGCTCCACCACCATCATCTGCCACTACCCAAGATGTTGTACTAAGATCATATTTAAGAATCTTACCATTTGCTAAGTTAGTTGTTGCATCTACATTACTAAGATCGTTAAGAGTATATGATGGATTTGATGACAAATAAGTAGTACTGTCTATACTACCATCTGCTTTTAAAAATTCTGATGATGATCCTCCTATCTTTTTAAAACTACCTGCGGACAATTCTCCAGATGTAGAATTAAATTTAAAAGATGAATTTGTGTGTGGAGTTTGATTATTTGTTGGAGCACCACAAAAAACTGGAAAACATTCTGTGTCTCCAGATTCATCTGTTAAATTTAAGTTAGTTGTAGTGGATGATGATGACGCAGTAATTACACCATTATTGATAGTGATAGAAGTTCCGTCAATTTTTACACCACCAAGAACAGTGGTAGTTGCGGTTGGTAAACTGTACGTACTTGCTCCACTAATTACTCCATTAGCATCAATATTGATTGAGGATCCGTCAACTTTTACACCACCAAGAACTGTAGTAGAAGCGGTTGGTAATGTGTATTGTTGTGTAATATATGATGATAAATCTGGTGGAGTATATGTAAATACGCCAGTTGATTGATTATAAGATAATGATGCTGTACCTACTGAAGAAGTGTTTACAGAAAGATCACCAAGTCCTATTCCACTAGTAGAACTACTATAAATTTTCCAAGTGGTTCCATCCCATATCCACGATTTACCACCATCAGTATGGATATCATTTGGGTTGGGATTGTCAGGAAAATTAATTGCCATTGTTATTTGTTATAATATCCTCTTGGGAATTTTAAATTATACACAGGTCTTCTACCATGTATAAATCCACGAATAGATTTTTCAAGACCAGTAAATACAAAACTATTTTGAAGAACATCTGTTTGTCCTTGTGCTCTCGCACTAGAAGATGTTGTTAGTGGATTAAAAGCAGTTGCTGTCGTTGCTTTGAATTCTATAGAAGGATTCTCCATTGTTACTGGAGATTCATTTATGAAATTGAAATTTGCCATTATGTTGTCCTCGCACAGAATAACATACCTTCAGCTGTATTATTTGCAATACCATCTTGACCAGTTTGATTAGTTAAATTATCAGCATTGACAACGGTATAAACTTCACTCGCACTAATAGTTACTGTATCACCTGGCAAAAATTCTGTTGCACCAGGAGATACCTCTGCCATTATCATTACAAAATCATCAGGTATGTAATATGGACAAGGTGCTAAATTATATGAAATAGGAAGTCCTTTTATGGGTTTGTAATAATTTACTCCCACTGAAGCTTTTTGATCTGCTTTTAATTGAAATACATCTTGAGTATTTTGATAAAAATCATAAGTATTACTTCTATAATATACATGGACATCCTGTTCACTAGTTTGATTAAAACCATTAATGTTAGTATTGTACTGAGTAACTGCTACAAAATCTCCACCAGTATTTCTAAGATAACCATATGATGCTTCTCGTGCTAATGATTGACTTGATACGGGATCGGCATTAACACCAAAACTACCTCCTGATGAATAACCAGTAGAAGTCATATATCTAGTTTGCACATATTTATCATGAGATTTTTGTGATTGCCATTGAGTTCTAAAATCAGTATAAGTTCCTAAGAAAACATCATCTAGATCCCATACGTTTCCACCAAATGTTGATCCTTTATGTAATGCAAAAGTAAAATATGTTCTGTCTACACCATTAATTGTTTGTATGAATGATATCACAGCAAAATTAGTATCTTGTGGTGCTTGTGCTTTATGATATCTTATTTTTAATGTATAGTTTGTAGGTCCTGCACTTGTAGCATAATCATGAACATCATAATATGTAGTTGAATCTCTGCTCATATACTGAAGTCCACTACCATAATCTAATCCCATATCACCATTAAAACAACCAAAATATCCTGGATAACTAGAATCGTAAACAAAATGTTTTCCTAGTCTATTCAGATATGACCATCCAGAACCAGAGTAAATTTTAAGTTGATAATTATTACTGTGTAAAGTAAATCCCCAATAAGTAGTGCCAAATTTTTTATTAGCATCATTTTCAATTCTTAAAACACCAAAAGAACCATCAGGATGTTTCTGATACATATTTGCACCAGCACCTAAACTTGTAGTAAGGATACTACATATACCATCAGCAGCACCAACACTAGTTTCATCTGTGTTAGTTCCAAATACAATATCATTTGCAGGTGTAGAACCACCTATTGCAGTACCAGGAATTGTAAATACTTCATTGTCAGACCATCCAGTTGCTTTACTACAAATTAGGATACCACTAATTGTTCCTTTGTCAGTGCCCCCTTCATCACGAAATATTCTCAATTTTAATTCACCTCTACTACCACTAGCAGGTACAGTGTATTTGTAATATGCCCTATTATTATAACTTGTATTGTCTAATCCAAAATTTATAACGACATTACCTTTCATACTTGAATTAACGGTATTAGCATAACCATAGGCATGTATTCCTGTATATCCAGTGCCATCAATTTGTGTTGGATCTAAAACTTCATTTTCTGTTTGTCTAAAATATTCAGTGTCCCATAGGTAAGGATCAAGATAAGTTCCACTACCAGTTATTCGTTGAACAGATGAATATATGTTATCATCATTATGAAAATCTCTATCTGATGCATATGCAGCACCTTTTACAAAATCACAAAATCTAAAATCACCACCATCATTTGAATTTACATGAACTCTAATTTGATCTCCTTTTGAAACTGTTATGGTTGGATTTGTCTGAGAATCTTTTCTGAAATGTTTTGGATCAGACATTGATGTATAAGTTATGGGAATTATACCTACGTTATTATTAGCATCCGATTCTGAATTATGTAATGTAATTGAATTATCATCAACTCTTCTCATATAATAAGTATTGCCAGAACTAAGTCCAGTAAATACATCAGATCCTTGACCAGTGTAATTAAGTTTTGTTCCTGTAGGAAATATAATTGGATCCATATTACCACTGAGATCTATTATATTACTAGAACCAGAACTAGTTGGTCTTATTTCTTCAGCAATTTGATATGATGTTGTGCCATTATTAGTTACATATAAACGTCTTGAATAATTTGTCCAAGTTATAGCAGATCCACCACATTTTGCAAATGCATCATCTCCATCTGGTATGGGAGTTGCATCGTAATGATATCTAATACATCTGGCAAAGTTGCTAGATTGAGATAAATTAAAACCAGGATATAAGATAGCAATAGGAACACCATCTTCCTGAGAACCGCTATTGAATCCCATGTCATAGAAAACTTTTTCTAAGGCATTCATAACATCAGCGTTTGTCCAACCACTGTTGCCATTGTTTACCAATTCAGTTCCTATAGTAACTGCCATTTTTACTATTCCCCTATTTTTAATGCGGTTAATGTTATATCTATCGCAGAAGATGTATTACTTCTGTTTACAACTGAGATATACATTGTTGTAGTTCTAGGATTATCATTGTTGAATCCCATAACGCCAGGTGTGACCAATACACTTTGATTGGAACCTGATGTTCTTACCTCAGCAATTACACCTCCACCTGGCGTTGGATCGGATCCTTCACTTCTAGTATCATCTGCTTGTCTAGATGCATCATCAACAAAAACTCTAATCCACGCCTCTACAGAAGATGTAATCTTATATAGAACGTACCCTTTATAACCATTAATATTTAGATCAACTGTTGCTCCTGGTGCAACTGAATTAGTAGTTCCTGTTAAATCAGTAATAGATGGTGTTGTTGACCCTCCTGATGAACTGATAACCCCATTACCATCAATAGTAATAGAAGTCCCGTCAATTTTAACACCACCAAGGACAGTAGTAGAAGCTGTTGGTAATGTGTAATTTCCCTGTACTGCACTTAACGTGCCATCTGCTGATATTGTTAAATTATTTCCTACCTTAATACCACCAAGAACTGATACACTAGCAATAGGTAGTGTGTATGCACTTGGTATGCTAGGTTTATTAAGTATCTGTGCCAAACCAGACGTGGCATCCCAATCAGATTGAACAGGAGCAGTGCTATTAACTGTAATCTTATTGTTAGAACCATCCCAAGAAATATCAGTTCCATTACTACCTACAAATTCAATTGTATCTGTGGTTCCACTTGCAGGAACTAAATTTAATAATGCTTGGTTACTTGTGTTATTACTACCAGTAAGATCATATGTCGTACCTCCTCCACCTCCACCACCTGCTTGTGCAGTAGCACTTAATGTTTTGTTTACACTATCGTAAGTAAATGATATATTTTGATGTGTGCCACCAAGAATCATTGCAGAAGCAGCGTCTTTAGCATCATTATCAGTATAAGTTCCACCTCCACCTGCACCTTGTCTAAAGGTTAAGGTATTAGCATCTGTTCTTTCTACTGTGATACCATCAGCACCTCTAAATTCAATATCATCAGTTCCTGCTACATCCCCTGTTCCTGTCAATCTAAACTTTGCAGCACTACCTGTTCCTTGCTCTGCTGAAATAGAATACCCATAAGTAGGTGCATCTAATATAGGAAATGCATCTACCCATTGTTGACTATCAACATCGTGATAACGAACTTTTAATCTACCCTCATTTGATTTGTACCAAAGATCACCGTTTTGTGGAGTTGGATTTGTAGGAGGAGTATCAGAGACACTAACATTAGCTCCACTAGAACTGCTACCACCACCTCCACCAGCGTTGTTAGAAGTATCTACCCATTGATTACTAGATCCATCTTCATACCAAACCTTAAGTTGACCTTCATCAGATTTATACCATAAATCTCCGCTACTAGGATTTGATGGTGCTGTGTCAGAAACTGTTACAGAACTGCTACCTCCACCACTACCAGAAATATCAGTATCATTAATCCAACTAGTCCCATTATATTTTAATACTTGTCCATTGGTAGGACTAGTAATACTAACATTAGATAATCCCTCAAGAGTTATTATATCTGGAGCAGATTCCCAACTGCTACCATTATATTTTAATATATGTCCATTAACTGCTCCAACTGTAGATACATCAGTTAGATTTGCTAATGTTCTTTGTGTTAGATCTGTAAAACTACCAGTAGTTGCTACAGTTGCAAGAGATGGTTTGTTTAAAATAAATGATGGTTTTGAACTATCTTGTTCTGCCCAATCAGATTTAAATTGTGCTAAGTGTTGTGTGGTTGGTTCATTAACCCAGTTAGATCCATTCCAACGTAACATCTCATCAGTCTGTAGGTTGGTCAGAACAGGAAGTAGATAACCTTGTGCAGCATGATTACCCCAACCATGTGCTGTATTCCAATTATTAATTAATGTTGATGTAATGCCAGATGCAACAGAAGCAGAAAATATAGGATCTGTTTCTGTAAATGATGAGATATATGTGGGTGTAAAATTTTCCCACCTACCTGCACCAGAATTATATTTTAATAGTTGACCATTTTGTGTATTTGTATCAGTAACATTACCAATGTCATTGAGAGTGTTGATTTGAGTTCCACCAGCATCAACAGCATTTGTCCATCTATTATTGGTGCTATCGTATTTTAATACCTGATTATTCTGAACATTACTAATAAATACATTTCCAATATCATTAATATCAGAAATACCCGTAAGTGGTTGATTAACCCAAGAACTACCATCATATTGAAGAACATGGGTATTTACTGGATTACTTATAATTACACCAGGAATGTCATTAAGTGTTGCTGTATTAAGTCTGTAAAGACTTAAATTTGCTGGAGTAAATGTAAATGTGCCATTTGTATTATTATATGATAAGGATCCATTACCAGCTGGACTAGCAGTTATGATAGAAAAACTGGTACTAACGATGTCCGTGTCAAGAACCCATTCAGTACCATTGTATTTTATTATTTGTGAATTTGTCGCACCAGATGCTGTTACATCAACAAGGTCATCTAGATTAAATGTATCTACTTGCTGTTTTAAATTGAATACATCAACAGCTAATTCATTAATTTCTTTCCTTTGCTGTTCAAAAGTATCAGTTTTTGGGACGTTCCTTAATACCATCAGGATTAACCAATTGCTTTAATAGAGACTTGATCTCACTTAACTCACCTTTTAGATAATCTAATTCATGTTCCATATTTTGAAACTTTAACTTAGACCTCTTATATTTCTCAAACGAAGACCTATCGGTATTTATGATTGCACCTGAATTAACATCCCTATAGAGATGATCATTGTCTTTTACTTTTATATGGTTCATTCATTTTTTATTAAGGGAATGTGATGTTCATTCTATCATGTGCCCATACAGTGATTTCAACATTGTACTTCACATAGTTATTGTTTGCATCAGTAGTATACTTAAGAGTACCACCACCAGCACCATTACTAGTCCAAGCAAGAGATCCGACAGCAATACTAGTTCCTACGATGAAGTTTATGCTTGGTGTTTGTTGACCAAGAGTGTATCCAGAATCCGATCCAGTTCTTCTTGCATCTGCATATGCTGTAATAATTCCTGCTTGAGCATTTGCAGCAGCAACGCAATACATTTTAAGTTCAATCACAACATGTGAATTACCACCAGTATTAGTAAGAGTAAGTATATCATGAGTGCTTTCACTTGTTGCACGAACAAATGAATGTGCCCATCTCTTCACATAATTAGTATCAGTACCGTCATCAGTTCTCAATTCTAATAGGTTAGAGGTGTTTGCAGAAACACTTACAGCAGCATTGTGATAAGACTTACTATTATTAGATCCAATAAGCAAATTACCTGTCGTACCATCAATACGAAGTCTTTCATGTGAACCGTCTGTAATACCTTTTCCAGAATTTGAACCAGATTTTGCATGAAAAGTTAGATTACCATTATATGAATATGAAATACCTGCACGAATATCAGCTATATTTGGATTAGCATCATCAATTCTTCCACCGAAACCAATCATAGGTCCAGATTGATCTGTTCCAGTTCCATTAACCGATTGATCATGATCTTGACCCCAAATGGTCATAGCAAGTTTACTGGAATCATTTGAAACAACTCCACCATAGTCTCTTCTAAAGATGGATCCTAAATCAGTAGTTGATCTTACATCCAAAAATCCTTGTGGATTAGTTTCATTGATACCGACTTTACCACCAAACGGATTTAACAATAAATTTTTAGCATTATTTCCAACACCGTTTGCTCCTTGTAAATAAGGAAAAGCATTAACAGTTTCAACTCCTATCCAAAGAGAATCAGAACTGTTAGTAGCACCCTTAACTCTAAGTGCTGCTTTTGTAACTGAAGTTGCTAAATCATTTGCTGAAGATGCAAATTCTTGAGCACCTTGAACTTCTAGGACTGCTTGATCTGGAGATGTATAATTTATTCCAACTTTACCATCAGGTGTGATTCGCATCCTCTCTTCAAGAGTATCATTACTAGTAATAGCGTTAGGATTGGTGGCAAAATATAAAGCATTACCAGGACCTGGATTTGAATATTCTACTCCAATTGATGCACCTCTATTGGTAGTTCCTGTACCTACGGTGAAATACATGTCAGCAGTAATACCAAGAGCAGAACCATTAGCATTGTGTATTCTTAAAGCGTCGTATCCAGAAAATTGTGTAGTGTTGCTACTATTCCCGTCAATATTTAAAGCACCACTAACATCAAGACCACTGTTTGCATCTACGTTTCTGTCAAATATTACGCTACCAGCAGACGCATTATCACTAAATCTTAAATTATCACCATTACCATAAATATCCCACTGACCTGTACCACTGCCAGCATACATTCTAACATAATCACCTGAACTTGAACTCTCTGCCTTAAATGTTTTGTTTGCACCAGTAATTATTACATCATCAGATGAAGATATAGTTCCTGTTACAGAAAGACCAGTGCTACTAAAACTACCAACTAAAGCATTAGTAGTTCCTCCATAAATTCCAACAGAAGAACCTTTAACTCTTAATTCTTTATATGCAGTAGTTCCTCTATCATAAGAAATGATCTGTCCAGTATTCGCATCAGGTGCATTTATCTCAACACCAGATCCAGTGGTAGGAGAAGTATTTCCTGTAAACTGACCACGAGGTGCTTTTAAGAAAGTAGTCCCTTCAAGACCAATACTACTCACAAGAGCATCATTAGCATCAACAAAATTAAATGTTATATCTGTAGCAGAGTCAATCGTAATACCTGCACCATCAGCCTGAGCATCACTAGTGCTTCCTTTAGAAATTAAAATATTTTTGTCAGTGATTTCAAGATTAGTCGTATTGACCGTTGTAGTAGTTCCTGTGACATTTAAATTTCCACTTATCGTAACAGTACCACTACCACTGTTAGAATTGATTGTGAAGGCATTAGGTACTGCTAGAGTTTGACCAGTAAAATCATTACTACCATCATGTTTTAAATAAGTAGGAGCAGCAGTATTTACTGTTGATTCAAAAGTTGTAAAATCAGCAGCGAGTAAATTAATTTCTTGCCTTTGTTGCTCAAAGGTAAAATTTGTTGCTACATTTCTTTGTGGCATTGTATTGATCCTCTAATTAGTATGATGCGACAGCTCTTAGATCTTGAATCTTAGGAACATAAGCGGGATTACGTGATTTCATTATAAGTTTTACAGCAAATGATGAAAACTCAGGAAGATCTTCAACGCTATAACTTAACTCCTGATAAGATGATTGTTTTTCAGTAATGCCACTAATAGCGTTTTCTGAAGTTGCAATCGCATCATTATCTGGTATTCCTATATCATTAAAGTATACCCACTCAATGTCTTCAAAGTTTTCTTGTGATGAAGATTTCTTTATTCTATATAGGAGTCCGATGTTGTTTATGTCACTGGTATTAGCAGTAATTTTTACGTTAATTCCTGTTGCTGGATTTTCAATAGCGACTTCTTTTGTTACATACTTAGCAACATTAGAACTATTTTTTGATTCAATATCTGATATAAAATCTACACCATCAGTATATGTAACTTTTGATACTTGAATAAATCCTTCTTCGCCAGTTGTTTGACCTGTATATGAGATGTAATCATCTACACGGAAGATGTCAGTTGCTTGTGAATCTACAATAGAATTTCTAGCAAATGGATCATTAGCAATCCCAGTTGCTTTACTTGTGTAATCATCATTTACTGGTTGTTTATCATTTGTGATAGTTAATTGACCTGCTTTACTATCCCATAAAACAATAGAACCATCAATTATATTATTATAAGTATTCGCAAATCCATCTGGACTTCTAGCAATTATTTTACTTACTGCTGTTGTATTAGGGAACTGAGGAACAATCTGTGTAATAGAAGCATTGTTAACAGTAACTTTATTTGTACCATTATCATTTAACGCTGTTTGTGTGGTAAATTTCAATGTTTCACCAGCTAAAAATGTATTGGTTGTTTTAACAACCACAGTTAAATTAGCACCATCAACTTTAACAAGTTTTCCAGAAGCATTACTTGTAACACCTGTAACTGTATCTAATCCTTGTACATTAGTGCCAGGAGCTGTAAAGTTAACTCCACTATGTGTATTTGTAACTGAGAATTGGTACACAGGATAAAATTCTAGAATCTGATCTCTACGTCCAAATCTATCTTCTTTACCAGCAACATATTCTACTCTATTAGAAATAGTTTTAAGAGATGCTCTAGAAAGATCTACTAGTGGAGAAAGAGAGTCAACTGTACTTGAAAGATCAAGTTTATATGTAATAGATCTACTAATATTATTAATAGATTCATTAATAGTTGACGCAATAACTTTTTGATTAATAAAGAAGAAATCTTCGTTTAAAAATGTCTTCTCATAATCTGATTGTGTATATGATTCAAATGTTCCTACATTATCATCTACAGGTTTAATATTAGTAGTTTTAACTGTAGAATCAATCTTAGTTTGTGAGAATGAAAGATTAGGAATAATAGCATGAACTTTTTCAAACTTTCTATTATAAGATGCTAGTACATTTGTACCACCACCAAATGCATTAGAAGATGCTCTGTTAGATGTTGTGATTACATAACTATCAATACCACTATTACTTACTTGATATAATTCAGAATTTAATTTAGTTGCAGTTACTCCACCAACATTAGTTGCTGATTTAAAGAATACATATGATTTTCCAGAATCTTCAAATCCATTGTCAAAATGATTAACTTTAACCTTAAAATTATTATTTTTAAATAACGATGACGTAGCACCAGTATTTGCTTCTGCGTTAGTTTCTATCGGATCAACATCAAGTTTTTCATATCCAAGTTCTTCATTTGTAAGAAGTAATGACGCAGTTCTAGAAATATCAAATTTAGCACGATTAATATTAAATTTGAGATCTTCAAATAAATCTTCAGTCCAATCATTAGTGTTCTGAGACTTATAAAGAGATCCAAGCAAAGGTTGTGTTGTAACAGTTGTACTTGTAGCAATTTCTACCTCACCTAATTTAGATGCCCATACAAGATAATCAACAGAATCTGTTTCTAATACTAGAGCATACTCAGTATCATTTTCTAAGTAAACAGGATAATCAAAAGCAAAATTAGTTGCAGTTGTAGAATTAACAGTGTTGGTTGATGCATCATCAATAGCAATACCCATTCTAACAGCTGGACTATCAATGGTAATAGAAGATGATATTACAGCACCAGCATTTCCTGTACCTGTACCTGCAATAATAACAGCAGGTGGTTCGGTATATTCAGAACCAGAAAGAACTACTTCAGAATTATAAACTTTACCATCGCCAACTCTAACAGTTGCAGTTGCAGTACCACCGCCAGGTAACTGAGGACTCTCAATAGTTACAATAGCAGATTCATAAGATGATCCAGTATTAGTTACCGATAATCCAGTTACTCTACCAGAATCTTTTACTATTTTAAAAGTGTTAGTTGTGTTACTAGTATTGTTAGCAAGTATTAAAGAAGGTACATTTAATATTTCATCTTGTTGGAAAGATACACCAGTATGATTATCAAGAACTAATGTATATACTTGATCATTTGTTAATGTAAATACGCCAGCAGAAGATGGAGTAACTTCAATTTTATTTTTATCAAACACTCTAGAAATAGGACCTGATGCATTAGATATACTACCAGTTACTTTTTCTCCTTTAGTAACTTCTAAAGTAGAACTAGCAATTACTCTCAAGAAAGTATCTGGAGAAATAACTTTTTGTGTGCCAGGCACAATGTTTTTACCAGGTTTTCCATTTTGTACATCTGTTAGATATACTCTAATAGGAATTTTATCACTCTTAGCAGAGAAGTATAAATCAACACCTGTTGTAAATACACCACCATCAAAATTCTCAACCTTAAATGTTTGAGCAAGAGGATTAGGTCTAATTGGATTAGCAGTGTTACTTGCTGTCAATTGTGTTCCTTCATTTGCTTTAAAGAATGCAGGAGATGTAGATATGATTGAAGATGGATTATCAGGAATTGCTCCAGTAGCATAGAATTTTACTTCAGCATATGTTTCTACTGCATTTTTATCAGCATCAGTTGAACTTGATGTAAATCTTATTGTTTTGATACCTGTAGTAAATCTAACTTCACTTGAAGCATCGTCATAAAGAACAGTATCTACATTTCCAGTCCATATAGTATTTTCTCTAGGTGCTTTTCCAGAAGGTATTAAAATAATACCACTAGCATTTCCATTTTCATCTGTTGTAATAGAACCATTAAACGCAGACAAAGAATTACCAGCAATACCTGTAAATCTTGCGTCAGGATTTACCCAACGAGCAATATTTTGACCTTCCATAAAAGCAAATACTGTTGTATTTGGTTTTAAACGATTGATTACATATTTTACAGGAATACTTCTTGCGAAGAATGATAAAGATGTAGCGACAACATTAGATCCAACACCCTTTGTATTGATGCCTTTACCAATTTCATTATTCTGAGGACTAATGTTAGAAGAACTACCAACAGAAGCATTAGCAACAGTTGAACTAGAAAGATTATTATTAGTTTCAGCAAAAGATCCAATATTAAAGAATGCTCTATTTGCTCCTATCCAATTAACTTTATATGAATTATAAAGACTTGATAGAGAATCTCTTATACTATCTTTTGCTAAGAATATAGAATATAAATTAGTGTTATTATCATTTACTAATGGTGCTGTGCTATTATCATACCAAGAATCAACACTAGGTCCTATAAATGAATCTCCAACATATTGTAATACAACAAATGGATTTGGATTTATTGTTTTAGTAGCAAAATCATTACCAAGTAATTTTAGTTCTGTATATGGTAAAGTTACACGATCTCCAATCCTTTTGTAACCAGCAGTTGTTCTTTGATCATCTCTGGTATAAACTTCTTTTAAATTAAGTGATTCTTCTTTAGATTGTGCTCTCATTACAGATTGTTGTGTGTCAATAGCACACTTGTAATCAACGGATCTTAATGAACCAATTCTATGTGTCTCAAAATTGTCTACTATAAAACCACTCTTAAAACGATTATTTCCACTACTATCAATAATTTCCATATTGAGTGCTTGTTGCTCAAGTATACTCAATGTTGTATAGTATTCTAATCTTTCAATTCTTTTTTCTAATTTGCCGATATCACGCATTGTATAACGCTTATTATCAACAGGAGAAATTCTTACATCTTTATTTGATTGTGTAAATGCAGGAATATAAAGATATGCTAGTGCAATAGCATCACCAACTGGATCAGGTTTAGATGGATTGAGAGAGGAGTTACCCTCTTTAATAATAAAATCACCCTTGTTGTTTAAAAAGACTCCATCAATACGATCTAGATACTGTTTCTGTGTAAATGAGAATGTATATTCTAACCCATTATCAGGTGCAGGTGTACTAGAAACAATACCACCACTACCTGTAAATGATCTTGTATTTGCAGCACCTAGTAAAGTCGCATTAGTGGTAGCACTATTTTGGAAACCAGAAATAATTGCAGCACTATCTACTTTAGGTCTAAAATCAAGAACATCACTCAAATTAACATTACCTAATGCGGGTGAATTATATGTTGGAATCTTATCAGCTGTAACACCAGCTTCGTGCAAGTAAGAATCTACTACACAGAAATCTCCAGCTGTATGTTCAAAATAATCAAAAGCAACTACAATTTTTCCTGTTGGAACGTCAGCACCTGGTTTTAAAACAATTCTAGAAACATCATATAGAGTGTCTCTTTGTCCATTATCAAATGTAAATCTATTTGTAATATCTGTACCACTAACAAGAGTTCCATTCTTATCTACAGTTGGAGCATCAGATGATGATCCCATGTAAACATATCTTAAATTGTATACATCAGCATATGTTGATACAGTTGTACTAGTTGTATCATAGTCAGTTCCTCTTAGAGGAAGAACTCTATCACCGACAGAATCTATAACAATTCTCTTATTTTCAATAGAAGTCTTAAGTCTTGGTTTTGCCTTAGTAACTTCTAAAGTAGCAGTTAACTTAAGTTTAGGAAATGCACTGTATGTTGAAGATGCAGAACCAAAATAATTATCTGGAAGATTTAATGTAACACTACCAGAAGTAAGTCCGCTTGAAGCATCAATAGATGATGTGATAGTTACTTGATCTGAAGTGATAAACAATACATCACCCTCAGATATGAGAGAGGTCCCAGATGTAACGCCAGGATTAAGAACAGTAATTAAGAAATTACTTTCACTGAATGAGACAAATCTTTGTGTACCAAAATCTAATTGTGCAGCAAAAGCAAATCCACCATTAGTTAATCCACTACCAGTGCTTACAAAATCTCTTCTTAGGAAGTATTCTATCTTAGAATCATCAGCACTTGATACAAGTGAACTAACTTGATTAGTTCCTGTTTTGTAAATAAGAGCACCAGAATTAAAATTACTGATTGCAGGTCTTACTCTAACAACACTACCATTTGTTACATTAGCAGATAAAGATCTATCTAGATAAATTCTAGATTTTAATACTCCAGATGGTTGTGTAGCTTGTTGAACAATTGCACGAATAGTTGTATCAGTTACATCAGTAAATTGTATTAAATCTCCTTGCTGTAAAAATCTAGAAGTATCTCCACCGAATCCATTACATTCTATAAATTTTTCACCAAGTTTACCACTAAATGTAAAGTCTGTTACTGATGTAACCTCAGCATATTTTTCTCTATTGATTTCAATATCAGCAGTATACTTATTAGCATTGCCAGAACCAAACTCGCAGAAGAATGATTTGACATTTTGTGGTGTATATGTAACCACTGAATCTCTTGCAAGAACTGGAGTAACAACTGCACCAGTACCCGCACCACCACTAGGATTAACTACAGTAACAATAGGAGGTCTTGAATATTCTACATTAACAAGATCTCTATTTACAATCTCCGCACTTATAACTGAATTTCCAGAGAGTGTTAAATTAATTTTTGATATATCAAAATCAACACCATCAATTCTTAATTTTGTTCCTACATTATAATTTGATCCTCTAGAAGTAACAACAAAATGAGATATTGTATTGTCTTTACGAATCCTTAAAGTATTGTTGCCTTCATCTCTAATTGGTTCACCAGATTGGAAAGTTCCAAACAGTGTTTTAACCATTAATGTTTTATTTGAAGTAAATGATTTATCCGTTGCACCTTCTATAACACCATAAGCACCACTTTGAAGACCAAAAACATATTGTCCATTACCAAAACTACCTGTAACAGAAATTGGTTCATCTAGAGTTAACTTAGTAAAGAATTGAGGATCAAAATAAGATAACCCAAATGTGGTATTGTATACAGCACTACCATTAGATTGTCTTCCTTTAGAAACTACAACATCTATATCTGGATTAAATCCAGAACCTTTTTCTATAAGAGTAACATTACTTGGTTTTGTTAATCCTATGACAGGTGTAATAGTTTCATTATAATCAACGATAGTAGCAAATTCTGTAGCAGATCCATTTTTTGCATCATTTTCTGTCAAGAATAATTTTCTATTTTTATCTGAATCTCCACTGTCAAACTCAAGTAAAAATTCATCTAGATGACTTTTTTTACCACTAACAGTAACTTCAAAAAATGTGTTAGATGTATTAGAATCAACTTCTATTCTACTTACAATAGAAAGTGCAACTCCAGATACGTTGCCAACCACTGATGGAGAACCAGTATTAGTTCTACTAATAACAAACCAAAGATTTGATATTGCTGCTAACTTTGAGTCATTATCAGTTGTAGCAGAACCGCCAATATTATCAATGTTTACACCACTATCAATCTTTAGATAAATTGTTTTAAGACCTGTATCAATGTCAAAAAAGTTACCACGACGATCTGTAGTTTGTTTTAAATCAGTTACAGTTTCAGTATTGTTTAATCCAATAGAACCATCGTTAAAATTAGCACATAAGAATATATTAGGATAAGAAGTTAAATCAGATCCTTCTGCGTTTAATGGAACTGTACCAAAAGTATTGTTAACTTTGTAAGTGGGCAATCCACTAGATTTTAAACGAATGTCAGATCTATTAAGAGTTTCTCTTGCTTTATTAACAGTTAAGTATTTTGTTTCTTTATTAACAATTTCAAAACCTTTAACATATGCCTTACCAGGACCTATGCTTGCTAGTAATTTTTCTGCTGCTACTGTAGTTGTAAATCCATTAACTAATCCAGTAACTGAATCAGGAGAATATACACCTAAGTTGCCATCTGTCTGTAAATATTCTCTAATATCAATAGAAAAATCATCTACAACATAATCTCCAGACTCATCAAATGTTCTTCTTGCAAGAGTATTTTCTAAAAGATTATAATCAGTTGGTATTATTTGACTTTGTACAGCACCAGATTTAATGGTTAACAGTTGTATAAAGTTTTTATCTGTAGGTGCATTAAATTCAAACTGTGTTAATGTTAAATCTATTTTTAATCTATCTGCACCTGGTGCACTAAAATTGCTTGACCCAATAGCGTTATCATATAAAGTCTCATCAGTCTCAGCTGAGATTATACTTTCTGTAATTTTAAATCCAACCTTTGTAGATGGTTTATCATAATACTTGTCAATTACTAACAATTGAGAAGAGTTTCTTACAAAATATCCATTTACAAAATAAATTCCCTCTTCTACTTTTACAGCAGAAGCAAATCCCATCGCATTACTTATGAGCGATGACGATGCACCTGTGTCAGGATCAGTAATAGAAATACTAGTAGGAAGTACGCTTCCATCGGTTCCAACCACTAATAGTGGTGTATTTACTCCGTCTATAACTTCTAAAGTCTCACCTTGACGGAATGTTTCCTCATCGCCTGCATTACCACTATTAATATAATTAACATATACAACATCAGAAGTAGTTTCTGTTGCAACAATTGCTTCAACTACACTAGCAGTAACGCCAGATGATAATCCTCTTAATTGTTGTCCTTTCAGTAAACTAATATCATACTTTTTAAATACAATATTACCATCTATATTGGTTGGAATTTCCGATACAGATGATAATTTGACAAAATTTAATTTAGTGTTAAGAGCAACTTCGCCAGGTATGACAAGTTCACCCTGTTTAAAAGCATATTTACCAAAACTTTCAATTTGATTTTGGAGACTTGACTGTAACTGGGTTAACTCTCTCGCTTGGATTGAGTAGCCAGGACGAAAAAGAACCTTGTAAAAGTTTTTATCCTGGTCAAAATCATCGTAGTATGGAGCTACGTTTAGGTTCGTCTTCTGAGGCATCTCACTTTATCTCTTTTTGGATTTATTAAAATTCAATTACGAGCTTAATGTCCTCTATTTGGTCAGCAGCTCTAGTAATTTGTCTTCTGTTCTCTATGTATACAATATCTCCAGAGTTAGGTGCGATTTCAGGATTTGATTTTCCGTCTGTGAAAGAGATGTCAGCAAGTGCTGTATCTTGGTTTCCATCAATAGGACGTGCGGTTGATGATGTAGCACCTGTCACATTATTTGTAGCATGATCAAATGCTAGAACTTTACCATTATGTGTATGGAGGTCAGGGGATTGGAAATATTTTAAAATACCATTGGTTGAATCCCATGAAACAACTCTACCCTTAGCAGTACCACCACTAACAGTTTGTGTAATTTCTTCATCAATGGTATAGTCACCACTACCTGTTAACTTAAGTGCAGCAGTACCACGAAGAGTACTTGCACTAGCAACAGTAGTAGTACCAAAATTAAATGGATCTTGAATAATTCCGATTCTACGGAAGTCATTATCAACTGGGAAGTCTCCAGATCCTTCTGCATAAGTTAGACGGATATTCGTCATAACTCTCTTAGCAAAAAACTCAGCAGCAAGATCAGAACCATGTCCACCTTCAGGTGACATGATTACTTCAACAGCACCAGTAGCACTAGCATTAATGTTAGCAGCATTGGATAATGCAGTATCTGTATAGATGTTACCATTAACTAAACGCACATTACCATATGTGTATCCACTACCAACATCTTGCATTTCTACAGTAGAAATTGTTCCAGAACCACTTGTAGTAATCTTAACGATTGCACCAGATCCATCACCATCAACAGGAACATAAACTGTTCCATTTGTAGGCATGTTACCACCACCATCTTTGACTAATGCAATATGAACTGCACCATCAACAACAGCAGTACCTGCATATGTTGATATTGGAAGAAAGTCACTTGATAAAAACGCTATGACATCAGAAGTAGAAAGAGTGTACATATACTTCCAAATATATCCTGTAGCACTCTCAACAAAAAGACCATTTGCATATGTACCTTGACCAGCAGTAGGAGTAGTTTTTGGTTCATATACAGCGTTAATACCTGTTGGGTTAGCAGGTGTTTGACCATTATATAAACACTTAAACACCTCATAATTGGCGTTCATAACATAATACTTAGATCCAGATAATGCGGAACTACCCAATGCAGTCTGCACACCAATTGCTCCACCTCCACCAGGTGTAGGAGAGTAATTAGGACGATACATGTCAAACTTAGGATTTGTTGATAAACTCCAGTTATAACGAGGAGCAACAAGACGAGCAAATGTTGATGTGATACGTTTGGCAGCAATCAAATCATCATATACAGCAGCTTTTTCATTTTGATTGTCTATTGGAGCAGGAGGAGCATCTTCAGTAGCAAATCTATATGTTGATGCCTTAGCAGTAGCAGTTGAAGTTCCACCTGTGATTGTGGATCCTGTTGCTGGTGCTGCTGTGGTATTAGTAGTAGCAATGAGAAGACTGTTAGCATGAACTTCTTGTACTGTTCCGCTTAAACCTCCACCTGTAACTGTTTCTCCTACTTGAAATGTTCCACTTACATTGTAAATTTCTAAGTAAGCGTACCATTTTTGAGGACGACCAACGAAAAAATACATGTTGGTTGCTGACGCTTCACTAAGCGACTCTAAGAATTGCTTCGCATTGAAGATTCTAAACTTTTCTGAAATAATAGCTGCCATTGTCTAAGCTCGTGATTTTATAAGACTGAATCTGGTTTATTTATACGTATTTATTACGCACTTCTAAAGAAAGGTTCACTAGTATCATGAGATTGTGCGGTAGTGCCATTAACACCTCTTACACATCCTGTAAAACGATCACTCTGTTTACCAGTATAGGTGATCTGTTCCTTTCCTAACTGTAAAGTTCCCGTTGCGGAAAAATTAGTAGTATTTTCTACATAAACAATAGTATCAGTACTGTTTAAGTTTTGATTTATCCTTCCCAAATAATGATTTATACTTGGATACCCAACATTGAATGCATATCCAGCATCAGATATACCTGATCCAGGATAACTAGAGAAGTCCTCAAGATCAAATCCCCAACGTGCAAACTCCTCAATTGTATATGCGGAAACAGATACACCATTATGTAGCACGTTTCCTGTATCCATAAATTTAGCATTCTCCCACATCTGGAATGATGGTCGTAAAGTTGTATTAGCAAAACCGCTAGGTGGAGTAGACCAGAAACGATAATCTGTAAATCCAAATTGATATACAGTTACCTTCCATATTTGATTTGAAAGAACTGGTTGAGACTCAATACTTCTATCAAGTTCAAGACGTACCTTTATATTAGAATCTGATGTTTTAACATCAGCAGTTCCTGTGCTTGGTGGACGAATGTAAAGTAATTCTTGCCTAACAATAAATGTTGATGCTTGATCAAGTGCAATAGAAGGAAGTTCAACTGTTATTACCGTACCACCAAAAGCAGCAGGAGATATCATTGTACCTACAATAGCAGCATCTGGATTTGTTGTTCCACTACCAGACTTAGTAAACACAACAGAACTTTCTGCATTAACAGGACCTGGTTGAGCAATGCTAGAGAATTGATTATGTAAAATTAAATTTACAAACGAATCAATCTTTCTATTTTGCTTTTTAATAGAATATTGTTTTGCAACAACAACTCTTGGTACTTTTGTATATCCAGAACCACCATTTGTCAATACAATATCTACAATAGTGCCATCAACAACAATAACCTCTGCTCTAGCACCTCCACCTGCTTGATTTACAGGGACAAAATGTAATATAGGTGCTTTACTATATCCAGACACAGGGATGTTTTTATCCCATGTTATAGTGTCAACCGAACCATTTGAAATAGTACAAGATACGGCAAACCCAATACCTTTTTCTTCACCATTGTAATTAGTAGTAGCAACCGAACCAAAGAAACTATTAGAGGGGTCATCACCTGGCAGATAGGTCTTAGGTTCAAAGTATTGAGGTAACTCATTAATTGTTCTATACTCATTTTCACCATTAATCTTAATAAGATCACCTTTGTTTAGATTAGCAAAACCATTTTTTCTAACGTAGAACGCTTCATCTGCTTTCTTAGTTCCATACAACCATCTAGATGCATTTCTTTGCATTCTGTATGTGTTATCAGAATTTGTAGTTACAGTTACGGTACGTGATTGTGACAGAGATATCTCATCACTAAAATCATCCAAACCAGAAAAGAATATATCACTACCATCAACATCAGGATTGAAACCTGCAATTTGTATTACTAAATCATTACCCTCAATATAGTAATGTTTTAAACTACCAATAAATTTTTTAATTCCCCCAACTTTCTGATACGCAACCATATCAGTTTGGTTAAATTTACCCCACCAATTTTCAAATTCATCAAAATCTCCACTAACACCAGTAAATCTAACTATGATCTCATTGTAATACTCACTTCTTTCATAATCATACAGAGTTATACTCTGTGAAATATCTCTACCATAAAGATATAGTATTTCTATATTACTATCTTGGAAAATTTTTCTTGAGAATGTGATAGTAGGTCCGTTAATGATATATGAGTCTTGATCTCTCTGTAATACACCATCAATGAATACAAGAGCAAATTGAGGATCAGAAATATTGATAACCTTCTTATCATCACTATTAAGTATTAAGAATGCACCATTAGATCCTGTTGGAATATCATTCTTATCAATCTCACATCTAAGATAACTTCCTATACTATGTGCAAAGAATTTATCAACTGCAATTCCTTCTTGTAGTGTTTTTGTATTTACTCCTTGACTCCAAATAGGTGGACTAGAAAATACAACTTTATTAGGTACAGATGTTCTATCAATACTATATGCAGAATCGTGTTGTACAACACCACTAATTCCTATCAATAAATTTTCATTTGGATCTGTTGATAAACCTGTACCATCTTCATAATACAATTCAAATATTGTATTTTTACCATCAATATAATCGGGATACGAAATTGGTATGGTTCCTACACCACCAGCAAGTGTTTTTTCTATTACCTCTCCAAGAGTTGATAATGCTGCTACAACATCAGCACACTTATTAGGGTCAGGATCAACAATAATATTGGTATTAATGTATGGAGGAACAGTTGTATATGTTCCTGTAGGAAGAGTGTTATTGATTGCTAATTTTGCAAGACCTACAAGGTACTCATATGCTTCTGTAGTCTCTTGTAACTCTCCTATGATATAATCTAATATATCGTTATTAAAATACTTCTCAATAGCAGTAACGGTGTAGGAGTTACCACCAAATCTTATATCGTTTGCTAATGCATCTGCTACAAGTCCAATATCTCTATAACATTTTGTCTCTACCTTACCCCATGTAACATTTGGAAATTTATTTTTTATATAACCAAGTGTTTCTGATTGTAGATATACTCTATTACGTTCAATTTGATTAGCAGCATCAATCCATCTACCACTTTTTTGGAATATATTTTTAATTTTTCTTAGATACTTAGCATTTAATGTATCATTTTTAAATTGATAGTTCTTTCCATAAAATCTTACACCAGGCACTGCCTGACTATTTTTATTTGTAGGACCTAGGGGTGGTTGTGCAAATGTTATGTTGCTACCAGAAACAGTATATGCAACGCCTGGTTCTTGGAATATACCATCAAGTGTAATTAACAATGCTTGCTCATTATATGGAGTTACCGCATTGTTATTCATATCAAGGATACCAAAAGTTTTAGTTCCTGCAAGATTACCATTATTAGATAATGAACCATCAAAAGGAGCACTTAACTTAATTTGAGATGATTTAATTTCAGTTGTGTTAGTAGCATCTTTTGCAACAGAACCAACACCATCTTCAATAGTAGTAGTTTGTGCAGATATTAAATGTTGTGTAATTTGTTTGGTTGTGCTTTGTACAGTGATATTAGTTTTAAGTTCTACAAAACTATTGTGTGTAGTAACAGTATCACTGCTCATGGGTGTTGTGGCAGCAGATTCCACATCAACCTCACCAAACATCTTGAAACCAGCAGGATGTGTAGTTTCCTTTATTAAAGATCTCCAAGAATCTATAGGAGTTTTTGACTGAATTAAATATGAAAAATCTTGATAAAAATATGAATCATGTATTTTTTGATTTTGATCACTTAGTTTTCCAACATCAGAAGTGAATTTACCAATATTATCAAAGAAGGTTTTGATGATAGGAGTAAATTCTGTAAAACTAATGCTATCAACAGTTGCAGTTTTATTACCAGATAATCCGATAATCTGTTGATTCTCTCTAAAAATGCCTGTGACATTTGATACACTAAGAATATTAGATCCTTTTCTCCATGATGTTACTTTTGCTTTAGCAACCTCTGTTGTTCCAGATTTTTGTACTATTGTTTCACCAACATTATACCCATCACTAGTAAAATTAGATAAAGTTAAAATAAAATTAGATCTAATACTAGATTTTATTGTTTGGTCACTATGATAAGATCCACCATTATTATGGATTTTTATATTTCTAGGTACACCAATATCTGTGCTATTTAAAAAGCAACTAACATTGGAATCAATATTTCCATCATTATCAACAATACCAGTTACGATAGGAATTTTTTTATAGTTATTACCTACATTAGTAATCTTAATAGAATTAATTTTACCAACAGAAAATAAAGATTTAGATGTGTAAGACACAATTCCTGTCCCATCATGAGACGCTTGAGTCTCAGTAGAATAAAGAATTTGCGTACTTGTAACGTATAATGAGTTTTTAATTCCTTGTAATGGATCAGTAACAACATTAAGATATGACATCTCAGAGTTAACTAAACCATCTCTATCATAGTAATAATATTTTGTATATAAACTTGGTTGTTTTTTACCATGAGTATTTGTAGATACTCTTGACCCAAAACCTAATTTAATATCAACAAATGAGTTATTTGCTGCTACTGTTTTTTCTGGTGTAACAAGATTAAAATTTCTACTTGGAGAAATATCAAAACCAACTCCATTCATTGATACGTGAGAAGTATCAAATTTATACTTGTAATAATTTTTGATGTCAATAATTTGATTTCTTATGAATGTAGTGTTATCTAATGAAAATTCAAAGTAAACATCTGGATTAGTAACCGATTTTATTTGTATAAGTTTTACATCTGCACTAGTATCATAAAAAACTGTTGATAAAGTTATCTTATTGATTGATGATACTGTTTGATCATAATCCCAAACGAATACTGCCTTTTGAGTAGATGGATCATAAGAAAGAACCTTTGCATCCTTAATAGTATTACCTACAGGATGATTGACAGGAATGTTATATCCAAATTCAAACACAGAAATAGTAGCACCGTCAAAATGGTCAACTGCTGTAGTTGCGTTCTGTGCTCTTGCAACAGTTAGAGCATTATTATTCTTAGCAGTAACTTTTACAATTTCACTACCAATTTTTAGAAAATCATTAACTGTAATGTTATCAGAATTATCAACATTCAATACAATGTTCTCAGCTGCAAAACCTGCATGATCAACACGCACTTTAAGGTCTGGTTTGCTAGAATTAGTAGCTTTACCTAAATCAGTTGCTCCAACTGTAAGAATATCAAATCTATTATATCCAGTTCCTTTATTTGTTAGTATAATACTATTGACAACACCAGTAGAAGAAACAACTATAGTTGCTTTTGCACCAGAACCTGCTCCACCAGACAATGCAATATCAAGATATGTGTTTTGTGTGTAATCACCACCACCATTTAATATAGTAAATCTACCAATACTATTATCGTTAAGAGTCGTTGTTATAACTGAGGTTTGAAGGATTGCTTCCTGATACACTCTCTTCCTTACATAGTAAGTTGTTGTTGATACTGCATCATCTGGATTTACATCAACATTTATCTCCTCACCAACACCAACACCATGTGCAGAAGATGTGGTTAGTAGTGCCACATTATCTTGTATTTTGAAAACAGGAAGATTTTCACTTAATGATGTTATAGAGACAATTTTTGAACCTGTGGTATTGATTAAGTTAGAACTTGTTAAGAATAAAGTAGTAGAAACACTGAATGTTCCTGATAAAACTTTTATTTTGACAGTATTTTGATCTACAGTTGTTTCCAATACTTCACCTGTTGCAACCGCAGCTGCAATACCATCACTAAACGATAAAGTAGCACCTTTAGTATATGATGATTGTTGATCTAAAATTAAATTAAGTACTTTAGTGTTAGAAGATAGTACATCTGTACTATTAAAAGTTCCTGTTACTGCACGTAAAGCAAATCTATTAGCAGTAAATACATTACCAACTACTTTACCTGTAGCACCTGTATTTGTTTGTGTGATAGTATCACCATCAAAAAGATAACCATTATTAATAAGTTCAACATATAATACTTTAGTAGTTTGAGATTCAAGTGACGATACTGGTTTTCCTTTGACTGAATCAATTTCACCAGCAACATTTGATCCTTCTGTACCACTGTTGTCAATTACTAATGAACCACCAACAGAAAAATTAGATCCGCTATTTACAATTGTAGCAGATGATACAACTCCTCTTGTTACATCTTCAATTTTTGCTATTGCTTGTACACCATTTTTAGATATATCAGAGGTTCTTAACCTGTTAGCATTAACTGGTAAATCATCCTGAGTCATCTCAGAATTATAATTAGATTCTAAAGGTAAAGAATAGTAACATTTACCTATGATGTATGGGAATAAAGGATCACCATTACTATCAACAGTAATAAAGTAAGCATAAGTCCCTTCAGGATATTCAGGAGTTACACAAAAACGTCCATTATTTTTATCTAATGTGCCAGATCCATCGTTAAATGTATAATCATCAATAAATGTTCCTATAGGATAAGTAGTTGTACTCGGTCCTACTCTAGTAGAATTTCTAAAATAACTAGAACTCATTTGTGTAACAACGCTAGAACTGTCTAGAGGATTAGAAAACCCATAGGCACCATATATGGGGTTGCCATCATATGCAAAACCTAATATAGGAGAATGAGATGCTCCTGTATCATTTGCTCTCAATGTAGTGGGAGATGCATAATAAGCATATCCATGCCCTTTAGAAGGATTGAAATTTTGGAACCAATACCCATTATCAGAATCTACATTATTTTTGTTTATAAAATATTTGTCTTTTCTCCATTCCTTGATAGTAGCAGTAGCGGTAGCACCAGAACCAACAGGAATTAAATCAACTGTAACATTTTCTTGTGAATAAAAGTTACCACCATTAATCTTTGTAAATCCAGTCACAGCACCGCTACCAGATACAGTAGCTACATAATCTGCAAATCTACCTTTTCCTACACTATCAGTAATTCTAACTTCTGGTGGAGTAGAATAGAACTCACCAGCATTAGTAACACTGATGCTTGTAATCTCTCCATTCGTGACTATAGCAGTCGCAGTAGCATTTCTACCAGATAATACCTCAACAGTTGGAATAGCATTATATGAACCTGCATTTCTAATTGTTATTGATTCTAATACTTGTCCAGATAAAGATGATGTTGCATTACCAGACACACCATCAATCAATACAAATGGAGCATCCTTATATCCATTACCACGAAGATTAACTGTAATAGATTGAAGAGCTCCATTGAAGACTACACTCTCATCCTTATAACTTGCAAATGGAATACCGTTAATAGCAATACCTACATCTCTAAACTTAGTCTCATAAGTCTCAGTTGTAGATATTGGTGTTTTTCTAATAATTTTTAATTGCTTTTGATCTTTGGTATCAGATGGTTGGTTTGTTGTACCTATTACATGTGAAGGAAATCCTGAAGAAGCTATGTAATAACCCTCACCATCCTCATAGATAGATGATACATTGGTGTTTAAGTCACTAATTAGTGGAGAAGCACCAGGCAATGTCCAACGAAGATTATTCTGTGCATCAAAGATTTTTATATCATTTGTTACAAAACCTGGTTCAGATATCTCAAGTATATCACCTACATTTGAGTATGGTGCGTCTGTCTTATTAATCGCATTATATAAGACACCATAGACTAACAATGATACATTAGCACCAGATACATTAGCACCAAATGTTACAGGTGTTCCTATAGGATATGTCGTAGTTCCTTGTCTACTTTTTATAACAAACTGATTAACATTTTTATCTTCAAATGTAAAGACCTCATTACCAATAGTAAACTCACCTTCTTTATCCCACCCCATTGTAGATTCTACATCAACTCTGTCACCCACAGTGTCAGTAACAAGAATAGATTCCGTTAACTTAGTTCTTGCAGCTATAGAAAAGTTTCCATTTACACTTGCTTCATTAAGTATGATTTCGTATAGATCTTCTCCATCAAACGTACCATTAAAACGTACGTTATCAACAATAGCAGATGCAAATGGCGTTGTTTGAGAAATTGTTTTACCAATTAAGTCAGTTACTGTACCAGATAATACCTTGACCTTTAAAGAATAATTATTGACCCAATTAGACTCAGAACTTTTTAGTGTAAAATCTCGTGGATATGCAATTTCTGGTTCAGGATCATCTTTAATTAAACATTTAAATATAAATTTAATAGATTTATCAGTTCCTTTTGATTGATAAAATGAACTTACATTTTTGATGAGAGTTCTTTTATCAACAGCGTCGTTCAAAAACGCTTCTGGAAAATCATTTAAGTATTCAGTCTCAAAACTTTTGATTAACGCATATAAGAAAAGGTTGCTGATATTTAATACCTTAGATCCATTGGTATGACTAGATGCTTGGGTTGTAACAAATTTACTTTTGTTGTAGATGTCTCCTAATGTTGTATTGCCACTTATACCCCTAGAACAATTCTGTAATGTGGTGTTAGTTCTAGTTTCATAAAAAATTATCTCATCATTTATTTTTACGTATCCACCTTGTTTTGGAAAACTGGTTGCATCTTGTAATACAATTGTAGTAGCATTATTAGAAATACTACCGTCCAAATTATCATGCTGTTTAAGTATATTTTGTTCATAAAAATCAATATCACGATAAGTTGCAAGATTCTCAACAATATCGTATGGTTGCCCTTGAATTTCTAATTGCTCATAGTATTTTTGTATGAACTTCGTAAACAGTTCATACTCTTCGTTGATAAAATCAGGAAGTTGAGAATCAACTAAAAATGAGATTCTATTAGCAGTCTTTGGCATTCCTACTCTTCTTTATATGCTATGAATTTACTCTTTGATACATCTACGTCTAGATACATCTCACGTTTTACTTCAATATCTCTATTTCTAGGTTTAACTCTTAATTCAACACGATTGTCAGAAAAAGTTCCCTTTAAAATAGTAAAGTTATTCATTACAATCTCACCTCTTTCATAATCAACAGTTCCTATAGAATCATCTAATAAAATCTTATCACCACTTACAGGATCTAGTCTATATAGTACTAATTTTCCATTTCTATCTTCTAAGAACGAAGTAACATTAGGAAATTCAAAAACTGTCATACCAGTAGATGTTACAACAGGATTATTACAATCTATTAAAAATGGATTTTGATAACATATCTCATAGAACGATGAAGCGTTGATCTGTGCTATAAAATCTTTTCTCATAGTAACATTTGTTACATTTGAGTTGATAGATATATCTGAATTATCAATGACACCAATAAATTTACTGTATCTAAACTTACCATTGAACTTTTCAGTTTGAGATGTCTTTAAATACTCAACTATTGCTGTAGACGCTTTTGTTGCTATCTCTGTGGGTAATAACTGGGTTTTTGTACTACTGTAATAAATGTCACTAGTCAATTCTAGAAATAAGATAGACGGATCAATAAATTCTGGTCTAATAGATGCAACACTAAATTTCTTAAGTTCCTGTGTTAATTCGTTCTTAGTAAATGAAGACAATGTTGCAGCTTCAGTAGGTTTAACAGAAAGA
>CETI01132923.1_pt1 | contig 36951 bp, 36 predicted proteins | sample 361441 | NCBI WGS metagenome assembly CETI01 (sample SAMEA2622478, study PRJEB7988) | marine metagenome | biome: marine biome (ENVO:00000447); feature: deep chlorophyll maximum layer (ENVO:xxxxxxxx); material: "saline water (ENVO:00002010), including plankton (ENVO:xxxxxxxx)" | depth 90 m | reverse complement strand
GTAAAATCAGATATAGACAACATGCTTCTTTTTCCTACTAATTTTTCTGAGGGTCTTATGTTACATATGGATAATCGAGAGACTTTCGAAGGAGAAGGTGGATCATTTATAATAGGCCCAAATGCTTTTGGACATGTTGGATTTGGAGGGAGTAGTGCTACCTTTGCTGATCCAGACTGTAAAATGTCTTTTGGCTATTTAGTAAATAAACTAGGTGGGGAATATTTAATTAGTGAAAGAGGCCAAAGTCTTATAAACGCTTCTTATAAATGCATCAGACAAACGTAAGAGATTGTTAAAAAATCCTTCTGTAAAATGAAATAAGTCATAAAATTAGCATTACTTTTATGATTAATACTCATACTTTTATAGCTAAATTAATTCACTGGACATTTATTCCTCTTTATGCCTATGGCATATTTAAACAAGTAGATGACCTAGATCAGCTTAACGATGCTTCATTCCTTAATTTTGAGATTCTATTTGCAACAGTTTTTTTAATCATTGTTTTACTGAGATATTTTTATATGAAAAATACACCAACTTTACTTGGTGCTAATGATGAGCTGCCCAAAGGGCACCTTTTTATAGCAAAAACAGTTCATAGGCTAGTATATTTTAGCTTGATAATGCTCCCAACCACAGGGCTCCTAATCGCAGGTCTTATATATTTAGAAACAGGGGGCATAGAGATTGCTATTGCATTACATGAGTTTTCAGCTTTCCTAAGTTATGTAGTAATTGCCCTACATGTAGGTGCTTCTCTTTATTCCAGATTTAAAGGTGAAGGACTCTGGAATGCTATGGTGCCAATTTGGAAAGAAACTCAAAAGAATAATTCGAATCTTATAGAAAAACTTGAAGCTATAGAAAAAAAAGTATTTGAAAAAGTAGAAGATAAATTTATAAAGTAACTTTAAATTAATTCAAACTAATTTAGATTTAATTACTTAAATTAAAACGTTTATTTCTATTTTCTAAAGTATTGTGAAATTCTACTTCCCACCAGCTTTTATTTTTTTGATACCAATTAATGATTTCTTCTAAACTTTCTTCAAGTGTAAATATTGGCTTCCATCCGGTTGATTCTAGTTTTGAAAAATCTATTGCATATCTAAAATCATGTCCTGGTCTGTCTTCAATAAAAGAAAGCCTTTTATTATCAAGTTTTAACTTGTCCAAAATAATATTTGCTAAATCCAAATTAGATGAATATTCACCCGAACCAATATTAAAAATCTCATTCTGATGTTTTCCATTTAAAATATGAAAAATTGCTCGACTAGTATCTTCAACGTGTAACCAATGTCTGATATTTTGACCTTCACCATAGATTTCAATATTATTTCCAGCAATTAAATTTAATATACTAAAAGGTATTAGCTTTTCAGGTTGCTGGTATATTCCATAGTTGTTTGCCGGTCTGAATATATTAATATTCATTCCATACGTTTTAACAAATGATTTGCATATCATTTCAGCTGAAGCTTTTGAGGCTGAATAAGGAGATGACGGATTCATTTTATCGTCTTCGATGAAAAATTGATCCTTTGTGCTTCCATATATTTCATCGGTAGAAATATGTATGTTGTTTTCTATGTTATTTTGAAGAGAATTCTGAAATACCTTACTAGCTCCAAGAATATTTGAATGAATAAATTTTTCTGGACTCCTTATTGAGTTGTCTACATGAGATTCGGCTGCAAAATTTACAACTGCATCAAAGCTTCTAAAGTCAATGTCAAGATTGTCTATATTACATATATCAGTTTCATAAAATTTAAAATTTTTTTTATCTATAAATCTTTTTGCATTTTCTTTTGAGCATTCATTTTCTAATGAATCGATTCCAACAATAAAGAAATCATCAGGATAATTATCTAAAACATAGTTAAGAAAATTAAAGCCAATAAAACCATGGCAACCAGTTACAATTATCTTCATAGAAAGATTTTAATAAGAAATAAAAAAGATGGATACTAATAAAATTAAATCAGAATATTTAGATAAGATTGAAATGTTTAAATCTTTCTTTAGAAAATGAAAGTTTTGATTCTTGGAAACGGAATTCATGCAAATAAAAGAGTTCTGCCTGCTTTGAATAAAATCAAAGAAATAGATTTAATAACAATTGGCGACAGAAACGTAATACAAGATACTCAGCTAAATAAAATAACTAAGCTATCAAATTACAACCAAGTAACTTCATCTGGAGAAGAGTATGATTTGGCAATTATTGCAACTCCTCCTTATAACCATATTGAAAGCTATGAAAAAATATATAATAAATGTAATAGAGTCTTAATAGAAAAGCCAATAACAAATGACTTGAATTGGATATTTGGCTCAGAATTAAAAGAGCACCTTGGTAAAAATAGAGTTTTTGAATCACTTATGTATTTCCATCATCCAATTTGGAAAGAAGTTAAAAATTTAGTTCAATCTGGAGATATTAAAAAAATAAATACTGAATTTAGTGTTCCCCATCTCCCAAAAGGAAGTCATAGATATTCTAAAAAGTATGGAGGAGGCTCATTAAATGACCAAGGATTGTATCCAATATCCCTTGTATCAGAATTAATTATCAATACTTATGAAATAAAAGATATAAAAGTCTTTAGTGAAAATAACTATGAAGTTGATCTTTCTGGCCAATTTAAAATTATTTTAGATAATAATATTGAAGCAAAAGGCTCATGGGGCTTAGGTAAAGATTATAAAAATTTTATCAATTTAGTTGATAAAGATGGGAAAGAATATGAAATTAACTTTATCTTTAGTAAGCCTGACGAAACAGATACAAAAATAATACTGAAGGATCAGAACGTAAGCAAAGATATTAATATAGGAATTTATGACCAATTTCAAATTATGTACTTAGATGCAATTAATAATGATTTATCAAAATTCAATTATTCAAGTTATAAAAATTTGATAAAAAGATATGAAATCTATAAAAAGATCTCAGACGAAATAAAGTTCTAATCGTTTAATATTTCTTTTAATTCTTGAAAATAAGAAGAATCTTTATTCTTTTCAATTAAATCAATTAATTCATCATGTGTAATCCATCCATTTCTATAAGAAATTTCATGTGGGGAATTAACCAATATATCTTGTCTGTCTTGTAGTGTTTTTACAAAATTAGAACTTGATATTAAAGACTCATAGCTTCCCATGTCAAGCCAAGACATACCCCTTCCTAAATAAAATGGAGATAGAGAATCATCATTTATATAAGAATTAATAATATCAATAATTTCATACTCGCCACGCTTTGATTTGCCTATTTTGTGATAATAATCCATAAATTTATTATCAAATATATAAACGCCAACCGCCACATAATTAGAAATAAATTTTTTAGGTTTTTCAATTAGTTTTATTAAATTTCCTTTTTTATCAAACTCTAAAATGCCAAACCCTGTCGGGTCTTTAACTTTTTGATAGAAAATAAAATTATCATTTTTAAAATATCCTTCATCAAATTTATTAAAAAACTCTCTTCCGTATAAGAAATTATCTCCTAAAACAACCATAAATTTTTCCATTGGAAATTCATTTAATCCAGTTGCAATTGCATGTGGAAGTCCATCTGGAGATTCCTGAAGGCTATAGTTAATTTCAATTCCAAATTCTTTTCCATTACCTAATAGCTTTTTATAAGAATCAATTGAAGCATTATCACAAATTAATGTGATTCTTCTGACTTTAGATAGTAATAGAATAGCTAAAGAATAATAGATCATCGGCTTGTCGTATATTGACAAAAAATGCTTATTTGTAGCAGTTGTAAGTGGGGATAATCTACTCCCACTACCTCCACCTAGTAAAATTCCATCCATGAATACTTATTAGAATAACAAAATAAAAATAAATTATTCTACATAATGTTTAAATTTTTACTCTAAATTACTTTTCTTATTATTCTTATTATTGTGAGTTGCTTATGAAAAATTTGTCTTCTGTTATAGTACATGAAAAATTTGATAAGTACTTAAAAATAAATTTAGATATAACAAGTAAAAATAATCACGTATATCTTATTGGCAATCAAGAGCTTAGTCCTTTAGAAACAGAAAAAATAACATTTGTGGACATAGATAAATATAAAAATATAGATTCAATAAAAAAACTTAAAAAAAATTTTGTGAACTACGGAGCAAAAGATGACAGAACAGAAATTTTCTGGTACTCAAGAATATTAATGGTAAATGAATTTATGAAAGAATATAAATTAGATTCTGTATTTAATATTGATAGTGACAATATTCTTTTAGGTGACATGAATAAATATCCATTTAAAGAAAAAAATGCTTTGTGTATATCAAAAAATTGGCATGAACAGTATCTCACAGCAAGCATTCATGCTGGCTTAATCACTCAAGAATTCTGTGAGGAATATGAAAAGCTCTACTTTGATTTATTTATAAATAAATCAAAATTTAATTTGATAGAAGAAAAAATAAAGTTCCATAATTCTAACTCAGGAGGAATCGCGGACATGACAGTTTATTATTTGCTGCATTCTGAAAACATAATAAAAATTCAAAACCTATTAAAGCCCGTAGAGTTCGAAGGACATAAAAGTGTATTCATTAACAATATTTCAAACCAAGAAGGTTTTGATTATAAGGACCAATATCTGAAAAATAAAAAATACCTTAAGATTATTAAAAAAAATGATAGAAATTTTATTAATGACATAAAAAATGATGAGTATTTGAACTTATTAAATATTCATTTTCAAGGTAAAGCAAAAAAAAAGATGAATAACTTATTAAAGTTTAAATTAAGTTATTAAAGATAACTAACCTTAAAATTATGTTAAATTTTCTAGATTGTTTTGATAACAATTATATAAAGCAGGCATGCACTTCAATGTATTCAATTGACTAAAATAATTTAAGATGTTGATACCCATAAAATTCTTAGTAGAAAAATATAAATTAAATATAAACGGGATCTCTCATTTTGGAGCTCACCTAGGACAAGAAATTAAATCTTATCTTGACTGTGGTGTAAATAACATACATTTATTTGAGCCTCAAGCAGAGATTTTTGAAGCCTTAGTTGAAAATTTTAAAGAATTTGATTTAAACTTTTACAAATTTGGCCTTGGGTCTGAATCAACTATTGCAACTCTTAATTCGGAAAAACAAAATGAAGGCAAAAGCGCATCTATTCTTAATCCACTAATACATAAAGAACTTTATCCTGAAATAGTTTTTGATAAAGAAGAACAAATAGAAATCAAGGTCTATGATTCATTAAAAATAAAGAATGTAAATTTTCTAAATCTTGATATCCAAGGTTTTGAACTGGAAGCATTAAAGGGATGTAAAGAAACTTTAAAGAATGTTGACTATATCTATACAGAAGTAAATAGAGACTACCTTTATGAAAATAGTTGCTTAATAACTGATTTAGATAAATATCTAAATCTTTACAATTTTATTAGAACTGAAACTAAGTGGGGTAAGGATGGCCTATTACCATGGGGTGACGCTTTTTACATTAAAGAGAATAAAATATCACTGGTTAAAAAAATACTATTTAAAAGTAAAAATTCAATAAATACTAAGAATATATATTTTAAAATATTGGTATTTTATATCAATTTAAAATTATCTGTTAAAAAGATATTAAGTTAATTATTATTTTTAAAATTTATCTTTTTATCTGAAAGATACATAATTAAAGAAGATAAAAATAAATAAATTAATAGAAATAATCTTGAATATCCATAAATCCTATAAACAATATAAATTGTTGAGACAGAAACTAAATTAATAAGAAAATAAAAACTATATCTTAAGTAATACATTAAATAAACTTCAATAAAGGGATTTAAAAAATATATCACCATTAATGTCAGTGCAGAAACTGATACTGTTATAAATAAATATATAACAGCAATATCAAAATCTTGATTCTTAAAAATTAATTTTAGATCTTTAACTAACTGCTCAACATTTATATTATCGCTATTAAAAATAACTAAATAGTTAAAGAAAATTAAAGCTGAAAATCTAAGTATATTTTTAATCATTTCGTATCAGATTATAGCTTTTTTTCACATAATATTTTTTATAAATAAAGTATTTAAGACTCTAAGGATAAATAAAAAAATAAGTAAAATCTAGAATATGATTGGCTTGAAAAATAAAATAAGTTTATTTAAATATATAATTATTATCGTCTCAACGTCCCTTGTCTTAAACTTCGTTATAAACTCAAATAATAAAGTTACTATTATTTCAATTCTTTTAATTTTGATTTCTTTCCTTGCTTATAAAAATTTACCTGAAAAAGAGATGACTTATATTAAATTTAATAAGCCTTTTTTATCATTATTTATTCTTTTTTTGGTAACTTTAATTACTCAGAATGTAAATTTAAATTTTGAGACACTTGATTGGGATATTCATTCATATTTAGTTGTAGCACTTGATATTGACAGAGGCAACATACCGCTGGAAAATCAATGGGAATCAAAAGGTCCTTTACTTTTTTATCTATATAATTTTATTTTTAAAATTGGGGATAGCAATTTTGTATATTTTAAAGTGTTAAATGACTTAATCCTTTTTTTTATATCCTCATTTTTGTTTTTCTCAGTTTATAAATCTGAGAAAAAGAATGCTCCTATTTCTTTTGTTTGCAGTATTTTCTTTATACTTTTAATGAGTCAAACTTGGGGACAAGCAGAATATTCAGAAATTTATTCGCTTGTATTTATTTCTGCTGTTTATTTCATCTTTTTAAATTTTAATTTGAATACAAAAAACTTATTTTTAATTTCTCTACTTTTATCATTCAGTACGCTAATAAATCAGGGTACTATTTTATTTGTTCTGGGATTTGGAGTAGCTCTACTCTTAAAATATGATTACCATTTTATAAAGAAAAACATTCTTTACTGTGTAGCAGGTTTCATATTGCCACATTTGTTTTTTCTTTTAATTTACATAAACAAAGATTTATTTTCTGTTTACAAAACTACTTTTTACGATATTCCAATTGGTTATATTGGAGCTTCTCTTTCCTCAGTTAGAGAACTATCAATTTTTTTAAGAACTTATTTTGTTCATGACTTATTTTTATACATTTCAATTATTGTCACTATTTCTTTTGTATTAATTTCAATTGGTTTTAAAAATATAAGATTTAAAAAAAATACCTTTCTACATGTGGTATTTATAAATCTTTTTATTTCATTTATGTTTTATTTTATTGGTTCTCATAATTACTACCACCACTTATTTTTTCTTTTATACTTTATTAGTTTTTTGCCAAATATATTCAAAAAAGCAAATTATAAATTATTTATAATGAGTTTAATTTTGTTATCATCATTTTCAATTTCTATAAATTCTTTTCATTCATCATTTAAAAATTTAAAAAATATAAACAGTCTGATCTATGACTACCCACTTTATCAAGTATCAATGATGATCGATGATAAATTCGAAAAAGATTATTCTATCTTTGCACTAGATTATGTTGCGGTATTACATTATCTAAATAAATCAAATTATTCATATATTGTTCACCCTTCAAATCATTTTGAACCCTACATTACTGATAGTTTAATTAAATCAAATAAAATTCGAACAAATGAAGTAAATAAATTAATCAATGAGAACCCAGATATAATCCTTTGCTCTGGAAGGAAAATAATGAGTGGAGAAATTAAGAAACAGGAATTTTTCAACTGCGAAATCAGTGATTGGAAAAAAAACTATTTAAAATTGGATACTTTTGTATATAAAGATAATAGAAATTTAAATTATTATCGTGACCCATATCGGCCAATTGATCTTTTTATAAAAACTAGCCCCTAAATAACTGATCAATTAATAATTAAAATAAATATAAATTAAAGAAATAACAAGGTGAAGAAAGAGCCCGAATTTCCATACTTATCTAATAATTTATTTATGTTTTGAATATTAATAATATTTATCTCTGGATTGCCGCTGCTTAGATTAACAAATTTTTTATAATTTGATTCAATTAATTGCTTCAAAAAAGATTCTAGATCCGAATTATTTTTCTGAAGCATAAATCCTGAGATAGGTAAGCAGAATGGTATTTTTTCTCTTTTTATATATTTTGAAGAATTAATAATATCTATATCATCACCTTGACAATATGACCAAATAAAAGTCTTTTTAAAATCTGCTTCTTTTAAAATTGCATCAATATGAATTTGTTTAACAAGTACTTTTTTTATATTTTTTAAATTATAAGTTGTTTTATATTTTTTAAGAAAACTTTTGTCTTCAATTTTCAAGGATGCTGCAGGATTGTTTTTAAAAGAATATATTTCAATTTCAGCTTCTTTTTGACCTATAAAATTATTAAACGTTTTGACTTTATTTTCAATATTATTTACTTCTATATTCTTTCTAAGTACTTTATAATTTTCTGGAACAGGCTCTACTGCAATAGCAGATTTAAAATATTTCTCTGTGACTGCGGGGATAGATATATTTCCAAAGTGAGCTCCAATATCAATTAAATTTTCTATATTAATGTTTTCTTTTTGTAATAAATTTTTTGCTTTCTTAAGTTCATCAAACTGAGGAAATGATAAGTTTGAATAGATTTTTTTAGAATTAACCTTATCAGATGAATTAATAATAAAGTTAGTATTATTAATTCTTAGTTGAATGTCTAAGTTTTCTTTTAATAGATAAAATGTAACAATCCTAATTAATTTATTTTTTGAAACATTATTAATGGAAAGATTTATTGATTTAGTAAGATACTCCAGGATATTAACTAACAAAGAGTGTATTTTACGAAATATTTTATATTTTTTTATTTTTTTTATCATTTTTTAATTTAATTAAACAATGTAATACTAACTCTCATTATTAATTTAGTATTATATAAATTGTGGTTACATTAATTATTTTAGCTTATAACGAAGAAGAGAATATTGAGCTTACAATAAGTACTTATATTAATGAATTTGAAGAAATAATAATTGTTAACGATGGAAGTAAAGACAAGACATCTAATATACTTTCATCTTATTCTTCTAAAAAAAACATAAAAATAATAAATAATGAAAAAAATTTAGGAGCAGGAATTTCTTTTGAAATAGCAATTAGTGAGTTTTTAAAATCAAATTCTGATTACTTAATAAAAATTGATGGAGATAATCAATTTAATAAAGAAGATGTTTTAAAAATTAAAAAAACTTTTAATTCTAATCACTTTGATTATATTAAGTGTGACAGATTTTGGAGTGGAGGTATAAATGGACAAATTCCACTAATTAGGTATTTTGGTAATGCTTTTGCATCAATTCTTATAAAATTTTCATCTGGAAATTGGTACATTAATGATCCATTAAATGGATTAATTGGTTTATCAAAAAAAGCTGCAAAAAAAATAAAGTTACCTAAATTGTTTTATAAATATGGATACCCATTCTTCATTGCTAATTTTATTTGCAAGCTTGGAAGCATAAATAAATACAAAATAGGACAGTATAAAAATATAGTAACCTACGGAAAAGAAAAAAGTTATTTGAAGCCTCTAAATATGTTTTTTAAATTGATTTATTTTTCAATACAAAATTACTACTCAAAAATCAAAGAAAAAATATATTATTCAGAATACCAATACTCTTCAATTCTTGATATTCTTTCAAATTTAATTCTGGTATTTAGTTTCTTCTCTTTACAAAGATTTATAAGAATACGATATTTTAATCTTGACGGCCCTCAAAGTAGTTGGTTTATATTGTTTATTTTATTCGTTTTAATTTCTATCTTTTTTACGGCAAGATCTCAAAGAATTGAAAATAATTTCTCAAAAGTTAATTACCAGGACATTCTTTGAAAAATAAATTATTTCTTAACTTATTTCTTTTTTTAGTACTTTTAATTTGCTTAAAAATTGATTATAGATTTATTGAAAATATTTCATGTTGTGGAGATGATCATGATTATTTTATGCATTCTGAGACAATTGCTATTGATTTTGATTTTGATTATTCAAATCAGTTATTAGGAAATGAAGAAAGAAGATACAACAAAAATAATAAAATTGCGCCCACTGGATTTGTTGGATCTGGACTCTTAGCTGCCCCTTTTCTGTTTATTGGTAGTAAGCTTGGGAATCAACTATCTGACTTATATAATTTAAAAATACTATTTTATTCTTTTTCACCAATTTTTTATTTATATTTTTCTTATGAGTTGTTAAGAAAAACATTGAATATAGAAAAAAAAGAAAAAGAAAATTTTTTCTTACTTCTTTTAATTTTTGGTTCAGGTATTTCTTACTATGCTTTTGAAAGATATTCAATGACACATGTTTATGAATTTTTTGCTACATCTTTAGTTATTTATGTATCTGAAAAATTTTATAATCCTAAGAATAAATATAAGAACATTTACGGTGCTTGTATTCCACTTGCATTATTAATTTCTTTCTTAATAAGGTGGGTTAACTATTATGTAATTTTAATTCCAATAATTATTGCAATAATTGAAAACAAGTCAAAAATAAAACTACTTAAAAATCGTTTTTTTTATATTTCTTCAATAGTTTCAATTTATTTATTTTTATGGTTCTCTAAAAAAATATATGGGATATATACATTCAATCCTCAAAAAATTTATGGGGAAATAAATGTCGCTGAGAAAGTAAACATATTCAATTCGGAATTAATTTTAAACTACTTGAAAAATTTCATATTTATTTTATTTGGTGAAGAATTCGGTATATTTTGGTTTTCTCCTGTAATCTGGTTAGTCTTTATATTTTCAATATATGGCTTTGTAAAAAATAAAAAAGAAAGAATCCTTAACTTAGTTTTATTGATTGCTTTTCTAAATTTATTTGGAATAGTTTTAATTTGGGGTTCAACTGGGTCTTCGTATGGATTTAGGTATTTGTTTGGAATAATTCCACTATGTATTTACATAATTATTAAAAAGAAACTATACCAAAAAAAACCAATCAACTATTACTTATTAATTTTTTGTACTTTTTCTTTTTTATCTACTCTTTTCTTTGAGACGACAGAATTAACTCAATTATCACTTGTTGAGGAAGAGAATATTTTTGGAAATAGTGTTAGATTTACAGAGCCTCAATATCTCAGAGGATATATCTTATCCTTTTTTTCTATTGACAGTTATCTAAAAATTTTTACTACTAGTTTTCTTGGAGTTGCCGTACTAAAAGTCTTATTATCTATATTCGATACTGCAAATTTTATACAATTTCTCGATGGAATAGGCTTACCAGTTAATAACTTGGATTTCATATCACTTTTGGAGAAATTAAATAATATAGAAAATATAAAGATTGCTTTATCAGTATTTTTTATATTCCTATTTTCATATATGCTAACAAAACAAAAAAAGCTTAAAGTTTTTTAAATTTTTTATATCCAATATAGATTAAATATGAGAATAAATCTGAAACCAAAAATAAGACTCTTGCAAATAAAATGAACTCTAGAGTAAGAGAGCTAGGAAATTGGTTTGAAATAATGTTATATCCTATATATTCTCTTATCCCTAGTCCTGCTGGTGATCCAATAAAAAAAAGGGACAAAGATGCAGAAAATATATAACCCAAGGCTAAGTCTAAATAAAAAACATCATATTTAAAATATGTAAAAATAAATAGAGAAAATAAAATAATAATCTGAGCAAATATAATATTTGAGTAAAATAATATTCTATTTTTTTTATTAAAAAGTAAATTAATTAATACAAAGAAAAGCAAGGTTATAATCATAATATTTTTAACAATATAATTTTGGATAAAGAAGAAAGAGCCAATTAATAAAGATAAAAATATTATAAAAATCTGCTCAATAAATATATTCTTCATTAATTTTTTTGTTTCATATGACTTCAATTGCTCTTTAATCTTTCCAAGTCTCATGATTGGAATACCAATTTTAAAAGGTATATATTTTCCCAACATTGACTGAAACCAAGAATCGTACAATGCATCTCTTTCATTTTTACCATCTGAAAGATAAGACCATCCTTTGGCCATAAAAATATTTGAAAGCATAAGTACTGGCAAAGCTAGTAGGATATAGGGATCTTTTAATAAATTAAGATTGGTATTATTTTTCTCTATTAATAAATAAAGGAAAAACACAGCACCTATAGACAAAAGATTATTGAATATTTTTAAATATTTACTTTCTAATATATTTAAAAATTTTTTATTTTCCATTTATTTTTTCTCTATTAATTTTCTATGAAGCTGATAGGTATCTTCAAAAATTTTTTGCCACATAAACTTTTGCTTTAATATTTCTAATCTATCTTCTATTATTATATTTCTTTCTTCTTTTTCTATTGCAAGAACCTCTTTTAATTTTTGAACCCATGATTCTTTGTCTGAAGGCTCAGCTAGAAAACCTAATATGCCATTTAATAATGAGTCTGATAACCCTTGATAATTTGATGCTAATACAATAGCTTTACTTGCAACTGATTCAATTGTTACAAAACAAAATGCTTCGAAGTCAGGGTTTTCTTTGTCTTTAGTGTTTGGAATAATTACGGCTAATGAACCATGCCTTAATTTAATTAAGTCTTTTTCTGATACTACTCCCAAATATTCTACTTGTTTACTTTTCATTATATTCTCGTATTCTTTTCTATCTACTATTGGACCAACAAACTTAAGTTTCAAATCTGGAAATTCATTAAGTACATTATGTACAAACCAATTCAAACCTTTCCTTGGTGTTATCCTTCCAGCAAAAAAAACATATTCCTCAGAAGCATTAAATTTATTTTCAACATTAAAAATTCTTGTCCCTAGAGGAATATAATGTAATTTTCTTTCATTAAATCCATTCTTAGTAGCTAGGTCTTTTGAAGCATTGCTCGAGACCATAAATTCAAAAGAAGATAAATTAGAAATTAAATTTATAGGAACAAGGAAATTATAAATTATTGGTAAAATCCCTTTCTTACTTTTATATACGAGCTCTAAGCCCCATAAGTTTAAAACAATCTTTGTTTGCCTATGTATTAAGCTATATATAAATCCAATAAACCATAAATTAAAATTCGTTATGTGGATAACGTCATATTTTTTAAAAATTATTCTAAGTAGAGTTCTTAAAATAAAAATTACAAAACTAACTCCTCTGTAAATTCCCGATAATGGTTTGAGTGTTTTGTTGTATATAAATTCATAATAATCTTTGTAATTTGAATCAAAATATTTTATTAGTTCAAATGCATAAGTTTCAATACCACCAATTACTGGAGGGTAGTTATAAGAAATAATTAAAGATTTTTTCATTTTTTATCAGTATATAATAGTAAATTAAGTTTAGATTATGATAAAACTTTATGAACCTAAGATTTACAAAGAAGATATAAACCTAGTAAATAAAACGCTCAAAGAAGGTTGGGTTTCTGGGAACTCACCAATAGTAAAAGATTTTGAAAATAAGATAAGAGAATTCTGTGGTGTTAAATATTGCCTAGCAACTTCAAGTGGAACTACAGCTTTGCATCTGGCACTACTTGGTAGTAGTTTAAAGCCTGGGGACGAAGTATTAACACCATCGCTTTCATATATAGCTACAGCAAATGCAGTAAAATATTTTGGAGGTAAGCCTGTTTTTATCGATGTCAATAAAAATGATTTTCAAATTGATACAAAAAAAATAGAAGAAAAAATCAACAATAGAACAAAGGCTATAATTCCTGTTCATTTATATGGCGGAGTTCCAAATTTAAAAGAAATTAGCAAAGTAGCAAAAAAGTATAAATTGAAAATAATTCATGATGCTGCTGAAGCTTTAGGATCTACGTATGAAGAAAAACAATCAGTCGGTTTTGATGATGTAGGAATAATAAGTTTTTTTCCAAATAAAGTAATAACAACAGGTGAAGGTGGAGCGATACTTACTAACAATAAGACAATTTATGAAAAATGTCTTAAATTAAGATCTCAAGGCCTTGCGAATAATGGTGATTATATTCATGATATTATAGGATACAATTATAGAATTTCAGCTTTAAGTGCGGCACTTGGGTACAATCAAGTAGATAAAATTTTTGATCATGTAAATTTAAAATATGAAATTTTTGAAACATATAAAAATAAGTTAAGTGAACACAACATTCAATTTCAAACATTTGAAAAAAATGTTCAATCATCATATTGGCTGACTGTCGCTGTTTTCCCAGAAAAGATAAAAATAAAAAAGCTTCAAGAATATCTTTATAAAAATCGAATTGAAACGAGAAGAATTTTTTACCCGATACATCTTCAAAAGCCTTATTTTTTAAAAAAAAGCGAAAAATTTGAAATATCAGAAGAGCTATATGACCGTGGATTATGTTTGCCTACATACCCTGGTTTAAAAAAGAAAGAAATAGAATATATTGTTAATAAAATAATAAAATTTATTGATTAAATTTCTCTCAATTTTTCTAATAAGATTTTAACAATCTTATTTTGCAATTTTGGCGTAATATGTCTTCCAGTAGGAATATATAAACCATTTCTTCCTAATTTTTCAGATATAATTAAATTCTTATTTTCCTTCGATATATCTTTTATAACTGGCTGTAAATGTAAAGGCCAAAAGAAAGGTCTTGTTTCAATACCTTCTTTAAGGAGTTCTTCGATTAATTTATCTCTTACATTTTCTTTCTTTAATAAAATTCCAAAAACCCAATAATGATTTAATGTACCATTGTGTTCTTCTAATGGCAATTCTATAAAATCAAGTGCATCTGAAAGTAAATATCTATAATAATTACCTTGTTTTATTTTAAAATTTATAGTTTTATCTAATTTTTTAATTTGTGAATTACCCAAAGCAGCTTGTAGTCCACTCAAACGGTAATTCCAATATAGATTTTCATGCTGAAATCTCTTTTTGTTATCAAAATCAAGATTTCTTATTTTTTTTGCTTCTTCATAAAAGTTTTTGGAATCTGTTAATAAAATTCCACCTTCACCTGTTGTAATGTGTTTATTTGCATAAAAACTAAAGGTGGATACATCTCCAAAAGAACCACAAAACTGTTTATCTATTTTTTGACCATGAGCTTCTGCTGCATCTTCTATTAAAAAAAGACTATTATCTTTGCAAAAATCAGAAATTCTCTTTATATCAGCTACAAGACCATAGGTATGTACAACAAGTACTGCCTTTGTCTTAGTAGAAAAAGAATCTTTCACATTTTGTAAAGTCATATTCCAACTTTGAGGATCTACATCACAGAAAATTGGTTTTGCTCCAGATCTTATAATTGCTGACAAACAAGAAATTATTGTAAAGGAAGGAACAATAACCTCATCATTTTCTTTAAGATTTAAAACTTTTAAAGCAACATCTAGAGCAACACTCCCATTACTGACTGATACTCCATAGTCTCTACTAAATTTTTTTGAGAAGTTGTTCTCAAATTCCTTAACAACGGGGCTTGTTCCAGAAATATTATTTCCGATCAAAGCTTTCAATACACTGCGTATATCAGAAAAGTCTATCTTAGGCTTAAAAACAGGAATCATTAAAAGTCAAAACCTAATCTTGTCTATTTCTTCTAAATATGGACCCTGCTTTACTTCTATAAATCTACAATCTGACTCAACATAAATTCCATGTCCTCCTGAAATCATATTTATAAAGTCACCATTTTTTAAATTCACTGATTCAATTAGTTCTTGATCCATTGAGTATATATCGACCCTTAGTTCTCCCTCTAAGACAACTAATACTTCTGATGTTGATTGAATTTCTCTCTTTTGTGGAGGGTGATAATGTTTTAGTATTTCAGTATTTTTTGACAAATTAAAAGTTGCTAATTGAAATTCAGCTTCATCTTTCGTAATAAAGTTTTTTGATTCACTTGACTCATTATTATGTACAACAATTGCAAGCAAGTTTGAATCGCTATCATATATTTTCATTTACTTGCCTTTCTACAATTATTTGCTGCTTTAATATATGGTATACCTCTCTTAATTAACTGCAAAATATTTGTAGATGTTTTAGAGACTCCATGAATTCTTGTTTCACATACATAACCATGCTCTAGTATATTTATACCTTTTTTTTGCATCTCAAAAACTAAATATATGAAATAATCACCATAATCAGCTTGGGAAAATATTTCTTCAACAAAATATTCTTTTTTACCAATTATGAAACCACTAGTAATATCTCTAACATCAACATTTAGTAATAAAATCAAAAATTTATTAAATAATGTTGAAACAATCATTCCTAGAACTGAATCATTTGAATTATAAACATTTCTAATAGCGGAAAATATTGATGTTTTTTCTAATTGTTTAATGCCTTTATACCCTCCTCCTTCAACAAATCTTGATCCAACAATTACGTTTAAATTATTGGCCATTTGTAATTTAACCATCTCTAATAATATATTTGCTGGCATTGACCCATCTGCATCAAGCCAAGCAACGTATTCATATTTAGAATTATTAATTCCTTCATACAATGACATTGGCAGGGAGGGTTTTCCATTCCTGTTTATAAGTATTACATTGTCTTCAAAATCTTTATTCTTTAATATTTTAAATGTATCATCAGTAGACCCGTCATCAACCACTATAATTTCGTATTGAAGATTTTTAATAGAGTTTAAATTCTTTATTAAATCAGGTATTAATATTTCTAAATTCTTGCCTTCGTTTAAAGTGGGCAATATAACAGATACTGTAAGGTCTATATTCATACTTAACTTAGGTAATTATAGATGTTAAAAGGCTACTTTATGAATTATTTTTTTAATTCAATTAATAATAAAAAACCAAAAAAATTATTGAAAAACTTATCTATATATAGCATTAATCTATCTGAAAATTCAAAACTTATAAAAGAAGAAAATATACCTAAATTAATAAATTTCTCAACCTTAATACTTTTAAAATTTGTTTTTTCCATAATTTTCTTTACTCTTTTTTTGTCGAATCTATTTATATGTTGATTTGTGTAGTCAAGCTTTCCTATTTTATTTAATACCAATTCAAGAAAATACATTAATCCTCCATAATTTGGTGTGGTTAGAACCACCTTTCCTCCTGGTTTTAAAGAGTTATAAAAATTATTAATTAATTCTACAATTATGTCATCGTCAATAAATTCAAGGAGCCCTAGAACTGTTATGATGTTAAAACTTTCTTTATAATTATTAAAATGAAACTTGTCATATTTTATAAATTCACTTTTTTCACCATAGTTTTTATTTGCATATTCAATTTGTTTATCTGATATATCTGTATTCAATGATTTACAATATACATAATTTCCTGCAAAAGTACCTGGGCCACAAGCGTAGTCAAGGTGGAGGTCTCCTTCATTTATTAATGAAGATACTCTAAGGAAGGTAGATCTATGCCAATTAGCTTGTATACCTTTATTTTTTATTAACCCATTTTTCAATACTTTGTCGTAGTACCCTACTTCAATGTCAGTATCCCAAAATTCATTCATCTTGATGATAATAATATTTATTTAAGCGAAAATATATTTAAATCTGTTTTTTAATATATTAGTTAATAATTAAGTTTTCTTAATTATTATGCTGACTTGTAGATGAATGAAAACTTTATAAGTCCAAATAATTTATCTAAGTTTGCAGATGTAATATTTGCTGAAAATTTAAGTGTTGATGATTTTAAAATTCTAAATAATAAAGATCTAGTAGTTGTACACGAAACAAAAAATCCAACTAATGAATCTATTACTTATAAAGTTAAAAGTTTTGACTTAAAAGAAAATGATCTAATTTATTGTCATACTGATTTTATTGATGAACTCTTCTCATTATTGAGAAATATAAAAGAATTAGAAAATATAAAATTAATAACCCATCAATCTGATGAAGCATTAACAAGTAGTCAGATTTATAAAAAACCAGAATGTATCTCAAAATGGTTTGCTCTAAATTTAGATGAAAACATAAATAATATTGAACCAATACCATTTGGTTTATCAAATAAAATGTCTACGAAAAATTTAACGTTTGTTAATGAAATACCAATTAGCTTAAATTTAAACAATAAAGAAGATTTACTATATGTTAACTTTCAAAAAAACACAAATAGAAAAGAAAGAGATTCTCTTTATGAATATTTTAATAACTATGAATGGGCAAAAATTAAAGAGCCTGAACTATCTTTAGATGAATATAAAGAAGATTTAACTAAATACTCATTTATTTTATGTCCCTGGGGAAACGGGGTAGATACTCATAGAATTTGGGAAAGTCTATACCTTGGATCAATAGCAATTACTAAAAGCCATCCTATTTTTGAACATTTTTCAGATTTACCAATTCTCCTTGTAGACTCTTACGAAGATATAACTTATGAATTGCTGATAAATTATAAAGAAAAAGTTAAAAATAAAAAACCTAATTATGAAAAATTAGATGTATCTTGGTGGATTAATAGTATAAAAAGTACTGAAGAAAAAAAAGAGAAAGAAGTTATTAAAGTAAAACAGAAAAATATTATTTCAAAAACATATCTTATTAAATCAAAATTAAAAATGTTTTTATCTAGTAAATACAAAAAAATTACTTATTTTTTCTACAGATTAAAAAAAATCCCAAAAAGACTTAGACTGATTAAATGAATAATAGTGAAATTCTTGCAGGGAAAAAAATTGTCGCTGAAGGAACCTGGTATCACTGCATAGATTTTGAGGGTTCAACATCTAAAGGAACTTTTGATTATAGAAATTTAATATATGATTTAAACATTCCAGATATGAGCAACAATACAGTTCTTGATGTCGGTTGTTCTGATGGATTTTTTACTTTGCATTTTTTAAAAAAATTAAATGCAAAAAAAGTAACGGGTGTTGATATTAATAAATATGACGGATCAATTGCTTTTGAAGTTTTAAATACCTATGAAGATGACTACAAAGAAAAATATAATAATCAAAATGATTTTAATCTTTTAATTGATGAATATAAAAAACTAGGGCTAGACAACCCAAACAAATTTCTTCTTTTAAAAAAAATCTTTAATTTAAATACTGAGTTTGTTGAGGGTTCAATTTATGATTTGTCTCATCTAGATAATCACGATATAACCTTCTGTGGTTCATTATTAGAACATCTTAGGGATCCAATTACTGCAATTGAACAAATGTATTTAAAAACTAATAAATTTTGCCTTATTGATGTTTCAAATAGTTTTAATAGTTCATTTTTTTCATCAAATAAAAACTTTCTTAAGTACACAGGTTCTGGAGGTAATTTTTACCACTATTCGCCTAATGCAGTGAAATCAATGATGGAAAATATCGGATTTAACGAAGTAAAAATAATAAAGAAATATAAAATTAAAATTGAAAAATACGGATATAAAATCCCACATTTTTTAATTATTGGATATAAATAATTTCCTCTAAGGCTTTAATGTTTTCCAGTTAACTGAATTTATTTCATTTATCTCAAATATCATTGATAGCGCCCAAATTAATAATGTTGTTCCATGTATATCAGGAAAACTCTGTCCCTTCGTGATATTTACACCATAATAATGTGTTTGACTATTGTTCATATAGTATGAAAATCCATAATAGGCTTCATGATAATGAATATGAATCAAAGAAGTTATTTCATCAAAATATTTAATAATCTCTTTTTTTCTATATTCTGTTTGCTTAGTACACATATATAATACATAAACTATATCTACTAAATCACACCCATCATTAGACGGAAGATTGTTTAAGCAGAAATCTATTAATTTTTCTGGATAATGAATTTTTTTATCAATCCAATCAAAACCAGATATCATCTTCATAGCTCCATTGATAAATTCTTTATTCGAAGGCTGGTCTTTTAAATAATATCCACCTGTGTCTTCTTTTGCTAAAAAATCTGAATATTTAATTAATTCATTTATTGGTGCTGTTCCTTCTCTTAATTGAGTTTTTGAAAATAAACAAAGTCCGGCAAACTGTGCTCCTGCAGACCATGGTTTATTCCAATTTAATTTATCTAAAAATATTTTTATTGAATCTTTTTCTTTAGGAAAATCAAGATATTCAAATTTGTTTGCATACCCAACTTGATTTAATGTAGAAATTGCTTGTTTGCTTTCTGCTCGTATAAAAGTTTTCAACCTTTCTTCTTTTTTTTCGTAATCCATAAGATTTACCTGATGTAATAAATACTTTATAGTATTTTTAATTACTTTTTTGTTTTGTGTATTGTTAAATTCTTTAATATAACTTTCGTCAATAAAAGAATTTGAAGGAAAATTTCCATTGTCACTTTGAAAAGAATTTATAAAATTAACCCAGCCTTCCTTATCTTGATCATTTAACTTTTTCCATAATCCAGTCATATAAAATGTTTTGAGTGCGAAGCAACTAAACCCTAAGCTTAATTTACTGCCATTTCTGGTAACTCCCCCTATTGACGGTAAGTATTTATATTGGGTTTTTTTATCTGAAATATTCTCAAAAAATAGTTTAATATTTTCGTCCAATTCTCTATACCAAATATCATTCATATAGACAGCTCACCTTTGACCGTTATTTAAATACAATCCAATTAATCTATGCTCACTGAAGCTGACTAAAGAAAAATTATTATTATATAAAAAGTCATTTACATCAACCACTGTTAGCCCTTGTTTCTCACCTCTCTCAGCACCAAAATCAACAGAAATATATTTTATTTTTTCGATTATCCCAATTGAACCTTTTAGAACTTCAGGCTCTAATCCCTCTGCATCTATTTTTAATAGTTTTATAGAATTCCCAAAATCAAAACTATCAAGTCTTTTAGTTTTTACTTTTATATTTTCTTTTGAACCAAAATCAATTAACGAGGAGTTTCCTCCATAATTATCTAGATAAAATAAAGTTTCTTCGTCTTTGTCTGACAAACCTAAGTTAAATAAATTACTGGTTGATTCAGAGCTGTTTAATTTTAAAGATTCAAAAGTTTTAGGATCTGGTTCGAAACCATAATAATTAACATTTATATTTTTTGATCTTAATGCAATATTTACTTCACCAACATTAGCCCCACAATCAATAACCACATCATTATTTTGTAAATCCACATCTTCAATACAGTAAGTTTCTAATATTTTATTAAAATGTAATTTATGATTATTAACTACTCTAAGAATTCTTTTGTTTGAGTAATAAATTTTATTTCCATCTCTAAGATTTTTTATATAAAAATTATTTTTGAAATAAATTTTCCCATCTTTTTTATAAAAACGATTAATAAAAAAACAAAATATTTCCCCACTAGTTCTATTAATAATAAAACTTAATATTTTACCCTTAATAAAAAACAAAATCTTTTGTAAAGCATTGAAAGAGTCTACGTTTACCCCTGTATACATAAAAGGAGGTAGATTTACAATATAAGGTAAAGAATTTTTCATCTAACCAATTATAAAATTAAATTATTTCTATTGTTTAATAAAGATTTTTATTAAACAATAGATTTATTAGTATTTAGAATAGTTTTAAATCAATTAAAAATATGATAAAGAATAAAGTATTAATACTTGGAAGTAACGGCTTGGTAGGTTCTTCTTTAGGCAGAATTTTAAATAATTCAGAAAATGTTCAAGAAGTTATAGCTTCAACTAGAAATGACACTGATCTTTTTAATTTTGATGAAACTAAAAAGTTAATTGAAAATACAAAACCAAATATTTTAATTAATGCAGCCGCAAAAGTTGGTGGAATTTATGCAAACAACACAAAACGATCAGATTTTATACTGGATAATTTAAAAATAAATTTGAATATACTAGAAAATTGTATTCCGTTTCCAGAAATAAAAATTATCAACTTAGGAAGTAGTTGTATATATCCTCTAAATGCTGAGAATCCAATAAAAGAAGAATACATAATGAGTGGGAATTTAGAACCAACCAACTCACCATATGCCATGGCTAAACTAACAGCAATTGAAATGTCTGATGCTATGTCAAAACAACATGGTCACTCAATAACTAATATTATGCCTACAAATTTATATGGACCAAATGATAACTTCTCACTAACAGATAGTCATGTTATTCCGGGACTAATACATAGAATGTATAATGCAAAAAAAGAAAATAATAAAGTATTCAAAATTTGGGGTTCCGGAAAACCTTTGAGAGAGTTTTTGTTTGTTGACGATTTATCTAAGTGTATAGATTTTATAATTAAAGAAGACATAGATATAAATTTAATAAATGTTGGAAGTGGTACAGAAATATCTATCTTAGATTTAGCTAAATTGATTCAAACAAAAATTGAATATAAAGGAGAATTATTATTTGATAAAGAAAAACCTGACGGAAATCCAAGAAAACTTTTAGACAGTACTTTAATTAATTCTGCTGGATGGTCTCATCAAACATCTCTTGATGAAGGCCTCTCAATAACTATAAAATGGTTTAAAGAAAATATAAATTAAATTTTAATTAACTATTGGATTTTCCCATGTTGGCTTTATCAAATTCTCTTTCATCAAAACTTGCTCTCTTTTAGCTAAATTTAAATCACTTTCTACCATATGTTTTACTAATTTATTAATATCTGTTTTTGGCTCCCACTTAAGTTCTTTTTTAGCTTTAGAATAATCTCCTAATAAGTGCTCAACCTCATTTGGTCTAAAGTATTTTTCTGATGTTACAACATAGTCTTCCCAGTTTAAACCTACTTGCTCGAATGCTAATTTAGCAAATTCTTTAACTGTTATAGATTTTCCAGTAGCAAGAACCCAGTCATCAGGAATTTTATGCTGCATCATTAAATACATCCCTTCTACATAATCGCCTGCAAAACCCCAATCTCTCGACGCGTCTAAATTTCCAAGAGTTAATTTTGACTGAATTCCTAAATGTATTCTTGTTGCTCCTCTTGTTATTTTTCTTGTTACAAATGTTTCTCCTCTATGTGGAGATTCATGATTAAATAGTATTCCATTTACACAAAATAAGCCGTATGATTCTCTATAAATTTTTGTCATATTATGAGCAAAAACCTTTGAAGCTGCGTAAGGACTTTTTGGATAAAATAAAGAATCCTCATTTAATAATTCCTTATTTATGCCACCATACATTTCTGAAGAAGAAGCCTGGTAGTATTTTATTTCTTTATTTGAGTGTCGAATAGCTTCTAAAAGAGAAATTGATCCCAAGGTGCCAGTCTGTGTAGTAAATACAGGGTTTTTAAATGAAACAGAAACATGTGATTGAGCTGCTAGATTATAAACTTCATCAGGATTGATTGTAGAAATTAGGTTATTTAATGAAGCTGAATCTAGTAAATCAGAGTAGTGAAGATTTAATTTCTTTTCGTTTGAATACTCTGAAATTAAATTATCAATCCTAGATGTATTGATTGATGAAGATCTTCTAACAGTTCCATGTACCTCATAACCCTTTTCCAAGAGTAATTTGGACAAATAATAGCCATCTTGTCCTGTTATACCTGTTATGAAAGCAACAGTCATTATATTTAATAACCCCCTTACTTAAGTAGACTACTCTATTCCATTTTTTATGAAATAACCATAAAGAGAATAAAAAACTATTGGGAAGTTAACACCTTCCATAGCAGCATCTAAAGAAGCAATGAAAATTAGAGGCAAAACAAAACTTAATATTCTAAGATTTCCATGTCTTTCTTTATATTGAATCAATAGTAGGTAGTGAAATATCATTGCTATTAATAACTGTATTACGCCTCCTCTAGCAAAAATATTTACAAAATAATTATGAACATTCTCATTTAATCCATCCCACCCTAATCTTCCTGGAGCTGTTGGGTCAGTCATTACTGGGATTATTTCTTTGTATCCATAGCCTTGCAATATAATATTTTTACTATTCATATCAACAAAGACATCTTGCCATATATCGAGCCTCCACGCTGTTGTTGGGTCAAATGAGTCAAGATACCCATGTTGATTTACGTAAAAACCTAAGAAAGCTATAGTAATATCTTTTTTTGTAACAACGTCTTGAACAGCAGCATTAATATCAGCTTGTTGTTCATTTACTATTTCATTTAACTGTATATTCCCATCAACTCTTAATGCTGAAATAAAAAACAAAGGGACACTTATTACAAAGAGAGCAAACACATACAATTTATTATTGGATATAAACTTCCTTCGAAAATATATTTCAAAAATAAAAAAGAACAAAGCACCTAAAAAAGCACCCCTGCTTGCAAACATCAGTACAGGGAAAAATAAAGCTCCAAAAATAACAAGCATTGTAAAATTAATTTTTTGATTTTTATATAATTTAAGATTTAATAAAACAATTGAAATATATGCAATTGTCATCTCAGATCCTTTAATAAATTGAAATTTATCTGATATTTTGTAAAATAAATCAATCAAAAAGTTTGGGTAATTTCCAGTTGAGAAAAGATATATTAATAAAAGTATAAAAACAGAAAACTTTAAAACTAATTTGTTTGACTTTGATAATAAATAGGAACCTATAAATAAAAAACTTGCAGTCCATATATAAGAACTAGTTTTAAAGGCATACGGCTTGAGCAAGCTTGTATTTGTTATGAGAGCTAATATAAAAAATGATAAAATTAAAGTTTTATAAATAAGAAGTAATTTATCATTAAAAATTGTTGAGTCACTATATATTAAAAATAAAATACCTATTGTTATGAGAAAGCTTAACAATATGAATATTTCACCGAACCTGAAACCAAAAAAATAAACTCCTACAAAAGGCCTCGTAAAGAGTAAACAAGAATAGATTGTTATTAAAGAAAATGTTGACAAAACTAATTTAAGATTATTATTAATTAATTTATCAATTTTGAATATAAACGAACTTGCAAACGTTTTATATTTATTTAAATATACCATTCATTTAATTCTTTCATTTTTGATATTTTATCCTCCCCAATAATAAAGTTAAAATGAATTATATAAGGATCAATATTTGAATAATTACTATAAAAGAAGGGTCCATTTGGAAAAGAATCTAGCGGTAGAATTTTATATTTAAATTTATTTAAGCTTTTATTTAAATGTGTTTGATCATGAGTCTTGTAGTTAATAACCTTTTTAGGAACTTTATTAGGATCAAAAAATTTTATCATTTTTTTATTTGATTTTATCAACATAAAACCTGCACAAACATTAATTAAGTTTGGTTTAGATGGCCTTTTATCATTCTGAAATATAATCTCATATTTTTCCATTAAGTTTATAAAATAATCATTGAAATCTTTTTTAATTACAATATCACCATCAACATATAAAACATTTTCATTGGTGATTAAATTTTTATGAATAATATAAAATTTTTTTAACATTAATTCTCCAAAATCAGAGTCGCTTTGCTTCATTAATTCTTTAGATATAGCTTCATCACTTTTTATATATTCAACTTTTACATCTTTTTTTAAAAAGTGATTTTCAGCTTCCTTATCAAGCGCATAAACAATTAAATCTAGATTTACATTGTTTTGCCTTATAGATTGAAGTAAGTTTTCTGTTAAGTCAATATAGCCAGAACTTGTAAAAGTAACTGTTTTAAAAGATTTTTTATCCATTTTTAATAGTTTAACAAAACAGTGATAATTAAAACTTGATAGGTATAATATTAATTTGATTTTAGAGTTGCTTAAATAATTATGAACAATAAAAAAATAACATTTGTTTTCGCAATGGGTAGAAAATTTAAAGTTTCTAACCCAAATTTTGCACGAGAATTTTTTTATTCATTTAATCTTTTCTCAGAAAATTATAAAGACGTAGATCTCATTGAATATAAAGCAAATAATAATTTTTACTTAAAGTTTATAGATAAAATACTCAGAAAAATTTCAAAACTACCTTTTTATTTAGATGAAGCACACAATAGATCAAATTTTAACTCGCTAATGAAAAGGGACTATATCATTTTTACTAATGAGAGGATTGCGCTTTCTTCCATTTTCATTATTAGAAAAATAAAGAAAAAGAAAAAAATAAATTCATTATTTATTGTTATGGGTCTTTTTGCAAAAGAAAGAAAAAATTATTTAATTGATTTTATACAGTCAAAATTTATTAGGTTACTCCTTAAAGAATTCAATAATTTGGTATTTTTAAGTAAAAATGAGCTTGAAGAAGCAAAAAATAGATTCCCAGATTTTGAAAATAAGTTTACTTATATACCTTTTGCAATCGATACAAAATTTTGGAATAAAAGTGAGACAGGTTCCGGAGATAAAATCTTATTTATAGGAAATGATGGAAGAAGAGATTATAAAAAAACTATTGATATAGCAAAAAACCTTCCAGAATTTAAATTTGTATTTATAACTTCACAAATTATTAAAGAAGAAAAATTAAGTAGCAATGTAGAACTTATTGAAGGACATTGGAATTTATCAAAATTAACAGACATAGAAATAAGAAACTACTATGAAGAAGCGAAACTAACAATAATCCCCTTGGTCGATAGTTTTCAACCCTCTGGACAGAGCGTTGCATTACAGTCAATGTCTATGGAAGTACCAGTATTAATTAGTGAGACAAAAGGATTTTGGGACAAAAATGATTTTATACAAAAAAAAGATCTTATATTTATGGAAGATAATTCTTTAAATAATTGGGTAGAGGTTATAAAAGAATTGTATAAAAATGAAAATTTATTAAAAGAGATTTCAAATAATGCTAAAGAAAAAATAGATAATAATTATAGGCTTCAAACATTCTATGAAAGATTAAAAAAAGTATTAGATTTATAAGGCCGTTTTTCTATCTTGCCTGAGTTTTCTCTTTTTTAGATACAAATATTTAAAAAACAGATTGATATTTTCAACTTTTCTAGATTCTAAATATGAAGAATGATTTTTTTTCATTAACTCAAACAGCTTTAAATAATCTTCAGACATTTTTTTAGAATTGTATGGATAATTTTTAACTTTATTTTCATATTCCTCATAATCTTTTATCATTAGCTTTAATTTTTCATCAAAATTATTTTTTTTATAGCCTAAACCATATTCCCTGCAATATTCTGTTGTTCCTCCGCTTTCCAGATATAGTAATGGGAGACCACACTGAGCACCTTCAATATGATGATTCCCTGATGGTTCATTAATTGAACCTGTTAAATATAAGTGGTTTTCTTTAATCTTTTCTGCAAGTTTATACCCTGATAGTGGTTTAACTACTTTTGTATTTTTAAATTGAAATTTTTTTGGTAGATTTCCAATGTACATAAATGAAATCAACTCTTTCCATTTTTTATCATCCAACATGTTGTCTAAATAACTATAAATTTCAAAACCCTTGTTCCAGTTTCCTCCCCAATGATGAGTTACAATTCGCAATTTTTCTTTTCTATTCCATGGACTAAATTTTTCTTGATTAAATACTTCACTATTTGCTCCAGCATAAATTATATTTTTAGTTGATCTTATTCCTTGATCAAAATATAAGTCCATAATCCATTTACTAACATAAACTGTTTCATCTGCAACTCTATTAGCTTGGATTAAATATTTATTTACATAATTTGTGCCTTTTCTTTCATCACATTCATTTATTCTGTGAACAATCAAAGTTTCATTGTTTACATATTTCTTATACTTTTCAACATCGTGGTCAGTAAACGCTGAGGATTCAGAAGTTTTTCTTGGCTCAGTTATTAAAATTATATCTATATCTTCATGATTTAAATCATTTACTACAATGTGGCCCTTGCTTATCAGAAAATCTCTAAGATTAATAGCAAAAAGATTGCCTCCGCCCCATGGCCCATCTTTAATATTTGTTCCAATACTAATTTTCATTAACTTCTCTTATTAGGTTGTTAAAATCTTTAAAGCCTTCGGGAATCAAATATTTTTGAACATTCAAATAAGCCTCTTCTTGATTTGGCTTTGCTGATAAATAATTAGACATATTAAAAATAGATTCAGAGCTTAGAATTTGACTAGCTATACCAACATCTGTTGAAATTATTGGAGTTTTTGTTAAAGAACATTCAAGAATTGATTGGGGACCGCCTTCATATCTAGAAGATACAATATATAAATTTAGTATGTTATACAATTCATTTATGTTTTCGAAAGATTTCATTTCAAAATAACTATATTCTATTCCTTCTTCTTTAAGTTTATTAATAATATAGTGCCTCCTTGTTCCTGTTAAAACAACTTTAAAATTATCAAAATCTTTCTTTAAATTTTTTACTATTTCAATAAATCTATCCGGACCTTTGGAAAGTTTTGGAGATATTAAGTCTTTGCCCTCTGTGTCCCTTTGAAAAGACCCAACTAAGTATGTATCTTTATCAAAACCATATTTCTCTCTAATTATCTCTTTATCTGTAATTTCATACCAAATATTTTGATTAACCCAAAAAGGTATGGTTGTTATTGGTTTAGATGTTAATTGTGAAATCTGTTCTTCTGTCTTTTTAGATATAACGTGATAATGATCTACAATTTTATCTCGTTCAAAAAAATTTTCTTCTTCATTTTTATCAAATTTATCTTCATCTATATGATGAATGGTGCATATTACTTTATTTCTTAACAAATATTTCTTAGGTATTTTTTTCCATGTCCAAGGAGCAATTAACCATATGATTTTTTCTCCAAAACGATAGTTTGATGATTGTTTATTGTTGTATATATTCCATTCATCTACAAACCTATCCACAACCCAATTTTCTTTTGCATTATTTATATATACATTCATATTTATAATTCTTTATTCTTTTTAACTAAATTTGCAAAATAGGCTTGCTCTTTTCTTTTTGTAGTTGAAATATTATTTTCCATATTTAATAAATAAAGAGGTTTATTTATTATTTTATATTTATATTTTCTATGAAGAAGATCACTCATTAATTTGTAATCTTGAGCATAATAAAATTTTTCATCATATAGCCCAACTTCATCTAAGACTTTTCTTTTTATAAATAAAGTTCCATGAATAAATGGATTTTTTACTTTCATAACTTTTCTAATAGGTAGATAGTATGAAATTCCAGGAATTTTTTTGTTTGAATTCTTTACTAGGGCCCGTGAAGAGCAAAAATCTAAATTATTTTTTTCAACTGCAGTGATTTGTTCCATTATCCTATTGGGCATGCTTTCATCGTCAGAATCTTGCCTAGCAATATATTCACCTTCTGAATCTTTAATCAACTTATTTAAGGAATAAGTTAGGCCTTTGTTTTTTTCATTTTTAAAAACCTTTATAAATTTGTATTTATTTTTATATTTATTTATAATTTTCAAACTCTCGTCTGAAGATGCGTCATCAAGAATTAGTAACTCTAATTCTTTATAGGTTTGATTAATTATGCTTTCTATTGATTTCTCTATTGTTAACTCATCGTTATATACACTCATAACCACTGACACTAGTTTTTTCTTATAGTTCATTAATAATTTTTTTAAATTTAGAATTTAATATTTTAAAATTTAAATTTCCTGTTATAAATTTTTTATTTTGTAGCCCAATTTTGCTTAACATTTCATCATCAGTTAATAAACTGAATTTATTTTCTAAGTCTTTATAATCAAACTGTTCAAAAGATAAATCATAATTCTTAGGAAAAAATTCTTCTATCCCTCCAGTTCTTGGAAATATTGATGGTATACCCATTAAAGAAGCCTCGCATAATAATGTTGGCTGACCTTCATATAACTTAGTAGCTGTAACAACAGCTTTTGATTCTTGAATAATTTTAAGAACATCTTTGTTGTCTAATCTTCCTATAAATTCAATTTTATCATCTATATACTTTGATTTTAAATATTTTAATTCAGGACCTTCTCCAATAATTTTTAATTTAAAATCGTTAAGAAGTGTGTTGTTAAATGACTTTATTAAGTCTTCTACTCCTTTTTCTTTAGAGATTCTTCCTGCATAAACTATATAGTCTTTTTTTACATTTTCTATTTCTGGTAACGATAAATCAATAAAATTTTGATATACCTCAATTTTTTTCTTATTAACTCCAAGATTTATTAGGAAATTTTTATGGAATTCAGTTAGTACTAGAATTTTTAATTTACTCTCAAACAAAATTTGATAATATTTTTTACCATATCTGTTAACTAGAATTGATTTAATATATGAGCCTTCAAAATATTTATTAAAATAACCTAAATTTTCTTTTTTCAAGCCACAACCTTGACAAAAATCATTCTTTCCTAAATGTTCATTAGATAAATAAGTTTTTGTACAGTTGTAACGAAAATTATGAAGTTTTAATATTGTTTTAATATTCTGCTTATGAAGAACCTCAAAAATTCCTGGCGATGCTTTAAACCAAGTATTGTGAACATATGCATATTCAGGTTTAAATTCATTTATGACCTCTAAAAGAGTTTTCATACTATTTGAATTTTTATTCATTAAAAATCCAAATATCTGATTTATTAAATTTTTAATATCATTTTTAAAGTAAAGCTCTTTTATTTCATAATTTTTCTTTAATAAGGTTAACTCGTTTTGTACGGCTAAATCTTCTCCACCTTCATGCTTATATTTGTTATGTATTACTAAAATTTTTTTCATTTTTATTTAATCTATAATAGATTAATTTAATTATGAGGGTTTGGAACAAATAATGAATGTAATTTTATTCTTCACATATGGTGTATCCCTGAAAGATTGGGAATCTTCAGGTTTATTGTCAAGAGAGATAAAGCAATATAAGACTTTGTCTGAAAAATATAATATAAATTTTACATTTGTAACTTATGGAGATAATGACGAGTATAAATACAATAATTATTTTAAAAACTTGAAAATATTTCCAATTTATAGTTTTATTAGTCATTCAAATTCAAAACTAATAAGAATAATAAAAAGCCTCTATATTCCTTTTCTTATAAAAAGAAAGCTTGGTGCAGAATATGAAATACTTAAGACAAACCAGCTTAATGGAAGTTGGGTCGCAATAATTTTTAAACTTATCACAAAAATTCCATTGATTATCAGGACAGGTTATGATTTATTTACTTTTAGTAAATATGAGAAAAAAAATATAATTAAAAGAATTTTTTATTATATTCTTACATTGTTTTCCTTAAATTTTTCTAATCTTTATTCTGTTTCTTCGAAAACAGACTACAACTTCCTTAAAGATAATTTTATTTTCAATAAAAATAAACTGATTATTATTCCCAACTGGGTAGATAGTATAGAAATTCTTCCATCTAAAAAAAGAGCAAATAAAGTTCTAGTAATAGGAAGAATGGAAAAACAGAAAAATTTTGAATTAATTATTAACTCATTAAAAAATACTGAGTTTGATTTAGATATCTTCGGTGAAGGATCTCTTAAAAGCAAGCTTAAGGAAGCTTCTAAAAACTCTAATAATATTAATTTTTTAGGAATAAAGCCTCATGAAGAGTTAATGAATGAATATGAGAAATATCAATTTTATATATCTCTATCGTCCCACGAGGGTAATCCAAAAACTACCCTAGAAGCCATGGGATCTGGGTGTGTAGTAATTGTTTCTAATATCCCTAATAATAGAGAAATTGTCTCTCATTTAGAAACAGGGGTTCTAATAGAACCAGAAAAAGATAACTTAATAAATACTCTAAGAGAAATATGTAAAAAGACAGATCTAATTAATAAAATAAGAATCAATTCAATTAATTATATTGAAAATAATAATTCTATAGATAAAGTGATCTCGAGAGAGTTTGAAGAATATAAAAAATTATCTAGTTTTAATTAACCTCGAATTATCAATAATTTCTATTTTCATTTCTAGGTCATATTTAAAATCTTCTTTATTATGAGTTGAATTAATTATTGTAATTTCTTCATTATTCAATATTTCAAAAATTAAACTCTTCGTTTTCTCATCAAGATTTGAAGTTGCTTCATCCAATAATAAGATACTTGATTTGTTTAATAATGATCTAATGAAAGAAATTTTCTGCATTTGGCCGGATGATAAAGACTTATTATTAATTATTTCATCCAAGTTGATTGTATTATTAGTTGGAAAGAACGAAAACTTATCAAGAAGTTCATACATTTCTTTATCGTCAATACTCTTTTCATTCCCATATAGTAAGTTTTCTCTTATGGAGCCTTCAATTATTAAGGGAGTAACTCCTATATATCCCAATTTATCTGAACAAATTTTAACTTCCCCTTCTACTGGAAGATAAAGACCTGAAATTAAACCTAATACTGTGCTTTTTCCTGAGCCATTAGGTCCTGTAATAATCGTATGAGAATTTTTTTCGAATTTGAGATTTAATTTTTCAAATATATTGGTTTTAGAATTAAAGTAGCTGAAATCTACATTATGAAACTCAACAGCATTACTTATTTGCTCATCTACTACGTAATTATTTTTTTTAACTTCAGGACTATTTTTATCTAATTTATATAATTCTTCTACATGAACACTTGAATTTATAACTAAATTTAATCCGTTATTAAAAGCACTCAATGATTGGAAAAGCCTTAATAAAACTCCAATAAATTCTATTGAAATATTCTTAACAAAACTGGATGATGTAAACAGGATAGATAAAATAAATAAAGTTGAAAAAGTCGGAAGTATACTATTCAATGAACCAAAAATTATATTGCTTCTTTGACTAAATGTAAATTTCTTTAATACGTCAATAAATTTATTAAATTCAAAACTTATTGTTTTTAAAATTTTTATTAAAAACATATTATCAATAATTCTTTGAATGTATGAATTTACATTTTTTGCTTCAATAAATGAAACATGCTGGTAGTGCTTTCCTTTTCTAATTAAATAATTTGTGGGAAATATTAAAGATAAGGCACCAATAAAAAATATTGAAAATACTTGACTGTCGGTTATTAAAAGAAAAAAGGAATATCCTAAAATCTGTATTGAGCTATTTATAAAAGTCGCAAATGATCTATAAAAATTAGCTATTTGTACACTTACCTGGGTTATGTAATAATATGAATCACTTATTGATAGGTTTCCTTTTTGAAAAACCTCCTTCATTAAATAAAGCCTAAGACTTTCCGCTACATCTAAACTCAATGTTTCAATATTTAATTTCTCATAAAATAAAAAAACAAATCTTAAAACAACCATGAGTGGCAAGAAGAAGATGCTACTAGTTATATATGTTATTAAATTAACAATTAATTGATTAGAATATGAGATTTGCTCTGTTAGTAGTGTTGAAAAAGATACAATAATTAAAACATCTAATATAACGGCACCATTAGAAAGTAAAACGGAAAAAAGTATTCTTCTTTTTTTATTCTTTACAGAAGTTAACCTTGATACATACAAAGTCTTTTGGTAAAGATCAATAAATTTTTTATATATAGACATCTACAACCTAAATTATATAATGAAAAATTCTTTAAAATCGAAACAACTTAATCTTTTTGTAATATTTTAACTCAATCATAACATTTAAAAAATAAAGTAATCATTTTGAACTATTATCTAAACTATAAGCAGTTTTAAAATTTGAGAACTGTATCTTCTTTAATTACATTCTTAAGAACCGAAGGCTAATATTAGTATAAATATTATTTATTGAATAATTTGCTAGCAATTAAGTACACATGGAAATAAAAAAATATATAAGCCTAAAAAATACTTTTCTTGGAATCATATTCCTAATTCAAATTAATTACATACTACAAATTGGTCTGACATATGATATTGGAGGATTAAGATATGGTGCTGGACTGTCGATAAAAAGAGGTTTAAATTTTTTAAATTTGACTGAATTTAACTTACCTACTTTTAATGAAGCAGAATATTTTGGAATGATACTTCTAATACCAGCTTATTTGTTTGGTCACTCATCAAATATAATAATTGGAGATTTTTTGATGAAAACAAATTTCTTCTTTAATGAGGATCAAATAATCTTTTCATTTATGTTTATATTTTTGAATATATATTTAATATTTTGTTTCAATTTAATTTTTAATTTTTTTAAAGTTAAATTTTCAAAAGAATTTGCATGGGTTTTTTTAGTCTTTTTATTCTTATTCCCTTCATTTATGGGTCAGGCATTGTTCAACATTAAAGACACTCCCTTCTGCTTACAAATATTTATTTCAACAATATATTATTTAAACTTTATAGAAAAATTAGCTCATCAAGAAAAATACGAAACATCAGAATTCAAAAAAGATATTATCAAAATTATAATACTCTTTTCATCTGTTCTACTAATTAGACTAAACGGAATAGTTTTTCTTTTATTCTTATGTTTATTTGGATTACTGTACTTACTAAAATCAAGGCTAGATACCGTAGGCTTCTTTAAAATTAATTTTATAATTTTTATATTTTCATTTATAAACCTTTTCTTATTCTCGCCTTCGTCTTGGTCTAATCCAATAATCTGGTTAACTAATACATTTAAACATCAATTTTTTCATCGTTGGCCAGGAACGACTCTAACAAATGGTAGGTTTGTTAGTGCTCAAGATGTAGATCCTTTTTACTTATTAGAGTGGTCCTTCTATAGGTTTCCAATAATTTTTCAATTACTCTTTATTTTATTTATATATTTTAAAATCAAGAATTTCAAAAATACATTATTTTACAACTATTCAATCTATTTCATTTTTACTATACATTTATCTTTTATTATCTTTCGACCAACTGCTTACGATGGGCTAAGACAATATATTTTTCTTATCCCTTTTTTAGTATTCGTATGTGTTGAAAATTTAATACAATTAGAAAAAATCTTTAATAAAAAAAATATTCTGTTGTTTTTCTCAATCGTTTATTTAATTACTTCACAGGTATCTTTAGGTCCATATAGATATTTATACTTTAATGAATTTGTAGATGAAAAAAATATTTCAATTGACTGTATAAATAGCATTGATGGCTGCGGTGATTGGCTGACCGATTATTCAGGGATTTCAGGAAAACGCTTAATATATAATTTTGATTTTGGGGAAGAAAGTACAAATTTGTTAGTTTGTAGACCTGAACATGTATTTGAAAAATATGTTGAAAATGAAAATGTTAATGTCTTTTGGTCAAATAATATAAACAGCTTTGACACATTCTTTGTTAGCACTCTTCACTGGCCAAGAAATACTGGTGACTCATGTAATTTCCATCTTGAAGAAGAAAAATATAATTGTAATGTTGTTTATAAAGAAACTGCAAAATTAAGATTCTCGGAAATTACATTAAGCTATATGAATATTTGCAACAACTAGATATTAATGTTGTATGTTAATTCTTTTTCATTAATCCTTTGATTAGATGAATAAAATTTATAATAACGATTTTTAAATTTTCCTTTTTCTGTTTCGTCTGTATGTCCTGGGTGAAGTAATATTTCTGTATCTTTGTTCATTGATCTCGCTGATTTAATAGTTGAATTCAATATATTTTTATTGTATAGATCTGAATATAAGAGGCCAAAAAATATAGGAGATTGAAATTTGTATTTTTTGTTAAAAAGTAAAATTATTTTTACTAATAAAACAACGATTAGGTTTCTTATAAACCTTTTATTTAATATATGAGATAACTTAAAATCTATTATTTTTTCATAAGGCCATCTAACTTCTTTAATTTTAATATAATCAATTGAAGCAATTTCCCTATAAACCCATGGAATAATGTGCGCATGCTCATGACCATCAATAATAATTTCCTCTAGATCATAAAAGTTTACATATCTTTTAATTTGTTTATTAATTTCCTGAACTATAACTTTTCTCCATTTTTTAGATACAAAGATTAAAGTAATGAAATTAAATTCTTTGACTATCTTTTTATCATCCTTATAGATAAAATATTCTTTTTCAGTTAAATTCAAATGTAACTTCATTTTCAAATTTTTTATTTTCTTCAACTTCTCATGATCTGGAGTTATTTCATCAACCATTACCGATACACTATTTATTTTTCCTTTTGTAATTGAATCAAATATACTATTTGAAATTTTTGGCGATCTGCCAAAATCATCAGCATGTAAAAAAATTTTCATTCTTGCTTTATAAAGAGTTTAAAGTAACTTCGACCATGGTCTTTAAGCCAAGCTCTCTTTCTTCAGAACTCATCTGCTTAAATTCTCCATCTCTAATAATGTCAGATACAGTAACTACGGTTAATGCTTCTGCTTTATACTCTGCGGCAACTCCATAAAGACCAGCTGCTTCCATTTCTACTGCTAAAATCCCCATAGAAGCAAGGTTCTCAAATCTTGCAACCCCTCTTGGGTCATAAAATAAATCTGAAGAGAAAATATTTCCAACATGAACTTCTTTATTTAGCTTTTCAGCACTGTGGACAAAATTATGCAATAAATTCCATGAGGCAGTAGCTGAAAAATCATCTCCGTCCAGCCTAACTCTATTTACACCAGAATCAGTTGAAGCCCCAATGCCTGCAACTATATCTCCCAATTCAAGATTTTTAGCTATGGCACCACTACTACCTACTCTTATTAAATTTTTAACATTGTATTCAGTAATAAGTTCTTTTGCATATATTGAAGCTGACGGTATTCCCATCCCAGTCCCCATAACAGATATGTCATTTTTTTTATATTTTCCAGTAAAACCAAGAACGTTTCTAACATTGGTTACTTCTTTGACGCCTTCCAAGAAGGTTTCCGCAATAAATTTAGCTCTTAATGGGTCGCCAGGTAATAGTATCGTTTCTGCAAACGATCCTTCTTCTGCATTAATGTGAGGAGTAACCATGTATTTTATTCTATCAGATTTATTTCATTGATTTTTATTATCAGATTCGTAGTTGCTTAGTATCTTTACAACTTAATCTTTTTCTAACATTTTAAATAAATCATAATATTTAAAATATTTAGAGACAGAGTTTAACTTCAGACCCCTTGTCTTTGAGATTTAGAGAAGCCTCGTGACCCTTGCTTATTTTAACTTATTCTTTCTGCATCTTTCACTGCAATATAAAACATTTTCCCAG